>ERZ1023267.73-NODE-73-length-39328-cov-7.825758_pt1 | contig 39328 bp, 34 predicted proteins | sample MGYA00520905_ERZ1023267 | MGnify/ENA primary metagenome ERZ1023267 (study PRJEB32759, sample SAMN07749868) | skin metagenome | biome: transportation; feature: city; material: polyester macromolecule | host: Homo sapiens | place: Hong Kong:ISLAND line | collected...
GGCGCCCAGCGCGGCATCCTCGTCAAGGTCGCCCAGGTCCTCGAGGACACCCGACGGATCGACACGATCGTCCTGGACAAGACCGGCACGATCACCACGGGCGTCGCGCAGGTGACCGACCTCGCCGCGGCCCCCGGCCTGCACCCGGCCGCGGTCCTCACCGCCGCGGCCGCGGTCGAGTCGGGCAGCGAGCACCCCATCGCCCGGGCGATCGTCCGGCGTGCCCAGGACAAGGGCATCAAGGTCCCGGCGATCCGGGACTTCGAGGCGCTGCCGGGCTCCGGCGCGGTCGCGACGATCAAGGACACCCGGGTCACCGTCGGCCGCGCAGACCTCTTCGACGAGGTGCCGGCCGAGCTCGCGACGCTCGAGCGGCCCGGCACGACCGTCTTCGTCGGCTGGGACGGCGTCGCCCGCGGGGCCCTGACCGTCGCCGACGAGGTCCGCGACACCTCCGGTGACGCGATCCGGGCCCTGCGGGCCGAGGGGCTGCAGGTGTGGCTGCTCAGCGGCGACAACGAGCACAACGCGACCAAGATCGCCGCCCAGGTGGGCATCGACCCCGAGCACGTCGTGGCCGACGTGCGCCCCCAGGACAAGCACGACGAGATCGCTCGCCTCCAGGACTCCGGGAGGGTCGTCGCCATGGTCGGCGACGGCATCAACGACGCCGCCGCCATCGTCAGGGCCGACCTCGGCATGGCGATGGGCACGGGCACCGACGTCGCGATGGAGTCCGCCGACATCGTCCTGGTCCACGCCGACCTCGAGTCCGTCCCCCGCGCGATCGCCCTCTCCCGGGCCACGCTCGACGTCATCAAGCAAAACCTCGCCTGGGCCTTCGGCTACAACATCGCCGCCATCCCGCTCGCGATGGCCGGCCTGCTCAACCCGATGATCGCCGGCGCCGCGATGGCGCTGAGCTCGATCCTCGTCGTGCTCAACTCCCTTCGCCTGCGGCGGGCCGTCGAGGACTGACGGCTCTCCCCCTTCGCTCCGGCACTGGAGGGACGCACGATCGGCCGGGCACCGCCCCTGCGGGTGCCCGGCCGATCGGTCCGTGTGCGTCAGAGCTCGGCGTTCCACGCGTCCTTGTACGTGAGCTTGCCGCCCGTCTGCATGAGCGCCCGGCGGTAGATCCGCTCGGCGACGAGGATGACGGCGACGGTGGCCGCGGCGAGCAGACCCAGGCTGATGACCGCCTCCCACCACTGCGCCTCGCCCGAGACCAGGCGCATCGGCTGGAGGATCGCCGAGAAGGGCGGGATCCACGCCAGCACGTCGACGACCGTGCCGCTGGCAAACATCGCGCCGAAGAACATCACCATGAGCAGCATCGTCACGGGGAAGGACGTCGACTGGATGTCCTCCTGGCGCGAGGCCAGAGCACCCGACACGGCGTACAGCGCCGCGATCATCGTGAAGCCGGCGATGAAGAAGATGACGAACCACGCCAGCCCGGAGGTCAGGCCCGGCAGCATGTCACCCCAGTCGGTGAAGCTCGCGCCGACCACCGCCACCGCCGCGTAGAGCAGCAGCTGCCCGACCGCGAGCGCGATGGCCGCGATGATGCCGCTCGCGACACGCCACCCCAGATGGTCGCTGACGGCGGCGACGAACGGCGGCCCCGCGACGACGCCGACACTCGCGCCGAGAAAGGCGCTCGCGACTGATTTCGCCTCGGCGCCCCGGCGCGCGAGACTCGCCGCGGCCACGGGCACGACCGCGAAGATCGCGCCATGCGCGGCGGCGCCGATGAAGCGCGCGATCGTCACGACGAGCAGGTTCGGCGCGAGCGCCGCCATCGCCATCGAGACGAACAGGGCGAGCAGGCACGCGACGATGACGCGGCGGCGCGGCATACGTCGCGTCAGCATGACGAGCGGGATGGCGGCGACGCCGACACCGACCGCGTACCAGGTCACGAGGCGTCCGACGGCGGCGTCGCTCTCGCCGAGGTCGCGCGTCATGTCGGGCATCGCGCCGACGGGGTACATCTCGGCGGTGAGGAACACGAACAGGCCTGCGGCGAGCAGGAACAGGCGCGTCGCGCGTAGCTGGTCGTCCGTTGGCGAGGTGGCAGGGGGCGCCTGCGTGCCCGTCATCAGGTGAGGACGGTGATGATGGCGAACGCGCCGAACACGGCGAAGAAGAGGCTGATCGCGGCGAAGCACCCCATCGTCGCGAGGGTGCCGCCCGACGCCTTCGGCACGGCGTGCGCCGGGTCGTGCGGGTCGACGAGCAGCGGCAGCGTCTGGCCGTCGCGGCCGTTCGTGCTCATGCCACCCGTCGGGGTCTCGAGGAGCTGACGGCTGCCGTCGGGCGCGGTGTAGCGGATGCGAGCGAGCGAGTTCTCGCGCCCGTCCTTGCCGGTGCCGAGGCGCACATGACCGTCGACGACGGGCCAGCTGCGACGACGAATCGCCCCGGCGATGCCCTTGCCCAGCGCCGCGACGAGAGCGAGCCCGAACACGAGCATGACGACGCCGGCGGCGATGGTGGCAAATTCGCTCTTCACGAGGGCGAGCCTACGTGGTTCATGACGGTCGAGGGCTGCCGGCTGTCTCGGGAGGCCTTCGTGGGGTCGAGCGCTGAGGCGGCGGGGCCGATCGCCCCGCTTCCCCGGAGCAGGGCTGAGCGTTGGACGGTCCATGAGGCCGGGCGGCTGGCCCGCGTGCGCCCGGTGACGCTGCGCCTCTGCTCTGCCGCCATGGGCCTGCGCTCTCCGTTCTGCCTGATTCGCCCTCCGAGTCGCGAGGACGCCTATCTCCTGCCTGACGATCGTGGTTGAATCGTGCGCACGTCGTAGGCCATGGCTGAGTCGCGGGGCGGTCTGCGACGCCCGTAGGTACGCCACAAGAGCGTCACAGAAAGCCCATAGACACCGGGCGTTGAGTGAACGTCATGAACACCACGAAGCACACCAGCCAACAGTCCACCTCGATCTTCGGCTCCCTCAAGTCGCTCGGACGCGGCATCGCCGTCAGCTCCGCCGTCGCCGTCATGGGCGTCGGCACACTGAGCGCCGCCGACGCCTCCGCCGCGGGCGTCGCGACGGGCGTCCGGCACGCGAGCACCGTGACGTCGACGACGAACGCCGCGACGAGTCTCGAACTCGACCGCCGCGCCGCCTACGTCATCCGCAACGGCAAGATCGTCGCCTCCTGACGGGGCCCGACCCCGCCGACCCCACAGACCTCCTGCACCGGTGAGTCACGCAGATCGTGACGCCGAGATGAGCGCCCCACACGCCGCGCGACGTTCGTGGTGTTCGGCGCGCACCGGGGCGCCACCACGCCGGATCGCAGGAACCTCGTGACCGATCGACGTCCATCTCCTCGTCGTCGGCGCGAATCGCGAGCGGATGGACGACCGCTCGCCCACGACACCGGCCAGGGCCACCTGCCCCTCCCCACGGCCCTGGCCGGTGTCTCACCGCTCACATTTCGCAGAAATTTCACCCCCAAGACTGTTGCGAGGTTAAGTCCTGGGTAACAATGGGTGAAGCCCCCGGCAACCTGATGACCCCAGAGCACCAGGCGGTCGGGGGATCCAAGTCTCTCGAGCGAAGGCCCTCACCGCGGTGGGGGCCTTCGTCGTGCCTGCCCCGCTCAGCCGGCGGCCGCCGTTTCGAGGTCGGCGACGACCAGTTTCGTCATCGAGAACATCGCCTGTGAGACGCGTGCGACGACGGCGGGGTCGGGCGTCTGCATCAACTCGGTGAAACGGCGCGGAATGATCTGCCAACTGACGCCGAACGGATCCTCGCACCAGCCGCACGGGCTCTCGGAGCCACCGTTTGCCGTCAGGCCGTTCCAGTAGTGATCAACCTCGTCCTGGTCGGCGCAGGAAACCTGGAAGCTGACGGCCTCAGTCTGCGGAAAGACCGGGCCGCCGTTGAGCAGGGTGAACGGATGGCCGTCGAGCTCGACGTGCTCGAGCATCACCTGCCCGGCGCGAGAGGCGTTGGGGCCCAGGGCCTTGGGGTCGTCGGGATAGCGGACGGTGTCGACACGCCGTGAGTTCGGGAACAAGGAGAGGTAGAGATCGGCGGCCTGTTCCGCCGTGTCGTCGAGCCAGATGCAGGGTGTGATGTCGGTCAAGCTCGCAGTCTGGCACCGACCTCCGACAACCGGGTGTCGGCGTCTCGAGATTCCGCGGAACTCCGGGGTTGTCGCCGCCGGCGGGTAACGTCGCAGGCGTGAATGAGGAGCAGGCATCAACACTCGACCGGGCGGAGCCGAGCGCGTGGCGTGACGGCGTCGTCGTCCGCGGCGCGCGGCAGAACAACCTCAAGGACGTGGCGCTCGACCTGCCGCGCGATTCGATCGTCGTGTTCACCGGTGTGTCCGGTTCGGGCAAGTCGTCGCTGGCGTTCGGCACGTTGTTCGCCGAGTCGCAGCGGCGCTACCTCGAGTCCGTCGCGCCGTACGCGCGGCGCCTCATCGACCAGGCGGGCGTGCCGGACGTCGACGTCGTCGAAGGCCTGCCGCCTGCCGTCGCACTGCAGCAACAGCGCGGTGGGGGCGGCGCGCGCTCCGATGTCGCGACGGTGACGACATTGTCGAGCCTTGTGCGCATGCTCTACTCGCGTGCCGGGTGGTATCCGCCGGGGCGGGCGATGCTCTACGCGGAGGATTTCTCGTCGAACACCGTCCAAGGGGCCTGCCCGACGTGCCACGGCATCGGCCGTGTCTACGAGGTCACCGAGAAGAGCATGGTGCCGGATCCGTCGCTGACGATCCGCGAGCGCGCCGTCGCGTCCTGGCCCGTCGCGTGGGCGGGGCAGAACCAGCGCGACATCCTCGTCGCGCTCGGCTACGACGTCGACACGCCATGGCAGGACCTGCCGAAGAAGGACCGCGACTGGATCCTGTTCACCGAGGAGCGCCCCAGCGTCGGCGTGTACGCGGGCCTGACGCCGAAGCAGACGAGGCGTGCGCAGAAGCAGGGCATGGAGCCGAGCTATCAGGGCACCTTCATCGGAGCGCGACGCTACGTGCTCGACACGTTCGCCAACGCCAAGAGCGCCACGACGAAGAAGCGCGCCTCGCGCTACCTGACGAGCGAGCTGTGCGGCACCTGCCACGGCGCCAAGATCAAGCCCGAAGCGCTGTCCGTGACGTTCGAGGGGCTCGACATCGCCGCCTTCTCGCACCTGCCGCTCGAGCGCCTCGCCGAGATCGCGCGCTCCGTCACCGCTGACGACTGGAGCCCGGCCGAGGTCGCGCACCAGGACGATCACGTGCTCGACGCCGAAGCTCGGGAAGCGTCGACGCAGGCTCGCGTGGCAGGTGGCGGAGCATCGCACGATGCCGCGCCCGACGTGCGGCGCACGCCTAATCTCTCGGTCGAGAAGCGCGCGGCAGCGCAACGTCTCGCAGCCGACCTCGTCACGCGCCTGCAACCGATGATCGACCTCGGCCTGGGCTACCTCTCGCTCGATCGCACGACGCCGACGCTCTCCGGCGGCGAACGTCAGCGCCTGCGCCTCGCGACGCAGCTGTCGTCGAAGCTGTTCGGCGTCGTCTACGTGCTGGACGAGCCGTCTGCCGGGCTGCACCCGCGCGACCTCGACGCGCTCATCGGCATCCTGCACGGGCTGAAGGAGCGCGGCAACAGCGTGTTCGTCGTCGAGCACTCGCTCACCGTCATCCACGAAGCCGACTGGCTCGTCGACATCGGCCCCGGAGCCGGTGAGCAGGGCGGCCGAGTGCTCTACAGCGGCACGCCGTCCGGGCTCGCTGACGTCGCCGAGTCCGAGACCCGCCGCTACCTGTTTCCCCGCGACGACGACGCCCCCGGCGCCTCTTCGCGGCGCTCGCCCCGCGAGCCGCAAGGCTGGCTGGCGTTCGCGGACGTGACGCGCAACAACCTGCAGGGCCTCGACGTCAGCTTTCCCGTCGGATGCCTGAGCGCTGTCACGGGTATCTCCGGCTCGGGCAAGTCGAGCCTCGTCAGCCAGGCGGTGCCCGCGCTGCTGCGCGAGCACCTCGGCAGCGGCGGCGCTCCCGAACCCGAGCTGACGGGTGACCCCGAGACCGATCTGCTGCTCGGCGACGACGTCGATGACGTTCGCGGACGCGTCACCGAGGCGCCCCCGGGCGTGCGCCGCGTCGTCGTCATCGACCAGAAACCGATCGGACGCACGCCGCGCTCGAACGTCGCCACCTACACGGGCCTGTTCGACCACGTCCGCAAGCTCTACGCGGCGACCGACGAGGCGAAGCGCCGCGGCTACACGGCGGGTCGATTCTCGTTCAACGTGCCCGGCGGTCGTTGCCCGACGTGCGAGGGGGAGGGCAGCGTCATGGTCGAGCTGCTGTTCCTGCCGAGCATCTACACGCCGTGCCCCGACTGCCACGGCACGCGGTACGAGGCGAGCACGCTCGAGGTGACGTGGCACGAACGCTCCGTCGCCGACGTGCTCGCGATGAGCGTCGACGAGGCGCACGCGTTCTTCGACGGTGAAGGCTCGATCCATCACAGCCTCGCGGTGCTGCGCGACGTCGGCCTCGGCTACCTGCGGCTGGGGCAGCCCGCCACCGAGCTGTCCGGTGGTGAGGCGCAGCGCGTCAAGCTAGCCTCCGAACTGCAGCGCGCCTCGCGCGGAGACACGCTCTACGTCCTCGACGAGCCGACGGCCGGCCTGCACCCGGCTGACAGCGACCGCCTCATGCGCCACCTGCAGGGCCTCGCCGACGCGGGCAACACCGTCGTCATGGCCGAGCTCGACATGCGCATGGTCGCGCAGGCCGACCACGTCATCGATATGGGGCCGGGCGCGGGCAGGGACGGCGGCCGCGTCGTCGTCGCGGGGTCGCCGGCCGACGTCGCGGCAGACGACAACAGCGCGACGGCGCCCTACTTGCGTGAGGTGATCGAGAAAGTCCTGCAGTGACGGCTCGGCCGCGAGCTATGGCCTGGGCCGGGTGAGTCTGTAGGGCATGTCCTGCTTCCAGGGTTCGCCCATGAGCTTGTGGGACAATCGGGATGTGGGGCGGGAGGCGCACACCGAGCGCTTTCTCGTGACCCACCCGTCGCGAAGGAGTTACTATGAGCCTCGAAGGCACCATCGTCGAGACACCGCTGCATCGTCTCGCCTCGCACGCGTGGAAGGCGATCGCTGGCGTCGGCGCTGTGAGCATCATCGTCGGTCTGATCGCCCTGATCTGGCCGGGGCCGACCACCGTCGTCATCGGTGTACTGTTCGGCGTCTTCCTGCTGCTGAGCGGCCTCGTGGGGCTGTTCGTCGGGTTGGCGGCGCCGATGCCGGGGTTCGTGCGCGCCGCGTCGTTGCTCGTCTCTGCGTTGTCGGTCGTGCTCGGTCTGCTCTGCTTCCGCAGCGAGACGCACTCCGTCACTCTGCTCGGGCTGTGGATCGGCATCGGCTGGATCATGAACTCGATGACGATGCTCGCCCTCGGCCTGTCGACGAAGGGCCAGGACCGCGGGTGGATCATAGTCTCCAGCGTCATCGGCATCCTCGCGGGCATCGTGCTCGTCGCCTCGCCCATCTCGTCCCTGGCGACCCTCGTCTGGATCGCGGGTGTGTTCCTGCTCGTCACCGGCATCGTCGAGATCATCCGCGCGATGCAGCTGCGTCGCCGCGCACGCTCCCTCTGACGAGCCTCGTCCTCGACGCGAGAGCCCCCCGGCGCACGAGCCGGGGGGCTCCGGCGTGTTCCCGGCGGGTGCGGTGGCTGGTCACGTGACGCAGACGGCCGCCCAGTAGGCACGTCCTCGATCGTCGCAGCGCCGACTCGTGGAGTGCACGCGGGCCGGGATCGTGGGTCGCCGCGGCCACAGATCGTCCTCGCGCGCCGGTCACGATTGCGGTTGATGCCGCCCGATGGCGGAAACTATGGGGCGTGTCGACGATTCTCTTCTTCCACGCTCACCCTGATGACGAAGCGAGCCAGACCTCGGGGGCGATGGCGCGAGCCGTTTCCGAGGGACATCGTGTCGTCGTCGTGTATGCGACCAACGGTGATCACGGGGATGCCCCCGACGACCTCGCGCCCGGCGAGAGCGTCGTCGATCGACGACGCGCCGAGGCCGCCGGGTCGGCGCAGGTGCTCGGCACGGCGCGCGTCGCGTGGCTCGACTACGCCGACTCCGGCATGATGGGGTGGGAGCAGAACGCTGGCGAGAAGGCGTTCCACGGCGCCGACCTCACCGAAGCGGGCCAGCGGCTCGCCGACATCCTCGACGAAGAGGCCCCCGACGTCGTCGTCGGTTACGACTGGCATGGCGGGTACGGCCACCCCGACCACGTCAAGGTGCACCCGGTGATGCACCGGGCGCTCGAGCTGACGCGCGCGACGCCGAGGCTTTTCGAATCGACGATGAACCGCGATCGCATGCGCGTCATGTATCGCAAGGCCGTCGAGGCGGGCGTCTACCCCGAGGGGGAGGGGTTCAACCCCGATCAGCCCATGGACGACGGCAACCCGCTCGGCCTGCCCGAGCGCGAGATCTCGTTCTACGTCGACGTCACGCCCTGGCTCGAGAACAAGCGCGCGGCGCTCGCAGCGCACGCCTCGCAGTCGGACGCGCGCGGCATCCTCGAGATGCCTGACGAGGTCTTCCCGCTCGCGTTCGGGCGGGAGCACTACGTTGACGTCGCGGCGATGGAGGCGTCAGGCATCCCGTCGCTCGACGGCCACGCCCACGGCGCGCGCCCCGACGGCGAGCCGCTGCCGGAGGGCTGGTTCTTCTGAGCCCCCGCTCCCTGCACCCATCTGCGATTTTCGTTGACATCTGCGATTCTCGGTCACATTCGTCGAGGTGACCGAAAATCGCAGATGGGGACGAAAATCGCGGATGGGGACGGGCACGGCCGCTGGGGGCCGGAGGATTGCAGCGGGTCATAGAGGGAGCAGGTACTCGGCCTCGTCGGCCGGACACTCGGCTGTCGGGTTCTCGACGAGCCGGAACCCGCGACGCCGGTACGCCGCAGCCGCGCGCTCGTTGGCGCGGTAGACGTGCAGCCCGATGGCGCGCAGCCCTTGCTCGCGCGCATCGCTGATGACGGCGTCGACGAGCGCGTCGAACACGCCGGCGCCGCGGCGCGCCGGCTCCACCCACATCTGCACGACGAACGCGATCGCGTGCGCCTCGTACCCCAGTGCGCCGACGACGGCTGGGTCGTCGAAGTAGATCTGGCCCGGTCGTAGGCCGATCAGCCCGTCGGCGCGCGGCGCGACCTGACTCGACGCCTCCGGCTCACCCGCGTCCGGCATCCACAGGTACGTGCCGGGGCTCATCGCGCGCTCGGCCCAGACCTGCTCGGTGAACTCGCTCTCACGGGCGAACGTCGACCCGAAAGCCTCTGGGTTCGTCGACAATGCCCGCAGCCGCACGTCACGGTAGGTCTGCCACGGAAGGGCACCGGCAGGGAGAACAGTCATGACGCCCAGTCTCGTGACGCGGCGTGGACCCGTCAACGCGAAGCCGCTACCGCCGGATCGGGTCGAAGAGGCAGCGATCGGTCAGCGCCGAGGCACAGCCGTGTCGCCGCCCGATCGCGCCGGCGGCACGGTGATTCGCCGTATTCAGCGCATCGTGAGCTATTCGTTACCTGCGCGCCGCATTCGCCGTCAGCACACGGCACGGCGACGCGTCGAGGCGGCGTCAAGAGGCGCGGTCCAACCCTGACAACGCCGTCGAACGGCTCGTGTTTCCGAGGTTGCCCATAGGCTGAAGCGAACTGCAGCCCGCGTGATCCGGGCGATCCAGCCCGCCTGGGTGTGGCTTCTCCAGCCCATGACGGCGGCCCAGGACGCTCTGCGTCACCGTCAAGGAAGGGAGGGTGAGGCCTGTGTGGGATTTCATCGCCGACCGGTGGGAGGACATCGCCTACCGCAGCTACCAGCACACGTCGCTCGTCGTGCAATCCGTGCTGCTCGCGACGATCATCGCGCTCGTCCTGGCCGTCATCGTCATCCGCAACAAGAAGCTCGAGAGCTTCGCGAACATCTTCTCGGCGATCGGCCTGACGTTGCCGTCGTTCGCGCTGCTCGGCATCCTGCTGCCGCTCGTCGGCATCGGTGCGGTGCCGTCGGTCATCGCCGTCACCTTCTACGCCGTCCTACCGATCCTGCGCAACGCCGTCGTCGGTCTGCAGGCTGTCGACGCGAACCTGCTCGAGTCCGCGCGCGGCATGGGCATGAGCAAGGTGGCGACGCTGCTCAAGGTGCGTCTGCCACTCGCGTGGCCCGTCATCCTCGCGGGGGTGCGCACCTCGACGCAGATGTCGTTCGGCGTCGCGGCCATCGCCGCCTACGCCCTCGGCCCAGGTCTCGGCGGCTACATCTTCACCGGCCTGTCTCAGAACGGTGGCGTCAACGCCATCAACTTCGCCCTCGTCGGCACGATCGGCATCGTCATCCTCGCCCTCGTGCTCGACCTCATTCTCGTCGGCATCGGCCGACTGACGATTCCCAGGGGTATCCGTGCCTGATCTGTTCCGCACCGACCACGACGCTCCCGTCACCGAGACCGTCAACGAGCAGCCCGCCAGCCATGACGTCACGGGCGCCGAGATCGTCTTCGACGACGTCGTCAAGAAGTACCCGGGCCAGGCGAAGGCGGCCGTCGGCGGCCTCAGCCTCACCGTCCCCGCCGGCGAGATGGTCATGTTCGTCGGCCCCTCCGGCTGCGGCAAGACGACGTCGCTCAAGATGATCAACCGGCTCATCAACCCGACGAGTGGTCGCATCACGATCGACGGTGACGACGTCAAGAACCACAAGGTCGACGACCTGCGCCGCAAGATCGGTTACGTCATCCAGGGTGGCTCGCTGTTCCCGCACCTCACCGTCGCCGACAACGTGGGCGTCGTGCCGGGGCTGTTCAAGTGGGACAAGAAGCGCATCGCCGCGCGCACGGACGAACTGCTCGACATGGTCGGTCTCGACCCTGCGCGCTACCGCGACCGCTACCCCCGCGAGCTGTCGGGCGGGCAGCAGCAGCGCGTCGGCGTGGCCCGTGGCCTGGCGGCCGACCCACCCGTCATCCTCATGGACGAGCCGTTCGGCGCCGTCGACCCGATCACCCGGCAGCGGTTGCAGGACGAGATGCTCAGCATCCAGCGCCAGCTGAGCAAGACGATCATCTGCGTCACGCACGACATCGACGAGGCACTGAAGCTGGGCGACCGCATCCTCATCCTCTCCGAGGGCGGGCGGATCGAGCAGTACGACACCCCCGAGAACATCCTCGCGGCGCCGGCCAACGAGTTCGTCGAGGACTTCGTCGGCTCGGGTTCGGCGCTGAAGTCGCTGCAGCTGACACGCCTCGACGAGATAGGCGCGACGCAGCTGGGTACCGTCACCGTCGGAGCCGACGCGTCCGAGGCGCGCGAGGCCGCCCAGCGTGGCGGTTCCCCCAACGTCGTCGTGCTCGACGAACGCGGACGCCCGGTCGACTTCATCAACGTCGAGCGGATGCGCGGCACCCGGGTCGAGAACCGTGGGGTCAACCTCATCACCGTCGACTCGCGTGCCACCCTCAACGACGCCCTCGACGCGATGCTCACCTCGAGCCACGGCGCCGTCGTCGTCACCGGCGGGCGCGGCGAGTACCGCGGCGTCGCGTCGTTCCAGCAGGTGATGGAGCACATCCGTCAGGTGCAGGAGCAGGCGGCCGCACTCAGCGAACGCGTCGACGGAGAGGCTGACGCGAGCTCGACGGTCGTCGCCAACACCTCCTCGACCACGGACTTCGACGCTCAGGCCGACGAGGGGGAGCAGCGATGAGGAAGCGCCTGGGGCGTGAGCGGTTCGGCATGATCGTCGGCCTGCCCATCCTCATCCTGCTCGTCGGCGGTGGCTGGGTGATCTGGCGCCTCAACGCCGACCTCGACGACATCGAGGCCCGCCAGCTCGAGTGGAGCCTGCTCGGCACCCTGTTCTGGCAACACCTCAAGGTGACGGCGGCCGCTGCCGTCGCGGTGCTCGTCACCGCCATCCCGCTGGGAGTGCTGCTGACGCGTCCGAGATTCCGGCGATTCTCCGGCCCCGTCATCGCCATCGCGAACGCGGGACAGGCGACGCCCGTCATCGGCCTCATCGTGCTGCTCGCGATGTGGATCGCGTTCGACTTCTGGACGGCGGTGCTGGCGCTCGCGATCTACGCGTTCCTGCCGGTGCTGCGCAACACCATGGTGGGGTTGCAGCAGGTCGACCAGACGCTCGTCGAAGCCGCACGCGGCATGGGCATGAGCCAGATGGCGACGCTCCTGCGCATCGAGATGCCCCTGGCTGCGCCCATCATCATGGCCGGTGTGCGCACCGCGCTCGTGCTCGTCGCGGGCACGGCCTCGTTCGCGGCCTTCATCAACGCCGGCGGCCTGGGCGAGCTCATCACGACCGGCATCAAGCTGTTCCGCTACCCCGTGCTCGTCAGTGGCGGCATCCTCATCGCGCTGCTCGCCCTCGCGTTCGAATGGGCCGGGCGCGTGCTCGAAGCCCTGCTCACGCCGAAGGGAATGTGATCGGATGACACGCCAGCGAATGAGGCGAGCGACGGGCGCCGTCGTCGCCGTCACGACGGCCGTGACGCTGAGTTCCTGCGGCCTCGGCACCTCGGGCGGGCTGACGACGAGTGCCAAGCTCGCGGGCCCCCTGGCCTCGGTGAAGAAGCTCGACGGGCTCGACATCGCGGTCGGTTCCAAGGACTTCACCGAGCAGCAGATCCTCGGCAAGATCGCCGTCATCATGCTGCAGTCGGGCGGCGCGAAGGTGAAAGACTTCACCGCCATCCCCGGTTCTGCTGCCTCGCGCCAGGCGCAGCTGACGGGGCAGGTGCAGCTCATCATGGAGTACACGGGCACGGCGTGGATCACCTACATGGGCAAGACCGACCCCATCGCTGATTCGCGCAAGCAGTACGAGGCCGTGAAGGCGGAGGACGCCAAGAACGGGTTCACCTGGCTGGAACCTGCGCCCATGAACAACACGTACAGCCTGGGCATGCGTCAGGACTTCGCGAAGAAGTACGGGCTCAAGGATCTGTCGGATCTCAAGAAGGTGCCTGTCGGCGAGCGCACGTTCTGCATCGAGTCGGAGTTCGCGAACCGCAACGACGGCTTCCAACCCATGCTCAAGGCGTACGGGATGACGTACGGCAAGGACGTGCCGACCGGCAACATCCGCAAGATGGACACCGGCGCCATCTACTCGGCGATCGACCAGAAGGTCTGCAACTTGGGTGAGGTCTTCACGACGGACGGGCGGATCAAGAGTCTCCACCTCGACGTCATGAGCGACAGCAAGCACTTCTTCCCCAACTACAACGTCTCGCCCGTGGTCAAGACGACGATCTACGACACGTATCCGCAGATCGCGCAGATCCTCGAACCGGTCGTGAAGAAGCTCGACAACGACACCCTCATCGATCTCAACGCCCGCGTCGACGTCGAGGGCAAGGATCCCGGCAAGGTCGCCGAGGAGTGGTTGAAGAGCGAGGGCTTCATCGAGTAGGTCGTGGCCGAGGGTGCTGATGGTGCGTCGTCAGCTGCCCGACTTCTGTGCAGCTGCCCCAGGAATGTGCTGAACAATCCTGGGGCAGCTGCACATTTCTCGTGCAGGTAATGGCACGTCGTCGGCGTGGCGGCACTCGAGGGGCACGGGTGTCACAAGGCGCGGGCGACGAACTCCCGCAGATCGGTGATGGTGCGAACCTCGTGCATGTCGACGATGGCGGCGTATCGGTGTGCGACGGAATCGCCCTGGCCCCACTGTGATTCGGCTTCCGGGTTGAGCCACATCGCGTGCCTCGCCTGCTGCGCGATGGTGCGCAGCGCGTCGTAGCGCGGGTCGGTGTTGTTCGTGCGCGCGTCGCCGAGGATGAGGACGGTGGCACGCGGCGTCACCGCGTCGAGGTGGTGTTCGACGAAGTCGGCGAACGTCTGACCGTAGTCGCTGTTGCGGTGCCCGCACGTCATGCGCCGGTTGCCCTTGAGCGCTTCGACGAGGTCGCCGTCGCGCCCGACCTCCTTGACGACCGCGGTCAGCTCGTCGACGGTGTTGACGAACCCGAAGACGCGCACGCGCGCGAACTGCGCCTGCATCGCCTGCATGAGCAGGATCGTGAACCGGCTGAACCCGGCGACCGAACTCGACATGTCGGCGAGGATGACGAGTTCGGCACGGTTCGGCGCGTGATGCGTGAACACCGGCTTGATCGGTACGCCGCCCGTCGACATCGACGCCCGCAGCGTCCGCCGGATGTCGATGCGCCCATGTGACGCGCGGCGCCGCTTGGCCGCCATCCGCGCTGCGAGCTTGCGGGCGAGAGGGTCGACGACGCGCCGCATCTCCGCGGCATCGACGGCATACGTCTGGCTGAACGCGCGACGCTCGAGCGGCGTCGTGACGGCGTGCTCCGCCAGCCGTTCGACACCACGGATCTCCGCGTTGCGTCGCCGGGTCTCGGTCTCGACACGGCGCCGGAAGGCCGCGACGCGCTCGCGGGCGTCGTCACGATCGAGCCGCTGCGTGAAGCGCTCCGGTTGCCACCCTTGATCGGCACCCATCGACTGACCGCTACCACCACCCCCGCCGCCGGAGCTGCCGCCGGCCGTGCCGCCGTCAGAACCTCCGGCTTCTGGGCCCTGCTGCATGAGCTCGGACGCGCGCGCGATGGCGAGGTTCGGTTGGAACTGCTCGATCGCCTGGTTCGCGCTGAACCCGTTCTCACCCTCGCGCCGCAGCACGCCGAACTCCGTGACGACGGTGGCTGCGAGGGCGTTCAACGCCCGCTCGTCCTGAGCGGCGAGAGCCTGCGCGAGGATCTCCTGCAGCGCCCTGGCGCGCTCGCGCAGGGCCGCGGCGTCCGCCGTCAGGGGGTCGAAGTCGTCGAGTGCGTCGAGCGAGTCGGGTTCGGGCTCGCCGTCGGGGTGAGCACCGGATTTGTCTGCGGCGCCGTCCTCTTCGAGGTCCGTCAGGCGCGTGCGCGCGCCCAGGGCGGCGGGAAAGTAGAGGTCGAACAACTCGTCGAACACGCGCCGCTGCTCGCCGCGTCGCATGAACGCCGACGCGAGACCCTCGCGCAGACGCTCGCGATCGTCGAGCCCGAGAGCGGTGACGATGCGCCCGGCGTCGATGACGTCGCTCGTGCCGACGACGACGCCGTGGCGCCGCAACGCGTTCGCCAACGACACGAGTCGACGCTGCAGCACGCCCGCAGACGCGATGCCCGGGCCGGCGGATGACGTCACGGAGGCGCTTGGTCCGGAGCCCGCGGTGTCCGAGTGCGCAGCTCGCCGCCCGGCGCCCGGCGCACCCGCGCCGGCGGGGATGACGGCGTCGTCAGGCATCGAGCTTGAGCAGCGTGGAGGCGCGTTCGATGTCGTCCTGGTGCTTGAGCAGCACGCCGAGGTTGGCGCGCAGCACCGTCGCGTCGAGATCGCCCGTGCCGTCGGCTCCGAGGGCGATGAGGGTGCGCGCCCAGTCGACGGTCTCGGCGACGCTCGGTGCCTTGCGCAGTGGCATCTGGCGCAGTCGGTGCACGAGTCGCACGACGGATTCGACGAGCGCCGCGTCGAGACCCGGCACCTTGAGTTCGACGATGCGCTGCTCGAGCGCCGGCGTCGGGTAGTCGATGTGCAGGAACAGGCAGCGTCGACGCAGCGCCTCCGACAGGTCGCGGGCGGCGTTCGACGTCAGCACGACGAACGGTCGCTGCGTCGCACTGATCGTGCCGAGTTCGGGCACCGTCACCTGAAAGTCGCTCAGCACCTCGAGCAGGAGGCCCTCGACCTCGACGTCGGCCTTGTCGAGTTCGTCGATGAGAAGCACCGTCGGCTGTGTGTTGCGGATGGCGCGCAGCAGCGGACGCGTCAGGAGGAAGTCGTCGGTGAAGATGTCCGTCGCGAGCTCGTCCCAGTCGTGGGCGGCGCCGCTCGATGGCGAGCCGGCGGGGCTGGAGGCGTTCGTTGACGCCACACCGGACGCGCCCGGCGTGGCGCCCGGCTGAGCGTCCGCGGCGCTGTTCGTGGTCGATGTGGAGGTGGCCACGCCCGACGAAGACGTTTGCGCCAGAGCGGTGTTGGCGGTGATGCGCAGGAGCTGCTTGGCGTGGTTCCACTCATAGAGGGCGCGCGCTTCGTCGATGCCCTCATAGCACTGCAACCGCACGAGATCGGCGTTCTCGCCCGTCGCGCCGGTCAGCGCCGACGTCACCGCCTTCGCCAGCTCGGTCTTGCCGACGCCGGCCGGCCCTTCGACGAGCAGAGGCTTGCCGAGAGCGTCGGCGAGGAAGACGGTCGTCGCGATGGCGTCGCTCGCGAGGTAGCCGGCCTCGGCGAGGCGGTCGCGGACGTCGTCGACGGATTCGAAGTGCGCAGTCACCGTGCCATTGTCGCGGATGGCTCAGGCCGCGATCGGCGAAAACGCAGAACGGTTTGACCGGGTAGGCCCTCGGAACGATTCGATGTGACGCCGGCCCCACAGCTCGCGCACACCTCGCAGTCAGGTGTACGATTAAATATAGATAACCTAATTAAACGAAGGGAAGAGATGTCCACCGCGCATCCGCCAACCGCGCAGGCCCCGATGAGGACGATCTTGTCGCACGTCATCGTTCCAATCCTCATGGGCCTCATCATGTGCGCCGCCTACCTCGGTGGTTTCCACAAGCCGTCGCCCCACCACGTGCCCGTCGCCGTCGTCGGTCAGGCTCAGCAGGCCGGCCCGCTGGCGGCCAAGGTGCAGGACGCGTTCGGCGACGAGGCGGACGTTCGCACGATCGCGACGTCCGAGCAGGCCACGGAGCAGCTGAAGCACCTGAAGATCTCCGCGGCCTACGTCCCCGGTGACGGCAAGGCCGAACTGCTCACCGCCGGTGGCGCGTCCGACACGACGAAGTCCGTCGTCGAGAAGATGTTCCGCCCCGTCGCGGAGAAGCAGCACGATGCGCTGACCGTCAAGGACGTCGCGCCCCTCACCGAGGACGACCCCGCCGGCCAGAACGGCTTCTTCTTCCTCGTCGCCCTGACGGTCGCCGCCTACGCCACGTCGATCGCCATCGGCGCGGCGGCTGCGAGCCGCCCGTTCGCCCAACGCATCGCCCTCGCCGCCGGCGCCGCCGTCGTCATCTCGACGATCGAACTCGCGATCGCGGCGTGGGGTTACGACATGTTCGGTGGGCACGTGCTCGCAACGTGGGCGCTGTCACTGCTCTACACAGCCGGCGTGCTGACGGTCGGTGTCGGCCTGCACCCGATCGTCGGACGGTTCGCGACGCTGCTGTACTCGGCGATCTTCGTCGCGCTCAACTTCACCTCGTCCGGCGGCGTGTTCGCGCCCGTCATGCAGCCGAGCTTCTTCGGTTGGCTGCACGACTTCTGGATCGGCTCCGGCTTCGTCGAGGCGCTGCGTCGCATCATCTACTTCCCGGACGCCTCGATCGCCGGTCCGCTCACCATCCTGTTCGGTTGGTTGGTCGTCGGGTTGCTCTGTCTCGCAGCCGGATGCGCGGTCGAACAGCGACGTGTTGCGCGAGCCCGTGAGCTCGAGGAAGCTGCGTCCAGCCCCGTCGGACGCCACGCCGAGCAGGCGCATCAGGACGAGCGCGACGAGCTCGACCCCGAGACCGAGGAGGAACTCGAGGAGAACGTCGCCGTCTGACGTCCCATGCGCCCAGATGCACCCGGGTGCATCTGGGCGCAAAGAGAAGCCACCAGGGGTGTGGAGAAACGCGTCATCCGTGACGCGTTTCTCCACACCCTCTTCGTGTCCCTCGACGCCTCACGAGCTGCGAGCGAGCCGATGGAGGGCCCACCACGCTAGCGGCCGGTAGGCCTGCCCGACGATGGGCGGCAGATCCATCGCCATGTGGCAGCGACACCCGCCCCGACGAACCTCGACGCGGTGCTCGCCCGTCGTCGTCAGCCCCAGGACGCTGACGCGCCAGTTCCACGTCCTCGCCACCGCATCGACGTCGGTGATGACGAACCGCCCCACCGTCACCGGCCCGAGACGCCACCGTCCTTGCGTGCCGGGACGGATCACCACGGCATCCGCCTCGACAGGCGGCATGTGCGGCGACCAGTCACGCCACCGATCGACGTGCACGTAGGCCTGCCACGCCGCGTCGACACTCGCGGACCCGTCAGCATGGACGTCGATGCGCTTCATGTCCGAATGCTAGGCGTTCCAACGGAACCCAGGTCGCGCACAGCCCTCGGACGCCCCGCGCCGACCCCAGCACGCACGATGGCGCGTAACTCACACGCAGGCGTGCAGTTGCGTGCCTACCTGTGAGTTACGCGCCATCCTCAGGGTCAGGCGACCCTCGACTCCGTTCGCTTGATCCTCTGCGCGCGGACTACTCCTTGGCTCAGTTCCTCAGCGCCCGATTCGGCAGGGCCGGGCCGTCGCACGCTCCGGCGCGGACCTACCTCGGTCGGGCTTGATCGTCACTGAGCCCACGGCGCGCTTCGTCAACGCTCCCTACGCCGAGGTGTGAACGCCTCGCAAGCTCGGCATCCACACCCTCGACTCCGCTCGCTTGATCCTCAGCGCGCGGCTTTCTTGTCTCGCCGACGACGGTGCAGAATCGGCTCGGTGTAGCCGTTGGGCTGCTTCGTTCCCTGGAGGATCAGCTCCTTGGCCGCGTTGAACGCGATGCCGTCGAAGCCCGGCGCCATGGGCTCGTACTTCGCGTCACCGGCGTTCTGCTGGTCGACGACCGGCGCCATGCGCCTCAGCGACTCGACGATCTCGTCTTCGGTGACGATGCCGTGCTGCAGCCAGTTCGCGAGCAGCTGGCTGGAGATGCGCAGCGTCGCCCGGTCCTCCATGAGCGCGACGTCGTGGATGTCGGGCACCTTCGAGCAGCCGACGCCCTGGTCGATCCAGCGCACGACGTAGCCGAGGATCGACTGGCAGTTGTTGTCGAGTTCCTCGCGCTTGTCGGCGTCCGACCAGTCCGTGTTCTCCGCGAGCGGGATCTGCAGGATGTCGTCGACCGACGCGGCCTTGCGCTTCGCGAGCTCCTCCTGCACGGCGAACACGTCGACCTGGTGGTAGTGCAGCGCGTGCAGCGTCGCGGCGGTCGGCGACGGCACCCACGCCGTCGTCGCGCCGGCCTTCGGCTGGCCGATCTTCTGCTCGAGCATGTCCTTCATCAGGTCGGGCATCGCCCACATGCCCTTGCCGATCTGCGCCTTGTGCGCGAGACCGTCAGCGAGGCCCACGTCGACGTTGTTGTCCTCGTACGCCTTGATCCACGTGGAACCCTTCATCTCGCCCTTGCGGATCATCGGGCCCGCGAGCATCGACGTGTGGATCTCGTCGCCGGTGCGGTCGAGGAAGCCCGTGTTGATGAACACGACGCGCTCCTTCGCGGCGTCGATGCAGGCGGAGAGGTTGACCGTCGTGCGGCGCTCCTCGTCCATGATGCCCATCTTGACGGTGTTCTTCGCCAGCCCGACGACGCTCTCGACGCGCTCGAACAGCTCGTTCGCGAACGCGACCTCCTGCGGGCCGTGCATCTTCGGCTTGACGATGTAGATCGAGCCGGTTCGCGTGTTGCTCACGCCGTCCTTGTCGGCGAAGCCGTGGATCGCAGCCGGGACGGTGACGAGGGCGTCGAGGATGCCCTCGCCGATCTCGTTGCCGTCGGCATCGAGGACGGCGTCGCTCGTCATGAGGTGGCCGACGTTGCGGACGAACAGCAACGAGCGGCCCGGAAGGGTGAACGTGTCGCCGCCGGGGGAGACGTATTCGCGGTCGGGGTTGAGCTCGCGCTTGAACGTCTTGCCGTTCTTCGTGATCTCCTCGGCGAGGTCACCCTTGTTGAGGCCGAGCCAGTTCGTGTAACCGAGCACCTTGTCCTCGGCGTCGACGGCGGCGACGGAATCCTCGAGGTCCATGATCGTCGTGACAGCCGACTCGACGAGGACGTCCTTGATGCCGGCCGGGTCGGTCGCGCCGATCGGGGACTCGGCGTCGATCTGGATCTCCAGGTGAAGACCGTTGTGCTTCAGCAGGATTCCCTCCGGCTGCGCAGGCAGCCCCACGTAGCCGGCGAACTCGTCAGTGTTCTTCAGCGACGTCGTGCGCTCACCGTCGAGGTGGACGACGAGCTCGCCGCCGTCGACGCCGAAGCCGGTGACGTCGGTGTACGAACCCTCGGCGAGCGGGACGGCAGTGTCGAGGAAGTTCTTCGCGAACGCGATGACGGCGTCGCCGCGCACCGTGTTGTACGAGGTGCCCTTCTCCTTGCCGTCGGCCTCGTCGATCGCGTCGGTGCCGTAGAGCGCGTCGTAGAGCGAACCCCAGCGGGCGTTCGACGCGTTGAGCGCGAAGCGGGCGTTGAGGATCGGCACGACGAGCTGCGGGCCGGCCTGGTCGGTGATCTCACGGTCGACGTTCTGCGTCGTGATGCTGAACTCGGCCGGAGCATCGACGAGGTAGCCGATCTCGGTGAGGAAGCTCTTGTACGCGTCGAAGTCGGGCTTGCCCGGGTTGGCGCGGTGGTATTCGTCGATCTTGGCCTGGAGGTCGTCACGCTCGGCGAGCAGGGCGCGGTTCTTCGGGCCGAGTTCGGCGACGACGTCGGCGAAGCCCTTCCAGTACGTGTCGGCGTCGATACCGGTGCCGGGCAGGACCTGGTCGTTGATGAAGTCGTACAGGATCGTCGCGACCTGCAGACCGTTCACCTCGGTGCGCTGCGTGTCAGCCATGAGCGTTTCCTTCCTCGCGGGGGCATGCCGCCCCCTACGTTACTGGTCGGTAACGTTTCTGTGGGGCAAATCCTCCAAGCCGGCCTCCGCGATTCCCGGACACATCGGCGGTTCCTATCCTCATCGGCGAGTTTCGTCCACTTTCGCAAGCCGCGCCACGGCGCCACGAACAGATCACTGAAGATGGTGGCCAGGCCGACCGGTGACGCAGGCAACTGCCGGGGTGACGACCCCTCGCCCCGCGGCGGCTCAGACGTGGGCGTCGAGCCAGGCGAGGATGTCGGCGACGACCTCGTCGCGGTTCGTCTCGTGGAGGATCTCGTGGCGCGCGCCGGGGTAGAGCGTCAGGGTGACGTCGTGCACCCCGACGCCGCGCAGCAGATCGGCGACGGGTCGCACGCCCTTGCCGTTGTCGCCGGCCGGGTCGGCCTCGCCGGAGATGACGAGAACCGGCAGATCCGACGGCGTGCCGGCCGCGAACGAACGCCGGTTGACCAGGCGCAGCCCGCCCAGCATGTCGGCGTAGAACGCGTCGCTGCAGACGAACCCGCACAACGGGTCGGCGACGTAGTCATCGACGGCGGCCTCGTCGCGCGAGAGCCAGTCGAAGTCCGTGCGCGCAGGCGCGAACTGCTTGTTGAACGCCCCGAACGACATCGTGTCGAGGAGCTTGCTCGCGTGCGTGCGCCCCCGCAGACGGCCCTCGGCGCGCGCGACCTGACGTCCGACGCGGCCCAGCAGCCCAGGATCGGCGGGCGTTCCGGAGACGATGAGACCCGCCAGCAGATCGCCGTGCTGCGCCGCGAACGTACGCACCAGCAGCGAACCCATGCTGTGCCCTAGCAGGACGACGGGGCGACCCGGCACCTCGGCCTGCGCGCGCCGCGTCACCTGGAGCAGGTCGTCGACGACGCGCGCCCACCCGTCATCGTCAGCGAAATGACCGAGCACACCGCCCTCGGCGGTGCGCCCGTGCCCACGGTGATCGTTCGCGTAGACGGCGTACCCGGCCGCGTTCAACTCCTGCGCGAACCGCTCGTAGCGCGCCGAATGCTCCGCCATGCCGTGAGCGATCTGCACGACGGCGCGCGCTTCTCCGTCCGGCAACCACCGCTGACCGCGGATGACGACGCCGTCACTCGCCGCGACCTCATACTGCTCTGCTGCCATGTTGACCTCCGCTGTGATTCCGCGACGCTCTTGGATGGGGCGTGAAGACCCCATCGAACCACGCCGACCCGCGATGTTGCCCGGGATTCGGGGCTCCCGTGCCCCAGATCCCGGGCAACATCGAGTGATCGTCAGAGAACTACAGAACCATTCTTCTCGGTTCTCTTCGTCAACGTTCACTTCGGCAGGATCCTCGCTGTGACATGCGCGTCCGCCCGCGCCCGGCATGGCTGGAGCAATCCTCGCTTCGCTGCGGTGACCCCACCCATGCCGCACTCGACGGACACGACGCTGCGGTCCTACCTTCGTTCACTAGATCCTCAGAGAACCATCCGAAACAGGGGCGAGTCGGGATCCACCCGCTCAACCCGCGCCGGCGACGCATCGATCCGCGCAAGCAGATCGGGCAACGACGACGGGTCGCCCAACTCCAGGCCGACGAGCGCCGGGCCCGTCTCGCGGTTGGAACGCTTCGTGTATTCGAACAGCGTGATGTCGTCGTCAGGCCCGAGCACCCCGTCGAGAAAACGCCTCAACTGCCCGGGTTCCTGGGGAAATTCGACGATGAAGTAATGCTTGCGGCCCTCGAACACGAGCGAACGCTCGACGACCTCCGCATAACGTGACACGTCGTTGTTTCCGCCCGACAGGATCGCGAGGACGAGCTCGCCATCGGCGAAGTCGACACCCGGCAACGCTGCGGGCGCGAGCGCGCCGGCAGGCTCCGCGATGATGCCGTCGCTCTGATACAGGTCGAGCATCTCCGTGCAGATCTGCCCCTCCGGCACGCTGAAGCACGGCACGCCGCCGGCAGCGATGATCGGGTACGTGTGCGCGCCGAGCAGACCGACCGTCGCGCCGTCGACGAACGGATCGGTCACCGGCACCGCCACCGGGCGTCCCTCAGCAAGCGCCGCCTGCAGCGACGGCGCCCCCACCGGTTCGACGCCGACGATGCGCGTCGACGGATGGCGCTCCCGCACCCACGCCGTGATGCCCGCCAGCAACCCGCCGCCACCGACGGGCACGACGACGACGTCCGGCACCTTGCCGTACTGCGCCTCGCACTGCGCGAATGCCTCGAGCGCGACGGTGCCCTGCCCCGCGATGGTGCGGACGTCGTCGAACGCGGGCACGAGCGTCGCCCCGGTCGTCGCAGCGAATTCGCCTGCAGCGGTAGCGGCGACGTCGTACGTGTCGCCCTCGACGACCGTCTCGACCCACGGCCCGCCGAGCACTCGAACCCGCTCACGCTTCTGACGGGGCGTCGTGCGCGGCAGGAAGATCGTCGCCTTCACGCCGAGGCGCGAGCACGCGTATGCGACGCCCTGGGCATGGTTGCCGGCCGACGCGCAGACGACGCCCGCCGCGCGCGCGTCGTCGTCGAGCTGCGCGATGAGGTTGCTCGCTCCACGAATCTTGTACGAGCGCACCGGCTGCTGATCCTCGCGCTTGAGCACGACGCTCGCGCCGAACTTCGTCGACAGGCGGCTGCTCTCGAACAGCATCGTGGGGTGGAGCAGGTCGGTGAGGCGCTCGGCGGCGGCTTCGACGTCGGACGCATCGACCTCGGGACGCAGGGTGGGTGTGCTCGTCACGTCAGCCACCGTCTCACGGGCGACCCCGCGAATGTCGGGATGAACCGGATCGCGGATGCCCCCATGCTCTCCCGCGTGCGACCCGGCAACCTCGGGCGCGGCTCAGCCGGCGACGGGTGACGCAGCGGAAGCTGCGGCAGCGCCCTCGCGGCACGCGCGGCAGACGCCCCAGTACGTCACCTCGGCCTCGTCGATGTCGAACCCCTCGCTGAGTTCGGACTCGTGCGCCGCCGTCAGGCACGGTGTGTCGCCGACGGCACAGGGGATGTCGACGATCGTCGCGCATTGTCGGCACACGAGGTGGTGGTGGTTGTCGCCGACGCGTCGTTCGTAGAGCGCGGATTGGCCGGCCGGCTCGATGCGGCGGATGATGCCGTGCGCCGTCATCGCATGCAGGGCGTCGTAGACGGTTTGAGTCGAGACCTTGCCGTAACTGTCGCGCACCGCCTGGATGACGGTCTCCGCATCAGAGTGGGGGCGCGTCTCGAGGGCGTCGAGGATGGCGACGCGCGGGCCGGTGATCCGCAGGTTCACCTGACGCAGCATGGTGCGCGGATCGGTGGCGGGCGTCGTCGTCATGCCTCCATGATGCCGCGATTTCTGGAACGAATCAAGAAAGCCTGCTCGTCGAGTGGGGCAGGGCCCGCAGATCGGCTATGATGGTTAGCGAGGGGAGTACTTCCCACGTCTCGGCTCCGGTCAATACGAGCGCGATCATGCGCGCTCCCGGTTCGAGAGCGGCGGATCGTTCCGCGGCGAAGGAGACCTCAGTTCGTCACTCATGCGATCTGAGGTAGTTCCATGCACTCCCTGGCCACCCCCACTCTCTGGGCCGTGACGCTCATCGGGCTCATCGTCCTGTTCGCGCTCGACTTCCTCGTCACGCGCAAACCTCACGAGGTATCGCTCAAGGAAGCGACGGCCTGGTCGACGTTCTACATCGCGTTGCCGGTCGCGTTCGGCGCCTGGTTGTGGAGCGCGCACGGCTCGACGACGGGCACCGAGTTCTACACCGGCTACCTCGTCGAGAAGTCACTCAGCGTCGACAACCTGTTCCTGTTCATGATGCTGCTGACGGCGTTCGCCGTGCCCAAGGTGTACCAGCAGCGGGTGCTCCTCATCGGCGTCGCCGGCGCCCTCGTCATGCGCGCCATCATGATCGCGCTCGGCGCGCAGTTGCTCACGAACTTCGCCTGGATGTTCGTCATCTTCGGCGCGTTCCTGCTGTGGACGGCCGTGAAGGTCTGGCGCGACACCCGTCAGGGCGACGACCACACCGTCGACCCGGGTGACATGCGCATCGTCAAGGTCATCCGCCGTTTCTTCCCCGTCACCGACGGCTACCGCGGCTCCGCGATGCTCGTGCGAGAAGACGCTGACGCCGGCGCTACCGGTCGGTCCGTCCGTCGCGCGTTGACGCCTCTGGCCGTCGTGACGCTGGCCGTCCTCGCGACGGACGCCTTGTTCGCGCTCGACTCGGTGCCCGCCGTCTACGGCATCACGTCCGACCCGTACCTCGTCTTCGTGACGAACGCGTTCGCGCTGCTCGGTCTGCGCGCGCTGTACTTCCTCGTCGAGGGCGTCCTCGGCAAGCTCGTACACCTCGGCTACGGTCTCGCCGTCATCCTCGCGTTCATCGGATACAAGCTCATCGCGCACTGGGCGCACGACGTCTGGTCGTGGGTGTGGACGCCGTCGACGGCCGTCTCGCTCAGCGTCATCGTCCTGTCGCTGCTGACGGTGACGGCGACGAGCTTGGTCGCCACCCGTCGTCGCTGAATCACGAGACAAGCCCGCCGCGCAGGCCTGTGAGGCCTGCGCGGCGGCGCGCTGTCTGCATCGCCGGGTGCCGGGCCACTCGCGCGCTACACGCGCGCGTGTTCGCGCGCCGGCACATCGGGGGTGCCGGCCGAACGCACGAGATGCCGGGCTCGCGCGGGAAACCAGGGGTCACGATCCTGCGGCGCGCCCTCGGGTTCGACGACGGCGTAGACGGCGAGCATCTCGGGCGGAAACGGGGCGAGGGAGCGCGCGAGGTCATCGTCGACGTAGTTGACGCGCAGCTTGCGGCTGATCGTGCCGTCACCGTCCATGCGGTACTCGATCTTGAGCACCTTGTCCTCGGGCAGATCGTTGAGGATGTCGTCGAGGCCACGCACCTCGCTGACGCTCCAGCGGCTGCGATGCACCTCGAGCGCATCACCGTAGATGGGTGTGAGCAGTCGCGTCGTGAGCTCGACGTCAGTGGCGCTGGCGATGACGCGCGGTCGCCCGGCGTCGAGAAAACGGACGCGACGCAGCATGGCGCCGCTCGAGAACAGGCCGGCCTCGACGGAGCGCACGTGCGCGCTGACGGGGGTGCGGTCCTTCGTCAGCGGACCGGGGATGTCGTGTGCGTGCGCCCAAGCGTCCCCCGGCTCGAGTTCGCACGCACTGATCTCGTACCCGGTCCACGTCGCACGCCCGAACACGGGCTGCCCCACGAGCGGCCGCGCCTTCTTCGCGCAGTCGGTGGCCAGTGCTACGAAGGGCGTCTGCTCCCACGTCAGATGCGGCGGCGAACCGAACGGCAGCACCCCACAGCCCGTCAGGACGACCTCGTCCTCACACAGCGCCAACTGCCCCCGCAGTTCGACGCTCATCCCCTCGTCGAGCACCAAGCTCGTCATCGGATTGCTCATCGGCCTCCCCCCAGGCTGACGGTGACGGCCGCAGGCGTCCCGTTCATTCACTCATTATGAGATCCGACTCATAAGTTGTGCAAGGGGCGCCAATTCGGTGGCGGAGAGGCCGAAATCTGGTTGCCGGGGTCAGCGGCGCCGCAGGATGCGCAACGAGCCCGTCTGCGACACCTGCTCGAAGCCGTCGCCCAGGGCGCGTTCGACGACATGCCACGGTGCCTGCCCACCGTCATTCGGGTCGGGGAAGACGTCGTGCACCGCGAGCAACCCGCCGACGCTGACGTGCGGCGCGAACGCCGCGTAGTCGTGCTGCGCCATCTCCTCGACGTGGTTGCCGTCGAGGAAGAGGAACTCGACGGGGGTGCGCCACCACGTCGCGACCTGCGCCGTCGTCGCGACGACGATGCTGACGACGTCCTTGACGTGCTCGTCCCACGTGCGACGAAATGCGGGCAGCGTGTCGAGCAGCCCCGAGTGCTCATCGACCATCGACGTGTCGTGCCACTCCCAGCCGGGCTGATTCTCCTCGCTGCCGTGGTGATGGTCGACGGTCACCACCTGCGTTGCGGCGTCGGACGATCCGGCGACGACGCGCGCCGCCTGCGCGAGCAGCACCGTCGACTTGCCGCAGTACGTGCCGATCTCGAGCCAGGTGCCGGGACGGGCTCTCGCGGCCGCCTCGTACAGGGCCTGACCTTCGTCGTCGGGCATGAAACCGGTCGTCGCGTGGAAGGCGTCGAGGACGTCCTGGGGAAGGGGCGGGGTGCTCATCGGGGCTCCTCGTGGTCTCTGACGGCGCTGTGGCTCGGCGTGCGGGCCGGCCACGTCATAGCGTGGAAGAAGTTGGCGGCAGGGGTGAGATGGTCGAGGGCGTCGGCGGCGAGCAGCATCGCCCCGGCGCTCCATCCCGTCTGCTCGACGGGCCACACGGCATCGTCGTCGACGACATAGCCCGTCCAATAGCCGCCGCTCGTGTCGCGTGTGTGCTGCAGGTCGGCGAAGACGGCGCGCGCGTCGCGTCGCGCACGATCTTCGTGCGGCGAGCCGTCGAGGCAACACAGCGCCATGACGAGTTCGGCGCTCTCCCCGCCGGTGACCCACGGTCGGTCGTCGACGCAGCGGACCCCCTGGCCCTCGATGACGAAGCGATCCCAGTCGCGACGCAGGTGCGTGGCCGCGTGGTCGCCGACGAGAGCGCCGCCGAGGACGGGGTAGAACCAGTCCATCGAGAAGCGGCGACGGTCGGCGAACAGTTCGACCTGACGCACGGCTTCTGCTAGCCGGGCGCCCGCTTCGCGCCAGGACGCAGCGTCATCGGTGTGGCCGAGGGTGTCGGCGATGGCGGCCGCCGCCCACAGCGACTGCAGGATGCTGGCGTTGCCGGTGAGCAACGCATGGTCGCCGAGGCCGCCGCGACGGTTGATCGCCCAGGCGATCGTGCCGTCGTCGCGCTGGGCCGTCAGGACGTGTCGGATCGCCGCACGGACCATCGGCCAGTTCTCGGCGAGGATGCCGCGGTCGGGGCCGTCGCCGCGCCCTGCGCCGGTGACGAGCGCGAGATGCCAGACGCCGACGGCCGGGTAGGCGCACTGGTTCGTGTCGCTCTCGTCCTGTTCGACGACGCCGTCTCGCACGTGCATCGGCCACGAGCCGTCCTCACGCTGCGTTTCGCGCAGGTGCTGCAGGCCGAGACGGGCGCGTTCGCTCAGCTGCTCGGCGGTGTGATTGACACGTGGTGATCCGGTTTCACGTGAAACATGGGCGGCGATCGTCAGGCCCATGAGTGCCTCGGTGTGGTTCCAAGCGTCCCACTGCCCGCCGACGAACCACGGCAGCGCGCCGTCGTCGCCCTGGAGGCGAGCAATGAACAGACCTGTCTCGCAGACTTGTTCACTGGTGAGGGCTGGCGTCATCGGCGCGACGGGGCTCAGTACTGCTTCTGCAGGTACACGACGAAGCTCTTGCCCATGACGGGGTTGAGCGCCTTCTCAGCCTGACGCGTCAGCGCCGGCGCCTTCATCATGTCCCAGACGAGCATGCGGTGATACGCCTTGACGGCGGGGTTGGTGTCGTTGTCGACCCCGACCGCGCACTTGAGCCACCAGTACGGCGAGTGCAGCGCGTGCGCGTGGTGCGTGCCGAGCGTCGTCAGGCCACGCTTTTCGAGCTTGCCGACGAGCTCGCTCGCCTTGTTGATGCGCACGTGGCCACCCTCGACCTCGTGGTACGGCGTCGACAGGGCCCAGCAGATCTTCTCGGGCCAGTACCGCGGCACCGTCACGGCGACGAGGCCGCCGGGCTTGGTCACGCGCACGATCTCATCGATGGCGGCGTCATCCTCGACGATGTGCTCGAGCACTTCGGAGGCGATGACGCGCTCGAAGCTCGCGTCGTCGAACGGCATCGCGCGGGCGTCACCCTGGACGGTGCGGTAGGCGCCGCTCGCAGGCACCTGGTCCTCGGCGGCCATGGCGTCGAACATCGTCTGCACCTCGTCGAGGTCGGACTGGCTGAAGTCGAACGCCGTGACGTCCGCGCCGCGACGCAGCGCCTCGAAGCTGTGACGCCCCTGCCCGCACCCGACGTCGAGCACCGTCATGCCCGGGCCCAGGGTGAAGCGGTTGAAGTCGACGGTCAGCATCGGGCGATCTCCTCGGTGTAGACGGCGGCCGTCGCCTCGGCGACAGCCCGCCATGAGTATGTCGTGACGGCGCGACGGCGACCGACGCGTCCGAATCGTGTTCGGGTCTCCTCGGATTCGAGCAGGCTGACGATGCCGCCCGCGAGAGCGCGCGCATCACCTGGCTCGACGAGGATGCCGGCGTCGGAGCCGTCGGCGTCAGCGCTCGTGTCCGCCTCGCCCGTCGCGTGGGCGCGTGGGCCCGCGCTCCCGCCGTGGGCGGCGGGAACCCTGCCTGCGCTGCCGGTGACAGCCGACGTCTCGCCGTCGGTGCCGTGCACGAGTTGCGGCAGCGCGCCGACGCGCGTCGCGACGACGGGTGTGCCGCACGCCATGGCCTCGACCGCGGGCAGCGAGAAACCTTCATAGAGACTCGGCACGACGTGGACGGCGGCGCTCGCGAGCAGACCCGCGAGGTCGTCGTCGCTGATGCCGCTGACGAACCGGACGCGAGGGGACAACCCGAGGGCTTCGAGTTGGGTCTCGACCGCGCGGTTCGGTGTGCCGACGACGACGAGTTCGCGCCACGCGTCCTGCGGTAGGAAAGCGAGCGCGTCGATGAGCACACTCAACCCCTTGAGTGGCACGTTCGCGCTCGTGATCGTCGTGAGGCGTCCGGGCACGCGGTGGCGCGCCGAACCGTCAGGCCAGAACGTCTCGACGTCGACGCCCGGGGCCGACGTCTCGACGGCGATCCCAGGTGCATTCTTCGCGACGCCGGCGTCGGGCGTGAACGTCTCGACGTCGACGCCGACGGGGATGATGCTGATGCGTTCGGGGTCGACCCCAAATTCTCGGACGATGTCGTCGCGGCTCGTCTCGCTCACGGTGATGATGCGGCTGCTCGCGCGGGCGACGCGCGCCTGCATCGGCACGAACGAGTACCAACGCCATTTCGTGTACTTGCGCCACGGGTTCGTCGCGGCCTCGATCTCGAGGCGGCGGTCGGCGCTGATCGGGTGGTGGATCGTCGTGACGACGGGCAGGCCACCGCGCGCGATGTCGAGCAGGCCCGGCGCGAGCGTCTGGTTGTCATGCAGGACGTCGAACTCTCTTGACCGCGAACGCATCTCGCGCGCCAGTCGCATCCCGAACGTGCGTGGTTCGGGAAACGAACCCGACAGCATCCCCGCGTATTCGACGACGTCGATGCGGTCGCGCAGTTCGCGCGGATGGGGGTGACGGAACGGGTCGTCATCGTTGTAGAGGTCGAGGCTCGCCAGCTTCTCGAGGCGCAGTCTGCCGGGGTTCGGCGGCTCGACGCTCGCCCGCTCGATGCTCGCTGTCGCGCCGGCCCGCTTGGCGGACGACGTCTGGCGACTCGCTGGACCCGTCGCCCGGTCAGTCGCACGGCCAGCCACAAGGCGGGCGTCGTCCAGTTCGGGGTAGGGAGGGCCGGAGAAGACGGTGACGTCGTGGCCGAGAGCGGCGAGTTCGCGGCTGAGGTGACGCACGTAGATGCCCTGGCCGCCGCTGTGCGGCTTGCTGCGATAGGAGGACAGCGCGATGCGCATCGGGCCCTCCTTCGCAAGCGGCGTGGTTCGGTGGTCAGCCTACTCGGACGTTACTCGCGGGTACGACATCGTGTGGCGACACGCACGCCCGTGGCGTCGATCACCACATAGGCTGCAGGTTGCATCGGCCGTCGATGAAGGTGGCTTCTCGCGCCTGACTGCACCGCGATTCTCGTCCCCATCTGCGATTCCTGTCCCCTTCGCGATTTTCGTCCACATCGGCGAACGGCGTCCACGTTCGCCCCGAGAGGATCCCATGAGCTCAACAGCATCCGCCCCGCGCGTCGGCGGTGAGCGTCGCAACTCGGTGATGAGCAACGTCGCGCGTGGTTCGCTCGGCAATCTCATCGAGTGGTTCGACTTCTACAACTACGCGATCTTCACGACGTACATCGCGTCGAACTTCTTCGCCAAGGGCGACGAGACGCAGGCGCTGCTCGACACGTGGGCCGTCTTCGCCATCACGTTCCTCATGCGGCCCATCGGGTCGTGGTTCTTCGGCCGCTACGCCGACCGCAAGGGCCGTCGCGCCGCGCTGACGACGTCGGTGCTGCTCATGGCGCTCGGCACCCTCATGATCGGCGCGGCGCCGACGTACGACCGGATCGGCATCTGGGCGACCGTGCTGCTCTGGGTCGGGCGCGCGATCAGCGGCTTCAGCGTCGGCGGTGAGTACGGGACGACGGCCGCGTACATGTCGGAGATCGCGACGCCGAACCGTCGCGGCTTCTACTCGAGCTTCCAGTACGTGACGCTCGTCGGCGGCCAGGTGCTCGCGGCGTTGCTGCAGGTCGTCCTGCAGCACGTGCTCGACACGGAGCAGATGCACACGTGGGGTTGGCGTCTGCCGTTCTTCATCGGCGCCGCGGGCGCGCTCGTCGTGCTGTGGCTGCGACGCAGCATGGACGAGACAGCTGACGTCGCGGATACCGCCTCGGGCGACGCGGCGGCAGGTACCCCAGCCGAGAAGAAGGGATCGCTCGGCCTGCTGTTCCGCGAGTACTGGCGGCCGTTCGTCGTCGTCGTCGGTCTGACGATCGGCGGGACGACGTCGTTCTACGTCTACACGACGCTCATGCAGAGCTACATGAAGAAGGTGGCGGGGCTCGATGCGGACACCGTCTCGATCGTCAACCTGTGCGCGCTGACGGTGTTCATGATCGTGCAGCCGTTGTACGGCCTGCTGTCCGACAAGATCGGGCGACGCACGATGCTGCTCATCTTCGGCGTCGGCTCGCTCATCATCACGTGGCCGGTGCTCGGCGCGATCCGCTCGGTCGAATCGGGCCTCGCGGCGTTCGGGTTGCAGCTGTTCGCGCTGCTCGTCGTCGCGTTCTACACGTCGGTCAACGCCGTCGCGAAGGCCGAGCTGTTCCCGACGCGCGTGCGCGCCCTCGGCGTCGGGCTCGGCTACGGCCTCGCGAACGCCGTCTTCGGTGGCACGGCGCCCTACATCGGCACCTGGTTCGCCTCCCACGGCAACGAGAAGGGCTTCCGCGTCTACCTGCTCGCGTGCGTCGCGGTGTCGCTCGCCGTGTACCTGTGGGGGCTGCGCAACAAGACGGTGACTGAACTCGATCGCGACTTCGGCTCCGCCTGGGGTGACGCGCCGGACGCACCGTCGTCCGATGACGCCCGCCCGGCGGGTCGCTGAGCGTCGCGCGCCCGCCTCATCTGCGATTCCTGTTCCCATCGGCGAATCTCGTCCACGTTCGTTCGTCCAACTTCTCCTGAGGAGCCTGCGTGCCATCAGCTCTCGACGGCCTGCTCATCGCCGACTTCGGCCGTGTCCTGGCCGGCCCGTACGCGACGATGCTGCTCGGCGACCTGGGCGCCGACGTCGTCAAGATCGAGCGCCCTGACGGCGGTGACGACACGCGCGCCTGGGGTCCGCCGTTCACCGAGGACGGGGAGGCGACGTACTTCCTGTCGGTCAACCGCAACAAGCGCAGCGAGTTCTGGGATCTTCGCGAGCCGGACGATCTCGCCGCCGCACGCGATCTCGTGACGCGCGCCGACGTCGTCGTCGAGAATTTCTTGCCGGGGACGATGGCGCGGCTGGGGCTCGGGTATGAGCAGGTGCGCGAGTGGAACCCGGACGTCGTGTACGTCTCGATCACCGGTTTCGGTGAGTCGTCGTTGCCCGGGTACGACCTGCTCGTGCAGGCAGTCGGTGGCCTCATGTCGGTGACCGGGCCGCCCGACGAGCCGACGAAGGTCGGCGTCGCGCTCGTCGACGTCGTCACCGGTCTGCATGCTGCCGTCGGCATGCTCGCGGCGTTGCGGCATCGCGACGCGACGGGGGAGGGGCAACGCGTCGAGGTGTCGTTGCTGTCGTCCCTGCTGTCGGCGCTGACGAATCAGGCCGGCGCGCACGTCATGACGGGGGCCGTGCCGCGCGGCATGGGCAACCGTCACCCGTCGCTCGTGCCGTACGAAGTGTTCGAGACCGCGGATCGGCCGCTCGCCATCGCCGTCGGCAATGATCGCCAGTTCGCCTGCGCCGCAGAGGTTCTCGGTCATGGTGAGTGGGCGCAGGATGCCCGTTTCGTGACGAACTGCGCGCGGGTCGAGCATCGCGACGACCTCGTCGTGCTGATGCTCGAGGCGCTGTCGGCACATGGCGCGCAGGAATGGGCCGAGCGTTTCGCGGACGCCGGTGTGCCCGCCGGGCCCGTCAACGACCTCGCGCAGGCGTTCGCGCTCGCCGATTCGGTCGGCCTCGACATGCGCGTCGACGTCGAGGGCGTCGCGCAGGTCGCCAACCCGATTCGGATGTCGGCGACGCCAGCGAGCTATCGGCGCCGCCCGCCTCGCCTGGAGGCGTGACGTCGACGTCGAGTCAGGCGAGGGCGACTCAGTCGAGATCGAGCTGAGGATTCACCGCGCCCACCGTGCGAAGGCGCTCGATGACGACGCCCGCACGACGGCGGGTTTCCGGACTCACCGCGTCGTCGGAGCGGGCGCTCACCGTCAGGCGTGTTGCGCCGTCTCGCACGCCGAGGCGAACGTAGGGCCTCTCCGCGGCGCTCGATTGCGGCGTCGCTTCCAGTGTGCTCAAGGCCGTCGCGGCATCCGACCATCCGTGGGTCCGCGTCGTCGGACCCACGGCGACGGTGGCGTACGTCTGCGCACACCGGAAGGTCAGATGCGTGCTTATGCCGTCGGTGCCGGCCACCTTGCGCAGGACGGCGACCGTCGGAGCGGTCACTCGGTCGAGATCCTCGCACTTCGTTGCGATGACGTCGGATTCCACGACGAAGGTCGCCTTCGCCGCGGGCTGTGCGCGGTCGGGGAGCAAGCGCGCTTCCGTCCGCGGGTTCGTGCGCGCCACGTCGAGATAGGCCTGCGCCTGCGCCGTCGTCAGGGCTGGGCCGGAGGTGGTCACGGCGAGGCTGTTGTCGCCGCTCGCGTTCAACCCGGCGGTGAAGAAGTGGATGGACGCTGGGATGTTTGCCGCCATTGGGTGCGCGCCCTCGGGGTAGCGGCTGCGGACGAAGGCCGCGGCGTCCCGAACGTTCGCGGCCGTCGCGTCGTCCGTGAGGTCGATGGCGACGTCGAACCCGTAGCGCTGACCCTTGCAGCCGTCGATGCACTCGATCGCTTCCTCGGCGCGAACCCGTGCCACGCCGGGCCGCTTTTCGAGTTGCTCCTCGAGAGCATGTGCGTAGGCAGGCGCCGGCTGGGTCGGTTCGCGGAACGAGGAATCGTGCCTTGTGAGGTTGACGACGGCGACACCGGCCGCGATCAGCGCCACCACCAGGGCGAGCGCCACCGTCAGCGGCCAGCGTCGTGTCGTTGTCATGGTGTTTGGACGGCAACGCCCGCGCGCCGGTTCCACGGCCCGCGCGGCGAGCGGTTCTGGCGGGCGAGCGCGGCGGGAAGAGATTGCCTCCGGTGTTTGTTTGAATGGCCGACGAACCACAATCTTTTTTCGAGGAGCAAGGCCTGTGGCAACCATCGAACTGACCGGTGAGAAGTTCACCGAGACCATCGAGAACAACGGCATCGTCCTCGTCGACTTCTGGGCGGCCTGGTGCGGCCCGTGCCGTCAGTTCGCGCCCGTGTTCGAAGCGGCGAGCGAGAAGCACGACGACATCGTCTTCGCGAAGGTCGACACCGACGCCGAGCAGGAGCTCGCGGCGGCCGCGAACATCCAGTCCATCCCGACGCTCATGGCGTTCCGCGACGGCCTCATGGTGTTCTCCAACTCGGGCGTGCTGCCCGCGGCGGCCGTCGAGGACCTGATCCGTCAGATCCGCGAGCTGCCGATGGACGACATCCGCGCCAAGATGGAGGCCGACGCCAAGGCGCGCGAAGCCGGTATGGGCGCCGCTGGCGGCTGCGGCTGCGGCGGGTGCAACTGCGGTCGCGCCGAGAGCGAAGAGACCGCAGCCCAGGCCTGAGCCTCGACGAACGCCCGGCGCCCCGACGAGGGGTGCCGGGCGTTCGCGTGTTCATGACGCGTCGTGCGTCCACCGTCGTCGGCCGCCGTTCACGAGGCGAGCCGCAGGTCCAGCGTGGGCGTCGGCACCTCGAGTGCGCGAAGCTGCGCCACGACCGTCGTCGCGTCTTTCTTCACCCCGGACGTCGCATTCGACGGGTCGCGCGTCACCGTGAGGACGGCGCCGTCGTGCTTGTGCTTCAGGTAGACGCCGTCACGTCGGTACGACCTGCTGCCCGCCGGCGGGGTCATGAGCCGCGACAGGGTGTCGGTCATCGTCGACCATCCGGTCGTGTGCGTCGTCGCGCCGATCGGCACCTCACCCGCGGCGTGCTCGCACCGGAAGTGAAACTCCGCTGGCGTGCCCTTGCGGCGTATCGCCGACAGCGCGGTGACGGTGTTCGCGGCCGTCGCGTCGAGCGTCGCGCAATCGCTGGTCTTGATGGTGGAGCGAACGACGAACGACGGCGCGTCGTCCCTGCCTGACGACGACCATGACGCCGACGACGACGGGTTGACGCGGGCAGCCGCCAAGAACGCGTCGACCTGCGTGCTCGTCAACGCGCTGGCCCTGGTCGGTGACGAAGCCGTGCCGTGGCTGCCGTTGGAGGTCGGCACGATGAGAGCACCGTCCTGCGGCGAGTGCAGGCTGAAGCGGATTCGCCCGGGAGAACGTGCCCACTCCGGCGGAGCCGTGCGCGGGTAGAGCTCGTTGATCGTGCGGTTGACGTCGAGCACGTGGCGTGCGCTGGCGTCGTCCGTCAGCGTGACGTCGACCGTGAACTCCTGGTCACGGCCCTGGCAGCCGTCGATGCAGTTCACCTTCATGACGACGCGCGAATTCGCCACACCAGGCTGGTGGCGCACGGCGTTCTCGATGTCGCGCGCGATCGCCGGGTCCGGCTGTGCCGGCTCCGATCCGCCGTGCCCGCCTGGGGCACCGATTCGGGACGACAGCGCGAACGCCGAAACGGCGCCGATGATGCCCAGCACCGCGACGGCGATGGTGATGATGATGGACCGGCGCATGTCTTGCTTCCCTCGATGGTGTGCTGGTGTGACGTGCGCGCGGGGTGTGGTGGTTCCGTCGAGGCCGGTGGTGATGGCGTGCCGGCGCACCGCACGGCAGTGCTCTATCTCGTGTGTTTCGCGCGCCGCCGCCGGGCTACGAGATCGCACGAGGCACTTCTTGGCCCGACGTGTGCGGCGAGGGGTTTCCTGTGGGCCGGCGGGATCAGGGGGTCTCGAGGCCGCCCCTCCACGTTGAGGTGCGTGGCCAGCTGCGTGTTGGATGGGCGCATGACTTCTTGGATCGCCCCGCATCTCGTCCTCGGCACGATGCATTTCGGCACGAAGACGGACGGGGCGACGTCATTCGCCCTCATGGATCGCTACGTCGACGCCGGTGGGCGCACGCTCGACACGGCCAATTGCTATGCGTTCTGGGCGAATCCGACGGGTGCGGGCGGCCAGAGCGAGCAGACGATCGGGGCGTGGCTGCGCGCCAACGCCGGCATCCGCGAAGGTTTGACGATTGCGACGAAGGTGGGTCAGGAACCGGCGCGGGCCGGCGACTTCACCGAGTGGGAGGGCCTCGCGCCTGACGTCATCGCCACCCAGTTCGAGCGAAGCCGCGAACGTCTCGGCATCGACGTCGTCGATGTCTACTGGGCGCACGGTGAGGATCGTTCGACGCCGATGCCCGACGTCGTCGCGGCGCTGGGTTCCCTTGTTGCGCGAGGGAAGGTGAGCCGGCTCGGTGTGAGCAACCACCCGACGTGGCGCGTCGAGCAGGCACGCATGCTGGCCGCCGAGCAGGGCGTCGAGCCGTTCACGGCGCTGCAGCTGACGACGTCGTACGTCCGCCCGCGCCCCGACACGCAGGTGCCGGGCAAGGATCACCGTTTCGGGTTCGTCAGCGACGAGACGATCGACTATCTCGAGACGCATGACGACCTCGAGTGCTGGGCCTACAGCCCGCTGATCCAGGGTGCGTACGACCGTGACGACCGGCCGCTGCCCGAGGTCTACGACCACCCGGGGACGACGCGTCGCCTCTCGGCGCTGCGGTCGGTGGCTGACGAACTGGGCGCGCAGCCCGGGCAGGTCGTGCTGTCCTGGCTCGTGCAGGGCAGCCCGTCGATGCGCCCGATCGTCGGGGCAAGTTCGCTCGAGCAGCTCGACGCCGCACTGGCGGCTCCGCAGCTCAGCGACGCTCACATGGCGCGCCTCGACTCGGCTCGCTGACGATCCCCCCTCGTGCGCTGGGTGGCGCGAGTGCGGGTGGTAAGCGCGTCAGGCTTCCTCATGTGCGTCAGCCCGCGAGATGAAGAGATGAGGCGGTGAGTCGTCGCGTCCGAGGAAACCGTCAGGAAATCGCGTCGTGTTCGTGCACCTCGAGCGCGCCGGACGGGCACCGCGCCACGGGTGCGCCTCCGTTCGGGTCGTGGCTGCCGTCTGTGAGGAACCGCATCCTCGACGCTACTCCGCCCGGGCCAGGACCATCGCGATGCCGACGCGGCCTGTCACGCCGAGTTTGGTGGCGGCCGACGTCAGGTGTTGTTTCACCGTGCTCTCGCTCAAGAACAATTCGGCGGCGATGGCGGGGTTCGACATCTCCTGCGCCACCATCTCGACGATCTCGCGCTCACGGTCACTCAACCGTGCGAGCTTCGCGCGAGCGTCCATGCGCGCGGCGCCCCCGGCGTCGAGGTATCCGGTGCGCAGATGCGCAGCGCTCGCGGGCGACATGGGGCTGCGCCCCTCGTGTGCGTCGCGGATCGCGCCGTACAGCGCCCCGCGCGCTGACGCCTTGAGGATGAACCCGACGGCACCGGCGTCCATTGCCTGCGGCACGTACTCCTGCTCGTCGAACGTCGTGAGAATGATGACGCGCGGTGCGTTCGGCCGCTTCGTCAGTGCGCGCGTCGCGTCGATGCCGTTGATGCGCTCCATGCGCACGTCCATGAGGACGACATCCGGGTGATGTGCTGTGACGACCCCGATCACCTCGTCGCCGTCGCTCGCCGTCGCGACGAGTTCGATACCGGGCGCGGCCTTGAGCATGACGCGGATGAGGTCGAGCACCATCGGGTCGTCGTCGACGGCCATGACGCGGATCGCGCGCTCAGCGCCGGCATGGGCCGGAAGGGATGCGCCGTCGGGACGGTCAATGTCGTTCATGCTCAACTGCTTTCGTACTCTCGTCGCATTCGACACGTGTGGTGCCGTGGATCGAGCCGTCGTCAGACACGCGGCATCGTCCACGGCAGCGTGGCGCTCGCGGTGAAGCGGCGACCGTCGGGTGACGGGCCTGCCCAGAACGATCCTCCGACGTCCTGAGCGCGCCGCGCCACGCCCGTCAGGCCGGTTCCCGAACCATCCGATCGGGCAGCGCTCGCGACATCGGGCAGCGGGTTGGCCGTCGAGATCGTGATGCCACCGCGCGCGTCACCGCGGATGTCGAGCTGCACGAGAGAGCCCGGCGCGTGCTTGCGCGCGTTCGTCAGCAGTTCGGTGGTGATGCGGTACGCGCTGCGCGAGATGACGGGGTCCAGGGGGTGCGACTGATCGACGAACACGTTCGAGCTGACGGGCGTGCCCGCGTCGATGCACTCACGCACGAGATCGGCGATGTCGGCCAGATCGTGATGATCCGCCGACTCGTCGGTCGCGCCGGTGCGCAGCATCGCGAGCAGCGAACGCAGATCCGTCATCGAACCGGCCGCGCCCTCCTGGATCTGCCGTGCGCGATCCTCGACGTCACGCGAACCCGCCTCCTGCGCCTCGATCTCGAGAGCGTTGGCCTGCATCGACAGCAGACTGAGGCGGTGGCCGAGCACGTCGTGCACCTCGCGTGCGAGGGCCTCGCGCTCGTCCTTCTCCGCCATCTGCCGGCCGAGATCATGCACCTTTGCCTGCGTCTGCTGGGCCCGGGCGCGCGCCTCGTCCGCCTGCCTGACGGCGTGTTGCGCGCGGACGTCCGACTGCCGCGCCTGCGCCTGCGCCTGCTGGGCATGGGCGCGTTCGTGGTGCGCGACGGCGGCGGCGCGCGAGGCGTCACGGCGGCTGCGACGCACGAGCGCCACCCCCGCGAACAGGCCGACGAGCAGGGCGGTGATGAGCGCGACCTGCCACCACGGCATCGCCGGCCACGAGCCGGACGAGCCGTCAGGGTGCTCGATGCTGTTCCAGAAACTCGTGCCGTCGCGGGTGCCGCGCGAGTCACGCCAGACGGCGACGAACGTCGCCAGCGTGGCAGCGGCACTGACGGCGACGTGCGCGCGGACGTCAGGGTGCCACACGATGACGCTCGCCATCGCGATGAGCGCGGGCAGACTGTCGGTGGGCAGGGCGAGGCCGGGCAGGCACGCGAGGGCAGCGGTGACGAGCAGCGCCGTCGTCGAACGCAGCCGCCAGCACAGGCCGACGGACGCTGCGATCGAGGCGAGAAACGCGGTGACGCTGAGCGCGTTGCCCGAGCCGCCGGCGTCCGGGGACCAGCTGCTGTGGACGTGGGTGTCGCCCCAGTAGACGTTCGTCG
>ERZ1023267.75-NODE-75-length-39163-cov-6.061292_pt1 | contig 39163 bp, 35 predicted proteins | sample MGYA00520905_ERZ1023267 | MGnify/ENA primary metagenome ERZ1023267 (study PRJEB32759, sample SAMN07749868) | skin metagenome | biome: transportation; feature: city; material: polyester macromolecule | host: Homo sapiens | place: Hong Kong:ISLAND line | collected...
CCCGTGCGGTCTCCCTAGGCTTGGTGGATGGAGGACACCACACGCCCGGGTCGGCCGTGCAGTCCCGATGCTGCGCAGAGGCCGGTCGAACCCGCTCACCCGATCACGCGGCGTCGGGCCCTGGGAATGGGCTCGGCCGCCGTGCTCGGTCTCGCCCTGAGCGCCTGCGGGGCGTCCACGGCAGAGCGGCAGGCCGCCGAGAGCACCGTGTCCGATGCCGCCCAGGCCCCGCGGGATGAGGCCTCGGACGCCGTGACCGCCGTGCTGGACGAGGTCAGCGGGAAGTACGACGGCGCGCGGCTGAGCCTCGCCGCCTACGACGTCGCCGCCGGCCGCACCTACGCCTACCACCCGGATACGTGGAGCTACGAGGCCAGCGTCGTGAAGATCCCCATCGCCCTGTCCGTGCTGCGCCAAGCCAAGGAGGCGGGTGGCCGGCTGGGGGAGCACCAGAAGGACCTGATGACCCAGTCCGTCGTCTACTCGGACAACGCCGCGACCCAGCAGCTGTTCCTCGGGCTCGGTGACACCCAGCGCAGCATCGCCGGGGACCTGCCCGGTTCCGCCGCGGACACCTCCGGCATCGTCGATTATCGGGACTCGCAGGCCGCGGAGGTCCTGAACACCACCTACGAGAAGCTGGGCGTGCGGCGCACCCGCTCGCAGGGCTCCTGGGGAGATGACCGCACGTGGGCTCAGGACCAGGTGCAGATCATGCGCGGCATCGCCGAGGGCGTGGACTGGGTGGAGGCCGATGACCTGGACTACCTGCGCTCGCTGATGACCCCGGATGACTCCTCCCAGAACTGGGGCGGGGGCGTGATGTCCGGGAAGGAGGTGGCCGGGCGGAAGGTCACGGACGTCTCGGTGAAGAACGGGTGGCTGCCGGAGGACACCGGGGCCTGGCACATCACCTCCTCCGCCGTGGTGACCGTGGGGGAGGACGCCTACGCCGTCGCGGTCGTCTCCCAGGGGTTCGCGGACCAGCAGACGGGTCAGCAGGCGGCCTCCGACGCCGTGCAGGCCTACTTCAGCGCCAAGGCCGCCTGACGCACCAGGACAGGATCAGGACACACAGAGCCCCAGGGCAAGGATGAACGAGGAGTGGGAGACGCTGAGTGGTTCATCCCCCGATCCATCTCACCGTCGCCTACAACTGGACCGACATCGACTTCTCCCGGTACCCGTAGGCGGCATCACCCCGACGCCGCCACGCGCCTCAGCGTTGCAGGAAGGCGAGGACCGCGCGCACGCGGCGGTTGCCGGTATCCGGGTCCAGCCCCAGCTTGTCGAAGATGTTGCCGATGTGCTTGGCCACCGTCGCCGAGGAGACGAACAGCTGCGCCTCGATCTCCTGGTTGGACTTCCCCTCCGCCATCAGCTGCAGGATCTCCCGCTCCCGCGGGGTCAGCCGCTCCAGAGCACCCGAACGCTGATCCTGCCGTGCCGAACCCATCAGGTGCTGGACCACGTCCGGGTCGATCACACTCCCGCCGCCGGCCACCGTCTCCAGGGCACGAGAGAAATCCTCGATCCGCCCCACCCGGTCCTTCAGCAGATACCCCAACCCGGCGGAGTCCGCGGAGAACAGCTCCCGGGCGTAGGCCGCCGCGATGTACTGGGACAGCACCAGCACCGGCAGCCCCGGGTAGCGCTGACGCAGCTGCTGGGCGGCCTGCAGCCCGTCCGAGGCGTTGCCCGGGGGCATCCGCACGTCCGTGATCACCACGTCCAGGCCCTCCCGGCCCTGCTCCTCGGCCACCGCCGCCAGCAGCCCCGGGGCGTCGCCCACCTGCCGGATCACCTCGTGGCCCATGCGGGTCAGCACCATCACCAAGCCCTCGCGCAGCAGGGTCGAGTCTTCGGCGAGGACGATGCGCACGGTACGGGGCCTTTCCCACGGGGACGACGGCGAGCGCGGGCCGACCGCCGGAACCGGTCAGATCCGGGTGACCCGCGGGGCGCCCCACGGCAGGCTGTGCCCGGGACGCTCCGCAACCAAGGGTAGCCACAGCCGCAGCACCGTGGGCCCGCCCACCGGAGAGTCCACGGTGACCGAGCCGCCGAGGGCTTGGGCGCGCTCGTCCAGTCCGCTGATCCCGGAGCCGCGGGCGGCGTCCGCCCCGCCCTGCCCGTCGTCGCGCACCTGCACCGTCAGCGCCCCCTGCGCGGTGTGCGCGGTGATGCGCAGCCGGGTGGCCGCGGAGTGCTTCAGCGCGTTGGTCATGGCCTCGCTGACCGCGTAGTAGGCGGTGCGCTCGACGTCGGGCGGCAGCTTCGCGCACGCCGCCCACGTCAGCTCCGTGGGCAGCAGCGCGTTGTTGGCCAGCTCCTCCAGGGCCGCCCGCAGCCCGTGATCCTCCAGCACGGCCGGGTAGATCCCGCGGACCGTGTTGCGCAGGGTCTGCAGGGCGTGGGTGGTCTGCTCCTGTGCCTGGGCCAGCTGCCGCTGCGCCGGCCCGGTCCGGGCGCCCTCGGCGTTCAGGGCCCCCAGCTCCATCTGCACCATGCCCAGGCGCAGACTGAGGTTGACCAGCTCCTGCTGCACGCCGTCGTGCAGGTCCCGCTCGATCCGGCGCCGCTCCGCCTCGAAGGACTCCATGATCGCGGCGCGGGAGAAGGTCAGCCGGTCCACCTGCCGCTGGATCTCCTCCGGGCGCGGGGCCAGCAGCGCCTTGGTCAGGGAGGCCCACGCGGCGGCCACCAGACCGTTGAGGTACCCGAAGATCAGCAGCGCCACCAGCCCGGCGGCGGCGAAGCGCCACCAGTCCTCCGGGGTGTAGGAGGCGGAGCTGCCCGTCAGCTCCCCGTCCACGATGCGCAGCCGCCACGGGGCGCCGGTCATGTCCTCCAGGGGCGCCCGGTAGATCCCCAGGTACCCGGCGCAGAAGGCGCACACCCCCAGCACGAAGGCCTCCGCGCCCAGCAGGAGGGTGAACAGCACGGCGGCGACGGCGTCGATGACGCTGGCCAGCACCTCCCGCCACGTGGCCGGCTCCCGGTACCGCACGGAGAACCACCGCTTCACGGGCCGCACCGGCAGCGGCACGTGCGCATTGGACACCCCGCGGAAGCCGAGCATCCGCAGCAGCCACCGCTGCACGTGCCCGTACCAGACGGCGCCGGCCGGGGCGAGGGCCAGCAGCAGCAGGGGACTGACCAGGATGAGCAGGCCGAAGATGACGGTGACCACCGGGGGTGCCGCCGTCTCCCCGACCAGCACCAGGACCACGGGTAAGAGCATCCCGATCCCGGCGCACAGGAGCAGTGTTACCGGCGGGATGATCAGGGCGAGCAGCGCCGCCCACGGGGCGGCGGAGAAGAGGTACGCGGGCCGGGCCAGGCACCGCCACAGGCTGGTTCTCATCGTGGTCCATTCTCCCCGCGGTGCAGGGGGTCGGTGGTCGGCATCGGGATCACGGGGCGAGCAGGACGACGAGCGTGGCCCCGGCGAGCGGGGCGGTCAGGGCCGCGTGCAGGATCCACAGGGCCCACAGGCTGGCGTGCCAGCGGTAGGACAGCGCACAGGCGAGCCCGCCCACCGCGGCCGGGAGCATCAGCACCGGCACCGGATGCAGCAGAGCCGTGGCCGCAGCACTCAGGGCGACAGCCCCCGGCGCCCCTGTGCGCGGGAGCAGCCAGTCCAAGAGGCCGCGGCGCAGCAGCAGCTCCTGCAGCAGCGGAACCGCCACCACGGTCAGCACCACCCCGAGGACGAACACCCCGCAGGGCATCTACCGGTACGCCGGACCCGCGGGATCCCGGGCGGGCACGCCTTCCGTCAGCAGCACCGACGCGGAGACGGCCAGCACGAGACCCTGCGCCAGCAGGGCCAGCGGGACCTCCCACCACAGGTGGTGCAGCGAGCGCTGCGGGGCCACCAGACCCAGCCGCGCCGCGAGACCGCCCGTGGTGCGCCCGCCGGCCGCGGCGTCGTCGTGGGGAAGGGTACCCAGGACGTGCTCGGTCATGGCGGGTCCCCCTCGTCAGCGCACCGGGGCCGCGGAGCGCTCGAGGCCCGTGGTGCGCCCGGCGATGAACCAGGCCAGCGGCCCCAGCACCGGGAAGGCGAAGACCGCGAGGATCCACAGGGCCTTGCCGCCCGCCGCGTAGCGCGGGGAGGCGACGATGGAGACCAGGGTCGCGAACAGCAGGGCCAGCAGACCCAGGGAGACCGTCGCGATCACTCCCAGGGTCCCCCAGGTCAGGGCGGACTCCTGGAGGGTCATGGCGGCCAGGGTGGCGGAGAAGATGTCGGTGATCATGGCATCCAGTCTTCTCGCGCCGCCCCGGCCGCACAGTGGGGGAGGGTGTGAACCGGGGTAAAGCTGGGTCTACTTCCCGGCCCGGGCCCCGCCCGAGGAGGACGACGGCGCCTGGTCCCCCAGCAGCTGATCGAACGGGGTCAGCTTCAGCGCGGAGAGTCCCGAGGCCGGGCGGAAGCCCTCACCCTGGCCCGCGTTCAGCTCCGAGTCCACCGCCCGGGCCGCCCTGGCGTCCGGGATCGGGCCGTCCGCCGCCGAACTCGCAGATCCTGCGCCGTCGGGCCGGTGCGCGCCGCCCTCGTGCCCAGCCTCCTCGTGCTCGGCGGGTACGGCGTCCTCGTCCGGGACCGACGCCGGGATCGGCACGTCCTCGGCGTCGTCCCGGGTGCCCAGCGCGGTCCCGGCGCGCCAGGCCACCCGCTGGGCCAGCTCCGCCCCGGCCCGATCGATGCGCTGCTGCAGGGCGGCATCCGCGCCGAAGTCCTCCGTGGCCGCGAAGACCCCGGTGGGCACCAGGTCCGCGCGCAGATAGGAGAACAGGGGGCGCAGGGCCGTGTCGATCATCAGCGAATGCCGGGCCGAGCCGCCGGTGGCCGCCAGCAGCACCGGGGTCCCGGCGATGTCCCCGTCCTCGGTGAGGTCCCAGAAGGACTTGAACAGCCCCGTGTACCCCGCCTTGAAGGTCGGCGTCACCGCGATCACCGCGTCCGCCGCGCGCACCGCGTCCAGCGCCTGAGCCAGCTTCCCCGAGGGGAAGCCCATGGTCAGGTGATCCGCGATCCCGTGAGCCAGGCCCCGCAGGCCGATCTGCTCGATGCGCACCGCCAGCCCGGAGGCCTCCAGGGCGGCCCGGGAGGCCTCGGCCAGCCGCTCGCCCAGCAGGCTCGTGGAGGAGGGCTCCCCCATCCCCGCGGAGACCACCACCAGGCGGATCCTCTCCGATGCTCTCGTCATCACCATCATCTCCTCGCTGCCGTCTGCTCGTGCGGACTCTACCGCTGCGTCGTGCCCTGCCGGGTGCTGTCGTCGTCTCCGCCGGACTGCTCGGCCTGCCGCTCCTGCTGGGCGGCCCGCTCCCGGCCCGCCGGGGAATCCGGGCGACCCCCGGGCACCGGGTCCATCCCGTCCTCGTGGCGGCGCACCAGCCACTCGTGGGTCGGGGCCTCGGGGACGTGGGCCGGGCGCCCGGCGTCGAACTCCCTGCGCAGGGTCGGCAGGATCTCACCCAGCTGGTCCAGCTGCTCCAGCACCGTCTTCTGCGGCAGGCCCGCGTGGTCGATGAGGAACAGCTGCCGCTGGTAGTCCCCCGCGTACTCGCGGAAGCTCAGCGTCTTCTCGATGACCTCCTGCGGGGAGCCCACGGTCAGCGGGGTCTGGTCCATGAAATCCTCCATGGACGGGCCGTGGCCGTAGACCGGGGCGTTGTCGAAGTACGGACGGAACTCCCGCCGGGCCTCCTGGGAGTTCCGACGCATGAACACGTGCCCACCCAGGCCCACGAAGGCCTGATCCGCGGCACCGTGGCCGTAGTGCTCGTAGCGCTGCCGGTACAGCTCGATCATCTGCTGGGTGAACTCCCTGTTCCAGAAGATGTTGTTGTGCAGGAAGCCGTCGCCGTAGTACGCCGCCTGCTCCCCGATCTCCGGGGAGCAGATGGACCCGTGCCACACGAACGGCGCGACGCCGTCCAGCGGCTGCGGGGTGAGCGTGAAGGACTGCAGCGGGGTGCGGAACTTCCCCTGCCAGTTCACGGTCTGCTCATGCCACAGCCGGTGCAGCAGGTTGTAGTTCTCCACCGCCAGCGGGATGCCCTGCCGGATGTCCTTGCCGAACCACGGGTACACCGGGCCGGTGTTGCCGCGGCCCATGATCAGGTCCACCCGGCCCTCCGCCAGGTGCTGCAGGTAGCTGTAGTCCTCCGCCAGGCGCACCGGGTCATTGGTGGTGATCAGGGTGGTGGAGGTGGACAGGATGATCTTCTCGGTCTGCGCGGCGATGTTGGCCAGCAGCACCGGCGGGTTGGCCGGGGCCACGAACGGCGGGTTGTGGTGCTCGCCGGTCGCGAAGACGTCCATGCCGATCTCCTCGGCCTTCTTCGCGATCTCCACGGTGTTGCGGATGCGCTCGTGCTCGGTGGGGGTGGTGCCGGTGGTGGGGTCCTGGGTGACGTCCCCGATGGTCATGATCCCGAACTGCATGGTGTCGGATCCTTCGCCTCGTGCTCCGCCTCCCGGCAGTGCTGCTTCGTGGTCTGACCGGTCCAACCTCGGGTGTGTGGGCTTTATTCCCGGGTAAAAAAAGTTGATGCGTCAAATGATTCGGCGGTGGTCGCAAGTGCCGACGACGGGCCCGCGGCGTCCGACGCCGTGCCCGCGGCGCCCCGGGGGAGGGCCGCTCAGGCCGAGCGGGCGTAGCGGCGGCGGAAGTTCGCCAGGATCCGCTGGGGCTGGGTCACCTCGGCCGCGCGCACGGCGTCGAAGCGCTCCTGGGCGTTCTCCGGGTCGTAGTAGCCGTGGTTCGCGTACACGCGCAGCCGGTGCAGCAGGCCCCGCTGGTCCAGCTCCGGGTGGAACTGCGTGGCATACATGTTCGCCCCGATCCGGAACATCTGCACCGGGCAGGCCTCACCTCCGGCCAGCAGCACCGCCCCCGGCGGCAGGGTGCGCACCGCCTCCTTGTGGCCCACGAAGGCCTGGAACACCGGCTCGACGTCGGCCAGCAGCGGATCCTGCCGACCCTGCGGGGTCACCGTCACCCGGATCGGCCCGGCCTCCTCGGAGAAGGTCCGATCCACCACCGCCCCCTGGTGCAGGCCCAGAGTGCCCACCCCGTAGCAGGCGCCGAAGAAGGGGTAGTCCCGGCGCACCACCTCATCCAGCATCCGCCGCAGCTCCGCCTCCACCCGCCGCTGCAGCGCGGACTTGGACTCTTCCGGATCCGAGGAGTTGAAGGGGCTGCCGCACAGGATCACCCCGGAATGCGCCTGAAGGATCGCCGGCCAGTCCAGGGCCGGGGGCGCCTGCTGCTCCGACGACGCCAGGGGGCTGTCCGCCTCATCGCCCGGCTCCGGCTCTCCGGTGGCCGGGCGGGGATCCTCCGCGAAGATCCGATCCAGCTGCAGCTGCGCCAGCTGGCCGGGGCCGAAGCCTCCCAGCTCGGCGGTGGAGCGCAGCTCGTCGGCCACCACGGCGTCATCGTCGCGGGTCTGGATCAGCAGGAAGGGCAGCATGGCCCCAGCTTAGCCAGCCGGCGGGAAGAGCGGGTTGAGCACCCGACGATGCCGGGCCACCCACCCGTACACCCGGCGGGCCACCGGGGCGACGGGTCGGGCCAGGATCACCCGACCCGCCAGCCGATCCACCCGATGCGGGGAGGCCAGCAGCGCCCGGGCGATCGCCGCGTGCCCCCACGCCGTGCGGCCCGGCAGCTCCCACCCCGCGGGCATCGCGCGCACCGCTCCCACCGGGCGATCCCCCGGAGAATCATCCACCGGGAGGGAGCACGTCGGCAGGGTTTCCGTCGGAGGAGCGGCCGACGGCGTCGGGCCCTGCGCGTACAGGGCCTCGCGGGCGAAGCGCTCGCGGGCGGCGCCATCCAGCTCCTCGCGCACCTGGGAGAAGGGCAGCACCGTCAGCCCCGCGTCCGCGGCACCCGCCCCGGCGCGCCGGCGCAGGAAGGCCGCCGCCCGGGTGCACGGGCCGCAGGCATCGTCGAAGACGAAGACTCGCATGCGGCCCAGGATAGCCGCGTCCGTCCCACCGCATGCGGTGGTCACGCCGCGAGCTCACCCCAGGGGATGCGACGGTCCCTGCGCCTGACGGGAACCGCTCGGCGCTTCCGGTGCGGCGGCCACCACCGGCAGGGCGCCGGTGCCCACCCCCACCACGACCTCCTCCGGCGGGACGAGCCCGGCCGGCTCATCCTCGGCCTGTCGCGCCACCCGGCGCCGGGTACGCCGCGCCCCCAGGGAGGCGGAGACCGTGGTGCCCATCGAGGCGAGGACCACCAGGGCGATCGCCAGCAGACGCAGCCCCTCGATCGGCTGGGACAGCAGCAGCCAGCCGAACAGCGCCGCGAACGCCGGCTCCAGGCTCAGCAGGATGCTGAACACCTGGGCGGGGACCCGCCGCAGCGCCGCCAGCTCCAGGGAGTACGGGATCACCGAGGCCAGCAGGGCGGTCAGCAGCGCCAGGCCCAGCAGATGCGGCTCCTGCCCCGCCCGCACCACGCTGGGGGCACCCACCGGCAGCAGGAGCAGACCCGCCACCGTCATCGACGCCGCCAGCCCGCCCGTGCCCGGCACCAGCCGTCCCACGTGCCCGCTGGCCAGCACGTACCCGGCCCAGAACAGCCCGGCGATCAGCGCGAAGACCACCCCGAGCGGGTCCAGGCCCGCCCCGCCCAGCACGGACTGCGCCCCCAGCAGGCCCATCCCGCCCAGGGCCAGACCCACCCACGCGAAGTCCATCACCCGTCGGGAGGTCACCGCGGAGAGCACCAGCGGTCCCAGGAACTCCAGGGCCACCGCCACCCCCAGCGGGATGCGGGCGATCGCGGCGTAGAAGAAGCCGTTCATCAGCGCCATCGTCACCCCGAACAGCGCCACGGCCCGCCACTGCCGCCGGTCCCACGCGCGCACGGCCGGGCGGGTGAGCACCAGGAGCACGACGGCGCCGAGCACCAGGCGCAGCGTCGTCACCCCCCAGGAGCCCAGCGGGGCGAACAGCTGGGTGGCCAGGGCCGCGCCGAACTGCAGGGAGATGCACGAGCCGATGACCAGCAGGACGCCGGATCCGGCCCGCGTCTGCTGGGCGGGGTGTGCGGTGGTGCTCATCGGCCCGGTCTCCTCTCCTCGGGGGCCCGACGCCGCGGGGCCGGGCACCCCGCGTGGACGCTCGGGTGAGCGTCGTCGGAACCGGGGGCGTCAGCGCGATCGGCGATGTCAGCGGGTGCTGTGCGGGTACGTCGTCTCCGGCTGGCGCAGGGTCTGGGCGGTGCGCAGGGCGGCGCGGATGCGCCCGCGCCGCTCCGGGTAGGTGCCATCGCCCAGATCCGGATCCGGCAGCACCCCGTCCGTGTCGATCAGCCCCACCCGGGCGCCATCCTGCTTCAGCCGCAGCATCCCCTCCAGGAGCATCCGCCGCCCGACGTCGTTCAGGCTCGTCACCCGCGTGAGATCGAAGATCACGGCGCCGTGCTCCGGGGGCTGCACGTACTCCAGCTGGGAGAGCACGGATTCCGCACCGGTGAACCCGATGTTCCCCTGCAGCTTGATGATCAGATCCCGACCCACCTGGCGCACCGAGCGCACCGCGTCGTGCCCATAGGCGTGGACGTTGATCAGGTGCAGGCCCATGTCATCGGAGAGCTTCCGGAACACCTGCACCCCGCGCACCGAATTGCCCTGCGCATCCAGGCGCGGGGAGAGCACGCCGATGCCCAGCTGCCCCGGCAGCACCCCCAGCACACCCCCGGCCACCCCGGACTTCGCCGGGATCCCGACGTCGGCGAACCACGTCCCCGAGGCGTCGTACATCCCCGCGGAGACCATCACCGCCAGCACCTGCCGGGCCACCTCCGGGGAGCAGACCCGCTCCCCGGTGCTCGGCTGCACCCCGCCGTTGGCCAGCGTGGCACCCATGATCGCCAGGTCCCGGACCGTGACCCGGATGGCGCACTGGGCCACGTACCCGGCCACCACGTTGTGCGCGTGCTCCTCGAACATCCCGTAGTTGCGCAGCATGTGCGCGAGGGCCATGTTGCGGTCCGTGGTCTCCAGCTCGGAGCGGAACACCTCCTCGTCCATCTGCAGCTCCCGCCCGGCCAGCCGGGAGAAGAACTCCACCGTGTGCGCGGCGCGCTCCTCCAGGGAGGCCTCCGGGTTCATCAGCAGACTGTGCACCGCGATCGCCCCGGCGTTGATCATGGGGTTCTTGGGGCGGTTGGTGCCCCGCTCCAGGGACAGCTCGTTGAACGCCTCCCCGGAGGGCTCCACGGAGACCTTGGACATGATCTCCTCCACCCCGCGGTCCGTCAGCGCCGCGGCGTAGGCGAAGGGCTTGGAGATGGACTGGATGGAGAACTCGTGCTCGTCGTCCCCGGCGGAGTAGGTTCGCCCGTCCACGGTGGTCAGGGCGACGCCGAACAGCCCCGGGTCCGCTTTGGCCAGCTCGGGGATGTAGTCCGCGACGGCACCTCCGTCCTTCTCGCGCACGGCATCCAGCAGCTCGGACAGGTACTCGGGCACGGGGGTTCTCATGGGAATCCAGCGTAGTGGGTGCGGCCGCGCCGTCCTCGGCGCGGGTCGTCACGCTGGGTGCAGGATGTCGCGGACCGTCCGCGACATCCTGCACCCAGCGTGCCATCGGGCCTGGACCGGAGCCGGGGCCCGACTGAGCCGGCCCGGCGTCAGCGGGTGGGGTCCAGGACCACCTTGATGCAGCCGTCCCGCTTATCCCGGAACATGTCATAGGCTTCCGGGGCATCGGAGAGGGCCAGGTGGTGGGTGGCCAGCTGCTCCACCCCCAGCACGTCCTCGTCCTGGAAGAGGATCTCGGACAGCTCCTCGGTCCACTGCCGCACGTGGCACTGACCCATCGCCAGGCGGATCCCCTTGTCGAACATCGTCATCATCGGCAGCGGATCGGCGGTGCCGCCGTACACCCCGCTGATGGACACGGTGCCGGAGCGGCGCACGCCGTCGATCGCGCTGAGCAGCGCCGCGGTGCGGTCGATCCCGGCGGTCTCCATGACCTTCTGCCCGACGCCGCCGGGCAGCTTCCCCACGGCCTTCACCACCTGCTCGGCCACCGGGTTCCCGTGGGCCTCCATGCCCACGGCATCCAGCACCGAATCCGCTCCGCGTCCGCCGGTCAGATCCCGGATCGCATCCCCGACCGAATCCACCTCGCGCAGGTCGATGGTCTGCGCGCCCCAGGCCCGGGCCAGCTCCAGCCGCTCATCCACCAGATCCACGGCGATGATCCGCTCCGCGTGGCCCTGCTGGCGTGCCGAGCGCACGGCCAGCTGACCGATCGGCCCGGCGCCGATCACCGCCAGCGTGCCGCCGTCGGGGACGTTCGCCCACGCCACGCCCTGCCACGCGGTGGGCAGGATGTCGGAGAGGTACAGGGCCCGCTCGTCGGCGAAGCCGTGGGGGACCTTCACCGGTCCGAAGTCCGCATGCGGCACCCGCACGTACTCGGCCTGCCCGCCCGGAACCTCCCCGTAGAGCTTGCTGAAGCCGAACAGCGACGCGCCGGTGCCACGTTCGGTGTTCTGGGTGGTCTCGCACTGGGCGTAGAAGCCTCGCGAGCACATCCAGCAGCGCCCGCAGGAGATGTTGAAGGGCACGACGACGCGGTCCCCGACCTGCAGGCCGGTCACCTCCGCGCCGACCTCCTCCACGACGCCCATGAACTCGTGGCCCAGGACGTCTCCGCGGCCCATGTACGGCCCGAGCACCCCGTACAGGTGCAGGTCCGAGCCGCAGATCGCCGTCGAGGTGACCCGAACGATCGCATCGGTGGGATCCCGCAGCTCGGGCATGGGGACCTCGGCGATCTCGACCGATCCGGGACCCTGCCAGGTCAGTGCGCGCATGGTGTTCTCCTCCGTGTGGTTCGGTGGCTCCAGCGGCCTGCGCCGCGGATCCGTGTCCCTCCATTATGCGAACTTCTGAGCCGACGTGTCACCAGGTCAGCGGCCGATTCGACGGGTTCGGCCGCCCCCTCGGACCGCGCTCAGGCCAGCTGGGCTGCGGCCCGGCCCATCCGCTCCACGGCCTCGCGCAGCACCGGGCGGGGCATCCCGAAGTTCAGGCGCACGTGCCCGCCCAGACCCTGCCCGCACTGGGCGCCGTCGGTCAGGCTCACCGCGGCCCGCTCCAGGAAGAACTCCTGCGGACACCCCGGGATGCCCAGGGCGGAGACGTCCAGCCAGGCCAGGAAGGTCGCCTGCGGCGGGATCCACCGCACCCCCGGCAGGTGCTGGGTCAGCAGATCCCCCAGCTCATCCCGATTGCCCTCCAGGTAGTCCCGGGTCTGCCGGGCCCAGCCGCGGGCGTCCCGGTAGGCCGCCGTCGTCGCCAGCATCCCCGGGTTCGACGCCGACTTGGAGACGAACTCCCCGCGCTCGGCCCACCGGGCGGCGTCGGCCTCATCGGAGAAGAGCAGCTGGGCGCAGCGCAGCCCCGGGATGTTGAAGGCCTTCGACGCCGCGGTGGCGGTGACCGTGTGCCCCGCGGCCGTGGACCCCGTGGAGGCGTAAGGGACGTGGCGGGCGCCGGAGTAGACCACGGGGACGTGGATCTCATCCGAGAAGACCCACCCGTCATGGGCCTGCACCACGCGGGCGATCTGCTCCATCTCCTCCCGCGTGTGCACCTTGCCCGTCGGGTTGTGCGGATTGCACAGGATCAGCACCGGCCCCCGATGCCGCGGGCCCTCCCCGGCCACGGGCTGCGATGCCGCGTCCCTGGATGCCGCGGCCGCGGCGAGCTCGGCGTCGGCCGCCGCGAAGGCCGTCTCCAGATCCGCCGGATCCAGCCGCCACGGGGTGCTCGCCTCGGGGTCCCGGCGCATCGGCACCTCGATGATCCGCCGCCCGTGCAGGGCCGGGACCCGCAGGAACGGCATGTACGCCGGGGTCGGCAGGATCACCGGGGCCCCGGGGGCGGTGAAGACGTCCAGGAAGGCCGCGAACCCGGCGATCACATCCGGCAGGGGTGCGACCTGCCGGGCCGGGACGCGCCAGCCGTGTTCCTGCTCGTACAGCTCGGCCGTGGCCTCCTGCAGCTCCCGCACCATCCACGCTGGGGCGTAGCCGAACAGATCCCGCTCATCCAGATCCCGCAGGGCCGCGCGGATCGGCTCGGCCACCCCGAAGTCCGTCTCCGCGATGAACGCCCCGATCACCCCCTCGCCCTGGGACCACTTGATGCCGGACTTGCCCACCAAGGACTCCACGGTGATCTGGTCGTAGGGGTGCACGCAGGCCTCCTGGTCTCTCGCTCGTCCTCACCTCGAGGGCTCATGCTCCCCTCAGACAACTGCGCCCACCCACGGAATGCAACCGGTGACCCCGCCCGGCACCGCGCGGCGTCATACGGGGACTTCGAGGGGTGGGAATAGCCGGGCATGCGGGGTGGTTCCACGGCACAGTCCGCATCCCCGAGGGAAGAAGCACGCCCGTGACCACCCTGTTCGATCCGTTGCAGGCCGGTGCCCTGCACCTGCGCAACCGCATCACCATGGCCGCCCTGACCCGCCAGCGCGCCGGGGAGGACGGCGTGCCCACGGACCTGCACGCGCGCTACTACGCCCAGCGCGCCTCCGCCGGCCTGGTGGTCACCGAGGGCACCTTCACCGCCTTCACCAACCGGGCCTTCCCCGGCCAGGCCGGCATCGCCGACGACGCCCAGACCACCGGCTGGGCGAAGGTCGCCGAGGCGGTGCACGCCGAGGGCGGCACCCTGGTGCTGCAGCTGATGCACGGCGGGCGCATGTCCCACCCGGATCTGCTGCGCGGCGCCCAGCCCGAGGCGCCGAGCGCCATCGCCTCCGGCACCGGCGTGCACACCTTCGCCGGCAAGGCCGAGGCCCCCGTGCCCCGCGCCCTGGGCACCGAGGAGGTCCCCCGCATCGTCGAGGAGTTCCGGGCTGCCGCCCGCCGGGCCGTGGACGCCGGGGCGGACGGCGTCGAGCTGCACGGGGCCAACGGGTACCTCCTGCACGAGTTCCTCAGCCCCTCGGCCAACCACCGCGAGGACGCCTGGGGAGGCTCCCCGGCCGCCCGGGCGCGCCTGACGGTGGAGGCGGTGCGCGGCGTCGCCGAGGAGATCGGCGGGGATCGGGTGGGTCTGCACATCTCCCCGGAGCACAACGTGCAGGGCACCCTGGAGCGGGATCGGCAGGATGTGCTGGCCACCTACGATGCGCTGCTGGACGGCATCGCCGAGGCCCACCCGGCCTATCTCTCGGTGCTGCACCGGGAGATCGACGGGGACCTGGTGGCGCACCTGCGCGGGCGCTTCCCCGGCGCGTTCCTGCTGAACTCCGGGTTCGCAGAAGTCACCGAGCTGCCCGAGGCGCGGCGCATCGTGGCCGAGGATCTCGCCGATGCCGCGGTGGTGGGGCGGGAGCTGATCGCCAATCCGGATCTGGTGCGCCGCTGGCGGGAGGGACTGGAGCTGAACACCCCGGACCCGTCCACCTTCTACGCCCCCGGCCCGCACGGGTACACGGACTACCCCTTCGCCGGCGAGGGGGCTCAGGCCGGCTGAACCCCCGTCGCCGATGACGCGCTGGGTGCAGGATGTCTACGGACCGTCCGCGACATCCTGCACCCAGCGTGACGAGGGCGGTGCGCCGGCCGACGCGTGCTGGGTCAGAGGGTGGCCACGGACCCGGAGTCCACGCGGTAGTTGGACCCGTTGACGAAGGACGCCAGGTTCGAGCACAGGAACGCGATCACGGGGGCCACCTCCTCCGGGGTGCCGCGGCGCTTGAGCTCCATGTGCGGGCGCTGCTCGTCCAGGAAGGATTCGATCGCCTCGTCGAAGGAGACGCCCAGCTGCTCCGAGCGCCGCCGCATCATCGCGTCCGTCATCGGCGTGCGGATGAAGGCCGGGGAGACGGCGTTGACCAGCAGCCCCTCCCGCGCATACGTGCGGGACAGGCCCTTGGCCAGCGCCAGGATCCCGGCCTTCGCCGCGCAATAGGGCAGCTCGTCGTCGTAGGGCTGTACGGCGTCCTCCGAGGCCAGCAGCACCAGCCGACCCCAGCCGCCCTCGCGCAGATCCGGCAGGAACTCCCGGATCAGGCGCACCGGGCCCAGCAGATCCACCTCGAGGGTGTCGGTCCACCCGGCGTCGTCGATCTCGTGGAAGTACCCCTGGGCCCCGGTGATCCCGGCCGACTGCACCAGGATGTCGATGCTCCCGGCGGACTCCCGCACCTGCTCGTGCAGGCGCCGCAGGTCCTCCTGGCTGGTGATGTCCGCAGGGAAGGCGTGCAGCCGGCCCTCCGGGGCGTCCAGCCGCTGGGCGGCCTCGGCCAGCTTCTGCTCATCCCGATCCGAGATGACGACGACGGCCCCCTCCGCCAGCAGCCGCTGGGCGGTGTGCCAGCCGATCCCGGAGTCCCCTCCGGTGATCAGCGCGATCTTGCCCTCGATGCCCAGGTCCATGGTCTCAAAGCCTTCCGATGACGGTGGTGTACCCCACCAGTCTCCCGCGGGGATCGGGCGCTGACCAGGGATTTCGCTCTCAGGGGGGCACTCGAAGCGTTCGGAGCTGAGGACATCCAGAGATCAGGTGTAGGGGCCGAGGAAGCGCTCGCCGTTGTAGTGGATCATGTGTGTGGGATGGTCGGCGCACCAGACTTCCGATTCCCATGCAATCTTATCGACGTACTTGCGAAATTCGGCACGATCGGGAAAGCAGGAGACGTAGACCAACCCTGCGTGGGATCCGGAGAACAAAGCGGCGAGTTCTGCCTGGCGCTTTGCGTCGACTGGACCATGAGAGCTTGCCGCTTCGAGGAGTACAAGCCAGTTGCGGTCCGGGAGGTAAATGATGAGGTCAGGCATCTTGCCATGTTCATCGATCGTGACACCAAGAGAATAAAGGGTTTTCTCGTCGAAAAGCGCCCATTTATTGCCGGCGTCGCCGATGTATAATACCTGGCCACCGGGAGTGAAGCGAGGGCAGAAGTCTTCGACCATCGCCTTGAGGAGAACGTTCTGACCGCCTGGAGTCAGGGTGAAGGATGATCCATCGGGGAGAGTGAGAGGGATGAGCTCCATCGCGCGGGCGGCTGCATAGCGAGCCCTGAGTCCCGGAAGAGCGGTGAGATACCGATCGGTTGCGGAATTCCACGTGTCGGTGCCGTAAGTGCGCAGCATAGCCAGCGCCTCGGCGGTGATCTGGTAATTCCATTTGGGTGAGTTCACCGGGCGATGAGGGTTGTCTGGATTCGGCTCGATCAGGTGCACTTCCACGAACTGGTGGAGTGTGAACCGTCTGATGGTCTCGCGGGTATTCGGCGCATATTTTCTGCCGTATTCATCACGGATGAAATCCATGATCGCTTTCGTCCCGAGCATCGGGTTCGTGGCCTCTGCCCATGATTTCTCGGGAGTAAGCTGCAGGAGGGCAAGGAGGACTAGCGCGGAGCGCTCATTGCTTCGCTCCGCATCCATGCCGAGGGTCTCAAGGATCACCCGGGTATCTTCGATGCGCTCGTATGCGGCATTCCTCTGGTCCATCACGCGGCTATCAGCTCCTGTATCAGCGAGTCGATCTCGTCCTGCGATGCGGCGATCCTGTGTCCCAGGTTACGCAAGGTCTCAGCTGTAGGGAATCGCAGCGTGCGCAGATCGGTGGCGTTAACCTGGGTGTGTCCAGAGAAGGTCCGGAAGAATCTGTCGATGATGGATGAATTGAGCCAGATGGTGATGCCCTTGGCTAGCTCTTCATCCATTCCATGACCGTCGGTGTGGAACACGTTGAGATGGTTTTCAAAAGCGACGTCACTGGGGTGATCGATGGGTGACCATGCGGATGCGACGATTCTGCGGCGCTCTTCTTTCGCGCTGAATCGCTTGACGACGGCGTACCAGCCTTCCGGTAGGAGCATCGATCGATCCTTGTCGCTGGTGGCGTGGAACCACTGAGGTTTGCGGATTACGCGAGGCCAGACTACTTTGCCGTCGCGTAGATTTCCCGGATAGATCAGAGGAAAGGATCCTGGTAGTTCTACTTCGCTCAGTGCGTGCCGCGAGCGGAAGTCCACGACTCGTCCAGTCGAAACACGAACCCCAAGGTCGTTCAGCGTGCAGGGCTGGGAGAGCACAGTATCAGCAATCCGAGTGTCGTCTATATTGGTGGCAAGTCGGATGAATCGGTGGGGGTCATCTGGGAAGACGACGCTTTCATATGGCACTGACCGTGAGGAGATGTCGGTAGTGTGGTCGTGGCTCACCGAAATCTCCACGTTGCCGGGTGTTGCCCCTCGGGTCCCCGAGAAGATCACATTCTCTTGAAGCACGCCTGTATCAGAAAAGACGGTGGAACGGGAGTCGAAGACATGCACGCGGTCAAGCGCTATGGAATCGAGCAGATGGGAACGGAAGTCTCCGAAATATGCTCCGTTGAAGAAGGATCGCGGGGTGATCGCGACGAGCTGCCCGCCGATCCGCAGGGCGGCGGTCGAGAGGATGAGAAATGCCGCATACAGATTCGGTGCGTCGAAACCGGTGGATCGCATCGCGGCGCGGTGCAGACTCGACACAGCCAGCTTGCCGTAGGGGGGATTCTCGATCACGAGGTCGAACTGAGCTTCCAGATCGAGGGATGCATCCAGTCCCGTCGAATCGAGGATGAAGTCGGCTTCCAAGGCCGTTGTGGAGACTCGACCCACCCCTGCCCTCTCGCATTCGTCGAGTGTTGCCCTCAGATGCGGAAACACGGCTGGATCGCGCTCAATGGCCACGACTTCCAAAGACAGCTCAGGCTGCTCCGTCAGCACCCGATTCACGAGGGCAGCCGTGAGTATGCCAGAGCCAGCTCCGGGATCGAGAACGCGAAGCGTGCCGTTGGATGGAAGGCTCGGAAGGGAGGAGATCAGCTCAGCCGCCTTCGCGGGGGTGAAGAACTGTCCCAGGTCAGACTGTCTACGCGCATCAAGCTCACCGAGGGCGGCAACACGCTCGACCTCGGCGATGCCCAGGAGGTCTGTCGCCAACACCCGCTCACTCTATCAGGGGCTGGCTCTGTCGCCCATAGTGGGTGTAGACACCGACCTGGAATGCCTGAGGCAGCGGTTCCACCCTCTGATATCGGTCAAGACCGCGGCCCTTCGGAACTCACTCCCGGGCGGCGTCCAGCTTCTCGTCCGCACCACCCAGGGTGCGCTGGGCCATCACCGCGGCGGCGAGCATCAGCACCACCCCGATCAGGCTGGTGATCAGCACCCCCGAGTCGAAGGCGCGCCGGGCCGAGTCCAGCAGGGCCTCCCCGAGCTGTCCGGGCAGGGTCCCGGCGGTGTCCACCGCCCCGCCGAGGGTCTCCCGGGAAGCCTCCCGGGCGTCGTCGGGAACCCCGGCCGGGATCTCCAGGTGCGCCCGGTAGGCGAAGTTCAGCACCGAGCCCAGCACGGCCGTGCCCAGCACGGAGCCGGTCTCGTACGCGGTCTCCGAGATCGCCGAGGCCGCCCCGGCCTTCTGCGCCGGCACCGCGGCCAGGATCATGTCGTTGGCGATGGTCTCCGCGAAGCCGATGCCCGCGCCCAGCACCGCGAAGGCCGCGATCAGCCCGACGTCGGAGCCCTGCGGACCCGCCCAGGCCGCCAGCGCGAAGCCCGCCGCGTTGAGCAGCAGCCCGCCGGTGACCACCCGGGAGGGTCGCCACCGCTTCACCAGGCGCACCACCACCAGGCCCGCGACGATCGTGATCGCCAGGCCCGGCAGCAGCAGGAAGCCGGCCCGCATGGGGGAGTAGCCGCTGACCAGCTGCAGGTGCTGGGAGATGTAGTACAGGAACCCCACCAGGGAGAACACGCTGAACAGGTTGGACAGGATGGCCCCGGTGAACACGGGGTTGCGGAACAGCCGCACGTCCAGCATCGGCTCGGGACGGCGCAGCTGGCGCCGGACGAAGGCGAAGCCGGCCGCGAGCGCCACCGCCGCCGGAACCAGGGCCTGCCAACCCGGACCCTCGGTGGCGAAGGTCTTGATGCCGTAGATCAGCGGCGTCATGGTGGCCAGGGCCAGCAGGATGCTCCACGGATCCACCGGGCCGGGGTGGGGATCCCGGGACTCCGGGACGAGGATCGGGCCCAGGGCCAGCAGCGGCAGCATCACCGGCACCGCGAGCAGGAACACCGAGCCCCACGTGAAGTGCTCCAGCAGGAAGCCGCCGACGATGGGCCCCAGCGCCGCCCCGCCGGAGAAGCCGGCCGCCCAGATGGCGATGGCCAGGCGACGCTCGTGGGGGTTGGGGAAGATGTTGCGGATCAGGGAGAGGGTGGCCGGCATGAGCATGGCCCCGAAGAAGCCCATCGCGGCCCGCGCGGCGACCAGCCAGCCCGCCGACGGCGCGAAGGCGGCCGCCGCGGAGAGCGCGGTGAACCCGGTGGCCCCGATCAGCAGGAGCCGACGCCGACCGATCCGGTCCCCCAGGGAGCCCATCGGCACCAGCAGCCCCGCCAGGACCAGCGGGTAGACGTCCACGATCCACAGCAGCTGGTTGCCGCTGGGGCGCAGCGCCTCGGAGATCGCGGGCAGGGCGAAGGAGAGCACGGTGTTGTCCACCGCGACCAGCAGCACCGGGAGCATGAGCACGCTCAGCGCGGCCCAGCGGCGTCGCGCGCTGGCGGGGTGCGGGGGCTGGGCGGCGGTGGGGTGCGTTCCGGTGGTCGGGGTGATGCGGGGCAGGGGCGCGGTGTACACGGGTCCTCCTCACGGTGCTGCTCGGGTCTTCCCCCGCCGAGCCGTCAGGGGCGTGGCTTCTGGGCGGTCCAGAGGCCACGGGAGTGACGGTTCGCGGCAGGGGGATGCGGTCGATCGTCCGCTACTGTACCGTCTGGACGGTTCAGCGCGCCAGGGGCTAGGGTCGGGATCATGAGCTCACGGGACCGCATCCTCGACGCCTACGAATCCCTCCTCATCGAAGGGGGAGAGCGCGCGGCCACGCTGAACGCCGTCGTCGAGCGCGCAGGTCTGTCCAAGGGCGGCCTGCTCTACCACTTCAAGGACAAGGACGCCCTGGTGCAGGGGCAGCTGGATCGGCTGCGGGAGATGATCCGGGAAGACCTGCACACCATGTGCACCTGCCCCGAGGGCGCCTCCGTGCACTACGTGCGCTCCTCCGCCTATGAGGATGCCCCCCTGGATCGGTCCATGGTCGCCGCCGCCCAGCTGAGCCAGGACTCCCACCCCGCGGTGCGCGAGCTGCTGGAGTCCATCCACCGCGATTGGTACGACCTGATCCTCGAGGAGGTGGGCGATCCGGGCCGGGCCCGCACGATCCTGCTGATCGGGGACGGCCTGTACTACGACGCCGGGCTGTCCGTGGCCGTGCAGACCACGGGGGAGGACCTCGAGCGGGTGGTGGAGGTGGTCCGGGGGCTCGTCAGGGGGTGAGGCGGGGGCCCGTCGCCCCGTCCCCGCCGCCGACGTCGTGCTGGGTGCGCGATGGCGCGGACGGTCCATGACATCCTGCACCCAGCGTGACGGGAGCAGAGCGCCGAGGCGGTGGGGGCGCACGGCGACGTCATTAGGATGGGCCGCATGAGTCTGCCGCCGGATCTGGGTCACCTGGTGTGGGAGGAGCTGGGGATCGAACCCTGGCGGATCCCCGTGGTCATCGCCGCCGCCGTGGGCATCTACTTGTACTTCGTGCTGCTGGTGCGGGTCTTCGGAGTGCGGCTGCTGTCCAGCTGGAACGGCCTGGACGCGCTGATCATCATCATGTTCGGGGCGGTGGCCGGGCGCGTGATCCTCGGCAACCACCCGACCCTCGGCGCCGGCATCGTCGGGCTGGGGACCCTGATCTTCCTGGAGATCCTCTTCGGCACCCTGCAGCGGGTGAGCGCCACCCGGCGGCTGCGCCACCAGCCCCTGGCCCTCATGGCCCACGGCGAATTCCTGGAGCGATCGCTGCGCCGCGCCCACCTGACGCACCGGGAGATCTGCGCGGCCCTGCGGGCGGCCGGCATCACCCGGCTGGACCAGGTGCGCGGGGTCATCCTGGAGGACACCGGGCACCTGAGCATCCTGCGCACCGGGACGGAGCCGGACCCCGCGCTGCTGGACGGCGTGCGCGGCGCGGAGCTGATCCTCGCACCCGCCGCCCGGGACCGGGACGACGACGGCGCCTCACGCTGACAGCGGAACCGGGCCGGGCGGCGTCGTGCCCGGCCCGAGACCGGGCCTAGCGTGGAGCTCGACCACCGGAAACGTCCCGAGGAGGACCCCATGGAACCGAAGTACACCACCGAAGCGCTGTCCACCGGCGAGGCCCGCAACGGCCACGTCTCCGTCAAGGACGCCGACCTCGAGCTGGACCTGGCCACCCCGAAGTCCATGGGCGGGTCCGGGAACGGGTACAACCCCGAGCAGCTGTTCGCCGCCGGGTACGCCGCCTGCTTCCACTCCGCCCTGAAGATGGTCGCCCGCCAGGCGAAGGCGGACACCTCCGACTCCGCCGTCGGCGCCAAGGTCAGCATCGGGGACAACGGGCAGGGCGGATTCGGCCTGGCCGTTGCCCTGGAGGTCGTGCTGCCGCACCTGGAGCACGACGTCGCCCAGCAGCTGGCGGACCAGGCCCACCAGGTCTGCCCCTACTCCAACGCGACCCGCGGCAACATCGAGGTCACCGTCAGCGTCGTCGAGGACTGACCCCACCCGACCCGCCGTGCGCGGGACTCACCCCCGGTGGGTCCCGGGCGCGGCGTCCTGCGAGCCCTCCCCGCTCTCCTCCGTCAGGCGGCGCTGGCGCTCGCGCTGCCCGTGGGTCAGGCGCCGCAGATCCGTCTGCGAGTCGAAGCTGGAGCCCAGAGCCCCGGCCACCACCCCCATGGCCGCGCTCATCCACGCGATGTCCAGGTAGTTGGTGAACCCGACCTCCCCGGTGCCGAGGGTCGCGGCCATGAACTCCGGGTCGATCACCACCAGCCCCGCCAGCAGGATCAGCACCACCAGCCCCGCGTAGAGCACCAGCACGCACAGCAGCAGCGTCAGCACGGTGGAGGCGTTGTAGAGGCCGACGACGGTGCCCAGCCGCTCCTTCGTCGGGCGATCCCACAGGCGGTTGCTCACCAGCAGCCATCCCGTCATCAGCACCACCGCCAGCACCCCGATGCTCAGCAGCCGGGCCGTGCTCAGCGCGTCGGACATCTGCCAGATGGAGCTGTAGAACACCCCGAACGCCCCCACACCGGCCGCCGCCGCCATCGCGCTGGACAGCTTCGGGGCGGTGCTCCAGGGGTCGTTGGCCGCGACCATCCCCAACACGGTGCGCGGCACCCCCGTGATCGTGTGGGCGAACAGGCTCAGGTGCCCCGTGGCAGGGTGGCGCTTCCACCGGTTCCAGTGCTGGCTTCCCCGGTCCTCCTTCGCATCCAGCAGCCGGGCCGCGCAGGCGAGGATGGTGCGCACCAGGCGGCGTCGGGGGAAGAGCACCCCCAGGGTGGGGCAGGAGACGACGGCGACGCGCTGGTCCGCGAAGGTCTCCGCGACCAGCGGGTGCCCGCCGGCGTGCCGCGGCATCTCCGTGAGCAGGATGGTCGCATCCACGGTGCGGTCATCCGGGGCCAGATCCGCGGCGACGCCGAGGTCGATGGTGTCATCCGGGCGCACCCGCACGGTTCCGGTGCGGGTCAGCAGGCGGGCCCCACCCGGCGTCGTCGTCTCCAGCCGCCGGACCAGATCATCCTGGATCCGGCGCAGCCGGCGGGTGGGCAGACCGGGGTCGGCGATGATCAGCAGCGTCGCGGGGGAGTCTGCGGTGCGGCGGGAGGAGGTCATCGGGAGAGTCTACGGGAGGACCCGCGCCGTCCCATCCTCCCGCGACGCTTAGGATGGTGGTCCATGCTCCCCATGATCGCGCGGCTGCTCGCGCTCGGTGCGGCCGTGCTCGTGCTGATCTCCCTGGCCCAGGGCTGGGCCCCCACCCGCTGGATGCGCACCTTCTGGCAGCGGCACGGCGGATACCTGCGGTGGTACGTGGCCAGTGCCCCCGGAACCTGCATCTACGTGGGGATCCTTGCGGTGACCACCTGGGTGCTGCTGGGGATGCCGGAGCATGCCAAGGAGCTGTTCCTCGCCGCGCAGTCCACCAACCTGGAGCACCTCACCCGCGACCCCCTGCGGGTCCTGGTGCGCAGCGCGTTCTTCGTCTCCGGGACGGAGCTGCTGCTGTGGGGCGCGCTGTTCCTGGTGTTCCTCGCTCCGGCGGAGCGGTGGCTGGGCACAGGGCGGGCCGTCGTCGTCTTCGCGACCGGGCACATCGTGGCCACCCTGCTCACCGCGTGGGGCGTCTACGTGCGGATCCGCTGGTTCCACGGGCCGGAGTCCCTGTGGAACGTGCAGGACACCGGCGCCAGCTACGGGTTCATGGCCCTGGCCGGGATCATGGTCTACCGGCTGCGCGGATGGAACCGGGCGGCGCTGCTGACGGTGCTGCTCGGCGTCGTGGTCTACGGGTTCCTGCCGGGCACCGGATTCACGGCCACCGGTCACTCCTTCGCGGTGATGGTGGGGCTGAGCCTGTACCCGCTGACCCGCCGCCCAGAGGTCCGCACCCGCGTGCACGACGGCGAGGACTTCGCGGACCTGTGCCGACGCTCCACCGCCGACGGCCGCACCTTCGTCCTGGAGCCCTACCCGCGCCGCTGACCCCCCTGTGTGGGGCGCTGCGGATCAGGCGAGCAGGCGGCGGATCCACTCCGCTGCGGTGGGCACCACGGTCTCGGTGGCCTCCTGCACGGCCTGCGGCGAATACGGGAAGGACGCCGAGTGGTCCGCCCAGGCGTGCATGCCCAGGTCATTCCACGAATCCCCGATCGAGTACGTCTCGTAGCGACCACCCAGGTGGTGCTCGTCCAGCCACGCCAGACCCGTGCCCTTGTGCGTCTCCGGCGGCACCAGGTCCAGGAAGGTCTGGTTGCGGTGGCAGTCCATGACCCCGGCGTAGCGGGCGGACAGCTCCTCGTGCAGCGGGTCGATCTTCTCCGGGTCCGTCACCCACAGCGGCACCCCGACGAACTCGTGCTCCGGGATCTGCGCGGCGTCCATCTCCACGAAGTGCGGCAGGATCTCCGTGCTGGCCCGGCCGGTGCGGTTGGAGAAGCGCACGTCGTCGGTGTCCAGGGTGGTGCCGTACACGGCGACGCCGGATTCCCCCGACATCCGCTGCACCACCTCCTGCACGACCTCACCCGGCAGCGTCCTGGCGCGCAGCACGCGGAAGCCCGCGTCCGTGACGACGGCGCCCGTGTACGTCACGTAGTAGTCGAAGCGCAGGCCCGTGCCCTCCAGGGCGTGGCGGGTGGAGGCGATGGACTTGCCGGTGGCGCACACCGCGAGGTTCCCGGCCTCCTGCCAGGCGCGGATCGCGTCGATGCTCTCCTGACCGATCCGCAGATCGAAGATCAGGGTGCCGTCCAGATCGAAGGCCATCAGCTGGGGTGCCACGAAGCCGTCCTTTGCGCGCGGGGAGGATGTCCGCTTCCAGGCTAGCCGCCGCCCACGCGGGGGTCCCGCCGCGCCACCCGGGCAGCGGAGCGGGTTCGGCCGAAGCGCTTTGGGAGCCGCGCGGTGTCTCGGGAGCACTGCGGGGGCTCCTGAAATACCGCACGGCTCCCGAAATCATCCGGCGGAGCGACGGGGTGGGCAGCGAGAGCTGGGCGAGAGGGAGGGCGTCGGTGGTGCCCCGGCGTCATCCTCGGGGGCGCTCGTCCTCGGCGAGACGGCGGGCCAGGGTGCGACCGGCCAGCCGCCCGGCCCGGTTGGCGCCGATCGTCGACGCCGTGGAGCCGTACCCCACCAGCAGGATCCGTCGGTCGCGGGCGGGGCTGACCTCATCCAGCATCCGGATCCCGCCGCCGGGTTCGCGCAGCCTCAGGGGCGCCAGGTGATTCATGGCCGGGCGGAAGCCGGTGTTCCAGAGGACCACGTCCACCGGCTCCTCGTGACCCGCCGGGAACGGATCCCAGCTCGCGGGCATCACGAGCCCCTCCGATGCCGAGGGCCCCAGCCCCCCGGAGGCGCCGGCTTCCGGCTCCCGATCCGCGGGCAGCTGCCGCCCGGAGGGGTCCGGGCCCCACACGGCCCCGGTGGGCGTGAGCCGCTCCGGCATCCCGCGGCTGACCAGCACCCCCTGCTCGACCCCGCGCACGTACTCCTCCCACAGCGGGATGCCGGTGGTGCGCACCACGCTGGCCGGGGCGCGGCCCGCGGCGGTCCGGGTGTGCACCGCCTCCTCCACCTCCCGGCCCCAGCCGGCGTCGAATCCGCGGTCCGTGAAGTTGGGAGGACGCCGGGTGGCCCAGATGGTCTCGGTGACCGGGGCCAGCTCCAGCAGGAACTGCACGGCGCTGAGGCCGCCGCCGACCACCAGGGTGCGCCGGCCCGCGAAGTCCTCGCGGCGCACGTAGTCCCGGGTGTGCAGCTGAGCCCCGCGGAACTCCCCGATGCCCGGGATCGTGGGGACGTAGGGGCTCGTCCAGGTGCCCGCCGCACTCAGCACATACCTGGCCAGGTATATGCGATCTTCGGAATCCTCGCGGACGGTGAGGCGCAGCAGATCCGGGCGCTCGGGGTCCTCCTCGACCCGCAGCACCCGCGCCGGCCTGCGCACCGCCAGCCCGAACTCCTCCTCGTAGCGGCCGTAGTATTCGGCGACCACCCGGGAAGCCGGCACCTCCCGCGGAGGCTTTCCCAGGGGCAGCCCGGGAAGGTCCGCGATGCCGTGGGCCCGCCCGAACACCAGGGAATCCCACCGATGCCGCCACGCGCCGCCGGGACCGTCGCCCGCATCCAACACCAGGAAGTCCTGCCTCGGCTCCAGGCCCCGGCGCGCGAGCTCGTGGGCCGCAGCCAGTCCGGCCTGGCCCGCCCCGATGATGATCGCGGTGAAGATCTGCACGTCCGCTGCAACCGCGGCCGACGTCGGTCTATGCCCGGGTGGTGCGGGTCAGTAGCCGCAGGCGGTGATCCGCAGCAGCTGGGCCTGCCCGTCTTGGTACACCGGCTCGGCCACGCCATCCTGCACCAGATCCTCCAGCCCGGGGTATGTGTGTCCCGGATTCCTCACCAGGGCGGGTGCGGGGAAGTCCGCGACGTACCAGTACCCGGAGCTCTCCACGGCCTCGCACACGGACGGGTCCGAGTAGGCCTGGTTCAGCTTCTCCCCCAGCACGGCGGCGTCGGGATCATCCCGGTAGGCCAGGTGGGTCGCGGAGACCTCCCGGTCCGCCAGCGCGTAGATCAGCGAACCGCCCCTCGACGGATCCACCAGCACCTTCTGGTCCGCCGGCACGTACTGGTCCACATGCTCGATCACGTCCATCTCCTGCGCATCCACCAGGGCGGAGTCGGCGGAGACGGTGAAGCGCTCCCGGACATCCTGCTCCATGGTGCGCATCGGCTGGCCCAGCTGGGTGCTCAGCGCGATCGCCAGGAGCAGCAGGGTCGTGGACGGGCCCGGCGCGCTCAGGGTATGCAGCAGCCGACGTCGTCCGCGCCCGCTGCGCGACGCGGCGGATCCCCCTTCGGCGGGGACCTCGACCCACGGGGGCAGCCCCCCATCCGGGTCCTGCCGCTCGCGGAGCGCCTCCGGTCCGGGCTCGGCCCGCCGATGCGCTCTCCGGGTCTCGTGCCACGTGCGCTCCTCCCAGCCGTGGCGCACCACCCGGAGCACGGCATCCGCGCCCACCACGGCCAGCGGCACCGCGACCACCGGCAGCAACGCGGCCAGCCGGTAGGCGTCGTTGTACCAGACCCCGGTGATGAAGATCCGCCCGTGCGCCTCGTCCAGGAAGCGCACGGCGATGTAGAACCAGGCGCCGGTCAGGTACGTCAGCAGCACCCAGATGTACCGGCGGCGGCGCACGACGGAGACCGCCCCGATCAGCACCAGGGCGGCGACCATCCACTCCGGGTGGTACCGCCCCATCGGGCTCATGGACACGGCCTCCCAGATGGCCTGCGGGCCGGTGGCCTCGGGCTTCCAGATGTGCAGCACCCGATCCGCCGGGCGCACCACGCCCCACAGGATCCACAGCACCCCCAGGCACGCCGCGATCAGACCGAGCTGCAGGAGGAACCTCCCCCAGCCGATCCGCCCGGCGGCCACGGCGCGCACCTGTCGTGCGCCGCGCACCAGCAGGATCGGCGCGGAGAGCACCAGCAGGGACATCAGCGCATTCGGGTGGGACAGGGCGATGCCGGCCAGGAACGGCAGCACCAGCAGCCCCGCCTGCCCGGTGCTCAGGATCCGGTGGGTGCTCACCCGCAGCAGCTGCACCGCGATCGCCAGACCCGCCGGCAGCACGGACAGCCCGAGCAGGTTGGGGTAGAGGATCCCGAACCACAGCAGCAGCAGCGGGAACGCGGTGCACCCGGCCGCCAGGGCGCCGGCCGCCAGGACCGTGCCGCGGCGGAACCGGCCCATCGAGCGGACCAGCAGCACCACGGACAGGGGCCACACGACCCCGCCGACGGCCAGCGTCATGGCGTTGGTGGCGGCCGGCACGCTGCCGCCGGCCACCGGCAGGGCCAGGGCGGTGACCGCGTGCCATGCCGTGGGATAGAACCCGGCCGACTGCCCGCCGGAGGTCATCTGCTGCACGGTCAGCGAGGAGGCGTCTCCGGTCTCGGAGATCCAGCGCACGGCGTTGAGATGGAAGTTGTTGTCGTAGGTCTGGGAGAAGCCCTGCGGATCGCCGATCGCGCTCACCAGGTCGAGCAGACACAGCGCCGTCCCCAGGAGCAGTGCGAGCCAGGCGGTGCCCTGCGCCCGCGAGCGCCACGACGCGGCGACCGGCGGCGCCGAGCCGCGGGGAGGCCGGGGCCAGTCCAGCAGGTCCCGGCGGGCGAGCAGACGGCGCAGCCCCAGCAGGGCCGCACCGACCAGCAGCCCCCCGACCAGGGGGATCCACAGGGCCCAGCGCAGCCCCAGCCAGGACGCGAGGATCGCGGTGAGCGCGGTGACGCCGAGGGAGAGCCCGGGGGCCAGGGCGACGGCGTCGAAGCCCCGCACCCGGGTGCCCAGGGTGATGAGCAGGCCGGGGGTGATGAGGACCAGTAGGCACACTCCGACGGCGGGGGCCAGGCTCAGCCACTCCACGGTCATCGGCTCCGTTCTGCGGGAAAGGGACCCGATCGGGGGAGGCGGGCCATGACCAGTGTAGTGAACACCCCGGGCGAGCCCGGGAGGCGGCGGGACTACAGGCCGTAGGTGCGGCGCACGTACGACCCGTAGATGAGGCGGTACAGGGCGGGGGAGAGCTTCAGCAGCACCCCGGCCGCCGCGTACAGCGGGGCCGCGGAGGCGGTGGCGGCCAGCTGGCCCCAGGTGATCCGGCGTCGGGAGTCCCGGATCACCGTGAGGGCCCGGGCGCTCTGCTCCTGCCGGGTCTCGGCGGGGAGGCTGTCCGCCAGTCGGGGCAGCAGCATCCGCCGCATCAGGGACTGCTGGGCGGCGTTGAGGAAGATCAGCACCCAGGTGACGGTGTACGCCCGGCGCCCCTCGGGGGCGTCCAGGAGGTCCCCGACGGCCCGGGCCAGCCCGTGCATGAGACGCAGGGACTCCTCGGGCGGGGTGACGCGCCCCCACGTCAGGGAGCCCGCACCCACCCCGTATTCGTAGAGGGAGCTGGGCACGACGACGACGCGCCGGGCCGCGGTGAGCACGGCGGCGCAGAACACGGTGTCCTCCCCGCGGTGCACATCCGGGAGGAAGCGGATGTCCCCGACGGTGTCGCGGCGCACGAGTTTGTCCCACACGAAGGAGGTCATCTCATCGCGCAGCAGCTTCACGGCGGCCTGGCGCCCGGTGAGCACCCCGGCGGGGGTGCGGAAGCGGTCCTGCTCCTCCCCGGTGGTGCGCACCAGGGTGTGCCCGCAGGCGGCGACGTCGGCGCCCTGGTCCGCGGCGAAGGCGTGCAGGGTCGCCAGGTAGTGCGGGCGGAAGCGGTCATCGGCGTCGAGGAAGCAGACCCATTCCCCGCGGGCTTGGTCCAGGCCGCGGTTGCGCACCGCGGAGACGCCGCGGTTCTGCTCGTCGTCGAAGACCCGCACCCGCTCGTCCGGGTGCTCGGCGAGGAAGGCGCGGACCTGCTGGGAGTCCTCCGGGGAGCCGTCGATGAGCACGAGCAGCTCGAAGTCCGGGTCCGTCTGGGCCAGGGCGGAGCGGATCGCCCCGATGACGCGTCCGCCGGTGCGGTGCACGGGCATGATGATGGAGGTTCTGGGGGTCACGGGGTGTCCTTCGGTGACGGCTGATCGGGCTGGGTTCCGGCGTCGCCCGGGAGCGGCGCCTCGGCCGGGCGACCGGGGTGGTGCGCGGCGTCCTCTCCCCACATGTCCGCGGCGAGGCGGGCGATGTGGATGGTCAGGTAGGTGTGCTCGTCCTCGCCGAGGGTGGTGTCCAGGTGCATGTCCAGCAGCAGCATCACCTTGTCCGCGCAGGCGTAGGCCTCCGGGTAGCCGGTGCGCACGGCGTCGTAGATCGCGGGCAGGGTGGGGTCCGCGACGGTCGGCCGGCGCCCCTGCTCCGCACGCACGAAGAGGTAGCGCAGGTGGGTGACGAAGCGGGCCACGGACAGCTGCGTCTGGTCCACGGGGCGGCCGTAGTAGGAGGAGATGACGTCGAAGATCTGCGCGAAGATCTCCGTCATCCGGTAGGTGCGGCTCAGGTCCGTCCCGGAGAACTGGGCGTTGACCAGGTGCAGGGCGATCGGCGTCGCCTCCTCCGGGGGCAGGCGCACCCCCAGGCGCTCGTTGGTCAGCTCGACGGCGCGGCGCCCGAAGGCCGCCTCCCGGGGGTACAGCTGTGCGACCTCGATGGCCAGCGGGTACTCGATGTGCATCCCGTCCCGGGCACGCACCACCGCGAAGTTCAGGTGATCCGCCAGCGGCAGGACGAAGGAATGCGGCAGGTCCCGGCCGAACTCGGCGCGGGCCTGCTCCTCCAGCTCGGTGGCCAGGGTGAGGATCCCCGGCGGCAGCTCGGACAGCAGCGCGCCGATCTGATCCGGACCGCCCGCGCCCTCCGGGACGAAGGTCTGCTCCACCTTCTCCGGGTCCAGGCGCTGGCCCTTCCTCTTCCCGAAGCCCAGGCCGCGCCCGATCATCACGGCCTCCTCGCCGGCGTCGGTGGAGGCCAGCACCACGTTGTTGTTGTAGATCCGCAGGATCCGCACCGGCGCACCTCCTTCCACGCTGCTCGACCGCGCGCAGTCCCCCCCAGTCTACGGGCGGGGGGTCGGCAGATGCCTGTGAAGGTGGTGCCTGCTCCCACGGGTCCGGACCTGCTCGCCGAGGCGGCGCTCTCGTTCCCGGGCGCCCCGCCCTGTTCGCCGATCCGGCGTTCTCGTTCCCACTCGCCCCACCCCGTGCGCCGAGACGGCGCTCTCGTTCCCAGATTTGCGGATTTTGGGAACGAAAGCGCCGTCTCGCGGGGGAAGCCGAGCTAGATGGGAACGAATGCGCCGGGTCGCGCACCCCGCGCACCCCCGCGCCCCTCAGGCCAGGTGCTCGCCGAAGAAGGCGCGCAACTGCTCGACGGCGTCCTCCACGTACTCCGGCACCCAGTAGGTCTGGATGTGGGAGGCGCCCTCGATCACGTGGAAGCGCTTGTCCTGGGTTCCCGTGGCGCGGGCGAACACGTCGTCGCTCATGTACTTGGTGTCCGCCGCGGAGCCGGCCATCATCAGCAGCGGCTGGTCGATGAGCTCCACCTGGTCCCGGGCGTCGAAGGCCATCAGGTCGATCATGCTCGAGGCGGTGTACCGGGAGCTGGAGCGCGGGTGGTGGTGGGTCTGCAGATAGTACTCGAAGCCCTCCCGGTACAGGCTGCCCTCCGGCAGGGCCTCGATCTGCTCCTGCGTGGGGGTGGCATCCGCCAGGTACCGCACCACCCCGCCCATCGCCTCGATCCGCCGGGCCTCGGCGGCCTGCGCCAGCCGCTGCCCGATGGTGTCCACCGCGGAGTCGTTCATCCCGTTGCGCCGGATCAGCCCCGAGTTGAACATGCTCAGCGTGGCCACCGCCGTGAATCGCTTGTCCGTCTGGGCGGCCTTGATGGCGTACCCGCCGCCCCCGCACACCCCGAGCAGGCCGATCCGGGCGGCGTCGACCCCCGGGAAGGACCCCAGGAAGTCCGCCATCCCGCGGATGTCCTCCACCCGGTGCGCGGGCTTGTCCGTCTGCCGGGACTGACCCTCGCTGGCGCCCTGGAAGGCGGCGTCCGCGGCGATCGCCACATATCCCAGGTCCGCCAGGCGCTGGGCGAACAGCCCGGAGACCTGCTCCTTGGTGCCGCCGTTGGGGTGGGCGACGGCGATCCCCGGGTATCGCCCATCCGGCCGGTACCCCGCCGGGGTGTACACATTCGCCGCGATCCGGCGGCCGTCCAGCAGGTAGCTCACCGGGTGGATGTTCACCGCTCCCGGCTCATTGGCGGTGATCGCGCCCTGATACACCAGGGTCCACGGGTTGGCCTGCCAGTCGCCGACGTACTCGGGGGGTCTGCTCGCTCCTCATGGGGTCCTCTTCCTGTGCTTGTCCTGGGGACGACGCCGACGCCGCCCCTCTGATCCCCCACCCTGCGCCCCGCTGCGCCGCCCTGGCAGTCCCGGCCCATGAGGGGGCACAGCACACCCCCTCTGGCCGGGGCTGATCGGGACCCGCGGAGGGGACCCGGGTGCGATGCTGGTGCCCGGACATCCGCGTCCCCACCCGGGATCTGCGGAGGCATCGGATGAGGCACGAGGACGAGGAGCGGAGGCGGCGCGTGGACGGCAGCGCACTGGGCGATTTCCTGCGGGCACGGCGGGAGGGACTGACCCCTCACGACGTCGGACTCACCCCGGGACCGGGGATGCGGCGCACCCCGGGGCTGCGCCGCGAGGAGGTCGCGGTGCTGGCCGGGGTCAGCGAGAACTACTACACCCGGCTGGAGCGGGGCCGGGAGACCAACCCCAGCCCCGCCGTCGTCGACTCCCTGGCCCGCACGCTGCGCCTGGCCCCGGACGAGCACGCGCACCTGCGCTCGCTGGCCGCGCGCGTGGCCGGGGTCCGCCCCATCGCCGACGACGCACCGGCGCACCGACTGCCGGGTTCCGTCCCGCAGATCCTGGAGGCGCTGCGGCCCTTCCCCGCGTACGTGCTCACCCGCACCGGGGACCTGCTGGCCGCCAATCCGCCCGCCGAGGCGCTGTTCCCGGGCATGGATGAGTGGCCCCCACACCGGCGCAACATCATCCGCTATCTCTTCCTGGCCCCGGCGGCGCGGACGCTGTACCCGGAGGACTGGGAGGTGCATGCCCGGCACTGCATCGCGGGGCTGCGCTCGCTGGCCGGCACGGATCCGCAGGACGCCGCGCTGGCCGAGCTGGTGGAGGAGCTGCGCCGGGACAGCGAGGAGTTCGCCGCGCTGTGGCAGGCCTACGACGTGCGCACCCACGCGCAGGCGGTGAAGGTGCTGCACCACCCCGTGGTCGGCCGGGTGGCGCTGGACTTCCAGGCGATGAGCATCGAGGGCACACCGGGGCAGCGGCTGAGCGTGTACTCGGCGGCCCCGGGGACATCGGAGCACGAGGCCCTGGTGGCACTGGATGGCCTCGGGGCGGAGGGAGGCACACTCGCGGGCGGATGAGGCTGTCTTCGGTGCCAGGTGGGTTTGGGCGCCTTCTCTCGCCGAGACGGCGCTTTCGTTCCGACAGGGGAGCCTCCTCTTCGCCGACCCGGCGCTCTCGTTCCCACTCGCCCCACCCCGTTCACCGACCCGGCGTTCTCGTTCCCGGATTCGCGGATTCTGGGAACGAATGCGCCGGGTCGGCGTCGGCCGGTGGATGTCGGCCGCCTCGCGACTCCGGGCGGGGGCGGGGGAGTAGGGTCGCGGGCATGGATGCCATCGATGTTCTCCAGGACCTGGCCGCCCGTCCCCTGCAGGCCGCCGAGGGATTCGCGGATCGGCTCAGCGCCGAGAAGCTCAACGCCCACCCGGGCGGGCAGGACAATTCGATCGCGTGGCTGCTGTGGCACGCCGCCCGGGAGATCGACGCACAGGTCGCGGACCTGGCCGACGCCGAGCAGGTGTGGACCGCGCAGGGCTTCGACCGCCGCTTCGACCTGGGGCTGGACCCGCAGGATCACGGGTACGGGCACACCCCGGAGCAGGCGCGTGCCGTCGTCGTGGAGGACGCCGACCTGCTGTACGCGTACCTGCGGGCCGTGGTCGACGCCGAGCAGGCGTATCTGCGCACCCTCTCCCCGGAGGATCTGGCCGAGGTGATCGACCGCAGCTGGGATCCGCCGGTGACCCGCGCGGCCCGGCTGGTCAGCGTCTCCGAGGACGCCCTGCAGCACATCGGCCAGGCCGCCTACGTGCTGGGCATGGACTTCTAGAACTTCTCAGGACCATCCCGGCCCCGCACCCTCCCCGGGACCCATCCCTGACGCGCGAGACGGCGCTGCGGTTCCCAGAATCCGTGGGAAAGGGAACCGCAGCGCCGTCTCGGTGGAGAAACGTGAAGGCACGGGACGCCGTCGCCTCACTGCTGCGGGCGGGAGTCCTTCGCGAAGCGCCGGGCCTTGGCCTCCTCGGAGGAGAGCTTGTTCAGCAGGGCCGCCCGCTGCGTGGCGCGGTTCCCGCCGATCACGTGGTCCCGCCCGTCGAACAGCGCCTGGACCCCCTGGTGGGCGACCTCGGCGGGATCGTTCTTCCAGGAGTTGTCCCCGAACTTCGTCTTCTGCATGCCCGCGCGGTCGTGGAAATCGGTGGCCGTCGCCCCCGGCAGCAGGGCGGTGACGCTGACCCCGTGCTCCTTCATCTCCTCACGCAGCCCCTCGGCGAAGCTGAACATGAACGCTCGGGTGGGCCCGTAGATGGATTCGTAGGGCGTGGGTGTGGTGGCGGACAGCGACGTCGTGATGAGGATCCGGCCGCCGCCCTGCCGCGCCATCGTCTGCACGACGTGCTTGGCGAGGATCACCTGGGAGGTCACGTTCAGCTCGAGCAGCTGCAGCTGGTCCTCCAGGTCGGTGTCGAGGAAGGATCCGCCGAGGCTGCGTCCGGCGTTGAGCGCTGCGACGTCCAGGGTGCGTCCGGTGCGCTCGAACTCCTCCCAGAGCCGCTCGACGTCGGCCCGGTCGGTGAGGTCCGCGCGCAGGGGGATCACCTCGACGTCGGGCAGCTTCTCCGGCAGCTCGAGGATGCGCTCGCTGGAGCCGACGCCGACGATGTCGTAGCCGCGCTGGGCGAGTTCCTGGGCGATGTGGAAGCCGATGCCGGAGGATGCTCCGGTGACGAGAGCGGTATGCGTCATGAGATCTGCTGCCTTTCTGATGCATCTGATGCTTCGGGTGCGGTCACGGCGGAGGAGGTGGCGGGCGCGGCAAGCTGCCCCGGAACCGGCGCGCCGGGGGCGACGTCGTCGCGGTCCCGGAGGAGGGTGGCGCGCCAGCTCGCCAGCAGGCGCAGGGCCTCCGCCGAGCCGGCGTCGTGCGGGGAGTAGATGAACAGGGTCTGCGTGGAGTCATCCGGCACCGCGAACGCCTCCCACTCGATGGTGAGATCACCCGCCTGCGGGTGGCGGAACCGCTTCATCCCGGAGGTCCTGCCTTGGGGGTTGGGGCGGGTCCACCACCGGGCGAACTCGGGGCTCGAGGCCCTCAGCTCCCGGACCAGCGCCTCGATCTCCCGGTCCCGCGGGCGGGCGCTGGCCTCGAGCTGCAGGACGCCGACCATCTCGGAGGCGATCTTCTCCCAGTCCCGGTACAAGCCCCGGGCATCCGGATCGGTGAGGATCCACCGGAGGAGGTTGCGATCGTCTGCGGGCTTCGCCGGGAAGTCTGCGAGCAGGGCCCACGCGAGCTCATTGCCGGCGAGGACCTCCATCCGCGGGCCGAGCACGAACGCCGCCTGCCCGCTCATCCCGTCGAGCATCCTGCGGATGCCCGGGCGCACGGCGCCGTCGCGCTGCAGCGGGTTCGGGGTGCGGGAGGGCCGGGCCAGGTTGGACAGGTACTCCCGCTCCGCGTCGTCCAGGCGCAGCGCCCGGGCGACGGCGTGCAGCACGGATTCCGAGGGGGTGACCTGCCGCCCCTGCTCCAGACGCACGTACCAGTCCACGCTGACCCCGGCGAGGACGGCGACCTCCTCTCGTCGCAGCCCGGGCACCCGACGCGGCCCGGAATCCACGATGCCGACATCCTCAGGTCTCACGGTCGCGCGTTTGGCGCGCAGGAATTCCTTGAGCGTCTGCTTGGTGTCTCGGGGCATGGATCCATCCTCCACCCTGGGCCGCCGCGGTGGGAGGGACAGCTTGTCCCACGTTCCTCGGCTGGATTCTCCTCTCCCTCCGACGCGCGAGACGGCGCTGCGGTTCCCACCCCTTTGCCGACCCGGCGCATCCGTTCCCAGAATCCACGGATCTGGGAGCGGATGCGCCGTCTCGCGTCCTCGAGAGGGGGAAGTGGGAACCGCAGCGCCATCTCGGTGGCGCGTGGCGGGACGGGCCGGACGCCTGCCCACTCAGTACGACGGCGTCCAGTCCTTCGGGGGGAGCTCGCCGGTGCGGATCAGCTGCTGGTACCAGTAGAAGGAGTCCTTGCGGTATCGGGCCAGGTCCTTCAGGTCATCGTCCGTGCGGTTGACGTAGATGAACCCGTACCGCTTGGCGATGCCCTGGTGGGTGGAGACCAGGTCGATCGCGGACCACGGGGAGTACCCGAGGATCTGCACGCCGTCGGTGATGGCCTCCTGGGTCTGCTCCAGGTGCTGGCGCAGGTAGTCGATCCGGTAGTCGTCGTGCACGTGCCCGTCCTCGGTGAGCTCATCGAAGGCGCCCAGGCCGTTCTCGGTGACGATCAGCGGCAGGTGGTAGCGGTCCCAGATCGCCCGATAGGTCATGCGCATGCCGACGGGGTCGACCTCCCAGCCGAACTGCGTCATCCCCAGGTTCGGGTTGGACACGGCCTTGAAGTAGCCCTCCTCGCCCTCGGAGATCTGCTGGTCGGCCTCCTCGGAGCGCTCGGAGGCGCCGCCGCCGAAGGGCGCGTCCGCCATCGTGGTGGTGTTGTAGTAGTTGAAGGCGATGAAGTCCGGCTTGGCGGCCTTCATGATCGCCATGTCCCCCACCTCGATCTGCGGGGCGATGCCCTTCTCCTCCAGGTACGCCCACGCGGTGGAGTTGTATTCCCCGCGCGCGGCCAGGTCCAGATAGAGCCAGTTGCGCACCGCGTTGTAGTTGTCCGCGGCGATGACGTCCTCGGGCTTGGAGGAGGCGGGGTAGACGTAGGAGATGTTGGGGGCGGGCCCGATCTTGGCCTGCGGGTGCATCTGGTGCAGCAGGATCATGGCCTTGGCCTGCGCCAGGAACATGGTGTGGTTGACCTGGTACAGCTCCTTCTCCGGGTCATCGGTGAGCGCGTTGATGATGCCGAGCTTGCGCCCGTGCAGGATCATCATGTTCTGCTCGTTGATGGTCAGCCAGTACTTCACCTTGTGCCCGTACTCGCGGAACAGCACCTCGGCGTAGCGGACGAAGGCGTCCGCGGTGGAGCGGGCGGCCCATCCGCCCTTGGCGTCCAGGGCGGCGGGGGTGTCGAAGTGGAACATCGTGACGATGGGCTCGATGCCGTGCTCCAGCAGCGCGTCGATGAGCCGGTGGTAGAAGGCGATGCCGGCCGGGTTCTCCTCGCCGTCGCCGTCCGGGATGATGCGGGTCCAGGCGATGGAGAATCGGTAGGCGCGGAAGCCCATCTCGGCCATCAGGGCCACGTCCTCCTCGACGTGGTGGTAGTGGTCCGCGGTCACGGTGTAGTCCGCGGTGCCCTCGGGCAGCTCGCTGGCCGGCTTGGTGTCGATGACGGAGGGGCCCTTCCCGTCCTCGTCCCACGCGCCCTCCACCTGGTAGGCGGAGGTGGAGGCGGACCACAGGAAGTCCTGCGGGAACGGCTTGAGGTGCTGGTGGTACATGGTGGTTCCTTTCTCGGGGGCCTGTCTCCCTCCCCAGCGTTTCACGTGAAACGCCGGGGAAGGGTGGGGGAGGATCGCCTCCCCGAAGATGACGTCCATGGCGGGGCCACGACCGTTCGACTCCACGGCTCCCCGCCCCTCCTCCACCCATGCCCACCTGCCCCTCCCCACCGGCGTGGTAGGCATGGGACATGCCCACCGACCAGCCCAACGCTGCCCCCGACGCCCCCACATCGCCCACCCCCGGCCAAGTCTCACCCACTCCCGCCACCCCGGCCCCCGACGTCGTGCGGGTGCGCGGGGCCCGCGAGCACAACCTGCGCGACGTGGACCTGGAGGTCCCGCGCGACGCCATCGTCGTGTTCACCGGGGTCTCCGGGTCCGGGAAGTCCTCGCTGGCCTTCGGGACGCTGTTCGCCGAATCCCAGCGGCGCTACCTGGAATCCGTGGCCCCCTACGCCCGTCGGCTGATCGACCAGGCGGGCGTGCCGGAGGTGGACGCCGTCGAGGGCATGCCCCCGGCCGTGGCCCTGCAGCAGCAGCGCGGCACCGGCGGCTCCGCCCGCTCCACCGTGGGCTCCGTGACCAGCCTGTCCAACGTCCTGCGGATGCTGTACTCCCGCGCCGGGATCTACCCCGCGGACCAGCCCATGCTCTACGCCGAGGACTTCTCGCCCAACACTCCGGAGGGCGCCTGCCCGGAATGCCACGGCATCGGCCGGGTCTACGACGTCACCGAAGACCTCATGGTCCCGGACCCCACCCTGAGCATCCGCGACGGCGCCATCGCCTCCTGGCCCGGAGCCTGGCACGGGCAGAACCAGCGGGACATCCTCGTGAACCTCGGCTACGACATCGATGCGCCCTGGCAGGACATGCCCGCCGACGCCCGCGAGTGGATCCTCTACACCGAGGAGCGTCCCACCATCCCCGTGTACCGGCACGCCGAGAGCCCGGAGGCGGTGCGGCGGCTGAAGGCCGACGGCGCGGAGCCCAGCTACCGGGGGACCTTCGTCGGGGCGCGCCGCTACGTGCTGGACACCTTCGCCGGGTCCAAGTCCGCCGCCGCCAAGAAGCGCGCCGCCCGCTTCCTCACCGGCGCCGTGTGCCCCGCGTGCCGCGGCCGGCGCATCAAGGCCGAGGCGCTGAGCGTGACCTTCGAGGGCCTGGACATCACCGAGATCTCCGCGCTGCCCCTGCACGAGCTGCGGGACCTGCTGGCGCCCGTGCTCGACGACGCCTGGACCCCCACCGCCCCCGAGGACGCCCGGGCCGCCGCCCTGCCGGATGAGGCCGCCCGCCGCGCCGCCGTCGAGGCCCGGGTGGCCGCGGGCGGCTCGGCCCACGCCGGCGGCGGGGACGTGCGCACCACCCCCAACCTCTCCGCGGAGAAGATCGCCGCGGCCCGCAGCCTGGTCCGGGATCTGCTGGCCCGGCTGCGCCCCATCCTGGACCTCGGCCTGGGCTACCTCTCTCCGGACCGCGCCACCCCCACCCTGTCCCCGGGGGAGCTGCAGCGGCTGCGCCTGGCCACGCAGCTGTCCAGCGAGCTGTTCGGCGTCGTCTACGTTCTGGACGAGCCCTCCGCCGGGCTGCACCCGCGGGACCGGGAGGCGCTGCTGGGGATCCTGCGGGACCTGCGCGCGGCCGGGAACAGCGTGTTCGTCATCGAGCACTCCCTGGACGTCATCCGCGCCGCGGACTGGCTGGTGGACATCGGCCCCGGCGCGGGCTCCGACGGCGGGCGTGTGCTCTACAGCGGGGAGCCGGCGGGCCTGGCGCGGGTGGAGGAGTCCGTGACCCGCCGCTACCTCGCTGACGACGCCGCCCGCCCCGAGCCCGCGGGCCGCACCCCCACCGGGTGGCTCGAGCTGACCGGGGTGCACCGGCACAACCTGGACGGCACCGACGCGCGGATCCCCCTGGGCTGCCTCACCGCCGTCACCGGGGTCTCCGGGGCGGGCAAGTCCACGCTGGTCGGGCAGGCCCTGCCGGAGCTGCTGGCCCGCGCCGGGGCGAACGCCGCCGGGGGTGCCGCCCACCCGGAGGAGACCGCCGAGCAGGCCCCGGATGAGGCGTCCCTGCTGCTGCAGACCGACGCGGAGACCACCCGCGGCGCGGTGGCCGGCGACGTCGCTCGGGTGCGCCGCGTCGTCGGCATCGACCAGAAGCCCATCGGGCGCACGCC
>ERZ1023267.78-NODE-78-length-38760-cov-7.692520_pt1 | contig 38760 bp, 36 predicted proteins | sample MGYA00520905_ERZ1023267 | MGnify/ENA primary metagenome ERZ1023267 (study PRJEB32759, sample SAMN07749868) | skin metagenome | biome: transportation; feature: city; material: polyester macromolecule | host: Homo sapiens | place: Hong Kong:ISLAND line | collected...
AGGTGGCCGTACTGTAGGTGCGGGTGTTGTTGCTAAAGTTAACGACTAATCGTTAGCAAGCATACAAAAGAGTCACTTCGGTGGCTCTTTTTTTATGCTTAAGCTTTTGTTAACCGGTTAATTTGCCACTAAAATTTACTATTGGTTCAGGTGGTTTTAGGCAATAAAAAAGCCAAGTGCTAAGCTTGGCTAAATGATATATCGCTAAATACTAATGTAGACCGCTGATATAGTCAGACAATACTTTGATATCATTATCTGATAATTTTGATGCCACGATTTGCATCATGCCTTTATCGCCTTTTTTAGCTGCATCATTCATACGCATTTGTGAAGGGTCGGTTACATCGTCTTCACGACCTGCTGCACGGAACAGTTTTAATTGGGTTGCGATATAAGCTGAATGCTGACCGCCAATACGTGGGAAAGCGGCTAAATCATTACCATTGGCTTTACCACCGTGACAGCCTGCACAAGGAATCACACCGCGTGTGCTATTACCACCATAATACAATTTTTGCGCTGTTGCTGCGTAAGCAGGATTGGCATAACCTACCCCCCAACGTGGTTGGCTTGCATAATAACCTGCCACATTCGCCATGTCTTGGTCATTTAATTTTGCCACTTGCGCTGACATGATAGGATTGACACGCGCACCTGATTTGAAGTTGGTTAGCTGTTTATAGAGATACTTAACGTTTTGTCCGCCAAGGTTAGGCTGTGCAGGAACAGTACTAACACCATTGACGCCATGACAAGCACCACAAACTGATTCAGCAATAACCTTACCTTTGGCAATGTCATATTTTGGTACGGTAACAGCTGCAGAACCGCTTACGCTGGCAATTAAAAGGCTTGCGGCAGTGAGTATTTTTTTCATCGGTAACAATTCCTACTAAAGCGTGTTGGTTATGACTCACAATGAGCTAGCGACAAAGGCATTACTTACAATATCAAAGCAACACCCAGTTATCATCATACATATTTATTGCTTTAACACTGGTGAATGTATCTACTAAGTTACAATATTATAGCAAGACAACCATGCGCTTGTCTGCAAAATTTGTAGGCTACCCTACTAATGAACACTAATCATATGGCTAATACGAAATTTAAGTTAGCTTAATGACTTTAAAACACCGAGGGTTTTGTCGATTACAGTGATGGTTATGATTAAAACCATAATCGAATAATTGATATGGCTGATTATTATGCCATAACTCGATAATCATGTAAAAGTCATTTGCAGGTTGGCAAGCGGGTTTCACTACAAAAAATATCTCACAAAACAGCGGTAGCAAGTGCTCAAAATTTTGGGTTATGGGTATTTGCTGATACAATAGCGCTTTAACATTAAGATTATGTGCTGATGATGGATTCTACTAACACCCTTGCGCCAACTGCGATTACTGACGATAGTGATGCGGCAAAACGCTGGTTGCATCAAACCCAATTTATGCTGTCTGCCCCTACCTTTAAACTGTGTCCTGCCGATACGGGTCGCGAAGTTGCTTTTGCTGGCCGCTCAAATGCTGGTAAGTCCTCTTGCATTAATGCACTGACCCAGCAGCGCCAGTTAGCCCGTTCCTCCAAAACCCCAGGTCGCACCCAAATGATTAACTTTTTTAATATGGGCAATTTGGATCAGCGGTTGGTGGATTTGCCAGGGTATGGCTATGCCGCCGTGCCCGAGGCGATGAAAAAAGAATGGCAGTCAGAGCTTGAAAAATACCTAATTTCGCGTAAAAGTCTCGCCGGTTTAGTGCTGCTCACAGACATTCGCCATCCATTAAAATTCTTTGATGAGCAAATGCTACACTGGGCAAAAGACGGTGAGCTTGAGGTTCATGTGCTATTAACCAAAGCCGATAAGCTCAAATACGGCGCTGCCAAAAACACGCTGCAGCAAACCCGCAATCAGCTTAATAAATTAAAATTGCCGTTTAGTATTCAATTATTTTCTGCCCAAGATAGAATTGGGCTCGAAGAACTGTCATTGAAACTTGCCAGTTGGTTGGCGTTGCCCGAGCAGGATGAGCCAACGGATAATGAACCTACGTTAGCCGTCTAATCGTTAAGATGGTTTAAACTGATTGGCGTCTTGTACTTGGTTGATTTGCTGGTTCAGCAGTGCCAGCAAAGATTGGTTACTAGGTAGCTGCTTTGCTAACGATTTGGCTTGGGTCAGTGATGTCACCGCGTCTTTTAGCTCATTGCGCCATAACTCGCCATACGCGCGATAGCGTAACGTATTGATGCGATGAATCAGTTGCTCATCACCGCTACGATGTTTTGCGAGTAGTTGACTGGCTTGCTGCAATCGATCCCACACCATGACATCACGGGGATTTTGCTTGGATAAGGGTTGAAGCAGCGCTAATACTTTTTGACCACTTTCTGCAGTAGGTCGATATTTTAAATAAATGTCACTTAGATAGCGTGGCACATCTGTGCGCTCAGGATACACAGAAGCGAGTTGCTGCAATTTAGCGATTGCCACATCGACATTGCCTTGCTGCGCCGCTAACTGGCTAAATGTCACGACTGCTAGGGGATTGGCGAGCGTATTGATGTCCTTGTCAAAATCCTGCATTAAGCTTTGTGCCGCTTTGGGTTGTCCGTTATCGAGATAATAATTAATCAGCGCAAGCTTGGCACCTTTACTGGTTTTTGCCCCTTGTTCCAAATCGGCTTTGTTGACTAGATAGCCATAGTAGCGAGCACGCCACTGGATTTGTTCAAACAGTTGCGCACGCTGCTGTTGAATAGATTGATAACGGTTTGATGCCATATTAGCCTGACTATCACGCTTATAAGTTGCGACTCGTGCCCTTGCTTCACTGATTCTATCTGCGGTGAGCGGATGGCTTAAAATAAAACTGGGAATCAAGGTGTTACTTTTGACAGGGTTTTGTTGGTCTAGGGTGGCAAAGAAACTGGGCATGGCATTGACATCATAGCCCGCTTGGTTCATGATTTGCATGCCAATACGGTCGGCTTCTCGCTCTTGACCACGGCTATAGGAAGCAGCAGCGTTGGCTGACATCGCCTGAGAGCCTAGCATGACAGCGGCAGCGGCATCACCATCCCCGACTTTAGATGCTGCGACGCCCGCCAAAAGACCGCCTGCCTGCATCAGTAGCTGTTTGGTTTTTTCATCATTGCGATGTTGATAATGGCGCTGGCTGACATGAGCAATCTCATGCGCGACGACGCTCACTATTTCATCCAGACTTTTGGCTTTATCCAACAAACCGACATTGATGCCGATAAGCCCAGACGGTACTGCAAAGGCATTGATTTGCTTGTCATTGATAATCACCAGCCCCATGGGTGCGTTGAGACCTGCCACCGCATTGATTTGCCACACAATTTGTTCAAGCGATTGCTGCAACCAAGGGTCTTTTATCAGCGCTGCATTGCCGTTGATTTGTCGAAGCGCCCACTCACCGACTTGGCGATTTTGCTCGGTATCGATGAGCGCTTGCCCATTGTCCATAGAGGCTAATTGGCTATTGACCTGGGTAGGCTCAGCACTTGCAATCATGACTAGATTAAAAGCAGGCACACTTTGATAGGAAAAGTTATCGACAGCAAGCACGCCCGTTGATAGGGTACTTAATATAGCTACTATGAGCGTTTTTCTTAATAAATAACTAGCAGATAAATAACTAGCAAGTGGATTGATGGGCATGCGCGACCTTTGACAGCGAATTAGCTTAGAATGATGTTTAAAAAATGGTGTTTAAAAAAAGATAAATGCTAAATAATACTGCTCAATATACAAATTTCAGCAGCTTTAAAAAGCCAAATTTTGTAATGATATCTTGCTACAATCTACCGACCACTAAGGTAGGGTAAAGGTTAAATTTTCAAAAATATAATCCTAACTTTGATTTATCTCAATCGTCTACACTTGTAATTTAGCCTATAATAACCATCTAACACACTTTGAATTTTCCAGTAGCGATTTTATTACCATGACGGATTCTTCTCAGATTACGCTAAATCCTGCCTTACTATCGGATGGCGCCTTTTGCCAAGATTGGGGATTGTTTCGCTCAGGCGAACATAACGACCTCCACATCGATGCTCAAATTGAGCATTATGTGGATGGCAAAGGACTCGCCTGCCCGATGCCGCTGCTTAAACTTAAAATGGCACTAAAAAAGACTGCGTTGGGTCATGCGGTGTATGTGACTGCAACCGACCCTAACAGCAAGCGTGACATCGCAGCTTTTTGTCAGCATGCCGGATATACCCTGGTACAGCAGACATCAATCACACCGTCTGAAAATACAACAGACACAATCTTTCACTCGATCATAACCAAAAGTTGCTAAACGCCTCTTACAAAAAAGCTGGCTTTAAGGCATACTAAATAACAGAAATTAAAGGACAATTGACAGGCTATTTCATGGCTACAAAGACCAAAACAACGACAATAAAAAAGACTGCCAACGCAAAAAAATCGACCAAGCTTGATGATAAGCTGGGTGGCGACCCACACGCTGCATTTGATGACATCGACGATGACGAACGCGATGAATTTGACGAGCCAGACTTTGATAGCTTAGATGACGACGATATTGACCTTGCACAGCTCCCTGATAGTTATGATGACTATGATGAGTTGGTGGACGAGGCTGATGACGACTATGACGATGAGTTTGCTGAAAAACCACGAAAAACTGCATCGCGATCCCGTCAAAAGAAAGCCATGACCAATGCCCTTGTTCCTACCATGCCGACTGCGTTATCTGCACCTGGGGTAAATTTAGGCGCGTATATCAACGCGGTTCATCAAATTCCTATTTTGACAGCAGAGCAAGAACAGGAGCTAGCGCATCGCTATACCGACGAAGGGGATGTAGAAGCAGCACGGCTGCTGGTTATGTCGCATCTGCGATTTGTGATTCACATTGCGCGCAGCTACTCTGGCTATGGCTTGCCACAAGGCGATTTGATTCAAGAAGGCAATGTCGGCTTGATGAAAGCGGTGAAACGTTTTGACCCAAACAAAGGTGTGCGTTTGGTGTCTTTTGCCGTGCATTGGATCAAAGCTGAAATCCATGAGTTTGTGATTCGCAACTGGCGTATCGTCAAAGTGGCGACCACCAAAGCGCACCGCAAGCTATTTTTTAACTTGCGCTCACTGAAAAAAACCAACAACCAGTTAACGCTCGAAGAAGCCGAAGCGATTGCCAAAGACTTAAATGTTACCGTCAAACAAGTGCTAGAGATGGAAAGCCGTCTGACTTCGTATGATGCATCGTTTGAAGCACAAAGTGATGATGAAGACGAAGGTCGCTATGCACCGCAGTATTTTTTAGAAGATGCGGCTGACCCAGCCGATATGGTAGAAGATGCTGATTGGGAAGAAAATAACAATTCAGCCTTGATGGAGGCGATGGAAGACTTAGACGATCGTTCGCGGGATATCGTACAGCAGCGCTGGCTCAATGAGCAAAAAGCGACCTTGCACGAGTTGGCGGCAGAGTACAATATCTCCGCAGAAAGGGTACGTCAAATTGAAAAAAATGCCATGGATAAAATCAAAGAAGCCATGTTAGCCAATACCCATTTGCAGTTGGATTAACTGTCATGAATTGGCTAAGTATTGGCGCGATAAATATGGCAGTGGCGGTCGCCTGTGGGGCGTTTGCCGCACATGGGCTTAAACCGCGTTTGTCAGCCGAGCAGATGGCTTGGTGGCAGACGGGTACACAATACTTTTTTTATCACGCGCTTGGGTTATTGATTGTTGGTATGTTATTGCGTATAAACCTCACCTCCCCTACTATCGCGTGGGTGATGCAACTGGGTATTGTGCTTTTTACAGGTTCGCTGTACTTGATGGCTTTGGGTATGCCACGTTGGCTCGGGGCAATTACCCCGATTGGCGGCACGCTGTTTATTATTGCATGGATTTGGCTTGCTATCAGTGTTGCTAAGCACACTTCATCAGTTTAACCCTATTTAACCATGACAGAAAGCGTAACAAAACAGGAAGCGAAATAATGCCACAAGTGACTTTAAATGGTGACGTCAAACAAACGTTACATCAAAATCTCTTACAACTATTGGATGAAATGGGGCAAACCCAAGGTCGTTTTGCCGTTGAAATCAACGGTGAATTGATTCCAAAAAGCCAATTGGCAAATGTCACCTTGCAAGATGGTATGAACATTGAAGTGGTGCAAGCGGTGGGTGGTGGCTAATCATATCAGCGTAAAAAAAGCGGGTAAGTTACCCGCTTTTTTATTTTTGCGTTGCACTAATTTTTGGTCATGGCTAATAAACGATTGGCGGTTAGCCCATGTAAAAACACCGACATTGCAATCATTACCACACAAATCACCCAAATTTTTAGCGCTTCATCACTGGTAAATACGCCTTTATTCATCGCATAGGCGATATAATACAATGTACCAATCCCGCGAATGCCCAGTCCTGCCGTTACCCAGCGTTCATTGCGACTCATTCCCAGTTTACCTAGGCTAAAATAACCCACGATGGGACGTATCAAAAATATAAACGCCAAACATACCACATACACTTGCCAGCTAAGGGTGACATCACTCGCTAACGCTTGACCCACCAATAGTCCCAAAAATACCATCACAAGCGACATCAGCAAACCTTCAATTTGCTCAGCAAAATCATGCAAGCCTTCATGATATTCATGTTCACATTCTGAGCGCCGAAGGGTTAACGCGGCGACAAATACCGCAATAAAACCATAACCATGCACAAACTCTGTGATGCTATAAGCCAGTAACATCAAGGCTAATACCATATAACTTTGCTCGACTTTATCGGGATATGCCTTGGTAAATAGCCAGTTTGCCAAAAACTTACCGACACAGTAACCCGCCGCCACCCCTGCAATGATTCGCCATAACACATCATAGCCCAACCAATGCAGCCAATCTTCTGCACCAAAACCCTGATTGAGAGACACTGCCGTAGCAATGGCTATCGCTAAATACACGAACGGAAATGCCAGTCCATCATTGAGACCCGCCTCTGAGGTGAGGGTAAATCGGGTCACATCTTCCTGTCGTTCGGAGTTGGGTGGACCGACTTGGATGCTTGCCGCTAGTACAGGGTCGGTTGGCGCCAGCACCGCACCGAGCAAAATAGCCGCCGCCATACTGAGTCCAAAAATATAATGCCCCATCAATGCCATCGCGGCGATACCCACTGGCATCACAATCACCAACAACCTTAAGGTCGGTTGCCAAGTTTTCCAATTGAGCGGACTATCAAGTTTGATACCACAACCGACCAACGAAATCAGCACCACCACTTCTGTAACTTTTTCGATAGGAACGCCATAATTAAGCGGATTAATTCTAGGCAGCCCCATAAAAAAATACCCTAGCAGTGCGCCAAAGGTAATTTGTATCATAGGCAAGGATATCGAAAGCTTGCGCGGTAGTACAGGAAAGAATGCCCCGATTAAAAACGCCAACCCTAAAAAAAGTAAAATCAAATTATAGTGTTCAAGCATACCCGTGTACCAAGATAAGTTGCTAAAAAAGCTTTGCAACTTGGTTTATATCACTTTAAATAACTGGGATTAATAATAGTTGCTATTGAGCAATTATTGCTAAGCCACGTTACTGCGTAAAAGGTTTATCCCTTATGAATCCATTATGCAAAAAGGTGGGCATGCCATCAACCATTGCTGTTTAGCAAAATACCAAGAGATTTGTTAACAGTTCGAGAGTTGAGTTAAATTTGAAAATTCAGTTAAATTTAAAAGTTGAGTTAAATTCGAAAATTTAGTTATATTTGACGGCTTAGTTAAATTTGAGAATTCAGCTAGAAAAGATTTTGACTGACCCTCTAATCACAACATTGCGGTCAAAACCGCACTTTACGCTGCGTAGAAGAACCGATGTTCATACCTTCTCGGTATTTGGTCACGGTACGACGGGCAATATCAATACCTTTATCTTGCAGGTGCTTCATAATACTACTATCAGATAGCGGTTTTTTGGGGTCTTCTGCCTCAATCATTTGCTTGATCATCGCGCTGATAGCGGTCGAAGAAACGCCCTCACCCTCATCACTACTGACTTGACTGGAAAAGAAATATTTTAGGCTAAATAGCCCTTTGGGGGTAACGATGGTTTTGCTGGTAGTGATACGAGAAACGGTTGACTCATGCAAGCCCACTTCATCTGCCACATCTTTGAGTACCATCGGCTGCATTGCCATGACGCCTTGCTCAAAAAAAGCCTGCTGACGTTTGACGATACAGGTTGCAACTTTTAGTAGATTTTGATTACGCTCTTCGATACTACGGATAAACAGCCGCGCATCATACAACTGCTCTTTTAGATAGACGCCTTGTTCACTGTTGTCATTGCGACTGACAAGTTTGGCATACATTTGGTTAATACGCAGTTTTGGCAAGGTTTCTGGGTTTAGGCTGACTTCCCAATGCTGCCCTCGCTGCACCACAATGACATCAGGAATGTCGTAGCTTTCAATGCCATTATCTAGCTGGCGCTGTGATTTTTCATAAGACAGTGCAGGATTGGGGTTTAATGTGCGCAATAAGGCAAGCGCAGGCTGAATCTCAGAGACGTCAAGATTGGATGATTTAAGCAGTGCATTGATGTTATTGTTGGCAAAAAATTCTGAATGCATCAAGATTTGCTTGGCTGCTTGCCAAGAGGGGGTATCACTCGGTAATTTATTGAGCTGAATCAGCAAGCATTCTGCCAAATTTCTCGCACCAACGCCCAGTGGCTCGCAGTTTTGTATTTGCTTAACCACAAGCTCAATGTCTTCTAGCGCCAAGTCCACGTTTTCAACTTGATAAAATGACAACATGGTATCAAAACTTTGAAATAGCTCATCATTTGATAACGTGATAAAACCGCGCTCGTCCATGCTATCAATCAGATACTCCGCCATCAGCATATCGATGGTGGAAAGCCGTCTTAAATTCAGTTGCCAACGGACATAATCTTGAATATTTCCTTGCGTGGCAAGCTTATAATCATCCTGACTGTCTTCGCTATCAATGCCCGTGGCTGCCGAAGATTCATAGCTATAGATATCATCCCACTGTGCATCCACCGGCATATCGATTTGCTGGCTGCTAAGATGCTCGCTACTATCAATGCCGTCTAAGCCAAATTCCTCATCATAGCGATAATCGCTGTCTGCATAACTGTCCCTATTGTTGTCATCATAACTGTCACTGTAACTATCACTTGGGCTATGACTTGCATACTCATGCACTGCCGAGGGTTCACTGTGCTCGGGATAATCTTGGCTAGCAGAAGCAGGATAAAAATCATCCGACGCTAGATAATCTTCCAACACCTCAGTTTCATGGCGGTTATAGTCATCCAAATCAACTTCAGACAACTCAACACCTTCTACTTGATAGTCATCATCGTCATAGTCATAGTCTTTATCCATGTCTTGTTCTGGATAGTTTTCGCCATCGGGTAGGTTATCGGCGTCGTCATAAGACGTCTCCCACTCTTCTTCACGCTCAAGCATGGGGTTGCTATCGAGTTTAAGCTGCACTTCTTGTTCAAGTTCAAGACTCGATAATTGCAGCAAGCGAATTGCCTGCTGCATTTGCGGGGTGAGTGTCATCCCCGTCGTTAGCTTTGCCCCAATACCAATTTTCATAACGCGTTTTTTTAAGCCTTATTCTAGTGAGGTTAGTTTAGATGGTGTGTCTATGGTGTGTTCATGCTCTGCTAGGTTGCTAGTTTAGTATTGTTTCAACAAGATATGCTAGTATTTTTTGACATTCAGCCGTATATTAATTATCTGCACTTAGCTTAACTGTGCTTAGCTGCAGCACCCACAAATTTTCCTAAATTTTTTGCTTACGAAATCACACCATGACAAAACTGACAAAATTTGCGATTGTTGAACTCAATAGCCAGACCGATATCTTAGCAAATCTTCAATCTATTGAATTAGGTATTAAAATTGCCAGTGAACGCGGCACCCGCATGGTGATTTTGCCAGAAAACGCTTTTTGTTTTGGCAAACAGGGTTTTGCCAGTCAATATTTTGATGCCTTAAAAGCTTGGTCGGCACAGGCTGCCCGCCACTACGGTGTGTATCTGCTGGCAGGAACCTTGCCCTGCCCGTATCGACCTGACGGTACGCCTGTGGCTGACGGCAAACTTCGGCAAAGCTCACTATTATTTGACCCTGCTGGCGACTGCTTAGCGCGCTATGACAAAATTCATTTGTTCAAAGCCACCGTCAATGATAGCACAGGCAACTATGATGAAGGTAGAACCTTCGAAGCCGGTAATGAGCTCATTGTGGCGGATACCGAGTTTGGCAAAGTCGGCATGATGGTATGTTTTGATATTCGTTTCCCCACCCTTGCGGTCAAACTACGCGAACTAGGCGCAGATATATTGACCGCGCCTTCGGCGTTTACCTACCAAACAGGGAAAGCACATTGGCATGCGCTACTCACCGCAAGGGCGCTCGATAGTCAGTGCATGGTCATTGGCGCAGGTCAAACAGGTGACCATGTGGTCAATCCCTCAGCGCCTAGCAAAGTACGCAGCACTTGGGGGCATAGCGAATTTATCACCAGTCATGGTGAGAGTGTTTTGACACAAAAAATCAATGCAGCAAGCTACGCGGTAACCGATGCAGCAAATGATGCAGCAAACGATGGAGTAACCCGAGATTTTGATTTTGATATCACTAACAATTTAGCGCATTTACCTTTATCTGCCAAAGCAGCAAGCTGGCTGCCTAAGTCAGATAGTTACCAACAGCTTGACAAAAATGCTGACCAAAATACCAATAAAACAACCCCATCACAGCAAGCCCCGAGCGTGATTTTTGCCGACTTTGATGCGGATGCGCAGCAAATAACTCGGCAGAATATTGCGTTGCTCGAATGTCAAAAATTGACTATCATAGCAAATAATATCTAACGACCCTTAAGCGAAAAATGGATAATCCACTTTTTGAATATTTAAAGAATAGCCCAATTTTTAGTCGTCTTGATCCTTATATGTTTCAAGTGGTCGAAAACTCATTGCATTTTAGACAGTTGAGTCCGCAAGAAGTATTATTTACGGAAGGCGAGCATGGCGATTTTATGGCGTTTTTGCTGATTGGTGAGTTATCAGTTATTAAATACAGCCCTTCAGGTGCAGAAATTAAAGTCGGTGAAATTCGGGCGGGCGAAAGTACCGGTGAAATGGCACTGTTAGATTTATTAACTCGCTCCGCTACCATTAAAGCCGCCAGCCTATGTGCGCTTGTCACCTTGTCCCGCGCTGACTTTGAGCGACTGTTATCAGATTATCCTCGTATCGGTGTTGAGATGCTGCGTGGCTTAGCGATTATCTTGAGCCTTAATCTTCGCCGTACTTCTGAGCATTTGACCCGCGCGGTAAACGCTTAATATGGTTAAGGCTGATTTGGCTAGGCTTAATATTTTTTTCATGTTTAATATTACTGCTTAACCTGCCTATTATTGTGCGCTATCGCCGTGAGCGGGGATGCGCTTTGTCATACACTTGCGATAAATGCCCAAAATCCAAATGGGTATAAATCTGTGTGGTACTGATATCACTGTGTCCTAGCAATTCTTGAACGCCACGCAAATCACCACTATCACTTAAAATATGTGAGGCAAAACAGTGCCTTAGCAAATGCGGGTATAAATCTTGTGCGATACCGGCACGTTTGGCCTGTAGCTTGATACGTAGCTGCACGGTGCGCGTTGAGATACGCGTCCCATAACGTTCACTGACGAATACCGCAGGGTCTTGCTCTTCCACCCATAGCGAGCGATGCGGCAAATAGTTGATGAGTGCCTGCCAGGCTTTTTCGCCAATCGGTACGATGCGCGTTTTTCCGCCTTTACCCAGTACTCGTAACAGCCGCTGTGATTTGTCGATGTCAGACATATTAAGTCCCACGAGCTCGCCGACCCGTAAACCACTGCCATACAGTAATTCTAGCATGGCTTTATCGCGAATCCATAGCCGCGCTTCATGGCTATCTTCTGGCGCAGCTTGGTCTAATAACTGGGATAATACATCGATATCAAGTAACGTGGGCAAGGGTCTCGGGGCGCGTTTAAGACGTATGGTTGTGGTGGGATTTAGTGTCATCAGCTGCTGAGCAATCAACCATTTGTAAAGTTGACGCAACACGGTCAGTTCATATTGACTACTGGATTTGGATATTTTATCGACATCCAATCGTTGAATTAGGAAGTCTGATAATTGCTGACGGGTGATGTGACAAAGCTCGGTATGTTGCTCATAGCAATACGCCAAAAAAGGCTGTAGCGCTTGGCGGTAACTTTTGATGGTCGCTGCGCTATAACGCTTACTGCTTAGCTCAGCAAGCCAGCGATCTACCAAAGCTTGGTCATCTGTATTGAGCACAGTTTCTGCCTCATGCGGCATCAAGTGCGTGGGCAAATCATCGATTGCTGATTTGCCTACACGGTTGCGCTGATTTTTCCCTTGACTATTTTTGCCTTGACTTAGGATACGGCTAGTTGTCATAGTGTCGGTTAGCGAGGTTGGGTGCTATTCATGGTAAGGATGTCCCTCATCTGAGCGATGTTCCTCACTTGATTGTGCTGGCGCAAATTTCAGCCCCGCACCTGCCATCAAACCCTCAGGACTAAACACCCCTTCGTACACAAAGGTCGCAGGACCGGTCATATACACAGGATAGCCTTCTTGCCAACGAATCGCCAAACTGCCACCATACAACTGGGCTCGAATATCCACGCCTTCATCTAGCCAGCCTTCACGCACCCCTGTGGCAACGGCAGCACACGCGCCCGTACCACAAGCTTGCGTTTCGCCCACGCCGCGCTCATAGACGCGTAGCCTGATATGGCGATTATTCATCACCTGCATAAACCCGACATTGACGCGCTCCGGAAATGCAGGGTGGCTCTCAATCGCTTTACCGAGTTTTTCCACCTCGGCGGTCAACACATCATCTACTTTGATGACGGCATGGGGATTGCCCATATTGGCGACATAGAGTGTCACAGGCGTACCATCCACATTGAGCCGATATGAGTTTTGAACTTTAGTAATGGTTTTGGGGGTAAAAGGAATCTCATCGGGCTCAAATTTTGGTTTGCCCATATCCACTTTTACCCAGCCATAATCATCGGTGCTAAGGGTGATAATACCGCTGGCGGTTTCTACCCGAATACGCTGTTTAAATGACAATTTACGCGCCTGCACAAAGCGGGCAAAACATCTAGCGCCATTGCCGCATTGCTGCACTTCGCTGCCATCTTTGTTAAAAATACGATAGCGAAAATCGACATCAGGGCGGCTTGGCGGCTCAACAATCAGCAACTGGTCAAAGCCAATGCCTAAGTGTCTATCCCCTAACAACGCTACCAACTCTTTGGTCAAGTGAAGCCGCTGTGTGACCAGGTCAATGACCATAAAGTCATTCCCCAGTCCATGCATTTTGGTAAATTCAATTAACATTGTTATTCCTTAAAATTATTTTGATTTATGCACGCTATCTTATCATGATAGCTGATTTTTTATAAGGTAATTGGGGAACAAAAAAACCTTAGCAAGTCAAGCAAATTTGGGCTCGGTTGCTAAGGTTTTGGTTTCAGTTGCTAAGGTTTTGGGCTCAGAGGGATGAATAAGGCTTAGCATTACCAGCAAACCTTACAGGATAGATTTAATCTACCAATTTTTCGTTTTGCCAAAGGCTCTCAACCGTTTCACGCTCGCGAATGACATGGGCGTGACCCTCTTTGACTAAAATTTCACAAGCACGTGGGCGGCTATTGTAATTGCTCGACATGACAAACCCATACGCCCCTGCGCCTGTGATGGCTAGGATATCATTATCAGCCAATGCTAACACACGGTTTTTTGCCAAAAAATCGCCCGTCTCACAAATCGCCCCGACCATATCCCATACTTTGGGTTCAACCGGTGAGTTCAACTGTGTGGGGATGACCGCCATCTCTGACTGATAAAGTGCCGGACGAATCAAATCATTCATCGCGGCATCGACAATGGCAAAATTTTTGTGTTCGGTAGGTTTTAAAATATCCACGCGGGTCAATAATACACCTGCATTGGCAACGATACTACGACCTGGCTCTAAATAGAGGGTTAAGCCTAAAGTTTTCAGTTTTGGTAACAGTAACTGCGCAAATTCTTCAATACTTGCAACGTCTTCGTCAATATACTGCACACCCAAGCCACCGCCCAAATCAATATGCTCAAGCGCAATACCTTGCTTGGCAAGTGCGTGAATCATCTCAATGACTTTATCCAATGCATCCATAAAAGGCTGAACTTGGGTCAACTGCGAGCCAATATGGCAATCAATACCGACAACTTTTAGGTGCGGTAAGTCATGGGCAATTTGGTAGATACGGGGCGCATCTTCATGGGTAATGCCGAATTTATTTTCTTTGAGCCCTGTAGAGATATACGGATGGGTTTGCGCGTCGACATTGGGGTTGACGCGTAGCGAAATTGGCGCTTGTTGCTGTAGTTTGCCTGCCACTGCATTGATACGGTACAGCTCAGCTTCTGATTCGACATTAAAGCAAGCAATCCCTACTTCAAGGGCAGTGCGGATATCTTCGGCGGTTTTGCCAAGTCCTGAAAATACGATTTTTTTGGGGTCACCACCTGCAGCCAAAACCCGCGCAAGCTCGCCCCCTGTGACAATATCAAACCCTGCCCCTGCTTTGGCAAGTTCGTTTAATACAGCAAGGTTACTATTGGCTTTTACCGCATAACAAATCTGATGGTCAATCTCAGCAAAACTATCATCATAAGCTTTATAGGCTGCCAAAATCGCCTGCTGACTATACACATAGGTCGGTGTGCCGAAGGTCTTTGCGATATCTGCAAGACTGACGCCATCCATCATCAAGGCATTGCCATCATAACTCAGACAGTTGCTTGACTTGACGTGTTCGGTCGGATTGATCGCTAAACTTGCGGCTGCATCATTAGTAATCATTTTTACCTCCAACCGATGGCACAGATGGCACCGATGGCGTGGTCGCTGAGTGAGGCGCTGATTGCGGCGCTTGGGTTGCGTTATTGTCGATCATGACGTTGGGATCTTGGGTGTTGACATCGACTTTGGTATCAGAGGCATTGGCAGTGGTGCTGGTCGGTTTGGCGGCCGCATCGACTACTTGTTGGCTATTGTTGCTGATGTTGCTGGGTAGGTACAATGCCCCTTTTTGCCCACATCCTGTCAGCACATGGGTTGCCAACATCACCGTCAGCACGGCGATTGTTGGGGATAGTTTTGAAATTTGCATGAATGCCCTTAATTTTAAGAATAAAATAAGTGTAAAAATAAAATTTGCGATGGGGTTATTGTAGCTGTTTTTGCGTTTTATAAGCAATTATCTCACCTTATTTCTCACCTTATTAAAGATGAGCGTTAAATCGATGATTTTTGTTAATTTTTCATTTTGTTGACACCCTCATTGTTGTGGTATGCTTTTTTGCTATAGTGATGACAACAAAAATTTGGCAAAAAATTACCACAATACATTTTTTTTAATCTACAATAAATTACTGAAGGCAAGGATAGCTTAAAATTTAATCCAGTTAGGAAGGGGCTTGTTGCAAGGAATGCACAAGATCTTGTCTAAAGGAACAGCCATGCAAAATCCGATCTTAGTACTTAATTGTGGGTCTTCGTCAATCAAATACGCGTTATTAAGCAATGACAGCAGCGAGCGCGTTGCCGGTCTTGCGGAAAACTTGGGCTTAGATACGGCACGTATCAAACACACCGACCTCAATGGGGAAAAAGTCGAAATCTCTTTGGCAGGCGCCAATCACCAATGGGCGCTGCAAAAAATATTAGGTTTATTAGCCGCTTACAAACCCGTTGCCGTGGGTCACCGTGTGGTGCATGGCGGACGCGAGTTTTCTCATGCTGAAAAAGTCAATGACCATGTCTTGGCGGAAGTCAAACGGCTAAAAGTATTGGCACCTCTGCACAACCCCGCCCATGCCTTAGGTATTGAAGCGGTGGAAAAAATCTACCCAGATTTGCCGCAAGTGGTCGTGTTTGATACCGCCTTTCACCAAACCATGCCCGCCAAAGCCTACCGCTACGCCATTCCAAAAGATTTGTACAATGAGCATTATATCCGTCGCTATGGCTTTCATGGTAGCTCGCACGCCTATGTCAGCCACCGCGCTGACAGCCTAGCCCCTCATCACCAAGCCAATGGTTGGATTACGGTGCATTTAGGTAATGGTTGCTCGTTAACCGCCGTGTATGATGGCAAAAGTTTGGACACCAGCATGGGTCTGACCCCGCTTGAAGGTGTGGTCATGGGTACGCGCAGTGGTGATGTCGACCCAAGTTTGCATATTCATTTACACCGTATTTTGGGCTATAGCCTTGACCAAATTGATACGATTTTAAATAAACAAAGCGGGTTGTTGGGCATTTCAGGTATCTCAAGTGATATGCGCACGGTCGAGCAAGCCGCCAACGAAGGCAACGAAGATGCCAAACTTGCCATCGAAATTTTCTGTTATAAGGCAGCCCGTTATATCGCCTCTCTCAGCTGTGCATTACCGACCTTCACTGGCTTGGTATTTACCGGCGGTATCGGTGAAAACAGCGCCTCAATTCGCCAAAAAATCTTACAAAACTTGCCGCATTTTGGCATCAAAGCGAACCTTGACAAAAATGCCGAGCTCTCTCGTGGCGTAGAAGGCAGTTTCCACCAAGCCGACAGCCAACTGCAATTGTGGGTGATTCCGACCGATGAAGAATACCAAATCGCCAAAGAAACCAAAGAAGTCTTAGGTTTATAAACCCTCTCACCCTGATGCCTCATCAGGGTTTTTAGTTTGAATAAAATAACAAATAGGAACTATCATGCAAACTATTTTATTTGTGCCTACCAGTAGCGGCATTGGCTTGACCTCAGCTTGTTTGGGTTTTATCCGTGCACTCGATTATATCGGGCTAAAAGCAGGATTTTTAAAACCCTTTAGCCAAAATACCACCGCCAATCATGAGAGTGATGACAGCTCAAGCGTGCTTGCAAAACATGCCTTTAACTTAAACCCGCCACCCTCCATTGATCGTAGCCGCTTAGAGCGTGTGATTGGGGATGGTCAGTTAGATGATTTGATGGAAGAAGTGGTTGCCAAACACCAAGCATTGGCTGAGCAATATGACGTTATCGTCTGTGAAGGTCTGGCTGCCGACAATGATTCAAGTTATGCGGAATTGGTGAATTTAGCCATCGTCAACGCGCTAGATGCCAAAGTCATCTTGGTCAGTAGTGGCGATATTGCAAACCCTGATAGTTTGGTAGACAAGCTAGATATTTTTGCCCGTGATTTTGGCGGTATGGCAAGCGAGCGTACGCTAGGCACGATTTTGATGCGCGTCAAAAACGTGGACAACCACTATGACGAAGCACCCGTCGCCCCTGGTAAAGCCAAAGTTGATTTGGCAGCTGAGCAGTTACAGGCGATTAAATCCCACTCCCCTTATTTTGACTCCGATAAATTTCGCTTGATTGGCGTGGTGCCTTTTAGCAATACCTTAAGTGTCCCCCGTACCTGGGATGTGGCTCGTGAACTTGATGCCAAATGGCTCAATGAAGGTGACGCCAAAAACCGCCGTGTGCTCAATACCTTACTGGTTGCGCGTACCGTTGCCAATATTGAAGATTCTTTCACCCGTGGCAACTTACTGGTGACGGCAGGCGACCGTGATGATTTAATTTTGGCAACTGCGCTTAGCACCATGAATGGTGTACCGCTAGCAGGTCTTATTCTGACAGGCGGTATCGTGCCGAACCAAAAGATTATCAATCTGTGTCGCCCCGCGCTAAAAACGGGGATTCCTGTGATGCTGGTTGACACTGACAGCTTTGATACTGTCACCAAACTTAACCACATCAGCCATGAAATCCCCGCAGATGATACCACTCGCGCCAGTGAAGTCACCGATTTTGTCGCCGCGCATTTGGATTTGGACTGGATCAAAACCACTTTTAGTCAAGGCAACAACAACCGCAAACTCTCGCCTTCGGCTTTTCGTCATACCTTGGTCAAAAAAGCCCAAGCTGCCAAAAAAACCATCGTACTGCCTGAAGGCAATGAGCCCCGTACCGTTGAAGCGGCGGTCATCTGTCAGACTCGTGGTATTGCCCATTGTATCTTACTTGCCAAACGCAGTGAGGTCGAAGAGGTTGCCAAGAACTTGGGGCTCACCCTACCTGAAGGCCTGCAGATTCTTGACCCAGAAAGCTTGATTGACAAGTACGTCAAACCTATGGTTGAGCGCCGTAAAGGCAAACTCGATGAACTGCAAGCCCATGAACAGCTCAAAGACACCGTCGTGCTGGGTACGATGATGCTGCACTTGGGTGAAGTCGATGGTCTGGTATCTGGCGCCGTGCATACCACCGCCAATACTGTCCGCCCGGCGTTTCAGTTAATTAAAACAGCGCCGCAGTACTCGCTGGTATCGTCAATTTTCTTTATGCTACTGCCTGAGCAAGTGGTGGTGTATGGTGACTGTGCCATCAACCCAGACCCTACCGCAGAACAGCTGGCTGAAATCGCCCTACAATCCGCCCAATCTGCCAAAGCGTTTGGTATCGAACCCAAAGTTGCCATGATTAGTTACTCGACAGGGTCATCAGGTGAAGGCGCAGACGTGGATAAAGTGCGTCAAGCCACCGAAATCGCCAAAGCCAAAGCGCCTGATTTGCTCATTGATGGTCCGTTACAATATGACGCTGCCAGTGTCGCAAGCGTGGCAAAGTCCAAAGCGCCAAATTCGCTGGTGGCAGGTCAAGCCAATGTGTTTATCTTCCCAGATTTGAACACTGGCAATACCACTTATAAAGCGGTGCAGCGCTCTGCCAACGTGGTGAGCGTCGGTCCTATGCTGCAAGGCTTAAATAAGCCTGTGAATGACTTGTCGCGTGGCGCCTTGGTTGAAGATATTGTCTATACCATTGCGCTCACAGCCGTTCAAGCCGATAGCGGTGAGTTTTAAGCGTTTATATTTAAAAAAAGGTGAGTTTGACACTCGCCTTTTTGTTGTCTATCGCCATTGCCTGTCACACAGGATATCGGCTTAAATAGCAATGTAAGGCTACTGTTCCACCACTAGGCTAGTGCGCCACAATCTGTTATGCCCAAAAATTGCTTTATGGTAAAATTCTGCATAAAGTGATTTTTGTGCGCAATGTGCCGACCAATGAACCGCCAAACCAACTGTAAGATGCTGTAGTGATGATGAAGGATTTTAGTTTTCTTTACCCTAAACTTGTATTGGGCTTGTGGTTATGACAATGCCTCGCTGTATTCGTGTCTGGTTGGGTGGCTCATTTGATCCGGTACATTTGGCGCATTTACAGATGATTACGCATGTGTACCATGAGCTCATGCGCGCTTTCCCCAATGTTGATATCATCGCCAAATTATTGCCCACGGCAGGTTCGCCCTTAAAAACCAAGCCAACCTCCAACCAGCAGCGCCTTGAGATGCTTAGGCTTGCGATTGGCGATGTGCCTTTTTTGTCGATTGATGAGACTGAGCTGCAGTGTCAGCCACCTGTGTATAGCTTTCATACCTTGAGTGAATTTAAACAGCGTTACCCCAATGACCTACTGATTTTTGTCCTTGGACAAGACAGTGTTGAACAACTTGATAAATGGTATCGCGGCTTTGAGCTGCTTTCGCTGACCAATCTATGGGTGCTACCCCGTCCTGCCTTGGGCAGCCTTAGCCATAATTTAAAGCAAAATGCTTTAGCCAATACGGATAAACCCCCTAGTATAAATATTGATAATCGGCTAGTGCCTTTTATCATTCATTCGCCAAAAGACTTGATAAATCAAACCACTAACCATATTTATATTGATAAGTTTGTCGTGCCTGATATTGCCAGTCGTGATATCAGAGCTTGGCTATACAGCACAGAAGCTCGGCAACGACAGCAAGCGCGGCTAAGTTTACCGAGTCAAGTTTATCGGTATATTGTTGAGCATCAGTTATATGCCCCAGACGTTTAGCCTGATATTGATTTACATTTTTTGATAACCTGTGCGTTAGATTTTTGTTAAAATAGCGCACTTTTTTTAGGATTGTCATGATCCTATTTTAAGCTACCCTTATAACCCAATCATTATGACCCAATCCATGGAACCCACGCATTTATGACCGATACCCAATTTGCTAGTTTAGTCAATCAACACCCTGCCCACCAACAGTTAACCACTTGCCTTGACATCGTTCAAGATGCCTTGGATGATTTAAAAGCCAAAAACATTACCGTACTCGATGTTGCTGATATGACTGAAGTCATGGAGCGTATCGTGATTGCCGAAGGGACATCTACCCGCCACCTTAAAGCGGTTGCCGACCATGTCGCGATGAAAGCGAAGCAAGCAGGATTTAATCCGATTGGTGTGGAAGGTCAAGGCACCAGTGATTGGACCTTGATTGATTTGGGCGCTGTGGTGGTGCATGTGATGATGCCACAAGCCCGCACGTTTTATGACCTAGAAGGCTTATGGCAAGGTCAATCGCAGCGCGAGCGTATGGAAAAAACGGCGTAGTGTAGTCTATAGCCTAGTTTAGGCTACACTATTATATAAACTATGCTATGCGAACTATGCGTTATAAACTAGACGCTACAACCAAATGGGTAAATAAGTTTTACCCATTTTTTTATGGCGTTAATTATCTTTGATTAAAGGTTATGCCAATGCAGCCGTTTGCTGACGTTGATGGTTTTTCATCCAAAGATTGATACCGATAAGGATAATAATATAGCCGATTTGTGCCAAAAATGTCTGTAGTGTTGGGTAAAATCCTAGCCATTCAATCGCTGGCAAGCCGCTCATGGCAGTCATCGGTAGATACCCTGTCAATTGCAGCGCGTGCAAACTAACGCCTAAAATCTTAAAGCCCAATAGGTAAATCACCCAAGTTAACAGTTTAAACAACTGTGGAATTGGTAATTTGACCGAGGTTCTTAGCATCACCCAAGCCACTGCTGCCAGTGCTACGAGCGCCAAACCAATCCCGGTTAAAAAATTACTCATGCTGATATTGGGTAATATACCGACATAAAACAATATGGTCTCTGCGCCTTCTCGAAACACGGATAAAAAGCTCAATCCAAATAACGACACAAAGCTACCTGCCGTCATGGCTTGTCCCATATGACGCTTGATATAAGCGTTCCATGATTGGACGGATGATTTGCTATGCAGCCACGCGCCAATGCCAATCATCATAATGACCGCAACGATGCCTATCACCCCTTCAAACATCTCACGATTGGCGGCAGAAGTCACCGCAGGGAATAATAGCTGTAATGCCATCGCGCCTGCGATACTAGCAAGTAAGCCAAAAGCCACACCAGCATACACCCATTTTTTGGCTTTGACTTGTTTGGCAGCGGTTAAAGCCGATAACAGCGAGATGACAATCAATAAGGCTTCCAACCCTTCTCGAAGCAAAATCAGCATCGAGTCAACCGCGGTATATTGGGCTGTTGGATTGATTGCCGCCAATTCATTGATAATCGATTGCAGTGTTTGCTGCTGTTTAGGGTCTTGCCCCTTCGCCATGGCTAGCGGGATTTGACTTTCCACCCGATTATATAAACTGGGGTTACGCGTGCTGACATCGCCTTCCACCATTGGCCAAATACTAATAAACTCGCCTAACTTGGCTTGACCAGTCGCTTCATCGTTTGTTTTAAACGCCTGTAAACCATCGCGCAGTAGCTGGATACTATCTGCCAGAGTGACAGTTTGTGTGGTTTGTACAGCGGCTACGTCACCTTTGTTATAACTGTCGATGGCGTCTTTTAGCGCAGCAGATTGGGTTTTGATTTGCGCCATATTGATGGGTTGGGTTTCAATCGCCACTCGCATCAGCGCCATGGATGTTTCGATTTTGCCGTAGTGCCCCATACTGGTATTGCGTACGACCCGCTCATTACCTAGCCAAACTGCATTAAACTGGTTGTAAGCCGCCCGTAACGCTTCGACATCTGTCGCTGCTGCCCGTTGTATGACTTGATTAAGATTGTCATACGCCGGTACCATTTTTTTGGCAAACTCTTTTCGCTTCGCGCTGTAATCTACAGGATTTTGTTCTTTTTCAAAGGCATATAACGCATTTGACACGGCTGATAAATTGGCTTCTGTGGGGTTGCTGATGGCTTGCCCAATCGCTTGGCTTGTCTGTTGCCCAAGCGTGGAATTTTTTGCCGTTGCATCTATGGCATCAAAGGCTGTTTGAATTTGTAGAAGGGTGCCCTTGGCTTTTGAGGTATCATTGGCTTTAATCGCCGCCATCGCGTCTGATAGCTTAATAAAAATAGGGCTTAAATTCAGCTTTTTGCTGGCTGGTTGACTGGCTTGCGTCGCTATCTGGGCACTTGCAGGCGTTGGTTGCTGCGCTTGTAAGCCTTGACTGGTGATGAGCAGCGAACTTGCTAGACCAAAACTTAGCAAGGTTTTTTGGGTGATGTTTATCATGAGTAACTTTTTAACCGTCTATTTAACCGTCTACTTTTAAGCGTGTGTGTTGAACCATCTATTTTTAACTCATATTAACCTTAAGCTTCAAATAATGCTTGTCCAATATAGCCACCTTGCGGGATACCACCGAAGCAAGCAAATAGCCCACTGCCAATGTGGGTGGTGTATTCATTCATTTTATCAAGACGACCTAGGGCATTTTGGATGATGATAAATTGCTCGGGCGATTTTTGGAATGAAATAAACAGCAGCCCTGAATCAAACTGCCCGGTGGCTGGGTTAATGCCGCTACTGTAAGAATACGAACGGCGTAGCATTTCCACGCCTGTGCGTTTTGCCAGTCCCATGTGGGAAATTTCAGGTATCACTGCTTTACCCTGCGCGTCTTTGGCGTGCACATCAAAGGTGTCAAATTCGCCTTTTTGTCCAATCGCCGCGCCGCTATCACGATGTCGACCAAAGGTGTCTTCTTGACCTTTAAGCGAGGTGCGATCCCAAGTTTCAAGATGCATTTGGATGACACGGGTGACCAAATAAGTGCCGCCTTTCATCCAATCAGGCGCGTCCGCCCATAAGTTTTTGTCCGCAGCTTTGATGGTGCTTTGGTTGGCAGTGCCGTCTTTAAAACCGAATAAATTACGGGGCGTATGGTTGCCGGTATCAAACCCAACAAAACCTGACTGACTCCAACGCATGGTGATATTAGAACGCGCTTGGCGAACCAGTTGCCGTACCGCATGGAACGCCACTTGGGCATCTTCGGCGCAGGCTTGAATACAGATATCACCCCCCGTCAAATTTTCTCGTAATTGATCGCGCGGGAACTTGGGCAAGTCTTGGAATTCTTTGGGCTGCTTATGGGTAAGTCCCATCTTTTTTAGAAAACTTGGGCTAATGCCAAAGGTCAACGTCAATCCGTACGCGCCCATGCTGTCTGCTTCGCCTGTGTCGGTCGGGGGCACAAACGGGTTTTTTTCATACGCTTTGATGTTTTTACCTTGCGTCAAATTGGCCGCATAGGTCGTCCAGTCTTTGAACATCTGTTTGACATCGTCGAGCTTATCGGTATGTAAATCCATCACCAAAAAATAAATATTACGCTGTGACGGCGTGGTAATGCCTGCTTGGTGTTCGCCATAAAAATCATATTTGACATCCGCAAAACAATTTTTGGTAGTATTGGCATCACTACCGGCATGTTTAGGATTTTCGTTTTTATCGCTATCTTTGGACTGATTGCCATCCAAAGCTTGCAAGTTAGGTAAGTTTTCGCTTGGTTTTTGCTGACAGGCTGACACGGCTAAACCTGCGCCTGCGACACTGAGCGCACCAAATTGGCGTAAAAAACTGCGACGATTTGACATTTTTAATCCCACCCCTGTTTCTTGCGCTTGCTTATCTAATTTACTATGTTTCATACTGCCCCTAACTTGATACTTACCTTTTTATGCCACCCTAAAACCGTCAAGTGAAGCAGTTTTTTGCTTCACCTTTGACTTATTGCAATACAATGCCCATCTGCGCTAAGGATTCGCCAAGTCTATTCACCGCTTCGGCTAGCGCTTTGGTATCTGCAGGGGTTAACTCTTTATAGGATTTATAGTCTTGTTGCCCGACTTGGTGTTTGGCAAGTAGTTGGTTGACTGCGCCAAATTTTTGCTCAAGCTCAGTGACTAACGCTGGGTTTTTGGCTTGGATTTTTGGTTTTAAAATGGCAAATATTTTCTCGGCGCCTTCAATATTGGCTTTAAAATCATACAAGTCTGTGTGCGAAAAAATTTCTTCTTCGCCGGTGATTTTGCTCGTTGATACTTCATTGAGCAAATCTACTGAACCTTGCACCATCAAATCGCCTGTGACCTCTGCCGTTGGAATTTTGGCGTGCAACTCTTTGACATCTGCAATCAGTTGTTTGCCCAGTTTTTCGGTGCCTTTGGTGGTATTTTGTGTCCACAAGATTTTTTCAATCGCATGGAAGCCTGTCCATACTTCATTGGGCTCAAGGTCGGCTTCACGGTTATCGATACGCGGGTCAAGGTCGCCAAAACTTTCAGCAATCGGCTCTGAGCGCTCAAAATACATGCGCGCTTTTGGGTATAACGCCTTCGCCTCTTCTAATTTACCCGCTTCGAGCAGTGCGACAAATTTTTGGGTATCGGCGAGCAAGCTATCAATTTGGGTTTGTACCCAAGCTTTGTATTCCGCCGTTTCTTTACTCATATCAACTGAGCTCTGCGCTGACGCTGTGACTGCAGAAGCGTTAGTCGTTGCACTTGCAGCAGGTGCTACGTCGGTTTTTTGTTCGGTTTTTTGGCAAGCCGTCAATAGTAATGCAGATATCGCTAGAGGTAATATTGATAAGGTAAAAGTACGGCTCAACATAAAACATCCTTAAAAGTAAAAAGTGATAAAAAATAAAAAAATAATGACAATTGGCGAATTATAGGGTAAATGAGAATCGTTATCAATATTTATTTTGCTCTGATTGAGCTTAGAAGTTTAAGCAAAAAAATACCCCGCACCAGCGAGGTATTGTGATGGGCTAAATGATGAGCAGATAGCCAATAACGAAAAAATAGCTTAGCCGAATTTACCCGTGATGTATTCTTCAGTTTCTTTACGGTCTGGGTTGGTGAACATTTTATCGGTATCCCCCATTTCCATCATTTCGCCTAAGTACATAAACGCGGTATAGTCAGACACCCGTGCCGCTTGCTGCATGTTGTGGGTGACGATGGCGATGGTGTAATCATTTTTTAGGTCTGAAATCAAATCTTCAATTGAGCCTGTTGAAATAGGGTCAAGGGCCGAGGTGGGTTCATCTAGTAGCAATACTTCAGGACGGGTTGCCACACCGCGGGCGATACACAGACGCTGCTGCTGACCACCGGACAATGACAGACCCGATGCTTTAAGTTTATCTTTGACTTCATTCCACAGTGCCGATTTTTTGAGCGCCCATTCAACGCGCTCGTCTAGCTCAGCGCGGCTTAAGCTTTCGTACAGACGCACACCGAATGCCACGTTGTCATAGATTGACATTGGAAATGGCGTTGGTTTTTGGAATACCATACCCACGCGAGCACGCAGCAAGTTGACGTCCACCGATTTATCCAAGATGTTTTGTCCATCTAGGTTGATTTCGCCCGTGGCACTCATGCCTGGGTAGAGGTCATACATGCGGTTAAAGGTACGCAGTAACGTTGATTTACCACAGCCTGACGGTCCGATAAACGCGGTGACTTTTTTGTCAGCGATATCGATGTTGATATTTTTAAGGGCTAAAAATTTACCGTAATAAAACTCTAGATTACGAATTTGCATTTTTGCGGTCATGATGAATACCTTAATAAAATTTGTTTGATACTAGCAAATAGCTTTAATCTTCTATTGATCATCAATGTGATGATTGCTCTTTACCACTTAAGGCACGTGCCAAAATATTCAACGTTAATACTGCCAAGGTGATGAGTAACGCACCTGCCCAAGCCAATTGGTTTGAAATAGGGTATGGTTGGCTGGCGTATTGATAAATCACGTTTGGTAAGTTGGCAATGGGTTGACCCATATCGGTACTAAAGAATTGGTTATTGAGCGCGGTAAATAGTAAGGGTGCAGTCTCACCCGAGATACGCGCAAATGCCAGTAAGATACCTGTTAATACCCCAGTTTTGGCAGCACGTAAAGTAACGGATGTTACCAGTTTCCATTTTGGCGTCCCTAACGCATAAGCCGCTTCACGCAATGTATTGGGAATTAGACGGAGCATATTTTCGGTGGTACGTACCACCACAGGAATAACCAATAGCGCTAAAGCCATTGCACCTGCCCAACCTGAGAAGTTACGACCTTGTACCATGAGCGCAAAAATAAATAGACCAATCACAATCGAGGGTGCGGATAGCAAAATGTCGTTCATAAAACGGGTGACTTTACCAAGCCAGCTGTTTTCGGCAAATTCAGCAAGATAAATACCTGCCATGACACCAATCGGTGTGCCGACTACAAGCCCTAATCCTGTCACCATGATTGAGCCGATAATCGCATTGCGAAGACCGCCGATTTCGTTTGGCGATGGCGTGTCTTGAGTAAAAATAGGCATGGTCAATAACGCATGCGAGCCTGATAAAAACAATTTGAATAAAATTAAGCCTAAGAAGGTCAAGCCAAATACAATGGACAAACCGGCAAATACCAGTCCTAAAGCATTGCTTAGACGGCGGCGTTTGTAAATGGCATTGTTACGATTCATGTTGATAGTAGTCATAGTATTCCCCAGCGTCCTTATTTCGTACCCGCATTTTTATCCATACGACTGAGCATCAATTTTGAAATCACCAGTACAATAAAGGTAATGATAAATAGTAAGAAACCTAAATGTAATAGCGATGATTGGTGCAAGCCTTCAGACTCTGCAAATTCATTTGCCAATGCCGAAGTGATTGACACCCCTGACTGGAACAAACTTGGACTGACGTTATAAGCGTTACCAATAACAAAGGTGACTGCCATCGTTTCACCCAATGCGCGACCCAATCCCAAAATGATACCGCCCATCACACCGGCTTTGGTATAAGGCAACACCACGTATCGCATCACTTCCCAAGTGGTTGAACCCAAACCATAGGCAGATTCTTTAAGCATCTTTGGCGTAATGGAGAAAACGTCACGCATGACCGATGCAATAAACGGGATAATCATGACAGCCAAAATCAAACTTGCAGTGAACAGACCAATACCCATCGGCGCACCTTGGAATAAACGACCCACATAAGGCACATCACCCAAATGGTCAATCAGCCAAGGCTGGATATGTTCTGAAAACCAAGGTGCAAATACGAAAAATCCCCACATACCATAGATAATTGAAGGGATACCCGCTAACAACTCAATGGCAATACCCAAAGGACGTTTTAAAAAATTGGGGCAAAGCTCTGTCAAAAACATGGCAATACCAAAACTTACAGGAACCGCAATCAAAATGGCAATGACAGAAGTCACCAACGTACCATAAATTGGTGCCAGTGCGCCGTATACATCCATCCCTGTATCCCAGTCTTTACTGGTATAAAAGTTAATGCCAAACGCTTTCATACTTGGCAATGCGCCAAGAAATAGTGAGATTAAGATACCACCTAACAACAACAGCACGATAAACGCAAAAAGACGAGTCGCGTTGACAAACAACCAGTCTAATTGTTTTTGCTTTGCGAGTTTTGCGTGTAAATCCGACATAAGAACCCAGCCATCAAAAAATAGTTTTAGTTTACTAATTCTAGAAATTTGAAAAAAAAACGTAGAGCATTAACTCGTTTATTGCTCTACGTATCGTTTGACATGCCTAACCCTGTTAACTGTTAACCATCATCATGAGATTATTTTGCCGCTGACGCAGTTGCTGTGGCAGCATCTGAGCTAAATAGTGGCTTACCATCAGCCCCTACAACTTTTTTCCACTCTTCACGGAAGATAGCTTTGCTTTCTGCTGAAAATGGTACAAAGTCCAATGATTTTGCTAGTTCATCACCGCTTGAATACGCCCAGTCAAAGAATTTAAGGGTATTTTTGACGTTTTCTGGGTTGGTTGGTTTAGTATGGACTAAGATGAATGTTGCCGCAGAGATTGGCCAGGCATTTGGGTCTGCTTGGTTAGTCAATACAATATTAAAGCCTGGGGTACCTTTCCAATCTGCATTACCCGCAGCGGCAAAGCTTTCAGCCGATGGTTGTACAAAGTTACCTGCTGCGTTTTTAAGCTGAGTATGCGACATTTTGTTTTGTTTTGCGTAAGCGTACTCAACATAACCGATTGAGTTTTTGGCACGAGCGACGTTACTTGCCACGCCTTCGTTACCTTTACCACCTGCACCTGTGGCAGCGGTTGGCCATTTAATGGATTTATCTACACCTGGACCTGCTTTCCATTCTGGTGATACAGCGGCTAAGTAGCTTGCAAAGTTAAAGGTTGTACCTGAACCATCTGAACGGAAAATCGTCGTGATTGGCGCATCTGGTAGTGTGACGCCTGCGTTTAATGCGGTAATCGCTGGGTCATTCCATTTAGTGATTTTACCCAAGTAGATATTGGCAAGGGTGGCACCGTCTAGTTTTAATTGACCTGGTGCAACACCATCGATATTAACAACCGGTACAACCCCACCGATAACGGTTGGAAACTGGATTAAACCGCTTTTATCCAACTCTTCTTTGCTTAAAGGCGCATCCGACGCACCAAAGTCAACGGTATTGGCTTGGATTTGTTTGATACCACCTGATGAACCGATTGATTGGTAATTTACTTGACCGCCAGTGGCGTTTTTGAACTCACCTGCCCATTTAGCATAGATAGGTTGTGGGAAAGAGGCGCCTGCACCTGTGATAGTAAATACGGCGTTTTTATCGCTACCTGCCGCGCTTGTAGTCGCAGTGCTTGACGTCGCTGAGGCACCCGCTGCTTGATTGTCTGCTTGTTTGTTACCACAAGCGGTTAATGCTAAGGTCGATGCTACGACAACACTTAATAATGAATAACGCATGGATAGCTCCTAAAAACATTTTTTGAGTTTACAATGAAAATGCTTGAATAAAATAACTGTCACGAACCGTACGATTTAACCTTTTTTGGCTATTTTCACTATGATAGGTCAAAGCTGATATCAATCAAAGTTGGCCGCTTCAAGTGTCCTAATAATAACCATATTTTGGTTTGTATAAAAATTGTGTATATGATTACAAAGAAATGTGACAGTATCATGACAATTTGATGACTGACCGATTGCGCACGTTATAAGTAGACTAGATAAGTGCATTTAACTCGCTTATTGATTGCCAAAGCCTTGAAAAGCTTTGCGACTTTTAGCGGTGCATGGGAAAGAAGCGATTAACCATTTAACTGCTTCTCAACTTAACAGCTTCTTAACTTAACAACTTCTTAACTCTTAACTTAGTAGCTTAAGACTATAAAAACCAATGGCAGTCGCAACCAAGGTTAAAAGCACATGGATGCCAATCAAGGCGACACCTTGCACTACTTTGCCGGTATTCAACAAAGTAAACACTTCGGCACTAAACGTACTAAACGTTGTCAGTCCCCCCAAAAACCCGGTGGTGATAAACAGTCGTAAGTTTGGGTGCATCTTTTGGGTGAGTATCAAGGCAAATCCCATCAACAGCCCGCCTAATACATTGGCAGATAGTGTGCCATAGGGCAACCAAGAATGTACGCTGTTGATTCTCGATAACCACCAGCGCAGCATTGCCCCAAATGCAGCCCCCAGTCCTATCCACAGCCATGGCATCTTCAAGTCCTTATAGATAGTTATGGGTTAGTTGGATTGACAGCAGGCAGCGTTGTCATATCCCAACGCGGCAAGCAGCTAACCGCTAGCTCATCGTGTTGACCGGCATTCAAGCGCTGCCACCCAGCGAAGGCAATCATGGCGCCATTGTCGGTACACAAGGCAGGCGGTGCATAATGCACAGTGGCATTGATTCTGGCTAATGCCTCGGCTAGCGATTCTCGTAGTTGTTGATTGGCACTCACCCCGCCTGCGATTACTAATCGTCTCATGCCCGTTTGCTGCAAGGCTTTGACGCATTTTTTCACCAACGTATCGACCATCGCATATTGAAAACTTGCTGCAATATCGGCACGCGTCTGGGCATGCTCAGGATTATGGCTATCGGTTGGATGGTCTTTAATCAAATTATGCACGGCGGTTTTCATACCACTAAAAGAAAAATCCAATCCTTTGCCCAACATCGGGCGCGGTAATTCATAGGCTAACGGATTGCCTGTTTGCGCCAAGCGTGCAATATTAGGTCCACCAGGATAAGGTAACTCTAGCATTTTAGCGGCTTTATCAAAGCACTCGCCTGCAGCATCGTCAATCGACTCACCTAATATTTCATATTGCCCGATGCCTTTGACCGCCACTAACATGGTATGTCCACCCGACACCAGCAACGCGACAAACGGAAAATCGGGCGGATTGGCGCCTAATAGCGGCGCGAGTAAGTGTCCTTCCATGTGATGTACGCCAATCGCAGGAATACCCAATGCCATCGCCAAACTGCGCCCAAATAATGCCCCAGTCATCAACGCGCCCACCAGTCCAGGACCTTTGGTAAAGGCAATTGCATCGATATCGGTTTTTTTGAGTTGGCAGTCATCAAGCAGTTGCTGCAACAAGGGCACTAATTTACGGATATGATCGCGGCTTGCAAGTTCAGGGACTACCCCACCATATGTCGCATGTAGCGCGATTTGACTATACAGCACTTGCCCGACCAAACCTTGATTGGGTTGGTGACGTTGGTCACTATCAAAAATGGCTAATCCCGTTTCATCGCAGGATGTTTCCAGTCCTAGCACACGCATGGTATTTCCTTAAACGATAAATAAACGTCAACATACCGATGGCAACTTAGTTATTTTTTGCCATCATTGATGATTTTGACAGGAATGGTTAACCCTTTGGCAAAGGGCTCGGCAAAGACATAAGTGTATTGACTCGGGGCAATTTGCTGGGTGGTATGGATGACAAACGCGCTGTTTTTACCGGCTGTGAGTTCATGTGACACATAGGCAGTACCCAGCTGGTCGAGCACTTTGGATAAGACTTCATTGACTGCCATACCCACCGTTAAGTTGTAGCGGGAGGTTTCATTATCCACATGATACATCTCGGCATACGCTTTGACAGGCTCGCTATCGAGCGCAAACGGGTATTTAAAGCTAGCTTTATCGACTGGCTTAACGCCCGAATCCACCAATGCCCAGTTGATTTGTTTGGGCGCACCGTTTTGGGCGGCTTGGGGGGATACGGTACTGGCGACAGCTACACTGGCAACGTGATGCGGACTTTGAACGCTAGCCACTGTGGCGCTTACTGTGGCACTTGCTGTGCTGTTTTGCGCTGGCTTGTTATCACTGGCAGGTTGACAAGCCGAGAGTAACCCCCCACCCATCAGCAAACTTGATACTATAACTGCTTGTTTCATTGGCACGCCTCCAATACATCCAAACTCTTTATCTAGCTTAGCCTAACTTAGCCTAGCTTAGGCAGTGACGCCCCCATTACTGACGGGCTGATAAGAAAGATGACGATTGATGCGTTTTTCTGCCAATCGAAACATCCCAATCAATAGCCAAGACAATAACAAATAAATGATACCTGAGGCAAAGAACAACTCAAAAACGGTATAAGTTTTTGACATAATCGTCGTTGCCACACCGGTGATATCCATCAAAGTGATGGTCGATGCCAGCGCACTGCCTTTGAGCATAAAAATCACTTCATTGCCATAAGCCGGCAGCATGATACCAAAGGCGCGAGGAAAAATAATTCGGCGCAATTTTTGGCTATACGACATGCCAATGGCGTCGGCAGCTTCATTCTCGCCTTTGGGTATTGACTTGATAGCACCGCGGATGATTTCTGCAATATAAGCTGCCGTATTGAGGGTAAAAGCGATGATAGCGCACCAAAATGGGCTCGCTAACACACCCGATTTCCACAGCACGGACTCGGTCACCCATTTAAATTGTGACAAGCCATAATAAATCAAAAAGATTTGCACCAGTAGCGGCGTACCACGAAAAAAGAAAATATACGCAAACGGCAATGCCTGTACCCAAGGTTTTTTCGACAGCCTAGCCAAGGCTAGCGGCACTGCCAACATAAACCCCAATAAACCCGACAACACCACAAGCTCAATGGTGATAATACTGCCTTGCAGCAGTTTTGGGATACTATCAATAATAATTTGCCAATTCCAGTTCATTGATGAATCCCCTATTTTGCCATGCCGATTTTTTGCAGGCGTTTTGCATAACGCTCTGCTGGGTTATTGACCCATTCTAGCCACATAATCACACCCGTGATGATGACGGTCAGACTCAAGTACAACAATGCTGCTGCCATATAAAAAGTAAACGGGCTTTGCGTGGAAGTCGCTGCCGTTTTGGCGTGGCGCATGATATCTTCAAGCCCGACCACAGAAACCAACGCAGTATCTTTGAGCAGTACCAAAAACAAATTACCCAGTCCTGGCAGTGCAATACGCCAGACTTGTGGCAACGTCACTCGCCAAAGGATTTGAAATTTTTTCATGCCAATCGCTTGCGCCGCTTCGGCTTGACCTTTTGGAATCTCTTGAAATGCCATACGAAAAGTTTCGGTCGCATACGCACCAAATGCCACAGACAGCGCTGTGACACCCGCCCAGAACGGACTGACATCCACATATCCCGTATTGCCAAATTGCGATAGAATAAGACCCATCAACATCGAGCCGCCAAAGTAAATAAACATGACTGACAGCAGTTCTGGAATACCACGGATAATCGTGGTGTAAGCGGTGGCGATGGCGTTGAGCACTTTAAACCGTGACATCTTAGCGGTCGCGCCCAATAATCCCAAAATCAGCCCAATGACCAAACTAGTCAATGCCAGTTTGATGGTGACCCAAGCGCCACTTAATAATAGCTGCCCAAAACCTTGTAGATCTAACACAATATCGATACCCTGTCTTTTTAACTCTGTTTGTTGACCTATTACCCAAAAAATGCTTAAAACGCAGTTTTACCGGCGCATAGACAAAAGGTGATAACGGATATAACCTTTTGCTTTGTTTTTTGCAGGGTGCAATTTTACGTGATTGCCCTATCAAAAACCATCAAAAAAACAAAAAACTGAGTGACTTTTCACCCAGTTTTTGACTGAACCCAAACGCTTGGTTAAGTTATTTGCTGGTACTTGCCACAGTCGTCGTGGTCGTTGTGGTACTAGAGACCGTGACTGCCACGCTGCTTGCCGCCGCTGTTGTGGTGGTTGCACTGCCAAAATATTGGTTATAGATTTTGTCATACGTGCCATTTGATTTTAACGTGGCAATCGCTTTGTTAAATTCTAAACGCAGTGGGTCGCCTTTACGGACGATGATACCCATTTTGTCATTGACATCAATCTCTTTACCTTTGATTTCAAACCCTTTACCTTCTGGCGTGGTCAGCCAATAAGCGGCCGGGGCTTTATCCGAAATCATCAGATCCGAACGCCCTGCTGCCAAGTCCATAAAAGCATTGTCCAAACCTTCATACAGGTTTAGCTGGGCTTTTGGGTGATTTTTTTCCATCCACTGGGTCGATAGCGTTGAACGCTGCGCCGCAACTGTATGGCTGTCAATTTGGGCAGGGTCATCCGGATTGATAGGACTACCTTGTTTGGTCAAAAATACCAACGTATTGGTAAAATAGGGGTCGGTAAAATCGACCTGCGCTTGACGCTCTGGGGTGATAGACATGGCATCAATTACCACGTCATATTTTTTTGCCATCAAGCCTGGCAATAAACCATCCCAATCTTGTGGCTTGATTTCACAGTTGGCTTTCATTTCTGCACATAAGGCCCGAATAAAATCCACATCAAAACCTGTCAAACTGCCATCCGCTTTGGTGATGCTAAAGGGTTTATAGGTGCCTTCGGTGGCGATGCGAATGGTTTTGCCTGCCATACTGCTCGATGTCTCAGTGCTGCTACTGGCCGTTGTAGAAGCGGCTGTGCTATTCGCCGTCGTTGCCGCCGTTTTTTCTGCAGGTTTTTGACAACCCACTAGCGCTAGACCTGCCACTGCCAAGCTACCCAATAATGAAATATTTGCTTTCACCTGATACTCCTAATTTTTAACGTCTAACACATGACAATTTTTGCTTGTAAGCTTTAACTACACTAACAGGCAAATAAGTTATTTAACGGCTTATTTCGGCAAATCTGCAAAATATTTTTGGCTGATTTTATCGTAAGTACCATTGGCTTTTAACGCCGCCAGTGCGGTGTTGAATTTGCCAATCAATGGATCATTTTGACGAAGGGCAATGGCAATTTTGTCATCAATATTGATCGGTTGACCTTTGACTTCAAAGCCTTGACCTTTGGCAGTTTTTAACCATGATAAAGCTGGGGCGCTGTCAGAAATCATCAAATCTGTACGACCCGATTCTAGGTCAAGATAGGCATTATCTTGGGTGTCATACAGTTTTGGGGTGGCTTTTGGGAAGTTTTTGGCTAAGTACTCAGCGGCAGTCGTTGAACGCTGCGCACCCACGGATTTGCCCGCTAGGTCATCAGCGCCTTTTTCTACCCCTTTTTTGCCAATCACAACGAGGTTATTGGTAAAGTATGGGTCGCTAAATGCCACCACTTGGCGACGCTCTGCGGTGTCTGACATCCCCGCCATGATGGCATGGTATTTTTGTGCTTGTAGTCCTGGAATCAGACCATCCCAATCTTGGGAAATCACTTCACATTTTAGTTTGGCTTCACTACATAACGCATCTGCCAAATCAATCTCAAAGCCGATTAATTTGCCATTGGCATCTTTATAACTAAAGGGGACAAAGCTTGATTCGGTAGCGATACGAATCTGTGGCATATCTGCGCTTGCTGCCGTGGTAGCGCTACTTGCTGCTGCCGTGTCTGCCGGTTTTTCCGCAGGTTTTTGACAGGCAGTTACCCCCATCAAAATGGCTAACGACGATACACCCAAAACCGATAACTGTTTCATAACAACACCTTTTTGTCAAAATTTGAGGGTCACCCACATCTACTGTGTAAATCTTAAATCGCTCGATACAACGTCAATTAATTACCAAAATGTTGCTTTTGTAATTTTGCCAACTCGCCATTGCTTTGTAGCGCATCTAAGGCTTTGTCAAATTCTGCTTTTAGTGGATCGCCTTTACGAATGGCCATTGCGATGTTGTCACCATTATCCATCTCACTGCCTACGATTTGGTAGTTGCTGTTTTGTTTTAGCCATTCGCTTGCGGTTACTTTTTCAGACAGCACTGAATCGATACGACCTGATTTTAGGTCAATGTAGGCGTTGTCATAGTTGTCATACAATTTGATTTCGTTGGTTTTGCTCAGTTTATCTTGAAGGTACTGCGCCATGGTGGTTGAGCGTTGACCGCCAATTTTTAGCCCTGAAATCGCTTGTGGGTTGAATTTGCCACCTTTGGCAGCGACCCAAACCATGGTGTTTTTAAAATAAGGCGTGGTGAAATCCACTTGCGCTGAACGCTCTGGGGTAATTGACATACCCGCGGCAACCGCGTCGTATTTTCTCGCCATCAAGCCTGGCAAAATACCGTCCCAATCTTGCGCTACGATTTCGCAGTCGAGTTTCGCTTGGGCACACACGGCTTTGGCAACATCCACGTCATAACCGCCTAACGTGCCATCGGCATTGGTGTAGTTAAATGGTTTGTAGGCGCCTTCAGTGGCAATACGAATTTTTTTGCCTGTGCTGGCACTGGCAGCGGGTTGGCTGGCGGCTGCACCTTCTGTTTTTTCAGCAGGTTTTTGACAGGCGGTTAATCCCATGCTAACTGCACATACCGTTGCCAAGGCGAGTTTTGAGTAGGTTGAATTCAAGGTTGATTGCATGGATGTTCCTTACAAATGAAATTTTTGAGTAAAAAGCGATTTAATATCAGGTTTCGCTTTCAGCGATTTCAATATTTAAAATCAATGCGACTAAAATAAATGCGAGTTTACAATTTAGTTAAAATTAACATAAATTAACATTTTTGCAAGTGAAAAACGTATGCAGCAACAATTAAATCAAATAAATTTTTTCTGATGCCTAAAACTACAAAACCGCCAATCGCATGGCGATTGACGGCTGATAGGCTGATTGGATTATTTTTGATGGCTTGCCATAAAGTCTTTCACCCGCGCTGATTGCGGATTGTCAAATACTTGCTCTGGTGTGCCTATTTCTTCGATACGTCCCTCATGCAAGAACACCACTTGGCTTGATACATCGCGCGCAAAACGCATTTCATGGGTGACAATCAGCATGGTGCGACCTTCTTCAGCAAGCGATTTCATCACCGCTAATACTTCATTGACCAATTCTGGGTCGAGGGCAGAGGTTGGCTCATCAAATAGCAATACTTGGGGCTTCATCGCTAGCGCACGAGCGATGGCGATACGCTGGCGTTGCCCACCCGATAAGTTTTCTGGGTAAGCGTCTTTTTTGTCCAGTAATCCTACGCGTTTTAGTAGCACTTCAGCTTCACTGATGGCTTGGTCTTTGGCGATTTTTAGGACTTGGGTCGGCCCTTCAATGATGTTTTGCAAAATAGTCCGGTGTGGCCATAGGTTAAAGTTTTGGAACACAAAGCCCATTTTTGAGCGAAACTGCTCAAGCTGACGCTGGTTGGCGGCAACCAAATCCCCTGATTTATTCGGTTTTAATAGCAATGCTTCATTGCCCAAAAAAACCTCCCCTTGCGAGGGGTTTTCAAGCAAATTTATACAGCGTAGCAAGGTGGATTTGCCCGAACCGCTCGAGCCAAGAATTGAGATGACATCGCCATCATAAGCGGTCAACGATACACCTTTTAGTACCTCAAGCGATCCAAAGTTCTTGTGGATATTGTTAAGTTGCAAGGCTACAGGACGCTGTAAGTTTGGCATAGCATCTGACATGATATTCAATCCAAAATTTGACGATAGGTGGAAAAAAACTGTCTATTTTCGCTTAAAACGCTACTAAAACGCAACTTTTTCTCTCATTTAACTTTATTTTATGGCGTTCGATTTTAGGGCACTGGTCTTTAGCACTGGTTTTTAGATTAAGTCATAACCATTAATTTTTGTCTGTCAAAACTTTCTAAATTCCATTTTTGGATTGAAGTTGTTATGATGAAGCGATGATTATATTAGGGACTGACTATGCAAACCATGACTGATACCAAACATTATATGCAAACCGTGGGACAGCAAGCGCGCGCCGCTTCAGCGATTTTGGCAAAAGCAGACACCGCGCTCAAAAATAGCGCCCTACTCGCTATCTATGACGCCCTGCAACAAGCCAAATCACAGGTGTTGGCGGCCAATGCCACCGATATGCAAAACGGTCAACAAAAAGGACTGGATGACGCACTACTTGACCGATTAGCGCTCACCGATGCGCGTTTTGAAGGCATGTTACAAGGGCTAAAAGATGTCGCCATGCTACCTGACCCGATTGGCGAGGTCACGGATATGACCTTTCGTCCATCGGGTATTCAGCTAGGTAAAATGCGCGTGCCGCTGGGTGTGGTCGGGATGATTTATGAATCTCGCCCCAATGTGACCATTGAAGCTGCGTCTTTGGCATTAAAATCTGGCAATGCGATTATCCTACGTGGGGGTTCAGAAGCGTTTTATTCTAACCAAGCATTGGCTGCGTGTGTCAAACAGGGTTTGCAGGCAGTTGGTTTGCCAGAGGCGGCAGTGCAAGTGGTCGAAACCACCGACCGTGCGGCAGTGGGGGAACTCATCACCATGAATCGCTATGTCGATGTGATTGTACCGCGAGGTGGTAAAAGCCTAATTGAGCGTATCAGTAATGAAGCGCGCGTCCCTGTCATCAAGCATCTAGATGGTAACTGCCATACCTTTGTCGATCGCGATGCAAACTTGAGTATGGCAACCGATATTTGCGTCAATGCCAAAACTCACCGCTACGGCACTTGTAATACCATGGAAACGCTGCTGATTGATAGCCAAATCGCTGCGCAAGCCTTGCCGCCAATCGCCAGCGCCATTGTCGCTGCAGACAGTGCCATGCAATTACGCGGCTGTCCAAAAACCTTAGCCATCTTGAGCGATACCGCTGAATTAACCGCTCATCTGTCAGCGGCGAGTGAGGCAGATTGGGATACCGAATATTTGGCGCCAATTTTGGCGATTAAAGTAGTCGCCGATATCGACGAAGCCATTGCCCATATCAATACCCATGGCTCACACCATACCGATGCGATTATCACCGAAAACTACTCAAAATCGTTAACATTCATGCGTGAAGTTGATTCTAGTAGCGTGATGGTCAATGCATCAACCCGCTTTGCCGATGGATTTGAATATGGTTTGGGTGCAGAGATTGGTATCTCTACCGATAAAATCCATGCGCGCGGCCCTGTGGGTCTTGAAGGTTTAACATCGCAAAAATGGATTGTGTTTGGGCATGGGGAAGTGAGAAAATAATAGTTAGTTACCACCACAAAGCCCACTGATTGATGTGGGCTTTTTTTTAATTATTAAACTGCCAAATTACGCAGCTACAGGTTTAAAGATACTAGTTTTAAAGATACTGATTTGATTTGTACTCGTAACCGTCAACATCGGTGTGCCTTT
>ERZ1023267.79-NODE-79-length-38710-cov-7.278541_pt1 | contig 38710 bp, 30 predicted proteins | sample MGYA00520905_ERZ1023267 | MGnify/ENA primary metagenome ERZ1023267 (study PRJEB32759, sample SAMN07749868) | skin metagenome | biome: transportation; feature: city; material: polyester macromolecule | host: Homo sapiens | place: Hong Kong:ISLAND line | collected...
ATAAGTTGGATTTGACAGTGGCTTTCAGGTCAGTATTTTATGCAAAAACGCCATGACAACCAACTTTTCTTAGGTGAGTGCCACGTTAATCAGTGATTTTTTAAAAGGATTGAGGCTTTGGTAGCAGCATTTTATTCGGTATCTGTTGGCTTTGTCAGACTAGCATCGCAAAAACTCACGCCCAAAATTGTGACATTTTGCTTGCCATTGCTATTTACGCTGCTACTTACGCCACTTACCGCTTGCCAAATGCTGCCGAACAACCCCCATATCGCCGCTACGCCAACTGTATCAACGCAGCTGACAGGTGCGCAAAAATTTTCCGAAAAATCGCGTATACAAGGTCAGTATTTAATCAGCCGTATCAGTGCCAGCAAAAACCCCTCACCGAGCAAATTTTCCGGTTATTATCCGCTGATTGATAGCAGTGATGCGTTCGCCTCACGCAGTATTTTGACCGAAATGGCTCAGCAAACCATTGATATCCAATACTATATTTGGCACAACGATGCAGCAGGGCAATTGATGCTTAAAGACTTGTACCAAGCCGCCAATCGTGGTGTCAAAGTACGACTATTACTCGATGATTTGAACACCAATCCTGAACTTGACCAACAGCTACTTGCCTTTGCTGCGCATGCTAATATCCAAGTGCGATTGATTAACCCCAAAGTGGTGCGCGGCTTTACCCCCGCCAATTTTGTGGTAGCACTGCCCCGCTACCAACGCCGCATGCACAATAAAAGCATGACCTTTGACCGCCAGTTATCCATCATTGGTGGGCGCAATATTGGCGATGAATATCTGCGTAAAGATAGCATCGCTGAGTTTGCTGATTTGGATGTTTTGCTTGCCGGCAAAGTGGTCAACCAAATCAATGAGAGTTTTGAAGATTATTGGGATAGTCCTCTATCGTATGATATCGAGCGTTTGGTCAGACCCTCAAAAAACCCCGATCGTAATAAAAGCGATGAGCCATTTTTGGGGACTTTGACTGCGATTGCACCGGTCAACAGCCAGTCTCATCTGCATAAAAGCTCGCAACTTTATCGGGTACAAAATGGTGCCATAGTCGATAAACAACTATATAACAAAAAAATCCAATTTCGTTGGCAGCCGATGCAGTTTTTGGCAGATGATGTCAAAAAACTACTCAACCAAGATGATAAAGATAGCCGATTGGTATCCAAGCTTCGGGCACGTATTGGCACCCCAAAACAGCAATTGACCATTGTCTCATCGTATTTTGTGCCCACTGACTTGGGCGTACTGCAACTAAGCAAACTCATGGAAAACGGGGTAAAAATCAATATTTTTACCAACTCGTATGAATCAACCGATGTGCCTATCGTGCATTCCGGGTATAACGTGGCACGCGTGCCGATGCTCAAAGCGGGAATTGGACTGTATGAGCTAAAATCCTCTGCCGATGCAGACTTTCGCCGCAAAAAACGTAGCTTATATCGCAGTAAGTATAGCACCAGTTTGCATACCAAAGCCTTTGCGGTGGATGACAAATATACTTTTATCGGTTCTTACAATGTGGATCCGCGCTCTGCCAACATCAATACCGAGCTTGGTGTGCTGATTGAAGATAAAGCGCTTGCCAAATCCTTCCATAATACGTTTGATAACTCCATGCTTAATGTCAGTTACCGCGTGCATCTCGATGATAATGGACAACTGATGTGGCAAACCCATGATGATAAAACCAATAAAAAGCTTATCACTTTGGATAAAGAGCCGCATATGACGTTTGTCAATGGACTTTGGCTAAAGATTTTTTCTGCCTTGCCATTTAAGCGCTTATTGTAAGCGGCTATATTACAAAAAACACACATTTTTGATAATAAAAATAGTATCAAAATCACTATAGTATGCGGTTTCAAAAAGTAATATATCTCAACTGTTAAATCATGACGTTTGCTTGTAATATTTATTTAAATAATTAAATTTATTACAGTTTTGATAAATTATTGTTCAAATTGTCAAGTGATTTAATTTGTCAGGTGAATAGTGACGAATTTAATTCTTTAGCGCGTTAAGTAACCTATCTGTCCATTGATTATAAAGCGTGCAAACCTTTAGCCAGCTTCTAGGTGATATTGTCGACTATGCCATTTTTTCATGATGCCAACGAAGAAATTAGGGATTTAAATCGCTACGAAAAAAACGTGGTGTATTTAACGATTTTTGGGGCTTTTTTTGCTTCCTTTGATTTTACGATTTATTTTTATTTTAATGATAGTATCAATCAAGCTTTTTTCCCAGAAAATATACCTGAGTCGTTAAAGTCGATTTGTTTTTTGCTGCTGATTTTAGCCGGTTATATGTCAAGACCGCTAGGCGGTTTGATATTGGGTGATATCGGCGATCGCTATGGCAGAAAACATGTGTTGCTGTATAGTTTGCTGTTGGTGGGTGCGTCTGGTTTAGTGATTGCCTGTTTGCCTACCTATCATCATATCGGTGTGGCAGCGATTGTTCTCATGCTATTATTGCGTTTAATTCAAGGCTTTGGCTATGGGGCTGAGGTGCCCGCTTCATGGGTATATATTGCTGAGCATATGCCACGGCGTCAATTAGGGTCAGTGTGTGGCGGTCTTATTAGTGCACTGATTTTGTCGACTTTGATGGGCAATATTTTAAGCGCCACCTTATCAAATATGCTCACCCCTACCCAGATGCAATCGTATGGTTGGCGTATTCCTTTTGTCATCGCCAGTATCGGTACGCTATTTGCGGTGCTGTTACGAGCCAAGCTTGAAGAAACCCCGCTTTGGCTGATGGCTAAGTCTAAAAATCGCTTGGTTAAACGTCTGCCGATACGCCGAGCTATTATCAAATACCGTTATGGTACGGTGATGACGCTGGGTTTGTCCTGGTTTACCGCCAGTGTTTATTTGACGATTTATCTGCTTTTGCCGATTTTGGGCATCCAGTTTTTTGATGTCGATACCAGTTTGATGATGATATCCAATGGAGTGGGTATTATCTTTGGTGGATTGGGGGCGTTAACCTATGGTTATTTTGCCGATCGTTTTAACTCAGGTCGTGTATTTACTTTAGGCTGTATATTTTTAAGCATTGCCAGTGTTATTTTCTTTGTTTCACTAAAAAACAGTAGCGAGTTACTACTGATTAACTATGCGATTTTAGGGTTTTTCTCTGGCGTGATTGGCTTAGTCCCAAGTATTTGTGTGCGTCTGTTTCCGGTTGGTGTACGCCTAAGTGGTATTAGCTTTAGCTATAACGTGGCGTATGCATTGGCAGGCGCATTATTGCCTGTGCTATTGGTTTATTTTTCACGTAAATTAATGCTTTCAAGCGCCTTGTATCTGGTGTTTGTCTGTGTGATTGGCATTATCATGGGTATGTTGTTGACCAATTTGCATGGTTTGTATCGCATGGAAGATAAGCGGCTGATGAATTCCTAAGCTTTTTCATCCCTGATAGTTGTTTTACCCTCGCTTTTTTTAGCGCCCGCTTTTATTGATTAGCTGATAGATTAGCTATAGATTAGCCACTTGTTTGAATATTTGCCGATGAACCTGCCTATGACCCTGCCTATGACTACCATGCAGCATAAACGATTGTCCACCGCACCGATGATTGATTGGAGTACACGCGATTATTGTTACTTTGCTCGATTATTCAATCCTTATACTTACCTTTATACTGAAATGATCAGTACCTCGGCGATATTGCAGGGAGATACAGACTATCAGCTGCGATTTTATCCCAATGAACATCCTTTGGTGCTTCAGCTTGGCGGCTCAAATCCTGACGAATTGGCGCGCTGTGCAAAAATCGGACAGGACTATGGTTACGATGAAATTAACCTAAATGTCGGCTGCCCGTCCGATCGGGTACAACATTACAAAATCGGGGCGTGCTTGATGGCAGAGCCCAAATTGGTGGCAGATATTGTCTCTGCGATGCGTGATGCGGTGGATATTCCCGTCACTGTCAAGCATCGTATTGGCATTGATAATTTTGATAGTTATGAGTTTATGGCGGATTTTGTAGATCATGTGGTGAAAGCAGGTTGTCAGCATGTCATCGTCCATGCGCGCACCGCTTGGCTACAAGGCTTAAGCCCTAAACAAAATCGTGAAATTCCGCCCCTTCGCTATGAGGATGTGTACCGCTTAAAGCAGGATTTTCCCGATGTATTCGTGGAAATCAATGGCGGTATCACCACTATTGATGAAATCAAAACCCATCTGACGAAAGTCGATGGTGTGATGATTGGGCGGGAAGCTTATCATAATCCTTATATTCTAGCCGAAGCCATGCAGCTGTGGGGCGAGCCAGTACCTAGCCGAGCGGATATTTTTTATCAGTTACTGGATTTTTTGGCAGCCAGTGACGCGCGTGGCACACCATTGACGGTCATTATGCGCCATTATTTGGGCTTGTTTCAAGGATTGACAGGCAGTCGTAAATGGCGTCAGGCACTTAGCGGGCAAAAATCCCTCTCGGTCGCCCAGGTTCGTGAAGCGGGTGAAGCGGTTTTGGCGTTAAATGCGGGTTAAAAGTTAGCTAAAAAAGACTAGCCGTATAAATACTGCGCCATCGCCAAGCCATTATTCATCATATGCAACACCACAGGCAATAACAGTGACCCTGACATGATACGCCCATAGCTAAATAACATCGCTAGACAAAAAATCCCCAACAACTCGACCACACCGTATTGCATATGAATCACCGCAAATACAATACTAGTTAGCACACTGGCGCCCCACATACCAAGCTTTGAGCTGGCAAGCCCTGTCCACATAAACCCGCGAAATATCACTTCTTCATAAATCGGCGCAAATACCACCATCGCCAGCACAAGCAGCCACCGTGGATGTGCGGACTCAGCAAGATTGTCCATAAACATCATGGGCTCGCGACCCAGCCAGACGGTGACTAGATTGATGATAACATTTAGCACAATCAGCAGCGCGCTACATTGTAACAACTGATACCAAGTAAAGGGCTTGAGGGCAAGATAATCTTTGACACGGCTGTTTTTAAATCGGATAAACAAATAAACGCAGCCTATCACCATGGCTAAGGTAAAGCCTAGCGATAGACTCATTAACGTGCCGTTTTCACTGCCCTGCAACACTTTTTCAGCGATATCCAAATTTGCGGCATCTTGTAGCACCCATGGTGCAAATAACACCACGCCAATCAATTGACTGGCAAAAAACACCGCCAATAACACCATAGATAGCACAATGGTCTTTGGCAAATCGTAGATGGGGGTGCTAGGCTGTAACGATAAATTTTGCACATTAAACCTTTGAATGGATGTTTGTGTTGTCACTGGATATCATGATTGACTGAGTAAATAAGCGCTTTGATTCGTTCAACCGTACTGGCTGGGTATTCTAGCGGGAACATGTGCCCCCCTTCATGCACTTCAAAATCAATGCCCATACGCTGTTTGACCAGCGCAGGAAACCCGCGTTTGAAAAACAGGCTATCTTTACCAATTATTTGCTTGGCAGGGACAGCCGGCGGATGGTTAGGTTTTTGCCAGTATAGCGAGGGGTTGGTACGAAACACCGCCACTTCCACCGCTTTTGGAATGGTAAGCGTCACTTGCCCATCTGCAGTATCAGTCAAGCCATAACGAATAAAATCATTAAAACAGCGCTCATCAAAGTGTCGATAGAATGCTTTATGCCGCAGATGCTCGTAGGCGACTTCACGGCTTGGCCACGTGTCACGGCGATGGCTTGATAGACCTGCAGGCGTGAGCCTATCTACCAACCGTGGGCTAAAGCGTTTTGCCCAATGTAGTGCCATCGAATAGTAGCCATGAATGAGCGGTGGGTCTAAGGCAATCACTTGGCTAAATAGCTCGGGCGCCTCATAGCTGGCTTGCAGTGTGCACAATGCGCCAAGCGAATGCCCTAGTCCGATGACCTTGGTTTGCCCGCGCGCGCTTAGGTGCGCTTGGATGCTATCAATCACTTGTTGGGTCAGTTTTTGCCAATGATTATCAACCGGATAACGCGGGTCAATGCCTAACGCTGGAATATAGACAATATCAAATTCATCACTCAGCAAATCAAACAGGTATTGATAGCTACGTGATGGAATACCATTGGCATGCGCGAAGTGTATCAGCGGTTTTTGCCCTGTCACTTCTATCGCTGTTATCCCCTCTATGCCTGTCGCTAGCGTTGGCGCAGAGGGCAAACCATTGGCTAACGGATGCTGGCTCGTCTCAGATGACATGGTTATTGCATCCCTTTATCATTTGCAGCCGCGTGAGTTAATTGGCTGGCAAAGCCTTTGGAGACCGTTTCGCCAAACCCATAGCCGATTTGGCTGGCAAATTTACCCAACACTTTTTTCACCGGGTCTTCTGGGTTATATTCCACGACATTGTCTAGTTTTAGCTGAGACTCAAGGGTGCTGATGCCGCCTTTTTTATCTGCCAAACCGAGATTAATCGCTTGCTCACCACTCCAGAATAACCCAGAAAAAAGCTGATTGGCGTCAGGGTTTTTGAGGCGATTGCCGCGACCTTGTTTGACAGCATTGATAAAATGGGCGTGGGTGTTATCAAGGACACCTTGTACATGCTGGCGCTCAAACTCGGAGAGCGGGCGACTCATGCTTAAAATATCTTTGTGCGCACCGGCTGTCATGGTGCCATCTTTAACGCCTAGTTTATCCATCAAACCTTGGACATTGTAGCTTGGCATAATCACGCCGATTGAGCCGACCAAGCTTGAGGGATTGACCCAAATTTCATCAGCTGCAGATGCGATATAATACGCGCCTGAAGCACCCATATCTTCGATAACGGCATACAGTTTTTTGTTAGGATGGGCCTTTCTTAATTCGGTCATGGTTTGCCAGATTTCATCGGATTGTACAGGCGAGCCACCCGGTGAGTTGATGCGTAACGCCACCGCTTGCGCTTGGTCGTTGTTAAACGCTTCCGTCAATGCCTCGCCCACCGCTTGACTATTGGCTTCATTGTCGCTGCTGATAACGCCTTTGACATCGACGACGGCTAAATGCGGTTTGCTCATATCGATATCACTCATGCCACTTTTGGCAGAACCACTACAGCCTTTGGCTACCGCCGCGCCAAATAGTAGCACATAGCCCAAGGTGATGAGCTTAAAGAAAATACCCCAGCGTCTTGCACGGCGCTGCTCCACAAGGCTTGCCATGAGGGTTTTTTCTAGCAATTGCCATTCTTGGCCTGCGTATGGCGCATTGGGTGGCAAGTTTTGCGCATGGTTTGGATGAATAGATGGCTTTGATTGTGAGGGTTGGTTGGGATCGGGTGGCCAATTATCTGACATAAAAGTTCCTTTGCAATAGGTAATTTACCGCCCATGATAGGGGGAAGCGGTCAAAATTACAATCACTGCCTTGTAGCCAAATCGTCAAGTATCAGTCAGTATCATCTGGGGCGAGCGTGTAAATTACCGCGCCCACTTGATCGGCATACAGGACTTCGAATGGGTGGTCTGCAGGCTTATCCACTGACCAACTAGCCAGCGATAATTGGCTATCTTCGCCCAGTTTTTGCGACTTATACGCGCCTGTGACCACATGCAGTAAGGAAGGTTTTGTCAATGCTAGCCACGATGGTTTAATGGATAAATTATAGGGCTGAATGAGTAAATGCGTCGCCGATACCGTGCATAATTTTTCAGTCATTTGCATGGGGATATCGCTATTTCCTGCCAACATCAGCACATCGTAGGGTTTGCTGGTTGGTGGCATAAAACGGATGTGAATATAACAGGTTTGGGTCGCTAGTTTTTGCTCATCGGTTAAGGCTAAATCCAAGGGCCATCCCGACACCGCTGTCACTTCCAAGCCATCTTGTTGCCAACGTTGGGCGATTTGGCAACTGCGGGGTGTAATCGCACGAAAATTTGCAGATACAGTCTTATCTGTCACATCAAGCCTGCTGTGTTCGGCATCATACCCTGCCAGCCAATAGGCTTTAACAGGTACATGGGTTGCCAGTTGCTGCACCAGCTCATTGACGCGGACACTGGGCGTTTGACTAATCACCCCAGTTAATTGGTGAACTTGCTGATTTGCCAACAGCGGATAGATATCACGGTTCAACAGCGAACTGATTTCTTCATCAGCCGCAACATTGCTGATAGCTTGTTTGGTTTTCAAAAAATTGGGTTTATCCGCCTGAGCGGCTTTTACTTGATTGTCGGACAAAATCAGCCAGCTATCATCGCCTTTCTTTAATAAACTGATTACCAGTTTAGGGTTATCACCAACTGCCAGAGTCGGCTTGTTGTTACTTAAACTTCGCTGCTGCAGTGGCAGTAATATCAATAGGATAGCCAGTGGCAATATAAGCATTCTAGGCAACACCCCTTTTAACAACCCCAGTAGCGCAATTAACAAACACAGGGCAAGCTGCGTTTGTGACAAGGCGAAAAATGATTGATTGGCAACACCCGTGTCGATAAGTTGGTTGAGCAAAAGATGAAATACATTGAGCAGGGTTGTTAGCATCGACCAAATGATTTGACTCAGCCAATCCCCTACCACGGGTAGCCAACTAACGACACCTGCCAACATATCCAAGGGTACAACCACCAACCCTAAAAATGGTACGGCTAGCAAGTTTACCAAAATGCCAATGACTGATACTTTGCCAAAAAACCACACCACGATGGGCAGCATCCAAACAAATAGCCAAATTTGTAGTTTTAGTAACGTCTTGAATTGATGGCTGATGATTTTAACAAAACCACTCAGCACATCGCTGCGTGCAGTAGGCGCTAGTAACTGACTAACATCCTTAATTTCAATGGCGCTAACTGTCCCTATTGTCTCGCTAAATTTTAACAGTAAAACCACCGCCACAAAGGACAACCAAAACCCTGCTTGCCCGACTGCTGTCGGTTCTAGCCAAATCATGCCTAGCGCAACCCAAGCCAACAGCCGATAAGCAGAAAAATTAACCAATAACTGTTTCGACAGCGTGAGCAGTAACAGCATCCAAAATGTCCGCTGGGCAGGTATTTCAAAACCCACCAGCAGCGCATAAAACCCTGCCATCACTACACTCACCCAGAGTACCAATAAACTACTCGGTAATTTGACCAACAACTGCGGCGCAAGCCACTTAAAAATCCATAATACAAAAACAGATACGATAGAAGCTAGCATCAGCACATGCGGGCCTGAAATTGCCAATAAATGGCTAATCCCCGTGACTTGATAGCGATTCTTAAGGTCGCTATCCATCAGGCTTTTATCACCCGTTAACAGTCCCAATAAGATTGCATGGCTTTGGATAGCGCTTTGACCAGAACTTTGACTAGCACTCTGACTAGAATTTTGACCAGAACTTTTAAGCACGGGTTGGGCAATATCGGTATTTTTAGCATTAACTATAGAGGTGGATTGTTTCAGCAGGGCTCTATGCAAATTGGCGAGGATTTTTTGGCGTAGTTGCCAGCGCAATTGTTCAATAGCAATAACCATACGGTCTTTCACACGGGTTACGTTAAATTCCCGTAGGCTCGTTTTTTCAATACTGATGATCACTCCCTTTGCTTGCACCCCACGCTGCCTTAACCATTGCGCTTCATCAAACCCTAGCATGAGCGGTTTGGCATTGCTGGGTAAATTTGTAGGCTTAGGCTGTGCAATGGGCTCAAGCTGTAATTTTACGTTAAGCTGCATGCCAGGTCTTAACTGCGACAAGGTCGCTTCCCAATCAGGGTTGTCTTTGATGTTAGCGGTAATGAATGTCGTTAGCGGTGGTCGAGGGGTTGCTGACGATGCATCAGCATCACCGTCCTTATCAACGCGGACTTGCAGGATTTGTTTGATGAAACCATTGCCAATTAGGGCATTATCATTTGATAATGGGCTCATTTGGCTCAGCGTATCGCTGATTTGATGCGATTCAACGATGGCATCCACTGTGAGCGCTGAGGGCAATAACGCGTTTTCATACCGCTTATAATGATATAAACCATAACTGGCACTCAACATGAGCGTCAGCAAAAAGATAAAGCTTGATAATAACGGTAAGGCAAAACGGTAGGCGAATGCAGAGTTTGGCGATGCTCGTTTTAGCTGTTTACGGTTGCAGCCATGGTATAAACCTACATTGATTAGCAGCGCTATCAACAGGGCTACTGATAACATCTGCCAAATTTTTGCATCATAACTGGCTATCTCATAACTTGTTAGCGCAGAACCTATCATCCAGGGTTGATTTGCTAGTGTATTTACCACTAAAAAACCCAACAAACTGGCAACCGTGATGAGCCAAATCATGTTTCATCCTTGATAAAGATAGCGATAGCTCGCTACTTCCCTTACAATTATCGAATGAACGATATAGTAAAACAAATAGCAACTTTTGGAAATTATTAATCGATGTTGACTCAATTTAGTAGCGGCAATGACAAAACCTCAGCCGTAAGGAAAAAAACTATCCAAATCAGTCTAGGGATTGCAGGATTGATACTGGTTGTTGACTGCGGGCTATTGCTGGCCAATCGTGTTTTTCATATTGGCACCCTAGTGCCATTGGGCATCGGGCTAATTTTTTTAGGCCATGCGGTATATTGGGAGCGTATCCAACTTTATTTGGCGTCACAGCCGTCATTAAAAAAACTATGGCAGCTGGTTTGGCTACTATTTTTTGTCTGGTTGATAAGTTTTTGTGTCTTTGTCAGCTATTTAAAACAGCACTTTAACACCGATAACCATCCTAAAGCAGCGCAAGCGATTATTGTCTTAGGTGGCGGAACAAAAGATAATAAGCCGACCGATGCGGTAAAACTGCGTTTGGACAAAGCATCTGAAGTCATCAAGCGTTTTGCAAACGCACTTGTGATAACCAGTGGTGGTTTTGATGCGGGGGAGGATGTCAGTGAAGCCAAAGCGATGGCGGACTATTTACACGACACCTATGGCATCAGCTTGGCGCATATTGCGCTTGAAGAACAAAGCACCAGTACCGAGCTTAACTTTATCCATAGTAAAAAGATTTTAGCGCAGCAAGGGATTGCCTTAAATCAACCGATAATCGCAGTCACCAGTGATTTTCACACCTTGCGCGCAAGCCTTATTGGCAAACGACAAGGATATACCAATTTACAGGTGGTCGGGTCTGACACCCCTTGGTATATCCGTCCAAATGTGTGGTTTCGCGAATACTTTGCTTTTATCAGCGGCTGGCTACTCGATGAGTATTAAGCCACCCACGTACCATTTTGTAAGGCCAATTGTTTATCCGCTAACTGTGCCAATTGCCGGTCATGGGTGACCATCAACAGCGCGGTATTAAAATCTTTTTGTAGTTCTGAGAGGATTTCAAACACCGCCTGCGCATTGGCGTAGTCTAAGTTCCCTGTGGGTTCATCTGCCAGTATCAATGAAGGCTTTGTCACCAGCGCCCTAGCAATCGCCACCCGTTGACGTTCACCGCCAGACAGCTCGCCTGGGCGATGGGTCAACCGATGTCCTAGCCCTACTTTTTCCAGTAATTCAATAGACTGTTGACGCGCTACTGCGATTGGCACTGCTTTTCGCATCAATAGCGGCATTGCCACATTTTCAATGGCAGTAAACTCCGCTAACAAATGGTGAAACTGATAGATAAAGCCCAAATGCTGGTTACGAAGCTCACCGCGCTGGGTTTCATTGAGATCATTGATGCGTTGCCCATGTAACCAAACTTCCCCACTGGTCGGCACATCTAAGCCACCCAAGATATGTAGCAAGGTACTTTTACCCGACCCGCTCGTGCCAACAATGGCGATGCGCTCGCCACTGTTAATACTGATATCCAAATGATTGAGCACATTCGTGGTGGTTTTACCATCTTGATAGGTCTTGGTGATATTGTTTCCTGTTAAAATCGCCGTCATGGCTCACTCCTATTCATAACGCAATGTTTGAGCCGGTTGAATGCTAGCTGCTCGGCGTGCTGGATAAATGGTTGCCACAAAACTTATTACCAGCGAGGCTGCCACGATGATGGCTACATCTTTCCATTCAAGTTGTGAAGGTAAATAGTTGACAAAATACGCATCAAATAAATGTAACCCAAATAAATTATTGATACCGCCTACCACATCGCTCACGGTCAACGCTAAAATCACGCCCAAAATAGTTCCCGCGACGGTACCAATCACCCCGATAAACAATCCTTGCACCATAAATACTTGGGTGATGAGCTTAGGCGACGCACCAAAGGTTTTTAAAATCGCAATGTCCGCCTTTTTATCAGTCACCAGCATCACCAAGGATGAGACAATGTTAAATGCAGCAACCAAAATAATCAAAAACAGCAACAACCCCACCATGGCTTTTTCCATTTGGATGGCACCAAATAAATTCCCATGCGTCGATGTCCAGTCACTAGGCATGAGCATATTGGGTGCAAGGCTCGCTGCTTGCTGAGCCACTTGTGGTGCGGCAAACAAATCCTTTAGCTTCATGCGAATACCTTGCGCCCCCGCAGGCAGACGCAATAACGTAGCCGCATCATTCATCGGGATGAATGCCATAATATTGTTGACTTCAGGGCTGATGTCATACACCCCAGTGACGGTAAAACGCTTAAAGCGCGGAATCACGCCAGCAGGCGATGGCGAAGCTTCTGGCAACACCAAGGTGACCATATCGCCTTGTTTCACCCCCAGTGAATCCGCCATTTGCTTGCCAATCACAATGTCAAATTGACCTGCTTTTAGACTATCGACACTACCACTTTCCATATGCTGATGAATAATCGAGACTTTTTTCTCATAGCTTGGCTCAATACCTGTCACCATGATACCAGCAACTTGTCCATTTGCGGTGAGCATACCCTGTAATTGGATAAAAGGCGCGACGGCTTCAACTTTGGGGTTTTTTTGAATCGTTTGCGCCAGCGTCTGCCAATTTGGGATAATTTCACTGGCAGTGACGGTGGCTTGCGGCACCATCCCCAAAATACGACTCTTGAGTTCGCGGTCAAAGCCATTCATCACCGATAACACGGTAATGAGCACAGCGACGCCAAGCGTCAAACCCACCATTGAAATCAAAGAAATAAAAGAAATAAATCGGTTACTTCGCTCAGCACGGGTATACCGTAATCCTAAAAACAAAGCCAACGGTCGAAACATAGCATTCCTAAAAATTATCACTATTTTGATGATACAAGCAGGCAAAGAAATAGCTTATGTCTAAAACTATTATTCAAGCCTGCTAAAAGCGTGTTAGTCTGACACATTTTTTTACCATTTTGGCAAAAGTTTTTTTGCAATTTTGCTAAAAATTCGCAGAATCAAACATATCTGCGCAATAAATTGTGGATGTTTTAAGCAAAATAAGGTGAAAAAATTCTGCATGTCCCCATTAACATAGCAGAATTAAATTTCATCCCTGCTTAATCAAGGGTTAATCCATTGTTAACAGATAGGTTAATAGCTGATACTCGTTGATTTAATCGGGATGATTTGAAGGCTGATATTAGCCTATTGATAGCTGATAATGTAATCATTAAAATTTTGATAAATATCGTGACAGCTGTTTAGTTTATTAAGTTTGTTTGCAACATAAGCCTGTTGTTACTGATAAACCTGTTGTTACTTAAAGGACGTCTTATGACCAATACTCACCAACCCCCTTCTTCAAATGCCCCCAATACGATTAGTCTAAACTGTGATCAAGTGGTTGGTCATGCAGATCACTGGTCATGTTTTACCAACAATATTCCCGATGACGTCCCAAATTGGTTGCAATCGCATATCGATACTGCCACCATGCCTACCCCACTAAAGACTACCAACGCCACGTCTTCGCATATTTTACTATCGGGTAATCAGCCGATTCATGTCAATCAAGTGATTGAAATTGATAGCAATCGCTCACCCAAACGTTTGATTAATGCGTTTCCTTGTGTCAATAGTCCGTATGGGCAATGGGTCACTATTGAAGGTGTCTATAAATGTGACAATCAGATAGAGGCGATTTTGCGCTTAAAAACTGATGACAATACCGTGCTGTATGTATTTGACCAGTATTATGCCATCAATGCGCACAACTATGAAAAAAATCACCGCTACTTAATCAATCTGAGTGCATTTGCTTACAACGTAAGCTTGAGTAACCGCTCAGAAACCATTGTGGTTGATGAGCCTGAAGCGATTCGCTATCACCGCGCTTTTAATGATATTTTGACCAAAAATAATAACGTTGCCCCAAAAGACCTTGAAGCCCAAATCGCCGCTTGGCAACCTAGCGAAAACGACTTGCCGCTGGAGCCAATTGAAATCAACGTCGGTCACATGTGTGCTTATTTATTTGGTGAAACCATCGGTCAACAAGATGAAGCTTGGTGTCAAGGTCAAATTATTGGCAAACAGACTGCCAGCTTTAATGGCGTTGAATTTGTATTGCTTGATGTGGTGATATTACGTGAAAGCCTTGATAATCCTGTTGTTATTCGTTTAGCGGTCAATGCCGATAACATCGACTCAACCATTCAAGTCAACGATTATATTCAAGCCAATATTTGGCTACAGGGGACTATTTTTATGGAAAACCAGAAAAAAGCAGCCACCAATTACAGAGCGTTTTAAGCCTTTCCCCTGTAAGATTATTGATTAATTTTCTTGAAGCCACTGCCGACTATGACAGTGGCTTTGTTATTTTGTAAATAAATGTAAATTTTGCCCTTTATTTTATTTAATTCATTGAATTGACTATAATTTTATATTATCGTTATTTTAAATTTGATTTTAATCAATTTTTATCAATCAACGTCATAAATTCTATAGCGGCTCAACCGCCTACCCAATATCAGCCGCTAGCGTTTTGTGAGTGTTCTATCAGTTATTTTGGGAAGATGACCCATGCCAAATCAGTCGACTAAATCCGCAGTTTCTGCTTCAGACACTACCCAAACCCAAACTGGATTGGTAAATCATAGCCCACTCCCACTATCTGCTCAAACGACCCTAACTACCCAAAATACCTTAGCCACTCAAACTAGCCCAGTCAATGGTCTAATGGTTTATACCACAGCTTTGCTACTGTATCCTACCCAAGCGCCCGATAAAAAAAATCACCGAATATTATCGATGATTTTCTTTGTGCTCGGGGTGTTAGTGATATTTCGCTTAACACACGGATGATGCTAGCAATAACATCTATTATGCTATTAACCCGATTACACTTGTGTATTGGCTAAGATGTCTTTGAAAAGCTGTTTTTGCTCAGCGCTTGGGCTTGCAGTTTGGATAGACATTAACTGTCCCATATCGCCTTCAACGCGGATTTTGCCAGACATAAAGGCTTCCATCGCACGGTTCATATCACGATCTAAAAAGATTGCTTTTAAGGTATCGGCATCAAGTTTTAAGGTGGTTAAAGCGCCATCTTTTAAACCTTGATGAATCGTACCATCGTAAAAAGCTGCATTGACTTCTTGATTGTCGCTATCGGTGACTTGTAAATTAATTGACATATTTTTAATCGCGGGTGGTAGATTTAAGTCACCTGCTTTGTTGGTTAATTCGTCAACTTTATCAAACCATTCTTGTGTTAAAATTTTAGCCATTTTAAATCCTCATTGTCGTTAGTTGTATTAGAACTTGTGCATCTTACCGAGATTTTGTAAGAATGACAATTCTCTAACCCATAATAAACCTATTTATAGAACAACGATAATGGCGCTCGGTTAACCATTTTTAGCATTGTTACTAGATAGTGTATGGGATGTTAAAAAAATCCCCACAATTTACATGGTTTTTTTTATTTTTCATATTATAATAGTTGGTATGTAATTTTTTTTTGCGCTATGAACGTTACATTAGATGATATTTAGCAAAGATTAAGTTACAATACTTGGTGAGAATCGTGAGTTTGAGCCTATTTTACTGCTTGTAAATTTACTGTTTTGCGTCAAGATTTAGCCGCTAATTTCTTTAAAATTCATCGTGAAACTAGCCACTAAACAGTTAGCCTATCTTATAAAAAAATAACTAGTGCCAACGTATCTGACCTGATAGTTTTATTGACAGGCACAAAGGAGATTTCTGCTTAAACTTGTTGATAATATAGGCTGTAAAGGAAATCATCGAATGAATTTACAAAACACAGCAATACCTATTACCGATGATTATGAAGTGGACATCATTAAGTTGTTCTCAATCATGGCGGTAGTATATGGTATTATCGGTATGGCAATTGGGGTGTTCATTGCATCACAATTGGCATGGCCTGCCCTCAATTTTGGTATCCCTTGGCTAACATTTAGCCACTTGCGTCCATTGCACACCAACGCGGTGATTTTTGCATTTGGTGGTTGTGCGTTATTCGCAACTTCATATTATATCGTTCAAAGAACGTGTAAAACGCGTTTATTCGCACCTTATCTAGCCTGGTTCACCTTTTGGGGGTGGAATCTTGTTATTGTTGGCGCAATTATTACCCTACCCTTGGGTTTAACCTCAGCGAAAGAATATGCTGAGCTTGAATGGCCCATTGATATTTTAATTGCCGTGGTGTGGATATCTTATGCTATTGTGTTTTTTGGTACGTTATTGAAACGCAAAACCTCGCATATCTACGTTGCTAACTGGTTCTTTGCTGCATTTATTTTGACCATTGCGTTACTGCATATTGTCAATAGTATGTCAATCCCTCTGAGCTTTTGGAAGTCATATTCATTGTTTGGCGGTGCGACTGACGCTATGGTGCAATGGTGGTATGGTCACAACGCCGTAGGTTTTTACTTAACAGCCGCGTTTTTAGGTATGATGTATTACTTTGTGCCTGTACAAATCGGTCGTCCTATTTACTCTTATCGTTTATCTATTATCCACTTTTGGGCGTTAATTGCGTCTTATATGTGGGCGGGTGGTCACCATCTTCATTATTCAGCACTCCCTGACTGGGCACAGTCTTTAGGGATGGTATTTTCTATCATTTTATTTGCGCCTTCATGGGGCGGTATGATTAATGGTGTACTTACCTTATCTGGCAGCTGGGATAAACTTCGCACAGACCCTATTATTCGTTTCTTGATTGTTGCACTGTCATTCTATGCGATGTCAACGTTTGAAGGTCCGATGATGTCAATCAAAACCGTCAATGCGTTATCCCACAATACTGACTGGACCGTTGGTCACGTGCATTCTGGTGCGTTAGGCTGGGTTGGTATGATTACGGTTGGTTCATTATATGTATTGATTCCACGTATTTGGAACAAACAAAAAATGTATTCAACTGACTTAATCACCACGCATTTTTGGCTGGCTACCGCAGGTACTATTTTCTACATCGTATCGCTTTGGATTTCAGGTATTGGTCAAGGTATGATGTGGCGTGCTACAAATCCAGATGGAACGCTGGTGTATAGTTTCGTTGATACTGTCTTGTTCTCGCACTATCCTTACATTGGTCGTGCATTTGGTGGTTTATTGTATGTCACAGGTATGGTCGTTATGGCTTACAACGTCTACAAAACTATCACGATGCCAAGCACTAAAACTGTTGAAGTAGCGGATACCACTACACCTGTAGTAGAAACTGCTACCGTAAAACAGATTTAAGGAGAGACTCATGCAACTCAATCACGAAATTATTGAAAAAAACACGGGTCTTTTAGTTATCCTAATCGTTGTAGCTATTAGTTTTGCAACTTTGGTAGAAATCGTGCCATTGATTTATACCAAAGAGGTTAACCAACCTTTGCCCAATATGAAGCCATGGACCGCACTTGAATTAGAAGGTCGTGATATTTATATTCGTGAAGGCTGTCACGTCTGTCATACCCAAATGGTTCGTCCTCTTCGGGCTGAAGTGGAACGCTATGGACCTTACTCGCGCGCAGCTGAATCCGCTTGGGATCATCCCTTCTTATGGGGTTCTAAACGTACTGGACCTGATCTTGCGCGTGTGGGCGGACGCTATTCTGATGACTGGCAACGTGAACACTTGATTAACCCACAATCATTGGTACCTGAGTCTGTGATGCCATCATTTGCTTGGTTAGCAAAAAATGACGTTAACCCTGGAGAAGTACAAGCAAAAATGCGTCTATTCCGTGACCATTTTGGTGTGCCTTATAGCGATGCTGATATTGCAGGTGCACCTGATGCGGTACAAGGTAAAACTGAGCTCGATGCTGTTGTTGCATATTTACAACAACTGGGCACTGCAATGAAAGGTCAACGTTAATGTTGGGCACATTACACAGTATCGCAACGGTCGCAGCGTTTATCGCTTTTATTGCGATTGTTTGGTGGGCTTACTCGCCAAAGAATCGCAAACGATTTGAAGAAGATGCAAAACTTGCGTTAGATGACGAAGACCTAACAGAAGCATCACAACGCAATAAGGATAAAAAATGAGTGGATTTTGGAGTTTTTGGATAACCCTATTTTCCATCGCTTGTTGGGCTTGGATTTTGTGCTGGTTAGTCGGTGTATTGGGTTATCGCCCAAAAATGTCGGATGACGGTACCACAGGCCATGAATACGATGGTATCCAAGAGTTTGACCGTCCATTACCAAAATGGTGGTTAGTAATCTTTTGGGGTTCATTAGCTTGGGCACTACTATACATGCTATTGTTCCCATCAGTAATGCCAGGCTCATGGAAAGGTATCACTACGGTAAAAGTAGATGGTCAAGATGTTCCTTGGACCAGTGCTAATGAATTAGCATCCGATCTTGAGCGCAATAATGCTGTATTTACTGGCACGTTCAATGATAAAATCTTAAAAGACAAAGCAGTAACGGCGCAAATTGACAGCCTTGCTAAATTACAAGCGCAGCAAGCTAAAAATGCAGAACCGAATGCCGAATTAAAATCGCAAATTGATAAAGGTATTGTAGGACTGGCACCTGCCGTTCTAAAACTCTCTCAAGATCCGCAAGCGATTAAAATTGGTCAGCGTTTGTTCTTACAAAACTGTTCAGTGTGTCATGGCTCACAAGCGCATGGTGCACCCGGTTATCCAAACTTGACGGACAATGACTGGATTTATGGCGGTACACCCGATAAAATCTTGTTAACCCTTAATCATGGTCGCGTCGGTGGTATGCCAGCTTGGAAAGCGCAGATTGGTGAAGATGGTGTTCGCGCCGCAGCTGAATACGTACTATCACTATCACCCGGTCATGGTTCAAAAGAAAATGGTCAGTTGAACCAAACTTTGGTTAATCAAGGTAAGGCTATTTTTGATACCAACTGTGCGGTATGTCACGGTAAAGATGCCAAAGGTAACCATGATATCGGTGCGGTGAATCTTACGGATGACATTTGGTTATATGGTGGCGACCGTGAAACGGTTCGTACTACGTTACGTAATGGTCGTGCCGGTGTGATGCCACATTGGGATACCAAACTGGGTAACGAGCGTATTATGTTATTGGCAGCGTATGTTTATTCATTAAGCGATCACAAACAAGACGCTTCTGTGATGACGCCACAAACTATCGTTAATAAAGAACGTGGTGCAGCCTCTACCCCAGTTGAAACTGCAAATGCGGTAAAATCTGCGGTTGCTAGTGCGGTAAAATAATTTTTACCCGCCACTTAAAAAAGCGAGTTTTAGTTACTCGCTTTTTTATTGCGGATTGACTTTTCCTTGTCCCTCTTTACTTGCCTAGTTTTACATGCCTAGTTTTTCAAAGGCAGTTTCATCAAAACCAATGATTAACTCATTGTTTGAGACGACAATCGGGCGCTTAATCATACTTGGCTTAGCCACCATCATATCTAAAGCAGCATCCACATCTTGCTTTATTTGGGCTTTTTGCGCATCGCTAAGTTTGCGGTAGGTTGTGCCTTTGCTATTCATGATTTTGTCGATACCAACTGTTTCGACCCAATGTGCTAATGTCGGTTTATTTATCGCCTGTTTTTTGTAGTCAAAAAATTCATACTCCAAACCCAGTGCAGTTAATTTATCAAACGCCTTTTTCATGGTGCTACAGTTTTTGATACCGTAGATGGTGATGCTCATATTGGCTCCTTTTTTTATCGCAATTTTTACGGTTTTAGGCTATGCTATGGGGCTTAATATATTTTCCCATTCAAATACTACAAATTCAGACCATTATGAGTAATTCAGCTTTAACCAGTCAATACCAACCCCAAGAGATTGAGCCCGCCCAACAACAAAAATGGGAACAGCAAAATCGCTATCAAGTAAATAATGCGGCATCTGATAAGCCGTCACGTTATTTGCTGTCTATGTTTCCCTACCCCAGTGGCAAGCTGCATATGGGGCACGTGCGCAACTACACGATTAGTGATGTGTTGAGCCGTTACTATCGGTTAAAAGGTTATGAAGTATTGCAGCCAATGGGCTGGGATGCGTTTGGTATGCCTGCAGAAAATGCAGCGATTGCCAATGCTGTTGCCCCTGCTGCGTGGACGTTTTCAAATATTGATAACATGCGCGCACAGCTCAAATCATTAGGACTATCGATTGACTGGTCACGTGAATTTGCCACTTGTACGCCAGAATACTATAAGTGGGAACAATGGCTATTTGTACAACTGTTCAAAAAAGGCTTGGTATACAAAAAACTCTCAACGGTGAATTGGGACCCTGTTGATAATACCGTCCTTGCCAATGAGCAAGTGGTGGATGGTCGCGGTTGGCGCTCAGGTGCGCTCATTGAAAAACGCGAAATCCCCATGTACTACTTTAATATCACCGCCTATGCAGACGAGCTGTTAAATGATTTGGATAAGCTAGAAGGTCATTGGCCACAGCAAGTGATTACCATGCAGCGCAACTGGATTGGTCGCTCTGAAGGCATGGAAATTCATTTTCCCTATACCTTAAATGGTGAAGAAAAAACCCTAGATGTATTTACTACCCGTCCTGATACCTTAATGGGTGTGACTTATGTATCGGTGGCAGCTGAGCATCCACTGGCAAAACACGCTGCCGCGACCAATCCTGCCCTACAAAGCTTTATTGAAGCCTGCAAAAAAGGCTCAGTTGCCGAAGCAGACTTAGCCAAAGCTGAAAAAATGGGTATGGACACGGGTCTGACTGTCACCCATCCGTTGACAGGTCAGCAAGTGCCTGTTTGGGTCGCTAACTACGTCTTAATGAGCTACGGTTCTGGCGCTGTCATGGCAGTCCCTGCGCATGATGAACGCGACTTTGAATTTGCCAATAAATACCAGTTACCTATTAAGCAAGTGATTGACCTGGACGAAAACCATAAGCAAGGTCAACAGTTTGATGCGACGACTTGGCAAGACTGGTATGGCGATAAGCAAAATGGCGTGGCTATTAACTCGGGTGAGTTAGACGGTTTAAATTTTAAACAAGCCTTTGACAAAATTTTAACCCAACTTGAGCCAAAAGGCTTGGGTAAAAAAACCATTAATTATCGGCTACGTGATTGGGGAGTATCTCGCCAGCGTTATTGGGGTTGCCCAATTCCGGTGATCAACTGCGCCGACTGCGGTACAGTGCCTGTTCCTGAAAATCAGCTGCCTGTGGTATTACCTTTAGATGTAGTGCCCGATGGACGTGGCAATCCCCTCAACAATCTTACTTCATTTACCGATGTCAACTGCCCATGTTGCGGCAAGCCTGCCAAACGTGAAACCGATACCTTTGATACTTTTGTAGAATCAAGCTGGTATTACGCGCGTTTTGCCTCACCCAATTATACCGATGGGATGATTAATAAAGTCGCCGCCGATAAATGGCTACCTGTGGATCAATATGTAGGCGGTGTTGAACACGCCGTGTTACATTTGCTGTATGCGCGTTTTTTCCATAAACTTATGCGTGATGAAGGCTTGGTGCAGGGTGATGAACCCTTTGCCAATTTACTCACCCAAGGCATGGTCTTGGCGGGTACTTATCTTCGCGAAAATGCCGATGGTAGCAAATCCTATTACTTTCCAGAAGAAGTTGATATCCGCTACAACGACAAAGGTCAGCCCATCGAAGCGACCTTAAAAGCCGATGGTCAGCCTGTCAAAATTGGCAAAATCGAAAAAATGTCGAAGTCAAAAAACAATGGTGTCGACCCACAAGCGACCATTGATCAATATGGCGCAGATACGGTTCGACTTTACACCATGTTTACCGCGCCTGTCGACCAGACGCTTGAATGGATTGACGATGGACTAAAAGGTCCGTATAACTTTTTGAAAAAAGTATGGCGTTATACCATCGAGCATGCCGAAACATTGGCACAACAATCTTTAACCGCAGCAACCTTATCAGTAACTGATACCCAGTCGCTGAGTAAAGCCGCTAAAAGTTTACGCCGTAAAACACATGATACGATCGGCAAATTAGATGACGCGTTTGGCAAAAACTTGGCGCTCAATACGCCTGTGTCATTTTTAATGGAATTGTCGAACGAACTCACTGCATTTGACATTCGTTCAGATAGCGATTTGGCGGTAGCCAATGAAGCACTTATAACATTATTGACCTTGCTCACCATGTACGCGCCGCACATGGCAGAAGTCCTACTTGAGGAGTTAGGGATTGATGTGATGACACTAACCTATCCAGCCGTTGATACTTCAGCCTTGGTACAAGACACTATCACCATGGTGGTGCAAGTCAACGGCAAAATCCGTGGTCAAATGGATGTGGCGCCAAACAGTGACAGCGATTGGTTAAAAGCCGAAGCGAAACAACTCGACAGCGTCGCTAAATTTATCACCGGCGATATCGTCAAAGAAATCGTGGTGCCCAATAAACTGGTCAATATTGTGGTAAAAGCCTAATTGATTATAAGGGCTTATTGGCAACCTAAGCCCTTTTTGACCTTAAAGCTTTATAATAACCTGAAGCTTTATAATAAAGCGTTATCACAAGCAATACCGACAATCATAGACAGGTAACTAACAGACAGGTAACTATATGAATCAGCCATTTCTTCGTATCCTCCTAAGCAGTGTGTTACTGACGCAGCTACCTGCCTGTGGTTTTCATCTACGCGGGTATGATGCGCCCATGTCACAGAATATCCCGACCACTGAGCTGATTTTTCACAATAGCCCAGAAGACTATGCGGTCAAAAATTCGTTAAAAAAACAACTCCACCAGCTAAGCATCAATACCCAAGATAGGGTGATTGATAAAAATACAACCAACCAATCAAATACTACCTTGCCTGCCAGTATTGAAGTCAAAAACATTCGCCTGCAAAACTACCAGCTACGCGGTATTTTGACCGAAATTCGCATGGTGTTAAGCGCAGAGGTAAGCTATCGCGCCATTGAAAATGGTCAACCCCGCACGCTGACCAATACGATTCAAGTACAGCGCAGCTATCAGTATGACCAAGGCGTGGTAGCCACTGACAATCCCCAAGCAGAGCAAATTAAAGTATGGTTGTATGACAACCTGGCGCAGCGTATTGCTGACCAATATGTCGCACTGAGCCTTCCAAAAATCACCAAAGTGCCGACCGCAACTACCCCCTAACCCTACCTAACCTAATTGATAATACGCTGATGCAGTACAATTTTTTAAATGCCTTTCAACATCTCAAAAATAGGCAAGCCCCCGCCACTGGGGTGTGGCTAATGCATGGCGATGAAGATTTGCTGTCACAGTGGCTGATAGAAAAAATGTCGCCAAATTGGCGGCAACATAATATGGCAATTTCGCGCATGGATATTACCAGCGCCAAATCATGGCAAGCGGTTTTGGCAGAGCTGAACAGTCTGTCACTGTTTGACGACAACAAAGCCATTGTCGTTCATAGTAATCATAAACCTGATAAAGAGGCGTTAGCAGAATTAGCGCAATTTGCGACGAGTAATCAGAGCAATTGCTTAGTCATTATCAGTGATAAATACGATAAGAAAAGCCAAAGCAGTGCGTTTTTTTCGCTTTGCGATAAATTTGGTCAGGTCATCGAATGTCATCTTTATCAAGAACAGCAACGCGAACAACTGCTACAGCAACACGCGCAAGACTTTGGGCTCGAACTCACCAAACCCGCTTGGCAAATGCTGATGGCACAAACTCAGCATAATTTGCTAGCAGCTTACCAAAGTCTGTGGCGACTCTCCTATCTCTATGCTACAACAGATGCGAATCCTCCTACCCGTTTTGTGACCATCGATGAGTCTCAGCTGTTTGATGGGTTGGTGAGTCAATCTATGTTTACCACCTTTGATTTATCGGATGCCATGTTGGCAGGTGATACCGCGCAGGTTGCAAAAATCTTGCAGCAACTCAAAGCCAGTGAAGAACCAGAGAGTTTGGTGTTATGGATGATAGCCAAAGACATGCGCAATATTTTAAGCTTGCAATCAGGGGCAAGCTATCAAAGCCTCGGCATTTGGCAAAGCAAGCAACAGCTGTACAGTAAAGCCCTGCATCGTCATTCCCATGACGCTACCCGAAACTGGTCGGATGCACTGTACCAAGCCGACCAAGCCATCAAAGGTCTGGTGCAACAACCGGCTTGGGAGCTGCTCTACCAACTCGCTTTTCGTCTAGCGGGTCAACCATTATTTCACTAGTTGCTTTAAAAGTTACTTTAAAAGTTGCTTTTAAAAATGCTCCGCAACCTTTGCAATCTTTGCAACCCTTCAAACAACCCGCCCATCAAATTACAATACAATCCACCACCCCCCAAATTTTTAATGCGTTTTTGTTACTCATAACATTCATTTTATAATCCAGCAAGATTATGTGGTTATAATTAAAAATCCTTTCGGCTTACCTGTTTTTATTGCAATTTATTCTCATTTAGCTTTTAATACTCCCTGTTACAAAGCTGTATTTATTTAATTTTTTTCAATTGTTTATCCCTTGATAAGGCTTGGCACGATGACCGCTACCCAAAAAAAATGGCTCAAATGGGCAATCTTAAGTTTGATCGTTATTTCGCTGGCAGCGTTAGCTTATTGGTACTTTAAACCCAAACCCCAAAAACCCGATTACATCACCGCCAATGTCGAACGTAGCGATATTGAGAACAGTGTGATGTCCACGGGCAAAATTGAAGGCATTAAACAAGTGGATGTGGGCGCTCAGGTGTCAGGGGAAGTGACAAAATTGTATGTCGAGGTGGGTGATACGGTCAAAAAAGGCGATGTTATTGCTCAAATTGACCCAGTTACCCTGCAAAATACCTTAACCACGCAGCAGGCTACCTTACAGCAAAGCAAAGCGAATTTGGAAAGTACCAAGTCCGCCTATCAGACCAAACAAGCCGCGCTTGCCACAGCGCGAGCCGACTTGAAAGGTAAAATAGCAACCTTGCAACAATCGCAAACAGAATACAATCGCCTAAAATCCTTGCTTGCCATGAATGCCATCTCCAAACAAGAGCTGGAGCAAGCGGATACCGCTGTCAAAACAGCCCAAGCCAATGTGGACAGCGCGAAAGAAGCGATTGCGACTGCCCAAGCAAATATTGCCTCATCGCAAGCCGATATTGTTAGTGCACAACAAACCATAAAAAAATCGCAAACGGACGTCAATACGGCTGAAAAAAATCTTGGATATAGCCAAATTGTTGCCCCGATGTCAGGCACGGTGATTTCTATTACCACCAAACAAGGGCAAACGGTGAACGCCAATCAATCAGCCCCTACCATTGTGACATTGGCAGATTTGAGTAGTGTGCGCGTGAAAGCCAAAATATCAGAAGCCGATGTCGTTAACCTCAAAGTAGGGTTGCCTGTTTATTTCAATATCATTGGACGCCCAGATAAGAAATACCAAGCCACACTGTCGACCATTGGACCTGCGCCCGATGGTACCACCGCCAGTGATTCATCAACGTCAACGGATTCGGCGGTTTACTACATTGGTTATTTTACTGTCCCCAATCCCGATGGCGCGCTACGTATCAACATGACAGCGCAAGTCTATATTGTTGAAAATAAAGTCAGTAATGTGCTTAGCGTACCCGCTGCGGCAATCAAAACTGACCCAAAAATGGGCAGTTATGTTGAAGTCGTACAAGCCGACGGTACTACCAAAAAACAAGCGGTCAAAACAGGTGTCACCAATCGTATTACCACCCAAATTCTTAGCGGCGTCAACCAAGGGGATAAGGTGGTTGTGGGTCAAGCAACGGCAAGTAAATCAAGTTCATCGTCTAAAAATAATGGTCGTCCACCGATGATGTAATAATTGGTAGATGATAACCCTAGATTGTAAACGTTGATTGTAACCTATGACGCATGCTAACCCTATGACGCATGCTAACTGTGAGACACACGGCTGATGATAACGCAAGATACCAAACAACCTATTATGGAAGTGAAGGATTTAATCCGCGAATTCCCTGCAGGTGATGAAAAAATTCGGGTTTTACATGGGATTGACTTGACCATTTATGAAGGTGAAATGGTCGCAATTATCGGTCAATCAGGCTCGGGTAAATCCACCTTAATGAATATCTTAGGCTGCCTAGATCAGGCGACTGCGGGCAGTTACCACATCTATGGCAAAGCGGTGGACAAACTCAGCGCAGACGAACTTGCCGAGCTTCGCCGTGAGCATTTTGGCTTTATTTTTCAGCGCTATCATTTACTCGGTGACATCAATGCCCAAGACAATGTCGCCGTCCCCGCTGTGTATGCAGGGATGCCGGTGCGGCAACGTGAAGCGCGCGCCACTCAATTATTAGACGACTTAGGGCTTGCGGCAAAAACCCAAAATCGCCCAAGCCAACTCTCCGGTGGTCAACAACAGCGTGTATCTATTGCTCGTGCGTTAATGAATGGTGGCGACATTATCCTGGCTGATGAACCGACTGGGGCATTAGATAGCCAATCGGGTAAAGATGTGATGGCGATTTTGAGAAATCTAAATAGCCAAGGTCATACCATCATTATGGTGACCCACGATCCTTCTATCGCTGCCCAAGCCGAACGCGTGATTGAAATCAAAGACGGACAGATTCTTAAAGATTATTATACCGACAATAGATTTGATAAAACCAAAGCGGTTCAACACCTAAATTTTGCCAAAAAGTCTGGTGTTACCGCGTTTTTAGACCGCTTATCTGAAGCCTTTAAGATGTCTGTTTTGGCGATGAAAGCCCATAAAATGCGGACATTGTTAACCATGCTAGGTATTATCATTGGTATTGCCTCTGTGGTATCGGTAGTGGGTCTAGGGCAAGGCTCTCAACAAAAAATTCTCAATGATATCAGCTCCTTAGGCACCAATACTTTAACCGTACGAGATGGCTATAAATTTGGTGACCCTCGCCGTAAATACCATGATAATAATTTAACAGATGCCGATGCCAATGCTGTCGCAGAACAACCTTATGTGCAAAGCGTCAGTCCACAAGTCAGCAGCAATACCGCCACCGCCCGTTACCGTGAAACAGAAGCTTCTGTGAATGTCAGTGGCGTGGGCAAAGATTATCTAACGGTGAAAGGCGAAAAACTCGCGCTTGGGCAAACCTTTAATGACAATAGTATCACCTCGATGACCCAAGATGTGATTATTGATAATAATGCAAAAACCGCCTTTTTTGCCAATGTCAGCGATCCCATTGGTGAAGTGATGTTGGTGGGTAGTGTGCCCGCTCGCGTCATCGGTGTATTGCAGCCGTCTGAGCAAGCTTTTGGTCCAAGTTCAGACACCCCTACCCTATATATGCCTTATACCACTGTGATGCATAGAATGGTTGGTACTAGTCATGTAGATAGTTTTATTGTGCTACTAAAAAATACTATCTCGTCTAGTGCCGCTGAGCAAGCTGTTTCTGATTTGATAGAGCAGCGACACGGCACCGATGACTTTCGTATTCAAAACTCTGATTCAATCCGTCAGACGATTGAATCCACCACAGGCACGATGACATTACTGGTTTCGTCGATAGCCATTATTTCTTTGATCGTGGGGGGTATTGGCGTCATGAATATCATGCTCGTCTCAGTTACCGAACGTACCAGTGAAATTGGTGTGCGCATGGCAGTGGGCGCAAGACAATCTGATATCATGCAGCAGTTTTTGATAGAAGCGATTTTGGTGTGTATCTTGGGCGGGATTTTAGGTATTAGCCTAGCGTTTGGTATCGGCGCTTTAATTAACAAATTTGCAGGGGGTAATTTCCAAGTGGTGTATTCAACCACCTCCATTGTAGCGGCTGTGGTGTGTTCCACTCTCATTGGTGTGGTTTTTGGGTTTATTCCGGCGCGCAATGCCGCCAGACTCAATCCTGTTGATGCCTTATCAGGTGGTGAATAAAAGTTTTATCACCTAGTTAATTAATACCTAGTTAATCCACGTCTAGCCAATCAAGATTTATTTAATCAAGGCTAGATAAGTTAAAGGTATGATAAGTCGATGAATTTAAGCCGCTATCTTGATGCAAATCTTTGGTTGAAAAAATTGTGCAAAAAGGCTTGCAAACCAAGATTTAATGCGTATAATATGCACTCACTTAACGGCAATAGCCAAAATAAAAACGTTAAAAATCGTTTTTGATTGCCTTAACAGTTTTGGATCGTTAGCTCAGTTGGTAGAGCAGTGGACTTTTAATCCATTGGTCCCGCGTTCGAGTCGCGGACGATCCACCATATCCAAAGCCCTTATCGAATTGATAAGGGCTTTTTTTATACCCTTGATTTTTAGCGCTATGATTTAGGCTAGCAGTTTAGGTTAGAAAAATAAAAATCACCTAGTTGAACTTATCTTTGATTGTATCAAATAGCTTGCCTAACGTTTAGCAAAGAAAAAAGCCAAACCATTAAAGGGTTGGCTTTTGACAGCATCGCTGTCGGATGCTGTCGAGATAGGCTATGACTTTTAGTATAGCTTATTTTTGGTATGGGTAGTTAGGTGATGTACTTAATACATAGCCTGTTGCCCCGCCCGCTGCTGCACCGATTGCCGCAGCTTTACCGATGTCGTTACGGTTGCCATCTGATTTTGCCAGTGCACCTAATGCTGCACCCGCTACCGCGCCTTGCGTCGCCGCGCGAGAAGAGCCTTGGGTAGTGACGCGGTTGCCATAGGCATCAGTGGTTGCACACGCTGTCAATGCTGTTGAACCAACAAGTGTTGCAAGTACCGCAAGTGTTTTAAGTGATTTCATACTTTTCTCCAGTAGGGTTTCCATTTGCAAAAATGTCAGGTGCTTTTAGCAACTTACGGAAGATATATTAGCGTAAATTTTTCACCCTATTGTTATGAATAAAGACTGATTTATACGTGTTTTGTAAGTAACCTTGCTATAGTTTGGGCAACAAATAGCTTACTCAAGGTTGCGTTAACTTTTTCTACAATACCGCACATATATTAGGCATGATACGTGTTCAATAAATCGGTGAATTGCGCTTCAGTGACCACTTTTACCCCCAGTTTTTCGGCATTGGCAAGTTTACTGCCCGCTTTTTCGCCTGCGAGCAGTGCGGTGGTCTTGGCAGAAACGCTGCCTGAGACTTTTGCCCCTAATGCTTGCAGTTTGGCTTTGGCTTCGTCACGTCCCATGCTTTCAAGGGTGCCTGTAATGACCCAACTTTGACCTTTAAGCGGCTGATTACCTTCAGGCACTTGGCTGACAGGCTGCCAATGAATACCGGCTTGTAATAATCGATTGATGACTTCGATATTGTGCTCGGCACGAAAAAACTCAAAAATCGAGTCTGCGGTTTTTTCACCGACATCGGGGGTTTTTTGTAAGGCTTCAATACTCGCTGCCATGAGCGGCTGCAAGTCGCCAAATTGCATGGCTAAATTCATCGCCGTGCTCTCGCCTACGCCACCAATACCCAAAGCAAAGATAAACCGCGGTAAGGTCGTATCTTTACTTTTTTCAATGGCAGCCAGCATATTTTCGACAGATTTTTCCCCCAATTTTTCAAGGTTGATGAGCGCATCGCGGTGATTGTTAAGCGCATAAATATCTGCGACATTTTTAACAATACCTTGCTCAAAAAAGTTAATCAACCAGCGCTCACCAAGCCCGTCGATATCCATCGCTTTACGACTGACAAAGTGAATCAGCGCTTCTTGTTGCTGGGCTGGGCAAAATAGCCCGCCGGTGCATCGTGCCAGCGCTTCACCTTCTGGCATGATAACGGGTGAATCACACACCGGGCAATGCGTCGGCAGGCTCACCACTTGGGCATTGGCGGGGCGCTCGTCCGTCCAAACGCGCGTAACTTTGGGAATGACATCACCGGCACGGTGTACGCTGACCATGTCCCCTGCTCGAATATCTAAACGCTGAATTTCACCGATATTATGCAGGGTCACATTGCTAACAGTGACACCACCGACATTGACAGGTTCAAGCTTGCCCACGGGCGTCAACTGACCTGTGCGCCCTACTTGCCATTCAATCGCATTTAGACGCGTCATCACAGTTTCGGCAGGGAATTTATAGGCGGTTGCCCAGCGTGGCTCACGGCTTAAAAAGCCCAGTTGCTCTTGCAAGGCTAAACTATTGACCTTAATCACCGTGCCATCAATTTCAAAGGGTAAGCGACTGCGTTTTTCAATCACCGATTGATAATACGCTTGTAGCTGCGCGGCTGTTTGCACGATTTTGATATCGCTAATGCTAAAGCCCAACGCTTTTAGCCAAAAAAGCGCATCGGATTGGGTGGTAATCTCAGCGGGCAAGCCTTGATTGACGGAATAGGCATAAAACGCCAGCGGACGACTTTTGGCGATATTGGGATCAAGCTGGCGCAAACTTCCTGCGGCAGCGTTACGCGGATTGGCAAAGGTTTTCTCCCCTTTTGCTTGGGCATCACGGTTGAGCCTTGCAAACCCTGCTTTGGGCATGAGTACTTCGCCGCGCACTTCTAAGCGCGGTATATCAATCGGCAACTGCAGCGGTAGATTTCGAATAGTACGCACGTTTTGGGTAATATCTTCGCCCGTTTGACCATCGCCGCGCGTGACCGCTTGGATAAATTGCCCGTTTTGGTACAACAGTGAAACCGCAAGCCCGTCAAGTTTGAGCTCGACTTCATATTCAGGGTTTTGCTGATTGTCTGCCAAACGGTCATTGACCCGTCGCATAAAGTTCTGTAAATCATCAAAAGTAAATAAATTACCCAGTGACAGCATGGGTATTTGGTGGGTGACTTGGGTAAAAAACGGCAACGGCTTGTCACCTACTTGGTTGGTAGGGCTATCGCTTTGTACCAATTCAGGATGCGCGGTTTCTAGTGCCACCAGTTCTTGGCGAAGTTGGTCGTATTCGCTATCTTCTAACAGCGGATTATCTAGGACGTAGTAAGCGTGGTTATGTTGTTTTAGCTGTGCAATGAGTTTGCGCATTTGCGCAGTAATGGCGGCTGTATTCATAATGATTATGATTTAAAAAAGATAACGGATATTTTACAACAAAGTGAGGGCTTACTTGGTCAATTTTTTCAGTCATCGGGTCAGTCAAAACAATAAAACTTTTAACCATAAAAAAAGGCACTCACGAGGAGTACCTTGTTTCATTTTAATAAAATCTATCGACCAAAATTAATGGCAAGCTCGCGCATGGCTTGGGTGTTTTCTTTGTTAATCGGCTCGCCTGTGTCGTCATATACCGTGGCATTTAAGTCATTGGCAAGCAATCCTGCGATACTCATCATGCTATCAAAGCCTTGAACAGGGCGTGGGTGTGGTAGCGATAAAAATAATACCAAGCCTTTCATGGTTTGCGTCGGTAGTCGATTGAGATCGAAAGGTGAAATACCCTCATTGTCAATCATCATCAGACTAAACCACAATAAGCCTGTCCCGTCTTTGTTTTCGTAGCGATGGAACATATTCATCGCACCAAACTTCAAGCCATACTTGTCAATCAGCTCTAACAGATAATCGCCTTTAATGTCGACAAACTGCTGATTAGGAAAAATACTGATGTTGATATTTTGAATCGCGTTGTTGAGTGGGCTGTTTTGTTCTTCGTCAATTTGCGCTTGGATATGGGTGTCCAAAATTGGGCTGTTATCGGTAAAGCTGTCATTTTTTAGCTGATTTTCATCGAAAGTATGCACAACCGGGGTGATAGTCTCTGTGGCATTGGCAAGCATGCTAAAAGCGTCGTTTTCGTTTTCCACAAATGTATTGGTTTCTGCCAATAATTTGTCATTGGCAGATTTAGTGACATTAGCATTGGCAAAACCGCCACTGGCTGGATAGTTGTCTAGGTGCAACTCGGTATCGTCAGCGCTTAGCTTTACTTCGCCTTTAGGATTGTTGGATGTAATTTCTGCTTTAAATAACTGGCTTTCTTGGGGCTCAGGGCGCTGATGGCGTGGAATAATAGGTAGACCATCTTTGTCATGTTCAATCGCGTCAGTCGCTAATACATCTTGGTTTTTTTGACGAATGGATTTTAGTAGCGTGTAAATACCCCAAACGATAGCAACAACCGCAAGAATGATAAGAATAAGCTGAGTGATAGACATAAACAACGACCTTTGAGAAAGACGATAACGACCCTGTTTGTAGTGTAAAAATTTTTACATCGGTATTTTTGCCGTTATACTATCATGACTTCATAAAATCAGCTAGAAAAAACCGTGACAAGGCTTGACTTTTTGCGTATTTGACAGGTGAAAATCGCTTATGCCAAATAAGCTTCCACCTCAGTCATATCCACACTGACCAACTTGGACACCCCCGCCGTTGGCATGGTCACACCTTTGAGCTCATCGGCAATTTGCATGGCAAGTTTGTTATGACTGATAAAAACAAACTGCACGTCTTTGGCAAGCTGCTCAATTAAGCGGGTAAAGCGCGCGACATTGGCATCATCGAGCGGCGCATCGACTTCATCGAGCACACAAAATGGCGCAGGCTGTTGTTTAAAAATAGCAAAGATTAAACTTAATGCCGTTAAGGTCTTCTCACCGCCCGATAACAGCGCCAGCCGGCTGTTCTTTTTGCCTTTCGGCTGTGCCATAAGCTCTAGCCCTGACTGCCAGCCTTTGCCGCTGCCATCTTTGTCATTGGTATGGTCTGATAACACCAGCTTAGCTTGCCCGCCACCAAATACTTGGGTAAATAGCTTGTTAAGTTCGATATTGACTTGGGTCAACATATCCATAAAAAGCTGTTTGGTCTGACTGTCAATCTGCTGGATAGCAAGTTGCAATTTGTCAATGCTTGCGGTCAAATCCGAGATTTGCTCAGCAAGGGGCGCCAAGCGGCTGTTCACTTCACCGAGCTCAGCCACCGCGGCATGATTGACTGCCCCAAGATTAACCACCTGTGATGCTAACTGATCGAGTTGTCGTTGTAGTTGCTCGCGTTTGCTGCTACCCATTAACTCAATATTGTCAGTTTTTGGCACGGCGATTTTGCGACTAGTCAATTGCTCACCAATCAATGCCACGTTTTGCTTGGCTAGTGCCAATGCGGTGTCGGTGGTGTGATATTGCTGTTGTAGTTGGCTTAACTGCTGCTGAGACTCTTGCACACCCAATTGCGCTTGATGTAGCTCGGTTTCCATGGTTTTCAAGGTGATTGTCAATTGCGTAACGCTGTCATTGGCGGTTTGCAGTTGCGTCGAGTCCACCGTGAGTTGCTGTTGTAGCTGGGGCAAGCGTGCCTGCTGCTCGCTAATTTTATGACTCAGCAGCTGCTGCTCACTGGTGAATCTTGCTTGGTCTTGGCAAGCTTTGGCAAGTTGCTGCTCACTTGCGGTGATTTGCAATTGTCCGGTTGCCAGTGTTTGGGTGATGCGATTTTGTTGTTGTTCTAGCTCGCGCTGTTGACTGGCAAACTGGTTTAAGCGTTCATCGAGTGACTGGCGTTCGCTGATTTGCTGCTGTAATTGCGGTTGTAAATGCGAAAGCGTGTTGCTTAGCTCATAAACCCGCTGTTGCTCTTGGTGCAATTTGTCCGCAAAACCTAGCCCCTCTTGTTGTAGACGCTCGCTGTCACTGTCGAGGCGTTTTTTATCTTGCGTAAGTTTATCGAGTGCGGATTGATAGCGATACTGCTGTTGTAGTTTTTGTTGCTGGCATTGCTGTTGTTGCTGGGTTAGGCTTAGCAGTTGATTACGCGCGGTTCGGTCTTGCGCTTGCCATTCTTGCAGACTAACCTTCGCTTGTTGCAAGCGATCGGCTAGACGCTGCAGTTGCGGTTGTTGCTGCGCCAAGTGTTCATCGAGCTCTTCAATACGGGCTTCATTCATCAACTGCTGGCTAAAACTGATAAGCTGCTGACCCTCAGCTTGCAACAAATGGCTTAGGTTAATCAGCAGCTGATAATTACAGAGTATCAGTTGTTGCGCTGATGTCTGCACCAGCAACCAATCGCCCGTTGGTAAGTTATCGAGCAGCCCTTTATCCTGCACATCTGCCCAGTCAAGTGGCGTCGCACTGATCCAAACCTGCTGAAAAATAGCCAGATTGGGCGCCGCAATCAAAGCAGACAGTGGCAAACAACCTTCTATTAGATGGCTGTTCGCTGTATGATTTTTCGAGGTGTGATGTAAAGCTGATTGATTATCAATAAACACCGCATGGTCATGGATGATTTGGGCAAAATCTTGGTCAGCCGCGATAGACCATTTGGCAAATACCGTAACTAGGGTATCAAAAACATTGGCATACCCCTTACCTGTTTCGGTCAATTGCAGTTGACTGATAAGTTTTGGCAAACTGCTATTATTTTCTTGATTGGGTGACTGGTGGATAACTTGGGCAAGGGCAGTTTCTTGTTGTGCTAGAAAATTTTGTAGTGTCGCGTGCTCGGTTTGCCACGCTTGGTACTGCTGCTCAGCTTGGCGATGCTGACGGGTTAAGCTGTCAACTTCATCGGCTTGGTCAGCGATAGACTCTTGACGGGCGATGATATTGGCTTCAAGACGTTCAATCTCATCACTGAGTCTCGTCATTTGCGTGTCTAGTTCGTTATTCTCAAACGCTGCAAATTGCTGATCAAATGCGGCCTTAGCAGTCTGCCATGCCAATACGGCTTTGTCATGTTCGCTTTGGCGTTGTTGTTGGCGCTGTTGTTGGCTGGCATGGTGTTTGAGGGCATTTTCACTGACGGCAAGATTTTTTTCTACGTCTTGCTTTTGCTTATTTAATGCCACTAAATTTTTCGCAATTTGCTCACGCTGCTGTTTGCAATCATCTTGTTCATCACGCAATTGGCGCAATTGTGCGGTAAGCTGTTCAAGCTTTGCAGGTAAGCCTTCAATACGCGTTTGCGCTTGCTGTTTTTGTGCTTGCAACGCTTGTTGATACTTAGCAAAACGCCCCAGCTCAACATTGAGGACATTCAGGCGTTGTTGGTCATTGGCAAGGGCTTGTTCAGCTTGTTTCAGTAGACTTTGCGTTTCATGCTGCTGCTGCCAATAATCCTTAGCAAGATTTTGCTGGTTTTGTAAAGTGTGATGTTGCTCAGTCAGAGCCTGCTGGGCAAGTTGCTGCTGCTCGATTAATCCTTCAATCAATACTTGCTGAGCATCCACCCGCTCACGCATCGCTTGAAAATCTGCCGCGAGTGTTTGCTGTTTTTGCCATGCCCGCCCATAGTCATCAATGAGTAGCTGCTCACTGATCGCTTGCTGCGCTTGTTGCCATTGCTGGGCTTGTTGTGCCGTTTTGGCTTGTTTTTCTAGGCGTTTTTGTTGGCTGGTCAGTTCGCTGACCATATCATGCAGCCGCGCTAAATTATCGCTTGCGGTATCGAGCTGTTTTTGGGTGTCATCACGCCGGCTTTGGTAGCGCGACACGCCCGATGCCTCTTCGATAAACTCTCGTAGCTGCAACGCATTGGCATCAATGATGCGCCCTATCATACCCTGCTCAATCACCGCATACGAGCGCGCGCCAAGACCTGTGCCCAAAAAAATATCGACCACATCGCGGCGACGCACTTTGGTGCCATTGATAAAGTAATCGGATTTGCCTTCTTTATTGATTTGCCGACGTACCGATAATTCTTGATACAGATTGAGCGCGTGGTGGATGCCGCTGCTACCATCTTCGCCGCGGGTATGTTCAAACACCAATTCTACGCTTGCCAAGCTTTTGGCGGACTTGTCTTGCGTGCCTGCAAAAATGACATCACTCATCGCGCCGCCACGAAGCTGCTTGGCGGAGGATTCGCCCAGCACCCAGCGGATGGCATCAATCACATTGGATTTGCCGCAGCCGTTGGGTCCGACAATCGCGGTGATGGTTTTGGGGAAATGAAACGTTGTAGGATTGGCAAAGGATTTAAAGCCTGCCAGTTTGAGCTGTTTTAACCGCATGTTGCTAGAGTGTAGGTATCAAAAAAAGGCGCTTATTTTAGCAAAATTTTAGCGATTATTCATTAAATCTATGCTGACTTGATCTATGCTGACTGGGTACACACAAATCAGACTAAACCTGCTAAGCCCTTAAGCTGATAAATCTGCCATGGCATAAAAAAAAGCATAAAAAAAACCGCTAAGTGGATTAGCGGTTTTATCAATCATGTTTTCGCCACTATTATTTTGCCGGTGATGCCGTAGCAGTCGCGGTATTTGCCGTTGCAGTTGCTGTATTATCGGGTGCAGACGCTGTTGTGGTGGTCGTTGTCGTCGTGGTGGTGGTTTCAGTTTTGGCTTCTTCTTTTTTACCACAGCCCACAAGGCTGATGACCGTCACTAATGCGATTAATAATTTATTCATAGTTTTCTCCAAAAACGGTTAATGTAATCATCCATCTGATAACTTGATAGTCCGATAACTATATGATCCCAATAACTATATCACTAAATCAATCAGTATCACTCGGCTAATCAGTTTATGAAATCTCAACTTAATTTTATCAAGACGTCATGGCATTTTATGAGTTTTCTGACCGTTTGGATAGCGGCTGTGACGATTTTTTTAAGGGTTTTATGTAAATATTTATGCGTATCATCAGTCAATACGCTAAATTTTACCCACGCGATTATGTGTTACAATGATTATTAAAAATCAACCACTAAAATTTAATCGCTAAAAATTTTTAAAAGAACTATTGCTATGTCTATGCTGCTCTCCTCACCCAATGTTCAAGCCGTTCGCGCTTATTTACTTGATTTACAAGACCGTATTTGCCAAGCGCTAGAACACCAAGAAGCCACTGGCGGCTTTAATCTATATGCTGAAGGTGCCAGCAATGCCAAATTTGTCGCTGATGTTTGGGAGAGACCCACTGAGCAAGGCACCCATCAAAATTTGGGCGGTGGTCGCTCCAATGTACTCCAAGGCGGCAAAGTGATCGAAAAAGGCGGGGTGATGTTTAGCCACATTGTTATCAACCATCTGCCAGCCACTGCCACCGCTCGCCACCCTGAACTTGCCGGTCGCCAAGCGCAAGCACTCGGTGTCTCGCTGGTGATTCATCCGACCAATCCCAACGTGCCAACCAGTCATGCCAACGTGCGCATGTTTATCGCGGAAAAAGAAGGCTACGAGCCGATTTGGTGGTTTGGTGGGGGCTTTGATTTGACGCCGTTTTATCCTGTGATGGAAGACTGTGTGCATTGGCACCAAGTGTGTCATGATTTGTGCGCGCCGTTTGGGGCAGACGTTTATCCCAAGTTTAAGACGTGGTGCGATGAGTATTTTTATTTAAAGCATCGTAACGAACAACGTGGCATCGGCGGCTTGTTTTATGATGATTTGAACACGCTTAGCATGGGTTGGGATTTTGATAAGTGCTTTGCCTTTATGCAGGCGGTAGGCAATGGCTATCTTAAAGGTATTATCCCGATTTTTGAGAAACGCAAACACACGCGCTATAGCGAGCCGCAGCGTAATTTTCAGTTGTACCGTCGCGGTCGCTATGTCGAATACAATCTGGTGTATGACCGCGGCACTTTGTTTGGCTTGCAATCAAACGGGCGCATTGAGTCGATTTTGGTCAGTCTGCCGCCGCTCACGGGCTGGGAATATCGTTATGAGCCTATCGCAGGAACGCCCGAATTTGAACTCACGGATTTTTATCTAAAACCCAGAGATTGGCTAAATCTCAAGGCTTAACAAAACACAATCTTAATAAAACACCATAAAAAAGGGCAATCACAGTTGCCCTTTTTTTAATGGGTGATTAACCCATTAAGTTTGGTTGTACGATTTCTATCCAGTAGCCATCTGGATCCAAGATGAAGGCAATATCTTTCATCGCGCCTTCTTCAGGGCGTTTTTTGAAGGTGACTTGATGTTGCTCAAACCAAGCAACCGCTTCTTGCAGATTTGGCACGGCAAAACAAATATGCCCAAATCCTTGTGGTTCGCTGTTGCCACTGTGATAGTGAAACTCTGCATCAGACTCAGTGCCATAATTATGGGTCAATTCTAGCACCCCTGGCTGACTAAAGGTAAATGCGGCTAAAGCGGCAGTATCGGTCGGCAAATTTGCCACCTGTTCATCGGTGAGCTTTGCCAAAAAATACAAATCAAATTCCGCTTGTGGATAGCGTTTGGTTTGTAGTAGCGTCATGCCTAATACATCTTGATAAAAAGCCAAAGACACTTGCGGGTCTTTCACCCTAAGCATGGTGTGATTAAAGATAAACCCATTGGTAGCGGACAAGTTTGACATAGTGATCCTTATTGTAATATGCCTCTAAAAGAAAAAACCTTAAAAGAAAAAGACGTTGACTAAACTTCATTAATAGCGACAGTTTGCCAAAAATTCAATACTGTTTAATTTTACTTAACTTTTGGGTAAAAATATAGCCCTCATTTCTCATAACATCATGGCTAATAACATCATGGCTCATAACATTACCCTTAGGTAAGTTGCTCAATTCGC
>ERZ1023267.81-NODE-81-length-38240-cov-7.365170_pt1 | contig 38240 bp, 35 predicted proteins | sample MGYA00520905_ERZ1023267 | MGnify/ENA primary metagenome ERZ1023267 (study PRJEB32759, sample SAMN07749868) | skin metagenome | biome: transportation; feature: city; material: polyester macromolecule | host: Homo sapiens | place: Hong Kong:ISLAND line | collected...
GGGCTACGATCACTATTACGAAATGCCCAGCGGAATCATTCAAAGGGCTCAGCTAAACTTAGCTAGTGACCTTCAGTATCCGAAAGATTTCCCTACCGAAACTTTAAATCATGGCGATTCGGCGATGGAAAACAGAGTGTCTTTCACCAAAAACTCCGCCGACACTCATCTGAGCGTAGATTCTTCTTATTACGTAAACATGCTTCACGGGGACCCCCTATCAGGAAACGAAGATGCCGTTCATCGTCTTCCTGATGGCCGGCATGCTCCCGTGGAACTGGTTCAACGCCTGCATCAACGAGTCGTCGCGGGCGCTGCTGTCCGAGCGGCTGCTGGTGCGCTCGACCAACCTGCCGCGCGAGCTGTGGGTGATCCGGGTCGTGCTGTCCAAGGGCATCGAGTTCCTGCTGTCGCTGCCGATCCTCATCGGCTTCATGCTCTTCTACTGGGCGAAGGGGGAGGTGCAGGTCAGCTGGGAGCTGGTGTACTGGCTCCCGGCGCTGCTCATCGAGTTCATCCTGCTCATGGGGATGGGCCTCGTCATCGCTCCGGTCGCGGCGCTCGTCGACGACTTCATCCGGATCGTGCGCATCATCCTGCGCGTGCTGTTCTACCTCACGCCGATCATCTACTCGATCCACCTGCTCGCCGAGAAGGCGGCGCAGCACCATGCGTCCTGGGCGATGACCCTCATGCAGATGAACCCGCTCACCGGCATCATCGACATGTATCGCGCCGGTTTCGTCAACCAGCACGGCCCCGACTGGCACAGCTGGATCTTCGCCTTCGTCATCTCACTGCTGTGGCTCGCCTTCGGCTCGTGGGTGTTCCGCAAGCTCGAGCCCGCGATCCTCAAGGAGATCTGAGATGCCCGTCGAATGGCAGACCCCCGAGGGCAAGCCGGTCATCGAGGTCGACGACCTGGGCGTCGAGTTCCTCAAGGGCCGCAAGCGCAACCTGTCGCTGCGCGAGATCATCTACAAGCGCAAGACCTCCTACGACAAGGAGACGTTCTGGGCGCTGCGCAACGTCTCGTTCGACGTCGGCCGTGGGGAGGCCGTCGGTCTCGTCGGGGCCAACGGTGGCGGCAAGTCGACGCTGCTCAAGATGATCGCCGGCACCTTGCTTCCCGACGAGGGCTCAGCGCGCATCCACGAGGGCGTCGCCCCGATGATCGAACTCACCGGTGGCTTCATCGGCGAGTTGTCGGCTCGCGAGAACATCTACCTCATGGCCGGCCTGCACGGCATGAAGAAGGAGACGGTCGACGAGCGATTCGACGACATCGTCAAGTTCGCCGGGCCGCAGGTGCAGCGGGGGCTCGACCTGCCGTTCCGCCACTTCAGCTCCGGCATGCAGGTGCGGCTAGGCTTCTCCGTCATCACGCAGCTCGACGAGCCCATCCTCCTCGTCGACGAGGTGCTCGCCGTCGGCGACCGTGCCTTCCGCGAGCAGTGCTACGAGCGGATGGAAGGGCTTCTCGCCGAGGGACGCACGCTGTTCCTCGTCAGCCACTCCGAAGGTGACCTCACGCGCTTCTGCACGCGCGGCATCTACCTGCAGGGCGGCACCCTCGTCGGCGACGGGCCGATGAAGGAGATCATCGACCGTTACAACAAGGATCTCGACGCCGGCGTCAGCTGACCTACCTGCGATTCCCGTCCCCATCGGCGATCTTCGTCCACATTCGCGAATCGCGTCCACCTTCGCGATTTCCGTGCACCTCGGTGAATTTCGTCCACCTTCGTGCACGCCTGGCGACGACGCCTCATCGAGGCTGCGCGGACTCCTGCTCCAGTAGGCGCGCCAGGTCAGCGGCCTCCATGTCGCCTCGCACGAGCACGACGCTGCCGCCGCCCGCCAGGACGCCGGCGAGAAGCTCCGGCGACGGCGAGGCCAGGAAGTGCCGGCCGGCGTCGGTGAGTGGCGTCGTGAGGTCGGCGTACGACGTCTGACGCTCGTCGCCGGCGCCCGTCACCACGGTCAGCGCGGCGGCCGTCGGCGCCGGGACATCGAACGGGGTGAACACGTCGCCGAAGGTGCTGAGCTCCTGCGCCTCATCGATCGCATCGGTTGGCAGGGGAGCGGACGATCGACGCGCCAGCATCGCGAGCGTGACGACGACGATGTCGCTGTCGACCTCGTCCGCAGGGTTCGAGGTGACGAGCACGTCGGCCTCCCGCACGATGGGGGCAGGCGGCAGGGCGCCATCGTCGTCGTCGGCGTCGACGAAGACGACCTGCGCCCCGAGCGACCACACGGCCAGGCACCAGTAGGCCGTGCGCCAGTGAGCAGCGGGCAGGTGCACGATGACGCTCGAGGACGCGTCGACGTCGAGCTCCTCGCTCAAGAGGTTGGCGGCCTTGCTCACCCAGTTCGTCAGCACCTTGGCGGACAACTCGATGCGTTCACCCTGCGTGGGGCCGGGCGTGCGTTCGTAGAACGTCACCCGTGGTGCCGTCTGATCCGTCGCGACGAGGTGTTCGAGCACCTGCCACGGGGTGCGGGTCGTCATCAGGACACCACCGCGTCGAGGCGTTCCTCGACGGCGTCGCGCTCGTCGGCCGTCAGCGGGGCGTTGAGGCAGTAGGCGAGGTCGTCGATCATCTGCTGGTTGCTGCGGGTGCCGATCGCGAGGGAGTCGACGAACTGGTGCGACAAGCTGTAGGCGACGCACAGGTCGGCGACGTTGGCGCGTCCCAGTTCGTGTGCAAGAAGCACGAGCTGACGGTTGAGTTCGCTCGGGTCGAACACGGTGCCGCCGGCGAACGTCGCGTGCGTCGTGACGACGACGTCGCGCCCTCCGAGCAGCTCTCCCGCCGCGCGCAGTTGCCGGTCGGCGACACCGAGCGGGAACTGCACGTAGCCGAGCCCGGTGAGGTCGAGGGCGCGTTCGAGTTCTTCGAGCGATTCGACGTTGACGCCGATGCGGCCGACCTCGCCGCTGTCCTGGTAGTCGCGCAGGCGGTGCCAGCCGGCGCCGTCGGCGTCGTGCGCCTCGTCGACGTTCGCCATGAGCACGGCGGACGCCCGACGCCGGCCGAGTTCGGCGAAGGAACGTTCGAGCTGGGCCTCGATGACGGCGGCCGCGAGTCGCGGGTCGTTGGTGCGCATCTCGCGCAGGCGGGAGATGAAGTGCAGCCGCTGTGTCAGCTGCGGCTCGCCGCACTTGTGGAGGATCTCCTCGGCGTTGTGGTCGCCTCGACCGACCTCGACGTGGTTGACGCCGCGGTTGACGGCCGTCGCGAGCATCGCGCGGATCTCCGCGGCCGACGGCGCGTTGGGGCCGGCGAACGCCTGGCCGCCGAGGATCATGACGGACTGATCGAGTTCGCTGTCGTCGCGGCGCGGCACGCTGGGACCGGCGGTGAAGGCGGGCCCGCCGATCTCTGCGATGAGGTCCGTCCATGGGACGGCGACGGGGTCGGCCTTGTCGGCGAACAGGCGGCACACCCGGTCGTAGTCGGAGAGGACATCGACGGTGCAGCGGAACCGTTCGGGATCGCCGGGGTTCGCGGCCGGGACGAAGTCGAGCGTCTTGACGTTGCGGCGCAACCACGGGGTCACGTGCTCGCGGTCGTACGGGTCGCTCGTCGATGCGGCGGCGCGCCGCAGATCGCGTACGCGGAAGACCTCGCATCCGAGCCCCTCGGGCATGTGTGAGACGTCGTTGCGGCCGTATTCGTAACCGCCCGCATCCATGGCCTCGACGAGTTCGTCGATGAGGCTCGAGTCGCCGACGGGGTTGTCGCCGGTCAGGCGGACGACGCGGTCGTCGTCGTCCATGTCCTTCGTCGCCTCGACGAAGCGGCCGAGCACGTCGTCGAGTGAGCCACGCATCGCCGGGATGTCGACGCGGGCGAGGTGGTCGAAGATGCGGGTGTCGTACTGCTCCTCACTCGTGGCGACGACGACCTCGTGGCCATCACGCGAGGCCCGGCGCGCGACGAGCTCGATCAGCGGCATCCCGCCGATCGTCATGAGCGCCTTGCCGGGCAGCCGGCTCGAGTTCAGGCGGGATTGGATGACGACGCGGGTGCGGGTCACGGTGAGCCTCCGGAGCTGCTGGGACGGTGCTGTTCGAAACAGTGCCGATTCGACGAGGGTGCGTTCGCCAGCCTAGCGAGCCAGGCTGACAAGAGCCTCCGCCACGCGGGCGCGACCCCGACCGTCGAGCAACTCCTGAGCCCGTGCGGCCCGCTCGACGCGCACGTCGCGGTCGGTGAACGCCTCGCGCAGCGCGCTCACGGCCGCGGCGCGCGCGTCATCGTCGCGTCGCAGCATCTCGAGGTCGCCGAGCCCGAGCGCCAGATCTGCATCGGCCACCATGTCGTAACCCGGGCGCTGGTTGTCGATGACGCAGACGACGCCGAGCGGGACACCGAGGCACATGAGTTCCCACACGGACGACCCGCTCGCGGTCACGACGAGGTCGCAGGCCGCGGCGCGCGCGGCGAGGTCGCTCACCGGTCCGCTCGCTCGCAGTTCGACACCGGGGGGTGCATCCGCGGCGAGGGGGGCGACCCACGTCGGGTCAGGCGTGACGACGGTGATGTCGGCGGCCAGGCCGCTGCATGCCTGCAGTACGAGAGGTGTGACGACGGGCGCCGCGCCGCACGGGTCGGTGCCGCCGAACACCTCGAGCACGCGCAGCGGGCGCTGCTCCTCGTCGGCGACGTCATCGACGGCGACGTCACCGACGGGGCGGCGCAGCGCGAGCACGTCGTCACGAAAGAGGGTGTAGTCCGCCCCTGCGAGGGCGAGCTGTCCCGCGCCGACGGCACGAGGCGTCGCACCGGGATTCTGGTCGACGTAGAGGTCGGCGTCTTGATCAGCCGAGAACGGCCCGTCCACCATCGCCATGACGACGACGCCGGCTCGCCGCAGCCACACGCCCCAGCGCGGACCCAGGTCGTAGCGATCCAGTACGCACCACCGCGCGTCGAGATCGAGCACGAGCGTGACGAGGTCGTCGGGGCCGGTGGGGCAGGGGTGCACGAGAACGCCGGCCTCGGCGTAGGCCGACGCCACCCATGCCACATCGAGATCGCCCGCGAGGTGCACCTCGATGCCTCGTCCGCGCAACTCCTGCGCGAGCGCAAGCAATCGCATCGCGTGCCCGACGCCGATGGTCGGTGTGGCATCGGCGCGCAGCACGACGCGACGGGTGGGGGAGGAAGGCGTCGTCGCGGCGGGCTCGCCGGGCCACGCAGCGGGAGACGGGGAACGAGAAGCGTCCATGCGTCGATGCTCTCACCCCGCCTGCACGGTCGGGGGGCGCCTACGGGCCGGGTGCTAGCCTTGACCTGATATCGAGCAGAACGGTGAGGCGCCACGTCGCGTGGCGTTTGCTCCGGCGTCACCGACGTACGACATGATTTGGGAGCCCGCGTGAGCATTCTTGACGGTTCGTCCATCCTGGTCACCGGTGGTACCGGTTCCTTCGGCAAGGCCTTCATCACGAAGCTGCTCGCCGAGCACAACCCCAAGCGCGTCGTCATCTACTCGCGCGACGAACTGAAGCAGTGGGAGTGCCGCGCGCTGTTCAAGGACGACCCGCGCCTGCGCTGGTTCATCGGTGACATCCGTGACCTCGACCGTCTCAAGCGCGCCATGCACGGCGTCGACTACGTCGTGCACGCCGCGGCGCTCAAGCAGGTCGACACGGCCGAGTACAACCCGTACGAGTTCGTCAAGACGAACGTCATCGGTTCGCAGAACGTCATCGAGGCGTGCATCGACGCGGGCGTCAAGAAGGTCGTCGCACTGTCGACCGACAAGGCCTCTAGCCCGATCAACCTCTACGGCGCGACGAAGCTGACGGCCGACAAGCTGTTCATCCTCGGCAACCACTACGCCGCCGCCTACCCGACGCGCTTCGCCGTCGTGCGCTACGGCAACGTCATGGGCTCGCGCGGCTCGATCATCCCGAAGTTCAAGGCGATGCACGAGGCCGGCGAGTCGCTGCCGATCACCGATCTGCGCTGCACCCGCTTCTTCATCACCCTCGACGACGCCGTGCAGATGGTGCTCGACACCTTCGACCTCATGCAGGGCGGCGAGTTGCTCGTGCCGCGCATCCCGTCGATGAAGGTCACCGACCTCGCGCAGGCCATCGCCCCCGGCGCGCAGATGCACGACGTCGGCCTGCGCCCCGGCGAGAAGCTGCACGAGGAGATGATCTCCCCGGAGGAGGGCCGCCGCGCGGTGATCGTCAAGGACGGCAAGTACTTCGTCCTGCAGCCCGACTTCGCGACGTGGGGCTACGAGCCGCCGAAGGACGGCAAGCCCGTCGAGGACGGCTTCCACTACTCCTCGGGCGACAACGACCAGTGGTACACGATCGAGCAGCTGCAGCAGATGCTCGCCTCGGGCATCTGAGGGCGCGCGGATGCTGCCCTACGGCCGTCAGTCCATCAACGACGCCGATATCGCCGTCGTGCAGGAGGTGCTGTCGGGTGACTGGCTGACCACCGGCCCGTACGTCGAGTCGTTCGAGAAGCAGATCGGCGAACTGGCCGGCGTCGCAGAACCGGCGGTCTCCGTCACCTCCGGCACGGCTGCGCTGCACGTCGCGTACGCCGCGGCCGAGGTCGGCCCGGGCGACGAGGTCATCACGACCCCGCTGACGTTCCTCGCAACGGCGACCGCGGCGGCGCTGCTGGGCGCTAAGATCGTCTTCGCCGACATCAGCGAGGACACGGGCAACCTCGACCCCGAGGCCGCCGCCGCCGAGGTCACCGCCTCGACGAAGGTGATCGCGGGCGTCGACTACGGCGGCCACCCCGTCGACGCCCCCGCGCTGTCGAAGGTCGCGAAGGATGCGGGCGCGTACCTGCTCGAGGACGCGGCGCACTCCGTCGGCGGCTCCCTGAACGGTGTGCCGGTCGGTTCCCTCGCGGACATCACGACGTTCTCCTTCTTCCCGACGAAGAACCTCACGACGGGTGAGGGCGGCGCCGTCGTCGCGAAGGACGCCGACGTCCTCGAGCGCGCGCGCCGGTTCAAGGGCATCGGCATGGTGCGCGAGGCCGACCAGCTGCGTCATCCCGACGAGGGCGCGTGGTGGTACGAGATGCCCGAACTGGGCCTCAACTACCGGCTCAACGACCTGCAGGCCGCGCTCGGCTCGAGCCAGCTGACGCGACTGGAGCAGTTCAAGACGCGCCGTCAGGAGCTGACGGACCGCTACAACGAGGGCCTCGCGGGCATCGAGCAGCTGACGTTGCCCGGCCACCGCGCGGGCGCGGAACCGGTCTGGCACCTCTATCCGCTGCGCATCACCGACGGCCGACGCCGCGAGCTGTTCGACCATCTGCGTGCGCAGGGCATCGGTGTGCAGGTCAACTACATCCCGGTCTACTGGCAGCCGTACTTCGCCGATCTCGGCTACAAGCGCGGCATGTGCCCGAAGGCCGAGGCCTACTACGAGCAGGAGATCAGTCTGCCGATGTTTCCCGACCTCGCCGACTCGGACGTCGATCGGGTCATCGAGATCATTCGGACGTTCTGCGGGGCGTGACTCACATCGTCGATTCGTGAAGAAGGCGTTCGCCCCGGCATCGGGGTGAGCGCCTTCTTCGTGGGCGTCGCCCTTCGCTCGCGTCGTCGCAGGCGGGGCTCCAGCTGTGCTGGCCGGGCCTGGTCAGACGTCGCCGAACGCCGCCGGGAGCTTGCGCAGCAGCGCGCGCCCGCGGCCGTCGCGCGCGAGCTGCACCCGGGCGCCGTCGGGCAAAGACACCTCGAGCGGGCCCGCCGAACCGGAGATGAGCAACGGGCGGCGCTCCCCGTCCTCGATTCCCAGCAGTGCGGCCTCGTGGATACCGTCGACGGGGTTGATGGGCGCGTCCCCGGCGAACATCTCAGCAGGGTCGAGGCGGACGGCGCCCGCCGTCACCACCACATCGAGCGGATCGATCGGTGCGCGACGATGCACCTGAAGGGCCGAGACGCCGGCCGGAAGGGCGAGGACGAAGGCGTCGCTGACGAGCCGAGCGCCGGCGAGCACGACCTCGTCGCCCGCGAGGACCGCCAGGCCTGCTCGCGGCTGCGTGACGGGCTGCACCCAGCCTGCTCGTGGAATCGATGCGCGCGTGGCGCGAGGTGGGGCGGTCGCGGTCCTCGTGGGGCCGGCGAGCACATCGGGGGAGCCTTCCACCTGGCCGCGCCAGCGCTGCAGACCGCCGGGCAGGCTCAAGCGCAGGTCGAGGGCGTAGTGGCCCAGATCGACGCGCGTGCCCAGCGCGGCGCTCAGGTGCAGTCGAACACCCCACGGCATCGACTCACGGGTCGTCACCTGCAGCGCCACGGCGCCCACATCGCTCGGCGAGTGTGTCATGCCGGGGGAGGCCGCCTGGCCGTGCGAGGGCCCTTCGACATGTGACGACCGCTCGTCACGCACTGACGTCGAAGGGATGAGCTGTGCACTGACGGTGGCATGGCGCGCGAGCGCCGGATTGAGGCGCGTGTCGATGACGACGTCGATCCGCGCAGCGTTCGTCGAGACGGCGTGCAGGCTGGAGCGCAGTCGGCGCTCCTTGAGTGGGTGCTGGGGTGTGCGCGAGGCGATGAGCGCGACCGCGACTTCGCTTGCGGCGCGCGGGTCGCGCAACCGGGCGACGTCCCGCACGAGCGTCTTTTTCGAGCCGCCATTGCGCCAGCGCGCCAGCGCGCGGGCGAACGGCAGGTCGCAACGGCGCAGGGCGGTGTGGATCAACTTCGAGACCTGCGTCTGATCGCTTGCTTCGCGTGGGTCGATCATCGCCGCGAGCTCGCACGCCATGCGCTCCAACCCCGGGCGATCGGCCTCGGGTGCGCTCACCATCGTGCCGGCGAGAGAGACGAGGTCGACACGGGCGAAGTAGCTCGCGACGCGACGCGTCACCTCGGCCGGGGCATCGTGGGCGTGCAGAACATCCATCACCAGGCGGGCTGACTCGAAGCGTTCGGCGGCGTTGCGCGCATCACCCGTCTGCTGGGTGATCGACGTGCCCGACTCGCGATCGCGCCACAGGTAGACGTGCTCGTCGACGATGTCGACACTGCGTGCTTCGAGGTAGGCGCGCAGGGTGACGGGGTAGTCCTCGTACCGGATCGGTGGAAAGGCGAAGTCACCGCGCTCCCAGAACGAACGCCGGTACACCTTGTTCCACACCATCCGGTCGCGGATCAGGTCGGGGCGTTCGGCGAGAGTGGTGCGGCGGGCCGGTGTCGCGAACGGCAGGGCGTGCGTCCACGACTGGTAGGTGCCGGCCGCGTCGGTGAACCGCAGCGCATTGCCGGCGGCGAAGTCGGAACCGGTGGCTTCGAGCGTGGTCACGAGCGTCCAGTACCCGCGTGCGGTCAGGAGGTCGTCGCTGTCGAGGAAGGTCAGGTACTCACCTGTCGCGTGTGCGGCCCCGGCGTTGCGTGCGGGCCCGAGGCCGGCGTTCTCCTGCGTGACGAGCAGGAAGCGCGCGTCCTCGTCGACGAAGCCTTGGGCGATGGCGCGAGAACCGTCCCGCGAGCCGTCGTCGACGAGGATGACCTCGACGTCGTGCAGGAGCTGGTCGCGCACGGAGACGAGGCACGCCTCGAGGTAGTCCTCAACTCCGTAGAAGGGGATGACGACGCTGAGCTTGGGCACGGGGCCTCCTGATGGCGTGGGCGGACGGGGCGAGTCTAGTCAGCGAGCGGGGGAGCGGCCGGTGCCCACGCACGTGGGCGGCGATCTGCGTTCGATGTTGCCTGCCCCGCTGTGGCACCATGGTGTGTCGCCGTCTAGCCTCGGGACTGCCCGGTGGCGACGCGCGGCAAGCCGCCACGAGACGAATCCGGAGGAGCCGCCACCGTGGACTCCAGCAACCACTGGTACGGGCACGCCCACCTGCTCGCCGAGTACTGCGGGCTCGACCGCGAGCACCCCCCACGGATCAACGGCGTGATCCAGCACGGCTGGACGTTCGTTCACGGATTCGGCTACGGCCACCGCCCCCCGCACGGCTTCGCCAAGTACGTGTGGGGTGACGTCAACCGCCGACGGGGCCAGGCCATCGGCTGGCGTGACTACGTGACGATCGGCGCGCCTTTCCTTTATCTCGACCGCATGCGCCCGCAGACCGGAACCGATATGGGCGCGCGCGAAGGCACCATCTGGTTTCCGTTCCACGGAACTGTGGATTACGAGGCCGTCGACGGAGACCATGATCGCCTCATTGCACAGATCAAGGACGTCGAGGGTGACGGTCCTGTGACGATGTGCCTGTACTACGTCGAGTACGAACAGGAGGAGGTTCGCCGGCGTTACGAGGACGCGGGTTTCCGCGTCATCACGCTCGGCAAGCGCGGCACGTTCTATCAGGGCGGTACCTCGAACTTTCTAGAACGACAGCTCGTCGAGCTGCGACGGCACGAGCGCGTCGCCTCGAACCGCTTGTCGACCGCGATCTTCTACGGCATTGCCGCCGGTCTCGACCCGGCTGTGTACGGCGATCCCATGGACATCCCGGGCATCAAGCAGGGCTTCGACGGCACGCACCTACTGGAGAAGACCTTTCCAGAACTGCACGGAGAGCACCTCGACCTCGACCTCGCTCGTCAGGTCGCGGACGAGGAACTTGGCCGTGACTTCCTCATGACACCCGAAGAACTCGGCCTCGTTCTGGGCTGGGGCGAAGAGATGGAACTGCTGCGATGACGATCGACCTGGAGAACACCGGCCTCATGCGCCTCGAGCGCGGCGCGATGCAGAACTGGTCGGACGTGGCACGGATGGGGGCACCTGCCTCCGCCGCGGTGCGTGAGGTCGTCGCCAACCTCGTCGACGCCGGAGACCGTGTCCTCGTCGTCGGCCCGACGGCCCTCGACCTCGTGACCGAGTTGGCCGACCTCGCCGGCGCGTTGACCGTGCTCACCCGATCGATCCCCGACGGCGCGACATACGCCGAAGCGCTCGTCGACCGCCCCACCGCACAGGTCGTGTGCGGCGACATCCTGAACGTCGAGCAGAAGCTCGGTGAGTACGACGTCGTTCTCGTTCTCGACGACCTGGCCAGGGTGCCCTCGCTCGAGGACGTGACACCCACGTGGACCGCGGTGTTCGAAGCGGTCGTCGCGTGCGTCGCACCCGGTGGCCGCCTCGCGCTCGCGGTGGAGAACGAGCTCGGCCTGCATCGCATCACGAGCCTGCGCTCGCGCTACACCCAGAACGATGATGCTGCGTGGGATGTCCTCGCGACGTTCGATGCCTCGCGCCCGCGTCATCGAGATGCCCTCGACGCGGCACTCGCCACCACGGAGCTACGCGAGGTGAGCGTCGCCGACTTGCTGCCCACCTGGGACGAGCACACCCTGCTCGCCTGGAACACCATGTCGATCGATGATGAGGGTCGAACCCTGCTCGATGCCCTCACTCTCGCGTCCCCAGCGCTGCGGCGCATCGGCGCGGACCCGACCCGGGTCACACGCGCCGCCGTGCTGGGCGGACGCCTCGCGCAGATGCCGTCGGGCTGGTTCGTCGTGGCAGGTCGCCCGGTCGCGGCGAGCGGGGAACTCGAGGTGCTCGCCTCGACCCTCGATGGTGGCGTCATCCGCTTCGAGTGCGCGGCCGGGACGATCCGCCAGGGTGATCGGCAGATCGCCATCGCGGCGCGGGCACGCCCGTTCGCAGAAGAGGCGCTCGACGCCTGCGCGAGCGGCGACGCCTCTCGACTTCGCACCCTCCTGGCACGATGGGTGGGGTGGGCCCGTGGGCAAGCGCGTGAGGGCCGTCTTGATGCGGAGGTCGGCGACCTGCGCTTCGACAACCTGCTCGTTGCCTTGGCTCGCGATGACGACCACGCGTTCACCACCGTTGCCCCGGCGCCGGCCTCGAGCCGGCTGGATGACGCACTGTGGGCGGCGGTCGTCGACTTCGTCGCTGTCATCCGAGCACGTGGCTCGCTCCACCTGTGGCCGGCAGCCACCGATGATCGGACGATGGCCGCGACGATCGGCGCGATGGCGGGCCTCGCAGCCCCGGATGACCTGGACGCATTGCTCGCCCAACGCGCCAGCATGCTCGACCTACCCGCGCACGACGTCTCCGGCTTGCTCGCCGTCATCGAGCGCCTGGAAGAGAAGAACAAAGCCCTCGCCTCGCGCGCGAACTGGTTCGAGAGCCGCCTCAACCTGCGTGAGCGTGAGCTGCGAAGCCGGGCGCAGCGACAGTCGGCCGAGCTGGCCCTCGCCCGCCAGCAGCAGGAGGCCTTGCGCAAGTCCGCCGAGGACCTGCGACGTTCGATGACGTATCGCCTCGGCAACGTCGCCATGGGTCCGCTCAAGCAGGCCAAGAGACGCTTTCTCGACTGAGATACGCGCGAGAGCGCACCGCTCACCCCTCAGAGGAGCGGCCGTGCGCTCTTGCACGTATCCGGTCTGTCGGCCCCACTCAGCCCGCGCGTCGCAGGGCACGAACTCGCGTGTCAGCAGCCTTGCCGACTTCGCGCACGAGGAGCTTGGGACGGGTGATCAGCGCAGCCTTGCGGAACTGAGACGCGAGTTTGAACGCGGCCGAGCCCTTGATGTCGGCGTTGGCCTTGGCCATGAGGTCGCGGTTCTTCGACGCACTCAACACCTGGCCGCGAAGTGAGCGAATCGCCCGGGCGCGCACGGCCATCTCGGTGTCGCGTAGGCGCAAGGTGGCTTGGAGCGCCGCAATCTCATCCTCCAGTGCGGCGATGCGTCGCGTCGCTGCCGCTGCAGCATGCCGAGCAGCCCACAGTCCGTCGTCGTCCGTCGTGGCGCGCGCGCGCCCCTCGACCAACTCACGCACGCGCTCCTCGCCGACGCCGCTCATGGACAGCCACAGGTGCACGAGTTCGTCGTCCGTCAGCGCGTCAGGCCAGGGCAGTTCGGGTTGATCGATGCGAGCGGCAGCGACGAAATGGGACCAGCAGCGACAGAGCAACTCGTCGCGGGGGAGCGGGTCAACCGCGTGGCCACCACTCGGCGCCCCCAGCGTGAGACTGACCGTGTCGCCCTCGACGACTACGTCGCGCCAAGTGAGATCACGGCGCGAGTCGAGCGAGGACGAGGTGGCCACCCACTGTGAGAGGCGTGTGGCAAGGTCACGGAAGGCACCGGTGTCGCTCGCAGCCGCAGCCGTGAGCAAGAGACGGTGCGCGGTTGGCGCGAGTGCCACGGTGCTGGGACGATCCGGGTCGTCACTCGAACCGCCGACGACCCACCGACGATCCGCCGCAGAGCCATCGAGCCATTGCACGTCTTGACCGGCGCCCCCGAGGTAGATGCTGCGGCCGCGGCCGCCGACGACAGCGACGAACGCGTCGGCTGCAGTGAACAGAGCGTTCGCTGCCGCCAGAGCCTCCGTGAACTGCTCGGCCGGCAGCACCGGGGCCCGATCCACGGCCGAGCAGGCCGAGGCTACGAGACCGGAGAGCGAATCGGCCGTCCGTGCGGCCTCGAGAGCGTACTCGTCTAGGACGCACCAGCGCTCGTTCGTACCGAAGAGGCTGTGGATGCTCGCCGCAGCGAACCCGACCTGGCGCAGCGCCTCGGTGAACGCTCGCGGCGACGCGGGCCGAGTTTCATCCTGGGCGCTGGCGTCCACGTCGTGCGACGCCAGTGCACGCGGCGTGGCCGTGAGCAGACGAGCTGTCGAATGGGGATTGTCGAGCGCCACGACCATCGTGGCGCCGGACCGCACCTGGCCGGCGAGGCGGGCCAGCCGTTCGACGAAGGTGCGCTCATCCGTCTCCGAGAATGCGGCCTCCCAACCGGGCCCGGCGAGAAGCGTCTCGGTGTCCGCAGGTAGGTCGGCGATCCGGTCCACGAATAACACCGTGCCCGGGGCGCTGTGGGCCCGCATGGCCGCGCGAGCGTCGTCTTCGAATCCCAGCACGACGACATCTACGCCGCTGGGCACAGCGTCAGCGAGGAGGGTGAACAGGGCCTCAGACATGAGTGCTCCAATCGAAGATCGCACGAAGTTCTTGGGCGGGCATGACGCATGACGGGCCGAGTTCGCGCTCGACCAGGGCATCGAGGCGCTCACGTGGTACATGCGCCTCGACGATGGCGCCGGCGCTGTGGGCGAAGAGCGCATACGTGCCCACGACATCGGTGCGCACGGAACGATGAACTCGTATGAGTTGGAGAATTCGCTGCAGGAAGAAAGGGGCGACGCTGCCCACCTCCTGGCGCGCCGGCCCGAGATCCACGACGCGCGCACCGACATCCTCGTAAGCCCGGCGCGTCGCCTCGGACGCAGCCTGTTCGTGGGTCAGTGCGATTGTTGTCTCAGGGGCCTGCGACCCCAGTGCTATGGCTGTTCTTCGGGCGGCAAGCTCGCCCTGCAGCCCGTGGTGCGGGAAATAGAGCAACCGGTTCGGCTCTGGTTCGGGCGGCAGCAGTGCCTTGCGAACCGGAGGCACCGGGATGGCCGAATTCGCCTCGAGCGCCAACAGGTACAGCCATGGTGCGCCGATGGGAGTGTGATTGCGATAGCCGGCACGGTGGCGCCGTTCCCTTGCGGCTGGGCCCCACACGAATGCAGGAACGCCACGAGGATGATCGGAAGTGCTGGACTCCTGACCGAGCCATGGCTGGACGTAGCCGGGGATCGTCGGCGGGAACAGCGGCTGAGGCAGACGTGCTGCCGCAGCCAGGACGACGGAATTTCCGAAGGATTGGTTGGTCGGGAACATCAGCGCACCTGCACTCGAGTACTACCGGCGATGGAGGTGACGAGCACGTTGCGCCCGGCCACGAGGCGTTCGATCGGCAAGGCACCGAGGGCCGAGGGCACGATCGGCGCCGGGGTGTCATACCCCTGCGTCTGGAAGAAGAGGCTGTAGTCCGCTGCGGGAGCGCCCGGCTGGGTCGGGCGATCGACGTCGGGCAGCAGGGAGCTCAGGGTGGTGCGCGACGACCAGCGGGAACCGTCGACGTCCACGGCCACGGGGATGTCGAGATGTTCGTCCGAATCCGGCAGATACAGGCGCCACATGAGACCTTCCTGGACCGGCAGACCCAGGTGGGTACCTTCGAGCAGCAGGTCGTCGCCGACCTGACGGGCGGAGTCCACGTGTGGCACGAGGGGGCCGAAGGTCAGGGTGGCGTTCCCGAAGCGGCTGCGCGTGAGTGCGACGCGGCGACCGTCCTGGGTGATCTCGACGTCTGCGTCGTAGCCGGGCCAGGTGAGGTCGACGTCGCCGAACTCCGTACGCATTGCGACGCGTCGCGTTGCCGTATGCAGGAACGGGTCGTCGCTCGAATCGCCGTCGAGCACGACGGCGGGGTCAAGGCGGGCCGTGAAGTGCTGGATGCCGTCGAGGCCGGATTCCAGCGTGGCGGGAAAGGTCAGAGCACCGTCGGGGCGGACGACGACGACGGCCGCGTTGCGGGCCGGTTCGGCGATGGTGCCACGCACGACGAACGCGCCGTCCGAGGCCTCCAGCACCTCGACGACCGTGGGGAAGGCAACCCGATGGATGCAGTACACGTTGCCCGAGGTGAGGCCCGGCTGGAGGAACTGGCTTGGGCCGAAGAAGGCTCCCTGCGGGTACTGGGCGGACCCTGCGCCCGCGCCCGTCAGCGGGCTCGTGCGGGTGACGCCAGCGCTCGTGCGGGTCACCTCGAAGCGGAGGGGCCAGACGAGGTCGTGGCGGCCACGCAACGACTCGAGATCGACGCCGAAGCGAAGGCCGACGCGGCTGCGGCCGCGGAAGGCGTCGATCGTGTCGAAGGTCTCGACCTCCAGCGGGATGCGGGTGATGCCGTTGACGAGGTTCACCGCGACGGCGTCGTCGTCGCCCGCCTGGAGATGGCCGATCTGAGCAGTCGCCTCGATGTCGAGGCGCTCGCTCGTCGCTCGCGCGGACGTGACCAAGGTCTGCAACTTCAAGGCGGTGAAGGGCAGTTCGTACAGGTTGTTCGGCGTCGCCCGATGGGTGCGGCCGGGGTAGTTGAGGTTCCACCGCCAGGGCTTGAGACGGGATCGGCTCACACTCGTGCCGCCGGCCAGCCCGCCGGCGTCACGGAAGATAGCGAGTTCGCGCAAGAGATCGGCGTCACCGGCCTTCAGCGCGTGATACTGCAGGGTATTGTACCGCGATTCACCCGAGTGCGGCGGTTCGAGGCGCTCGACGAAGCGCAACGAGAGCTCCAGCAGACGGGGAACATCGGACGCCTCGGCGACGGCGAACGCCTGCGCGACAGCCACCATGTCGATCTCCAACAGGTGTCGGTGCGCCATCGAACGCACCACGGGGGAGGCCTGGCGATCCAGGACGTCGAAGACCTGCTCGGCGCTGATGACGCGATCAAGCAGGTTCTCGTACTTGAACACCTGCTGCGTGATCGAGTCGCCGGACTCGCGCTCACGCCAGTAGTACGTAGGCGTCTTGAGCACGTCGACCGTGAGCGCATCGAGGTGGGCCCGCATCGTCACCGGCCAGTCCTCGTACTTGATCGGCGGGAAGGCGTACCTGTACTCCTCGTAGAAGTCGCGCCGGTATATCTTGTTCCACACCATGCGGTCGTACGCGAGGGTAGGCCGCTCCAGGATGTGGGTCGCGATGGCGTCCTTCGCGCACGGTCGTGCGTGGGCCCACGACTGGCGGACGCCCGACGTGCGCGAGAAGCGGCGCGCGTTGCCCACCGCAAAGCTCGAACCGGACGAGCGCAGCGACGCGACCATCTGCTCGTACGCGCGGTGCGGCACGATGTCGTCGGAGTCGACGAACGTGAGAAACTCGCCGACCGCGTGGGCCTGGCCCGTGTTGCGGGCCGGGCCGAGGCCTGCATTCGCCTGGCGCACGACCTGAAAACGCTCGTCGGAGGCCGCGACGGCCTCGGCGATCTCGATGCTGTCGTCGGGTGAGCCGTCGTCGACGAGCACGACCTGGATGTCTCGCAGCGTCTGGGCCTGCAACGACTGAAGGCATTCGAGCAGGTAGTCCTCGACCCCATAGAACGGGACGACAACCGACAGCAGGGGCGTATCACTCACGGCGATGCGTTTCCTTCGTTAGGCGCGTATCAGACCAGGTCCCAGGACATGGGGGTGCCCTTGGGAGCGTCCTGAGTGAAGGTGCGACCCGCGAGCGTGTCGAAGGTGTCGGTGGGCAGGCCGTTCGCGGGGCGGATGGAGCGCACGTTCTGCGCCGTCACGACGTCGCCGGCCTTGACGTCCTCGACGACGTAAAGGCTGCGGCGGAAGCGCAGGCCCTCCTTCTCCTGCGCGCGGGCGCCGATGCGCGGCTCGCCGAGGCACTGCCACGCGATCTTCGTCTGCGTGACGAGCTGGTTCAGCTCCTCCGGTTCGGAGGAGAACGCCGAGTCCACGCCGCCGTCCTCGCGGTTCAGCGTCACGTGCTTCTCGACGAGAACCGCGCCGAGCGCGACGGAGGCGACAGCCGCGCCGATGCCCATCGTGTGGTCGGAGTAGCCGATGAGCGTGCCGAGGGCGTCGCGCATCACGGGGATGCCGCGCAGGTTCGACTCGCTCGGGTCGGCCGGGTAGTTGGCCGTGCAGGCGAGCACGATGATCTGCTCGTTGCCCGTGCTGCGCGCCGCCTCGACGGCCGCGTTGATCTCACCGAGCGAGGCCATCCCCGTCGAGATGATGATCGGCTTGCCCTTGCTTGCCGCATACCGGATGAGCGGCAGGTCGACGATCTCGCTGCTCGCGATCTTGTACGCGGGCACGTCGAGGTTCTCGAGGTAGTCGACGGCCGTCGGGTCGAAGGGGGAGGAGAAGGCGTGGATGCCGAGCTCCTTCGCGAGCGCGAAGATCGGCTCGTGCCACTCCCACGGGGTGTGCGCCTCCGTGTAGAGGTCGTAGAGGTAGCGATCGCCCCACAGCTCGTGCCCGCCGGAGATCTTGAACTCGTCGGTGCGCACGTCGATCGTGATCGTGTCGGCCGTGTACGTCTGCAGCTTGATGGCGTGCGCGCCCTGTGCTGCGGCCATGCGGACGATGTCGAGCGCGGTCTCGAGGCTGCCGTTGTGGTTGCCCGACATCTCCGCGATGATGTACGGCTCGGCGCCTGGGCCGACCTCGACGTCACCGATGCGGATGTTCTGGTTCGGGTTCTGCGTCATGATGTCGGCTCCTGGCGGTCGGTGCGGGGGCGCTCGCGGCGCACGTGGATGACGGCGACGTTCTCGCCGCCGATCTCTCGGTTCTGCGTCTCCAGCTCGGTGAAGCCGTTGCGCTTGTTGAACCGGCGCACGCCCTCGTTGATCTCGAGCACCTCGGCGTCGAGAGAGTCCAGACCGAGTTCGGCGTCGGCGTACTTGACGGCCTCGCGCTGGATCTGGATCCACGCCGGCAGCAGCTCACCGCGCGCGGTGAGGCCGTCGTTGTCGAGGTAGTAACCCCACCACGACGTCTTCGCGTCGACGTCGAGGTCGAAGAAGGTGACGACGCCCGACGGCACGCCACCGCGTTCGTAGATGAGCACGTGACGCGACGGGTTGTCCTTCGTGTTCGCCCACCACGCGGCATGCTCGTCAGCGCTGATGACGTGCTGCGTCAGCGACACGGCTCGCACCTCGTCATGGTTGCGCCAGGTGCGCACGTTCTCCTGGTCGGCGTCGGTGGCGGGACGAAGCATCGTCGATCTCCCTCGAATACGGCTGGGCCGGGTGCCGAAACGCACGAAATGGCGCAGACAGCCGGAATGTCTAGACTACCCCGTAAGGAAACAGGCCACGGCAGGCATGCTGCGCCCCCAGCGGCGCGCAGAGTGAGCGCCGGGCCGTCACAGCATCGAGCAAAGGTGAAGTCATGAGCACGCTCAGCCGCGATCAGGTCCGCACGATGATGGGCGAGGTCCTCGCCGCCCAGGGCAAGGAACTGCCCGCCGACGACGCCGCGCGCCTCGACACCATCGGCTTCCGCTCGCTCGACTTCTCCGAACTGGCCCTGCAGGTCGAGGACGAGCTCGACACCGAACTCAACTTCGACGCGCCCGGCCTGCGCTCCATCGAGACCGTCGGAGACGTCCTCGACTTCATCGACGAGCTTCAGAAGGCCGAATGACGGGGGTGCTCGACTCGCGTCCTGCGGGCGCGGGCAACCGCGTCGTCGTCGGCGAATTCGACGGCACGTGGGCCGAGTTGGCGCAGGCGCCGTACGGCGCATCGTCTGACACACCGGCGCTGCCGCCCGCCGCGGCCTGCCTGGTCTCGGGGCACCGCGCGGCGGCTCAGGCCGCCTGGAACGCAGCGCTCGACCCAGGCCGTGAGACGCTCATCGCGACCGCTTCGCGCATCGGGGACGAGCAGGCGGCGCAGCTGCGTGACGCGGGGCTGACTCTCGTGCGCGACAGCGCCGGCGGCGTCACGCTCGAGGCCGCGACGGCGCCGCGCGAGCCCGAGGCGGGCCGCATCTGGTTGCTGACGTCCGGTTCGACCGGGCGTCCGAAGCAGGTGGCACACACCCTGGAGTCGTTGACGACCGTCGGGGGGCAGCAGCCTGCGCGCACCTGGTTGTGCCCCTACACCCCGGGCGCCTACGCCTGGTGGCAGGTCGTCACCCTCTCGCTCACGATGCCCGGGCAGGACGTCGTCTTCGTCGAACCCTCGCAGCTCGACGAGTGGCCGCAGCAGGCGCTCGCGGCGGGCGTGACGGCGGCATCCGGCACGCCGACGTTCTGGCGTCAAGCGCTGTGGCGCAACGGTGACGTGCTCGCCCAGCTGAAGCTCGAACAGATCACGCTCGGCGGCGAACCCGTCGACCAGGGCATCCTCGACCGACTGCGTGAGGTCTTCCCCGACGCACGTATCTCATGGATCTACGCGAGCTCCGAGGCCGGTGCGGCGATCGCCGTCCACGACGGGCTCGCCGGATTCCCCGAGACCTGGCTGGAGCGCGAGGTCGCCCTGCGCCCGCGCCTGAGCGTCGAGGACGGTGAGTTGCTCATCGCTTCGCCGAAGGCCGCCGAGGGCATGGACGCCGTCATCCACACCGGCGACCACGTCGAGATCGCCGACGGACGCGTCGTCATCACCGGCCGCATCGCGAGCGACGAGATCAACGTCGGCGGGTCGAAGGCGTCCGCGGGCGCCGTGCGGGCAGTGCTGCTCGAGCACCCCGACGTCGCCTGGGCCGCCGTGCGCGGGCGCAAGGCGCCGCTCGTCGGCAACGTCGTCGCAGCGGACGTCGTCCTGCGCGACGGCCTCGCCAAGGGTGACCCCGGTGCGCCCGACCAGGCTGCGCTGCAGGCGTGGTGCGCCGAGCGACTGCCCGAATACGCGGTGCCACGCCGCGTCAAGTACCTGAGTGAGATCCCGATCAAGGAGAGCCTGAAGAGCGATGTCTGAGACCACGAACGAGCCGAACGTCATCCCCGCAGCCTCCTGCGTCCTCATCTCCGGAGGCTCGCGCGGCCTCGGCCTCGCGTTCGTCGAGGAGGTGCTCGCGAACGGCGCGAAGGTCGCGGCGTTCGCCCGCACCGTCACGCCCGAACTGCAGCAGCTCATGGACGCCAACCCGGAGCGCGTGTACGTCGGCTCGGTCGACATCACGGATTCGAAGGCCGTCACGTCGTTCATCAAGGACGCCGCGAAGGTGCTCGGCCCGATCGACGCACTCGTCAACAACGCGGCGATCGGTCAGGACTCGCTGCACCTGCACACGACGCCGGAGCGCATCGAGGACATCATCTCGACCAACCTGACGGCGACGCTGCTCGTCACGCGCGCGTTCATGCGTCACGCGATGGCGAAGGTCGGCAAGGGCCGCATCGTCAACGTGACGAGCGTCTGCGCGCAGCGCGGTTACGCCGGCCTCGTCGCGTACTCGGCGACGAAGGGTGGCCTCGACGCCGCGACGCGCTCGCTCGCGCGGGAGATGCACGGGCGATTCCTCGTCAACTCGATCGCGCCCGGCTTCTTCGCCTCGGAGATGAGCTCCGTGCTCGGCACCGAGCAGCTGTCGACGATCACCCGCCGGACGCCGACGAACCGTCTCGTCGAGCCGGAGAACATCACGCCGACGCTGCGCATGCTGCTGTTCGAAGACACGAACATCAACGGCATGGTGCTGACGATCGACGGCGGCGGCTCGATCTGAGCGACCCCACGACGCGGCCACCGGCCTCGAACACCTCACCCGCATGTGTGGTGCTCGAGGCCGCCGTGCGTGACGGCGACGTCGTGCGCGCCGCCGACGTCAACGCGACGACGTTTCCCGACGCCGCGCGCAGCTACCTCGCCGACGGCACCGGGCTCGCCTGGCACGTGCCCGAGCGGCTCCGGGAGGGCGCGCGTTTCGTCATCGACGCCGAGATCGTCGCGCCGGTGCGGGCGTCCTTGGTACGGCGGTTCGGGGTGGACGACCCGGTCGAGTTCGCCGGGGCCTGGACGCGCGCCGAAGCGTTGGCCAAGCTCGCCGACGTCCCGATCATCACGTGGCTCTCGCGCCATGGGCTCGCCGTGCCGGCCGACGTGCTGGAGGATGCCGCGGTGGGTCGGGTGGCGTGGCGCACGGAGGTTCGAGGTGACGTCGTCATGACGCGCGCGGCGGCGTTGAGCGGCGCAAAACCCCGAGATTCCGGGGTTGTCGGCGGCGCACTCTAGCCTGGCAGCAGAGTCGAGGTGCGGTGAGCGCCACGGTTTCCCACGACGGAGGAAAGACATGACGATGACACAACCGGGTGCGGAACCGGGCTCGTCCGAGGGCAGGGCGCTGCCGAGGGTCGGCGTCGTCCTCATGACGATGGGCAACCGCCCCGACGATCTGCGGGCGGCGCTCGACTCGCTCATCGCCCAGCGCGACGTCGAACTCGACGTCGTGCTGCTCGGCAACGGGTGGGATCCGGCCGAGAACCCGTGGCCGTTCCCCGACCTCGTGCGCGCCCTGTACTCGCCGGAGAACCTCGGCATCCCGGGCGGGCGCAACATCGGGGCAGCCAAGGCGCGCGGTGACTACCTCTTCTTCTACGACGACGACGCGACCCTGCCGAACGACCACGTCCTCGCCGACATGGTGCGAGAGATGGAACGCGACCCGAAGAACGCCGTCATCGGCCCGCTGGGGCAGGATCCGACGGGCAAGCCGACGCCGCGGCGATGGATTCCGCGCCTGCGTGTCGAAGGCGGCGGCAAGCCCGGGCCCGCGACGTGGTTCCTCGAAGGCATCCACCTGTCCCGGCGTACCGCGTTCGAGGAAGTCGGCGGCTGGCCAGGGGAGTTCTTCTACGGCCACGAGGGCATCGACCTCGCCTGGCGCCTCATCGACGCCGGCTGGGTCATCCAGTACGTCCCGAGCATCACCGTCCATCACCCCGCGACGAGCCCCGCGCGTCACGCCGTGTACTACCGGATGAACGCGCGCAACCGGGTGTGGGTCGCCAAGCGCAACCTGCCGGCGCCGCTCGTGCCCCTCTACCTCGGCAACTGGGCCGCCATCACCGTGCTGCGCGTCAAGGACAAGGACGCACTCAAGACCTGGTTCGACGGTTTCGTCGAGGGCGTGCGGACCGACGCGGGGGAGCGGCGCGTCATGTCGTGGTCGACCGTCGCCCGGCTGACGCGTCTCGGCCGGCCCCCGGTGCTGTGATGGGGGCCGCAACCTCGCTGCGTCGCAGACTCACTCGTTCGAGCGGCCGCCCAGCGTCGCTCGACGCGCAGGGCACGCGGGGCATCCACGTCGCCATCACCGGGGTGAAGAACCGCAGTCACCTCGTCTACATCGCCTCCTACGTGCGCACCCTCGTCGACGGGGTCACGCCGATCCGCGTCTCGTTCGTCGCCGCGCCCGCGTTCCTCGCCTCCGCCGCCGTCACCGTCGACGACGCGCGCGAGCTGCTGCCTCAGGGCGGGAGCGTCACCGTCGAAGACGGGATGCCCGGATGGCGATTCGACGACGCGGCCCGCTGCCTCTACGTCGCCGTGGGCGCGCCGGGGCTCAAGGCCGTCGCCCGGCTGCGACGAGCCAACCCGACGCGGCGCATCGAGGTCGTCGTCACGGACGAGGGCATCGGCTCCTACGCTTCGCGTGACTCGCGGCGGGCGGCGCTGGAGCGTCACGGCACCCCGGCGGCGAAGGCCGCAGCGCGCACGCTCGTCACCGCGGCCATCGCGCGCGCCTGCACGACGCTGCGGTGGCCGACGTTCCGTTCGGTCGGATCATCGTGGGAGGTGTTGCCGGCCGTCGCCGCCGAGTTCGGACGCGAGCTGGGCGACGCGCGCCCCGGCAGCGACGCGAGCGCCGTCATCCTCACCCAGCCGGTCGTCGACCTCGGCTGGTGCTCGCCGGAGGCCTACCTCGCGTACGTGCGACGCCTCGCGGACGCCGCGGCCGCGGCCGGGCTGCGACCGCTCGTGCGTCCGCACCCCGCCGAAGATCGCGCCCGGTACGCGGAGTTCGACATCATGCTCTCGCGGGGCACCGCCGAGCTCGACCCGGACGTCGTGCGTGCGAGCCTGGCGCTCGGCGGGCCGAGCACGGCCCTCATCAACCTGTCGGCCATGGTCGGCATGCCCGTCGTGTGGGTGAGTGAGCCGAGCGTGGCGCACCTCGACACCGACGTCTCGCCCGAGCAAGCCGGGATCTTCGAGGCGTTCCTCGGTGAGCGGGTTCCACTCGACGAGGTGGAGCGCGAGGTGAGTGCTGTGGTCTCCCGCGGCCTCGAGGAGCGTGGGTCTGATGGACGTCGCTGACGCGGCCGAGGGGGCCGGCGGGGGCGACACAGTCCACGGGGCCGACGGGGCGGGCGCGCCCGGCGCCATGTCGGCCGACCTGTTCGAGGTGTGGGAACCCGGCCGGCCGGTGCCGCTAGCGCAGATCCTCGGCGCCCTGCGCCGCGGCGTGGGCGACCCGAGCATGGTCATCGGCGAACGGCAGTTGTGGTGGGCGGTGACGACGCCCCTCGGGCCGGCGTTGACGTGGTGGCGCTCGATGCCCGTGCGTGGCGGTGCACCCGTAGCGACGCCCGGAGCCGCACGAGCGGATAGGCCGGGCCTCGGTGGGATGGCGGGCTGTGAGCCGCGAACCGCCGCCATGCCCGATGGCAGCGCGCGCGCCGAGCGTCCCGACCGCGTCGAGCTGCGGGCCTACGGCCCGGGTGCGGCGTGGTTCCAGGGTCGGGTGCCTCGCATCCTGGGCGGTGACGACGACCCGTCCGGGTTCGTGGCCCGTCACGACCGGGTGACGGCGGCACTGCGCCAGCCGCACCATCGTCACTGGCGCGCCCCGCGCACGGGACTCGTCATCACCTCGCTCGTGCCGAGCATCCTCGAGCAGAAGGTCACCGGCAAGCAGGCGTTCGGCGGGTTTCGGGTGCTCGTACGCCGCTACGGCACGCCCATCCCGACGCCCGCGGAGGTCGTGCGCGCAGCCGGCCCGCAGGCGCATGCCGTCGCCCGCATGCACGCCGCGCCGGACGCACGGGGGTGGCGACGCATCCCGTCCTGGGCGTGGTTGCAGGCCGGCGTCGAGCCACCGCAGTCGCGCACGATCATGCGAGCGCTCGACCACGCCGACGCGCTCGAGCGGACGGCGGACCTGCCGCACGCCGAGGCCCACGCTCGCCTGCGGTCCGTGCCCGGGCTCGGAGTGTGGACGAGTGCCAAGGTCGCGCAGACGGCCTGGGGTGACGCCGATGCGCCGACGTTCAGGGATTACCACGTCGCGAAGCAGATCGGGCACGCGCTGATCGGCCAGGACACCGATGACGCCGGCATGGCGCGCCTGCTGGAGCCATACCGTGGGCACCGGTTTCGCGCCGAGCGCCTCATCCTCGCCGGCGGCCCGCCGCGCCCACGCCACGGCGCACGCATGACGTTGCCGTCGCACCTGCCGACGCGCACCTGGTGAAACGCATACGCCGCGGGGGAGCTGACTACGACAACAGGGCAGCGTCACCCAGGACGACGGCGCGCAGCCGGGCGGCGGCGTCGACGTCACCCGCGAGGGCGGCCCGCATGGGCGCTCGCGTCACGGTGAGTGACGACGGGTAGCGCGTCGGCGCCTCGGCGTCGTCGATGACGAGGGCGTCGACGAAGTCGGCGTACAGGCGGGCGAGGGTTGCTGATGACGCAGTCGCCCCGGTGAGTCGCCAGCTCGCGGCGTCGACGCCGGCGGGGCGGTGCCCGTCGAGGCCGATGGGGCTGAGCGCCACGACGCGCGCCGACGTGCCGCGCAGAGCGTCGCGGATCCCGCGCACCGCGAGGAATCCGGCCATGTCGAGGATCGGCGACATCGGCGGCAGGACGACGACGTCGGCGCTGCGCACGGCGTCGAGCACGCCGGGCGCGGCGTCGGCGTGATCGACGCCGGCGACGACGAACCCCTCGGGCTCGCGGCGGTCGGTGTCCTCGATCCAGCGCAGCGCGTGACGGCTGACCTGCCCACCGTCGCCGTCGGGTTCGAGCACGTGCAGTTCGATGGGTTCTTCGGTGAGCGGCAGGACGGCAGCCGTCTCGCTCTGCGCGCCGCGGCACTGCGTCCACTGCTGCTGAGCTGCGGCGACGGCGCCGGTGCCCCGCGCGTGGCGATAGGTGCGGGCCACGGCCTGGGCGAGGGCCTCATCGTCGAGCCAGCCCCACGCGCCGGTCGGAATGAGACCGGCGTCCCGCAGAGAGACGACCGCTGTGCGCGTCCCCGGCACCGCATCGTCCGCAATTCGGCACACCGCGTCGAGGTTGGGGCAGAACCTGAGACCTGCGAGACTGATGTCATGCGACGTGTTGGTGACGTAGATCACATCGAGCAAAGGCGTGTTGGTGATGGACTCTCGCCCGAACAGCGCATCTAGTGCCGGGCGGGAGAGGGGGCCACTAGATAGGACGCTCACATGCATTGTGTCAGTGTGACACGGGGGCGCAGCAGGGCCTCGACCACCCCCGCCGAGGGCTGATCGGGGTCACCCGTTCGGCTTGACTCACTCGAATGACACCGATGTAATAACACCGTTGGTTCTCGCCACCGCTTCGCTCTCGCTGCCACCTGCCCGCTGCGCACGACGCCCTTCGTCCGGGCGTCACCGTCGACCTTCTCGACGGCTCGCCATCGGCGGATCATCGGCTGGATCGTCGCGTCACCAGGGGGTTGTCACCGCTCGGTGATATGGCCGCCGCGAGCGGCGGATCACGATGACCACACGACCGACGTGCCGATGATCGGGACGTACCGCAGAGCCCGGCCCACCCGCCGCGACCGCCGACCACGAAAGGACGGACATGCAGGAATTCATGCAGTTGATCAGCCTGCACGACGCCCTGGACGACACGGAAGAGCTGTCGTGGCAGGAGCGCGCCCTGTGCGCGCAGACCGACCCCGAGGCCTTCTTCCCCGAGAAGGGCGGCTCGACCCGTGAGGCGAAGCGCGTCTGCGTCGGGTGCGAGGTGCGCTCCGAATGCCTCGAGTACGCCCTCGAGAACGACGAGCGATTCGGCATCTGGGGCGGGCTGTCCGAGCGCGAACGCCGCAAGCTGAAGAAGCGCGCGGTCTGAGCGAAGTGTCGGCGACCCAGGTCAACGGCGTCGACGAGTTGCACGACGGCTCCCCAGCACACCCCTTCGTCACCGCTGTCCTCATCGCGCGGGACGCCCATCAGCCCTGGCTCGACGCCACCGTCACCGCCGTCTGCGCGCAGACGCGCCGCCCCGACCGCCTCGTCATCGTCGACGGCAGCGCCGCCGGACGCGTGCGCGGCACCCTCGACGCGATGACCCGCGAGCGCGCCGACCTGCGGGCGCTCGACGTCACCGTCGTCACCGCCTCGCACGACGAGGCGTTCGCCGCGCTCGTCGACCGCGCCGTCCAGGCGCTGCCCGTACGCTCCAGCGACCACGTCGTCGCGCTACGCACCCGACGCCGTGCACGTCGCCGCGAGAGCCACCCGAACGACCGGTACAACTGGCTCTGGTTGCTCCACGAGGATTCGGCGCCGCTGCCGACGGCCCTCGCCGCCCAGCTGAGGGCGGCCGGACGCAGCGAACGACTCGGCATCCTCGGCTGCAAGATCCACGAACTCGACCGCCCAGACCGGCTCGTCAACGTGGGCATCGACGTCACGACGAGCGGCCGGCACGTCGCGCGCACGCATGACGGCGAACTCGACCAGGGCCAGCACGATCTTCGCCGCGACGTGCTCGCCGTCGCGAGCTCCGGCATGCTCGTGCGCCAGGACGTCTATCTCGAACTCGGCGGATTCGACCCCGCCTTCGACGGTGACGGCGACGGGCTCGACCTGTGTTGGCGCGCCCACCTCGCCGGGCACGCGGTGGCCGTCATCCCCGACGCCGTCGCCCATCAGGATCTCGACGCGGCGCACCTGCTGCGCTCCATCGACGGGGGTGGCTCGCGCCCTACCCGCCGCGAGCGACGTGCGCTGTCGCGCCGTGCGGGTGACCCCGATCGTCCTGCGCCGCACTCGGCTGCGACGCTGCGTCGTCACCGTCAGGTGGCCCTCGCGCGCACACCGGCGTGGCGCCTGCCGTTCGCGATGGTCTGGACGACGCTGACGTCGCTGCTGCTCGCGCTCGCGCTGCTGCTCGTCAAGCGGCCGCGGCGTGCCGCGGCCGAGTTGGGGCAGGCGAGCGCATCCTTCGGCCTGGCCCGCATCTTCGGCGCGCGCCGGCGCTTCCGCGGCCGCGCCGTCGTCAGCACTGCGCAGTTGCGGTCGTTGTTCGTGCCCGCCTCCGTCGGCCGCGCCCGCGCGTGGGAGGCGTTCGTCGAGGCCGTCACGCCCAGCGGTTCGCGGACGGCCGGTGCGAGCCCGGCGTCGTCGGAGACCGGGCCCACGTCCCAGGACGCCGAGTACCTGACGGCTCCGCGCGGCATCGTCGCGCGCGGCATGCGTCACCCCGGCCTGTGGTTGTTCCTGGCTCTCGTCGCACTGAGCGCCGTGCTCGCGCGTCGCACGTTCGACACCGACCTGCTGAGTGGCGGAGCGGGCCTGGCGGGCGGCGCTCTCGAGCCGAGCTTCACTTCCGCGAGCGCGTGGTGGCACGCGTGGCGCGACGCCTGGCAGGGCGACGGGTACGGGCATCCCGCCTCGTCGGCGCCGTATCTGCCGTTCCTCGCGGCGGGCGCGTGGCTCGTCTCGGTGTTCCCGTGGACGGATGACGCCGCGAGCGCCCAGGCCGCGCTCACGTGGTTGTTCCTCGCCGCGCCCGTCCTGGCCGGCCTCGCCGCCTATTGGGCCGGCCGCGTCGTGACGCGGCGTCCCTGGCCGCGTGCCGTCGTCGCGTTGCTGTGGGGCAGCGCCGCGCCGCTGACGGGGGCCATGGCGGACGGGCGTCTGGGCGCCCTCGTCGCCGCGATCATGGTGCCGTTGACGCTGGCCGGGTTGGCCGCGATCGCGCGTCGCTCGGGCGGCGCCGGTGCGGTGGCCGCATGCGCTCTCGCCGCGACCGTGCTCGTCGCGTTCGCCCCGCCCTTCCTGCCGGCGCTCACTGTCCTCCTGCTCGTCATCGTCGTGTTCGGTCGCCGCGCGGCGAAATGGCGGGCGCTTGCCGTCGCCGTCCTCGTGCCGCTGCTGCTGGGGCACTGGAGCGTCGAGGTGTGGCGTCACCCCGCCCGGCTCGTCGCCGGCCCCGGCACCCTCACGCAGGAGGCGGCCACCGACCCCGTCGCGATGCTGTTCGCCCACCCCGGCGGGCCCGGGTCGACGCCGCTCGTCCTCGGCATCCCCGTGCTGCTCGCGGGGCTGTTCGGCGCCGTGCGCGGACGCTCGTTCGCCGCCGCGCGGTGGGTGCTCGTCGTCGGTGCCCTCGCGTCGCTGGGGGCGGCCATGATCGTGCCGCGCCACTCCTTCGGCGCGAACCCCGGTTGGCACGTGTGGGCCGGCCTGCCGCTGCTGGCCTTCGTCGCCTGCCTGCTCGCCCTCGCGCTCGTCGCGGCCGGCGAGACCACCGCTCCGCGTACCCGCCGCGCAGCGCGCGGCACCCCGCTGCGCTGGGCCACCGCGGGCACCGTCCTCGTCACCGTCGGGACGGCGGCCTGCGCGGCCTGGACGTCGCCGACGACCACGCGGTTGATGCGCGTCGAGGACCCGTTGCCGGCCATCGCCGCCCACGAGGCACACAGCGCCCGCGCGGCTCTCGTGCTCGAACTTCACGCGCGTGCGGACGCCGCCGACTTCACCGTCCGCAGCCGCGAGGCCGGGCTGCCGGCTGCCGACGCCGGCGTCCCGACGATGCGGACCCCCGCCGCCGTCACGCGGGCGATCGGGTCGCTGACGGACGCCGCGGCCGATCGATCCGACGCGGCGCGCGCGCTGCGCGAAGCCGGCGTCGCGTACGTGAGCGCAACCCAGGAGCCCGGGGCACGCTCGCTCGAACTCGACGGCGTGGACGGCCTCACGCCCATGGCGAGCACCGCCGGCACCTCGCTCTACCACGTCGACGGAGAGGGCGCCGAGCGCGCCGCCCGCGTCGTCGTCACGGACGGCGAGAATCGCACGATCGTGCCCGTGAGCGGCGACCATGCGCGCGTCTCGACGACGCTGCCCGCGGGCGCTGCCGCGCGACGCGTGGCCGTCGCGGCTGGGCCGGGCTTCGCCGAGCACGCGAGCGTGACGCTCGACGGCCGCCCCCTGCGGCACGTCGCAGGCGACCTGCCGACCTACGAACTGGGCGCTGCGGGCGGTCGTCTGGAGATCGATCCCGGGACGGCGTGGCGCGGCTGGCGCTGGGCGCAGCTCGGCCTGTTCGGTGTCGTCGCGTTCCTCGCGCTGCCGTTCGGAACGCGGAAGAAGGAGCGCGCATGAGCCGTTCGCGCACGAGTCGGCCACGCACGTGGGGCGCTCAGGGGTGGATCCGCGCCGGCGTCCTTGCCGCCGGGACGGGCGCCGTCGTCCTGGCAGCGCAGGCCGCGCCCGTCCACCCGCCGAAGGCAGCGGCGCCGACGGCCCGCGCCGCCGCGATGCCCGTCGACGCGGCGTCGCTCGTGTGCCCGGGCGGCGAGGGCAAGGACGCGGCGACGCTGGCGCTCGCGTCGGCGCCGATGCAGCTGTCGTCGATGCTCGGCGGCGGGGGGCAGCTGCAGGTGAACGAGGCGGGTCACAGCTCAGCCGTGACGCTCGCGCGCGGCCACAGCATGACCCGCACCTGGAAGAACGGGCCCCTCGACGTCGTCGCGCGAGGCGCCTCGGCGCCCGGCATCACGGCAACGCAGTTCCACGAGGCGAACGGCGCCATGAGCGCGCAGGCCTGCACCCAGGCCACGGCCGAGGCGTGGATTCCGGTGGGGGACAAGCAACCCGGCAGGCTGCTCACCGTCACCCTCGTCAACCCGGGCGCACGCGCGGTGTCCGTCGACGTCGACGTCCGCGCGGCTGACGGCGCGCTCGACTCCGCCGCGATCGCCGACAAGGCCGTGCCCGCGCATGGACGCGTCAGCGTCAACATCCCCGCGGACGCTCTCGCGCACGCTGCGGTCGTCGTTCACGTCCGTAGTGAGGACGGTGCGGTCGTCGCGAGTGTCCGCGACCGCGTCGGCGAAACCGAGCGCAAGGGCGACGACGTCGCCGCCCAGTACGCACCGCCCGCGCCGGTGCAGGAGATGCCCGGCGTGCCGGTCGTCGACCGCTCCGTACGTGTGCGTCTCGCGGCGCCAGGCTCCCGCGCGGCCGTCGTGCGCCTCCAGGCGTCCGGGAAGGACGCCGGTGACGTGAGTGAACGCGTCGTGACGGTGCCCGTCGGGCGCAGCCTCGACGTCACGCTCGACGGCATCGACGACGACGTCGCCGCGGTGCGCGCGAGCTCGCAGGAGAACATCATCGCCTCCGCCTTTGCGTCCTCGGCGTCCAAGAAATCGCGCGACTTCACCTGGGTGCCCGCCGCCCCGGCGCTTGATGCCGCAGCCGGTGCCAGTCTCGACGGGGCGCGCCACGCCGGCCGACTCGTCGTCATGGGCGAAGGGAGGGCGACGTCGGTGACGCTCGTCGTCAGCGATCCGTCCGGGAAAGCGACGCGCCGACGTCTCGACGTCCCGGCGAACGGCTGGGCGAGTGTGGACGTGCCGAAGAACGCCACGGTGTGGCTGCTGCGAGATGACGGATCAGCGGACGCCGCGCCCGTCCACGCCGCGGTGCTCGTCCGCGATGTGGGCGCCGATCAGCCGGTGACGAGCGTGCCGCTCGTGCCGACGCCGTGGCTGCGCGCGCCGGTCGAAGTCACCCAGCGCTGAGGCGCGAACCGCCGAGCCGCAGCAACTCACTCCCGAGCTTCCCCGACACCGAACCACGCCGCCGCCTGAACGCGGCGCGGCGTCCTACCGGTAGGTCAGTGTTCTTCGGCCGAGAGCCACTGCGCGTAGGTGCGTCCACCGATCTGTGTCTGCTCGCTCGGCAGATGCGCGCCGCGGGTGAAGGCGCGCATCGTCGCCCCGATCGTCGGCAGCGGGGCCGTGCGCGGCGCGCGTCGGCGATCGAGGTGTGCGGTGAGCGTCGCGATGTCGGCGAGGGTGAACGTCTCCGGCCCGGCGAGCTCCATCGGCGTGGGCAGGCTCGTGAGCAGCGACGCCACGTCGACGAGTTTCGTCGCCACCCAGCGCGGGTCGACGGGGCTCACCTCGATGTCCTCGACGGCGCCCAGGGCGCGAGCGCCCGCGCCGCGCACGAGCTGCGCGACGAACGGATGGAACTGGGTGGCGCGCACGATGCTCGCGCGCCCGTGCCAGGCCTCGACGACGTTCTCGGCGTCGGCCTTCGCCCGGTAGTAGGGGTAGGGGTTCTCGAAGCAGCCGACGATCGAGACATGGACGAGGTGCGCGCTCGGTGCCCACGCGTCGAGCGCGTCGACGAGGCGTCTCGTGCCCTCGACGTCGACGCGGCGCGCGTCCTTCGGGTTGCCTGCGCAGTGGATGACGGCCTCGACGCCGTCGAGCGCCGCGTCGAGCCCGGCGCCGGTGCCGAGGTCGCCGGTGACGTGCTCGAGGCGCGCCGGGATGCCGGCCGCCGCCTCGGGCAGGTCGACGTCGCGTCGGTGCGTCAGCGCGCGCACGGGGATGGAGGAGGTGAGCAGCTCCTCGACGACGCAGCGCCCGAGCACCCCCGACGCGCCCGTCACGAGCACGGGTGCGCGCCCGGCGACGAGGATGTCGGCGGGCAGCAGCGGGGCGGCGGTGGGCGTCAATCTCATTGGTCGTCCTCGTCGAGTTCGCGCCCGAGCAGGGCCGCGATTTGGGTGGTGACGACGTGCTCGACGAGCAGGTCGCGTTCGTACAGGTCGGCGGAGCGCGTCTGGATCGGCAGGCGATAAATCACCATGCGCGCGCGGTGCTTGCCCTCGGCTGGGAAGGCGCGCCCGAGCGGCACGGCGTCCTCCCACGCGCTCGGATCGGACGGCGGCACCTCCTCGACGCCGATCTCGATGTGCTCCAGGCTCTCGCCCCAACGCGCCTCGAGCCGTTCGACGCTGCGCAGCACCGCCTCGTCGAACGAGCGCGCCCGCGACAGCATCGACGGCGTGGGCGGCCACGCGAGCGGCCCACGATGGCGGCGCCCGTGACGATCGCGCCGCGTCGGGGCGTCCCCGCGCGGCGCGCGTGGGGTGGGGCGAGGAGTCACCCGGCGAGCCTAACGTGGTGCCCGCCGTGGCGTACCCTTGTGCCTCGTGACGTTGATGCGACAGTGTTCCCGATCGGCCTGCTCCCAGCCCGCCGTGGCCACGCTGACGTACGTCTACGCCGATTCGACGGTCGTGCTCGGCCCGCTCGCGACATACGCGGAGCCGCACACCTACGACCTGTGCGCCGACCACGCGACGCGCCTCACCGCGCCGCGCGGGTGGGACATCGTCCGCCTCGCCGTCGACATGACGCCGCCCGAGCCGACGCCCGACGATCTCGTCGCGCTCGCCGAGGCCGTGCGTCAGGCGGCGGTACGCCCGGCGCCGGGGGAGCCCGAGCCGACGCGCCGTTCGACGCGCAGCGTCGCCGCGAGTGACCCGACGCTGCTGTCGGCGACGGAGCGCCGCCGTCACCTTCGGGTGCTGCCCGGTCAGACGCCCGCGGACGCGCTCTCTGACGCTTCCGATGACGACGACGCCGACGGGGGCCGGTTCGACAGGCCCTTCGACGGTCGGGAAGGGCCCTCGCGCCGGTAGAGTGAACGTCGTGACTGCACCCGCGCTCAACGACTTCATCAAGGCCTACGACGTGCGTGGCCTCGTGCCCGACCAGCTCTCCCCGCGCGTCGCCCGCGAGCTCGGCGCCGCGTTCGCGCAGGTTGTCGTGCGCCCCGAGGGCGCGAACGCCATCGTCGTCGGGCACGACATGCGCCCGAGTTCTCCAGAGCTGTCGCGCGCGTTCGCCGACGGCGCCGCCGCGTACGGCGTCGACGTCACCCTCATCGGGCTGTGCTCGACTGACGGGCTCTACTTCGCCTCCGGTGCGCTCGATCTGCCGGGCGCGATGTTCACCGCGAGCCACAACCCGGCGCAGTACAACGGCATCAAGCTGTGCCGCGCGGGCGTTCGCCCCGTCTCCCTCGAGACCGGTCTCGCCGAGATCCGCGACCTCGCGCAATGGGCGCTCGATCGAGGTCAGGGTGTGCCGTTCGACGGCCCGGCGGGCAGCGTCACCGAGCGCGAGATGCTGCGCGAGTACGCCGAGTTCCTGCGCGGTCTCGTCGACCTGTCGGGCGGACGCCCGCTCAAGGTCGTCGTCGACGCGGGCAACGGCATGGGCGGCCACACCGTCCCGGCCGTGCTCGGCACCGACGCGGGCCTGGCGCAGCTGCCGCTCGACATCGTCCCGCTGTACTTCGAGCTCGACGGCACGTTCCCCAACCACGAGGCCAACCCGCTCGAGCCGGCCAACCTCGTCGACCTGCAGCAGGCCGTCGTCGAGCACGGTGCCGACATCGGCCTCGCCTTCGACGGCGATGCCGACCGCTGCTTCGTCATCGACGAACGCGGCCAGCCCGTCACGCCGTCCGCGGTGACGGCGCTCGTCGCGGAGCGCGAGATCGCGAAGGAGGTCGCGCGGGGGGCCGCAGCGGCCGACGTCAAGGTCGTCGCGAACCTCATCTCGAGCCGCGCCGTCGGCGAGGTCATCGCCGAGAACGGCGCACAGCCGGTGCGCACGCGCGTCGGGCACTCGTTCATCAAGGCGCAGATGGCCGAGCACGACGCCGTCTTCGGTGGCGAGCACAGCGCGCACTACTACTTCCGCGACTTCTGGTTCGCCGACACCGGCATGCTCGCCGCGATGCACGTGCTCGCGGCGCTGGGGGAGCGGGACGCACCGTTGTCGCAGCTCGTCGCCGCGTATGCGCGCTACGAGGCGTCGGGGGAGATCAACTCGACGGTGAGCGACGCCGCCGCGGCCACGGGCCGCGTGCGCACGTGGGTCGCGTCGCAGGGCGAGTTCACCGAGGACGCGCTCGACGGCGTGACGTTCGTCCACGAGGGCGCGGGGGAGAGCGATCCGATGTGGTGGCTCAACCTGCGCGCGTCCAACACCGAGCCGCTGCTGCGCCTCAACGTCGAGGCCGCCGACACCGCCACCATGGAGCGCGTGCGCGACGCCGCGCTCGCCGCCGTCCGCGAAGGAGAAGCTCAGTGAACGACGACAAGAGCCGCCGGCCCCTGACGATCGACCCGTGGCTGCGCGAGATCCTGCGCTGCCCCGTCACCGGCACCGAGCTGGAGGACGCGAGTGACGCCTCGGGCGCGCCCGTCCTCGTCAGCACCGGGGTCGACGCAGAACGCGGCGGGCGCCTGCAGTACCCGATACGCGACGGCATCCCCGTCCTGCTCGCCGACGACGCAAGCGTGCTGCCCGCCTGACGCTCGCGCGCGCGGTCATCGACCGCGCGGCCCGCGAACACGCTCGACGTGAGCAACGACGGCGGCGTCGCCGCGCCCCGAATGTCTGAGACGAACCCCCGAGCCGAGGAGAAGTCATGGCCCATCTCGACGAGAGCTGGCTCGACGACGCCGGCCACCTCGAACGTTGCGACTCACGCGGATCGCTGCGTGCGCTCGCCACGGCGGGCGCGCAGGTGCGTGAGGCCCTGACGCTCGCGCGCGAAGCGGGCATCGACGACGTCGCCGGGTACGAACGACCGCGTTCGGTTCTCGTAGGGGCGCTCGGCGGGTCCGAGCGCGTCGGCGATGTGTTGCAGACTCTCGCGCAGCCGAGTTCGCCGGTGCCCGTCATGACGCGGCGCGACGTGCCGCTGCCCGGTTGGGTCGGGCCGCTCGACCTCGTCATCGCGGTCTCCTTGTCCGGGCGCGCTGAGGGGCCGCTCGCACTCGCTGCGGAGGCGGCACGGCGGGGCGCGTCGCTACTGACGGTCGGTGCCGACGACTCGCCGCTCGCCGACGTCTGTGCCCGCGCTCGCGGCGTGCACATCGGTGTCGGCCGCGGGCGGGTCTCGAGCCGGACCTCGCTGTGGTCGCTGCTCACCCCCGTGCTCATGGGCGCCCGTCGGTTGGGGCTGGTCGACGTCAGCGACGACGACCTGCTCGTCGCCGCCGCGATGCTGGATGCCGAATCGGAGACGCTGCGACCGTCGTCGGAGCACTTCGTCAACCCGGCCAAGCTCGCCGCGCTCCAGCTCGCCGGGACGGTGCCCGTCGCCCTCGCCGACGGCCCTGTCGCGGCGCTCGCGGCGCGTCGGGCCTCGTCGATGTTCGCCCGCACGGCGCGCGTGCCGATGACGTGGGGTGAGCTGCCCGACGACGCGGCCGACCTCGTCGCGACGCTCGACGGCCCGTTCACTGCCGGCGCGGGGGAAGGCGCCGTCTCCGCGCCGGACGACATCTTCGCCGACCCGTTCCTCGACGCCCCGCGCCAACCGAGCCTCGGGTTCCTCACGCTGCACTCGGACGCGACGGGCGGGTCCGGCGCGGGGCGTGATGGAGCCGATGGCTTCTTCGTCAGCGATGCGCCCGGCGGAGCGAGTGGGCTGGGCGGCAACGGCACCGGTGGCGTGGGAGCACTGGCCGGGGTCGCGAGCGGCATCCAGGAGAGCGCTCGCGCGGCGGGAGCTGTCGTCGTCGAGATGCATCCCGACGCCGGCCCGGCCATCGCGCGGGCCGCGCAGCTCATGCACCGCGTCGACTTCACTGCGACGTACCTCGCGCTCGGGCAGGGCCTCGACCCCGCAGTCTCGCGTCACGTCACCGAACTGCGCGACCGGCTCGGCCGCTGACGTCCGAGCGCGCGTGTTCGCCGTCAGACCCATGTGCCCGAGGCGCGACCGACGACGCGGAGCGCGGCCTGCGACGGGCGCGTCCTCCCGTCCCGTCACTGGGTAGGCTGAGTGGCATGAACACCGCTGCTTCGTCCTCGTCAGGCTCCCCGTTCGACCGCGCGCACGTCGCGTCGATCGTCGACCACACCCTGCTCAAGCCGGAGGCGACGCGCGCGGACGTCGACGCCCTCGCCCGTGAGGCCGAGGCGCTCGGCGCGTACTCGATCTGCGTGTCGCCGTCGATGCTCCCCGTGGAGACGAGCGTCAAGGTTGCGACGGTCTGCGGGTTCCCCAGCGGCAAGCACACGAGCGCCGTCAAGGCCGCAGAGGCCGCAGAATCCGTGGCGCGGGGGGCTGACGAGGTCGACATGGTCATCGACGTGGGCGCCGCGAAGGACGGGCGTTTCGACGACGTCGAGGCCGACGTGCGGGCCGTGCGCGAGGCCACCGAGGGCCGCGTGCTCAAGGTCATCATCGAATCCGCAGCACTGAGCGATGACGAGATCGTCGCCGTCTGCCGTGCTGCCGTCGCGGCGGGCGCGGACTTCGTCAAGACGTCCACCGGCTTCCACCCCGCCGGCGGTGCGAGCGAGCACGCCGTCCGCCTCATGCGCCAGACCGTCGGCCCCGACATCGGCGTCAAGGCCAGCGGCGGAATCCGCGACGCTGCCGCCGCCCACGCGATGATCGCGGCCGGTGCCAGCCGTCTCGGCCTCTCGGGTACTCGGGTGGTTCTCGACGGGCTCGACGGCGACGCCACCGGCGCGGACGCCCCACAGGCCGCGGCCGGTTACTGACCCGCCGCGGCCAGTACGTCAGGCGTCACGCCATGCCTGAAGCGCCCGAACTCCGACCGCGCTCGCGCGAAGGGTGACGTCTCGCTGCGGTTGAGCCCAGCCCGTCAGGGCGTCACAGCCGCGCGACGGTTCGGCACGCGCCACACGACGGCCGTGCCGCCACTGCGCCTCGCGCGGATGACGCAGGTGCCGCCGAGTCGCTCGGCCCGCGCGACGAGGTGGGCGATCCCCGAGCGTCGTTCGAGGTGCTCGGGCAGGCCGCGTCCGTCGTCGGTGACCTTGACGAGCACCTCGTCGCCGACGTCGAGCACGACCCGCACGGCGCTCGCGTGCGCGTGCCGCGCCGCGTTGCTCAGTGCCTCACGCATCACGGCGAGCAGGTCGGTGACGAGGGCGTCGTGGGCCCCGCCGGGGTAGATCGCCGGCATGAGCAGCTGCCCCGCGCGCTGCTGGGGGGTCATCGCGCGGGCGGTCTCCCGGCACGCCGGATCGGGCGTGAGGCCGAGTTGGGGCCGGGCGTCGCGGGACGAGGTCGGCGAGGTCGTGGCCGAAGGGGTCGTCGCTCCCTCGGGCACGGTCGTCCCCGAGGGCGTGGTGCCGCCCGCGGAGCACGCGCCGAGCGCGAGGAGGGCGACGACGGCGGTGGCGCGGGCGACGCCGGTGGCGCGCACGGCGGCGGTGAGAGGCACCCGGTGACGATACGGGTCACGCGGGGTCGATGACGAGGACGCACTGCTCCCCGGCGACCCGGGTGAGCAGCACCGTCGTGCTCGCGCCGTCGCCCGCCCCCCGCCCGATCCGCAGGTCGCGGCGCAGGCGCTCGTCGTCGATCCGGATGCCGCGCTTCTTGATCGTCAGGCCGGTGATCCCGCGCTCGCGCAGGTACGGCCGGAGGACCTTCGTCGAGAACGGGAGGACGTCGCGGACGGCGTACCGGCGGGCGAACGGCACGTCGGTCGCCGTCCCCGCGGTGACGTACCCCAGGCCGGGTTCGAGCTCTTCGCCGCTCGTCGCGGCGGTGACGGGAAGCCTCGCCCTCGCGCTGATCGTCTCGCCCTTCCTCGGGCTCGGCTTCGCCCTCTACCTCGCGCTTCCCGTCTGGTGGCTCGCCTACCTGGCGCTTCTTGGCCGCCCGGGCGAGGACGGCAGCCTCGAATGGTATCCGACCGGCCGGCTGCTCGGCTGGATTGCTGGAAGCGCGGCGCTGGCCTTCGTCGCCATCGCGGTCGTGGCCGCCCCGAGCTACGACACCTTCGCCCGCCAGATCCGCGAGATGAGCGCCTCGATCGTGCGGATC
>ERZ1023267.84-NODE-84-length-37836-cov-7.134486_pt1 | contig 37836 bp, 36 predicted proteins | sample MGYA00520905_ERZ1023267 | MGnify/ENA primary metagenome ERZ1023267 (study PRJEB32759, sample SAMN07749868) | skin metagenome | biome: transportation; feature: city; material: polyester macromolecule | host: Homo sapiens | place: Hong Kong:ISLAND line | collected...
CTCCCCGCCGGGAGCCGTGAGGCGGTGGACGACATGCTCGCCAAGGCGCTCGCCGCCGGCGCCCGGCCCTGGAAGCCGGCGATGGACTACGGCTTCATGTACGGCATCAGCTTCCAGGACCTCGACGGGCATGTCTGGGAGGTGATGCACATGGACATGTCCGGGGCGCAGGCCTGAGCGCCAACATGGACAAGCTGTCATCCGGCGGACAGCGGGGCGCCACGCGGCCCGCGCGAGGATCATGTCGCCCCGGAGCCCCCGGGGAGGATCCCGGAGCTCCCCCCATGCGCAGACGAACCCTCGCCGCCCTCGCCGCCGGTGCCCTCGGCGCGGCCGCCCTGGCGGGCGCCGCCGCCTCCAAGGACGACCCCTTCGGCCACAGGCCGCACGGCCGCTGGAGCAACCTCTCGCCCGCCGACCGCGAGGCCTTCGCCGAGGCGCGCATCGCCGCCCTCCACGCCGGCCTGCGGCTCAACGCCGACCAGGAGAAGCTTTGGCCGCCCGTCGAGGCGGCGATCCGCGACATGGCGCGCCTGCGCCGGGAGCAGCGGGAGGCACGGCGCGAGCGCGGCCGCATCGTCGACGACGCGCCCGGCGCCCTGCGGGCGATGGCCGACGCGGCCCAGCAGCGCATCAACACCCTGGCCACCTGGCGGGCGACGCGCGCGCCCTCGACGTTGAGCTCATAGACCAGCGCCTCCATGCCGTAGTCGGCCTGGGCGATGGTGGTCGAGGAAAACGTGTTCGTCTCGACGATGTCCGCGCCGGCCTCGAGGTAGTCGCGGTGGATGCCCTCGATGATGTCGGGCTGCGTCAGTGACAGCAGGTCGTTGTTGCCCTTGAGGTCGCTCGGCCAGTCGGCGAATCGCTCACCGCGGTAGTCGTCCTCACTCAACCCGTGCCGCTGGATCATCGTGCCCATCGCGCCGTCCATGACGAGGATTCGCTCACGCATGAGCGCGGCCAGCTCCTCGCTGCGATCCCCGCCTGCGTCGCGGCGGGCGTCGTGGTCGGTCGTGGTCGGGTCGGTTGCCTTGGAGCGGCTGCTCACGTGACGTCCCTTCGAGGGCGGGTGGATGTCGCATCATGCTATCGAGCGGCGTCGCCCCGCCTTGGAGCGTGCACGCCGTTGGCCGCATACTGGAATGTCAGGCCCTCGCCGCATCGTCGCCGCGCGCCCGATCCACTCTCACGACCTGCAGAAGGAGACACGCTGTGCGTCGTCACTTCGACCTCACCACGTCGACCCCACCGACCGTCCTCGTCGCCTTCCAGGGCTGGAACGACGTCACCGGCGCCGCGTTCGACGCGATGGATCACCTCGTCAAGGCCACCGGCGCGCGCCTGTGGGCCGACGTCGACCCGGAGGACTACTACGACTTCCAGGTCAACCAGCCGCGCATCGACGTCGTCGACGGCGAGCGCCGCGTCATCTGGCGCACGACGGAGATCTTCCACACGCGACTCGACGCCGTGGGCGACGTGCTCATCGTCAAGGGCATCGAGCCGTCGTTCCGGTGGAAGGCGTTTCTCGCCGAACTGCTCGACGCCATCCACGCGAGCGAGCCGGCGCGCGTCGTCGTGTGCGGTGCCCTCGGTGGGGACACGCCGCACACGCGGCCGCTGCCCGTCACGCTGACGTCGCCGCAGCCGGCGACGCGTGAGGCGTATGACGCGAAGACGCCGACGTACGTCGGCCCGGCGGGCATCGTCGGCATTCTCATCGACGCGCTCGGGCGCTCGGATGTGACGACGATCGCGCAGTGGGTCGTCATGCCGCAGTACGCGCTGGGCAGCCCGCAGCCGAAGGTGACGTGGACGATGGTGCAGGGGTTGTCGAGACTGCTCGACGTCGCGCTGCCCGAGGGCGATCTCGAGGAGCAGGCGCGGGCCTGGGAGCGTGGCGTCAGCGAACTCGTCGCGCAGGACGGCGACATGACCTCCTACGTCGACACGCTCGAGCACTCGATGGACGTCACCGAACTGCCAGAGGCCTCCGGTGACGCCATCGCCGAACAGTTCGAGCAGTTCCTGCGCCGGCGGGACGGCGACAGCCGCCGCGGGGAGCAGGGCCCTGGGGGCGACACGGTCTGACGGGCCGTCGGAACGGCTGGCGTGAGCGGCATGATCGTGCCGAGTTTCTCGCGACGACGGCAGCAGGGGTCCTCGTCGGATCGTGCTGGTGTTGGCGCGAGCAGTGTGTTCAACCCCAAAGCGGAACGATCGTGTCGCTTCGGGTCGAATCGGCCTAGGACGAGTGCTCTGACGGCACGATCGTTCCGATGAAGGGTGCATGAGCCTGTTCAGGACGTGCGAGCGAGGCGGCGCAGCCTCGGCCTCGGCCAGATGGAGCTTGCCGAACTGGCTGATGTCTCCGAACGCTTCGTCCGCTCGCTCGAGCAGAACAAGGCCACGGTGCGACTCGACAAGCTCAGGCCGTCCTCGACGCGCTGGGTCTGGAGCTGCGTGCTGAACCCCGCGGGGGCGTCGGCGCATGAGCCCGCACGCAGATCGCGCGCAGACGGCGGCGCTGGGTGCCGCTGAAGACCTCGACGAGATCGGGTTTGACGCCAGGCGCGTGCAGGACCTGAGCCGCGTCATGCGTCATCGGGCCCGGACGATGGCGGCCACCGCAGCGCGGTGACCGCCACCGGTAGCCCAGCGATACACGCTCAACCGCGCTGATGCACCGCGTCGAAGGCCTGGCTGAGGTCGGCGATGAGGTCGGCGGGGTCTTCGAGGCCCACGGACAGGCGCAGCACCGACTGTGACGGCTTCGCGTCCCCCTCCACGGGGCGGTGCGTCAGGGCTGCCGGGTGCTGGATGAGCGTGTCGACTCCCCCGAGCGAGACGGCGTGCACGATGAGGCGGCAGGCCGACGTCACGACGGCGGCCGCATCGAAACCGCAGGCCATGCCGAACGCGAGCACCCAACCGGGCCCGGCCATCTGACGGGCCGCGACGCCGTCGACGTCGAACTGCGGCAACCCCGGCCACATGACGGCGTCCACCTCGCCGCGCGTCAGCAGCCACTCGGCGACGGCGCGCGCGCCTTCCTGCTGCGCCTTGACCCGAATCGGCAGTGTCGGCAGCCCACGGTGCAACCCGTACGCGTTCGCGGGCGACAACAGTGCCCCCGTGATGGCGCGCACCTGACGCAGCCGCGACGCCCACGCCTCGTCACACGCGACGACGCCGCCCATGAGGTCGCCGTGACCACCCATGAACTTCGTCGCCGAATGCACGCTCAACGTCGCACCGAGCGCGAGCGGATGCTGCAGCACGGGCGTGGCGAACGTGTTGTCGACCATGACGGGCACGTCGCCCGCGGCGCGCACGACGGCCGCGATGTCGACGAGGTCGAGCGTCGGGTTGCCGGGAGACTCGAGGACGACCAGGCCCGTGTCGGCCTCGATCGCGTCGGCGATCTCGTCGACGCCCGCCCACGTCACCCGTGTGCCGAGCAGGCCGGTGGCGAGCAAGTGATCGGTGCCGCCGTACAGCGGGCGGACGGCGACGACGTGCGGGGTGCCCGCCGCGACGGCCGCGAGTAGCACTGCGCTGATGGCGGCCATGCCGGTCGCGAACGCGACGGCTTCGTCAGCGTCCTCGAGCTGCGCGACGGCACGCTCGAACCGGTCGACGTTCGGGTTCCACAGGCGCTGGTACACGAGGGAGCCGTCGACGACGGGGTGCCCGCCCGTCGCGAGCACCTCGTACGAGTCGCCGCCGCGCTCGATGCTGGGCAGCGGGCATGTCGTCGACGCATCGAGGCTCGGCACGTGCACACCGAGGGCGGTGAGGTCGTCACGCCCGGCGTGGACGGCGGCGGTGGCGAGTGATTCCATGTGATCTGTCACACAGGCAGAATGGAAGAACACAGCATCCGCTGTCCATCTGACTGAAGAAACCTGACGACGAAGCGAGCACACGGTGAAACCTTCGAGTAGTGCACCGCGCTCCTCTGCGGAACGGGGGAATCGTCGTACCCGTTACGGGCCGTCGTGGCAACCCGACGCCACGGACCGCCGCATCGTCGAACTGCTCCTCTCGGAGGGACGCATGCCGAACGCCGAGCTGGCGCGCCGCATCGGCCTGCCCGAGTCGACGTGCAGCATCCGCGTGCGCACGCTGCGCGAGCAGGGCGTTCTCGCCGGTGTCCACGCCGACGTCGACCTCGCCCGGCTCGGGCGCGCGATGGAGGCGATGGTCGCCGTCCGGTTCGCCGGGCACCGACGCGAGCAGATGGACGCCTTCCGCGCAGCGATCGTCACCGTCCCCGGCGTCATCGCCGCCTACCACGTGGCGGGTGAGAACGACTTCCTCATCCATGTGTGCGCGGAGTCGCCGCACGCGCTGCGCGATTTCGTCCTCGATCGGCTCACCGGCATGCCGGGCATCGCGCAGGCGCAGACGAGCCTCATCTTCGAGCGGCTGCGCGGCACCGACCCGCTCGGGTGAGGTCGCCCTCGTCGCGCTCGATTGGTCGGATGGAGCCATGAATCCTGTGCGATCACCCCGCTCGACGTCGACGACCCCACCGCGATCGACGCCTGGAACGTCACCCTGCGCGACGCCCTGGCGGCCGGGCGCGAGCACCCCTGCGGGCGCACCGACCGGGCGGCCCGCGCGCAGGTGGCCGCCCACGAACCGGGGCACCTGCTGCACGGATTCGTCGCGCGACGAGGTGTCGAGATCGTCGGCGCCGCACTCATCGAACAGGAGGCCGGCGAGCCCGCTGAGGTGATGGTCGGGGTGCGCTCGCAGGCGCGACGACGCGGTTCGGCCCTCAGATGGCCGACGTCCCGCTCGGCGGCCTCACCCTGCCCGGCAAGCGTGACGGCGATGCCCGCCGCCGCGGGGACGAGCGTCACGCCGAGGGAGGGGTACCTGCTCGTGCGCGCCCTCGCCTGGCTCGACGGCCGGACGGCCGGGTACACGCAGATCCTGCTGGCGAGCGACGCCCCGCAGATGGCGTTGCAGGACGACACGCTCGTCGACCGTTCCTGCCGTCATGCGGGCGTCGCGCGGACGCTCAAGGTCGCCAATCTCGAGCACCTGCAGTCACTTCCGCAGGCGAGCGCGACGCAATGGGTCCAGACCTACTGCGCCGAGACGAACACCGCCATCCTCGCGCGCAGAGCCGCGCTGGGCTTTCGATGCGTTCACGTCATGACCGCGCTCGAAGGGCTCCCGGAGGCAGCTGCGCTCAGGCGTACCTGATCCGGTCGAGCAGCATCGCGAGCGGCTCGGGCACCTCGTCGGCGCCGAGCGCCGCGGCGAGCACAGCGGCCGCGTTCTCCTTGCGACCGGACGCGGCGCGCGCGAACCGGCGCAGCTGATCCGCGAGCGGTTCGTCGGCCCACGCGGCCTGTGTGCGCAGCGCATCGAACTTGCTGCCGAGACCCGCGCCCTCGATGGCGGCCTTCGCGCGCTCGGCGCCGAGCGCGCGGATCAGTTCCCCCTCGAGGTCGGGTTCGCAGACGAAGAAGCCATAGACGGGCAGGTCGCTCGCGTCGAGCACGGGCAGCCCGTCGTCGGCGAGCGCCTTCTCGGCCGCGCGGGTGTCGGCGGCGTCGCAGAGCCCGACGACGTCGGCGTCGGATCGGATCTGCCGGATCTCGCCGAGGACACGGCCGACGTTCGTCGCGCCCTGCAGGTTGACGAGTTCGACGTTCGGGCTCGCGAGCCCGTCACGCTCCATGAGGGCCGCGACGGCCGCGACGTCGCTCGGGCCTTCGAGCAGGACGAACATCGTCGCGGCGCTGGCCGGGCTGATCGTCGTGGTCACAGCTTGACCCCGAGCAGGGCGTCGACGACGTCGTGGATCTGCTGTGCGGAGCCGACGGCTTCTTCGCCCTCGGCTGCACACCAGGCGTCGATCGCGGCGAGCGCGGCGGGCGTGTCGAGGTCGCTGCGCAGGGCGCGGCGGACCGCTTCGATCGTGGGCGTCGCGTCGACGCCATCCGCCTCGATGGCGCGTCGCCACGTCGCGAGGCGCTCCTTCGCGGCGTCGAGCCGCGCGTCGGTGTACTCCCAGTCGGTGCGGTAGTGCTGGTCGAGCAGGACGAGCCGGATCGCCATCGGGTCGACGCCCTCGCGGCGCAGCACGGACACCTTGACGAGGTTGCCCTTGCTCTTGCTCATCTTCTCGCCGTCGTAGCCGACCATGCCCTGGTGGGCATAGTGGTGCGCGAACGGCGGCTGCCCCGTCAGCGCGTCGGCCTGTACGGCGCTCATCTCGTGGTGCGGGAAGATGAGGTCGGTGCCGCCGCCCTGCAGCGTGAAACCGTTGCCGAGGTGCTCGAGCGCGATCGACGTGCACTCGATGTGCCAGCCAGGTCGGCCGCGTCCGACGCCGGGGCCGCCGTCCCACGCCGGCTCTCCCTCACGCTCGGCGCGCCACAGCAGCGGGTCGAAGACGTCCCGCTTGCCCTCACGCTCTGGGTCGCCGCCGCGGTCGGCGAAGACGGCCATCATCTGCTCACGGTCCCAGTGCGAGACCGAACCGAACGTCGGCTGCTGCGCGAGGTCGAGGTAGACGTCCTTCGCGCCGGCAGCGGCGTTCTCGGCGGCGGGCACGTCGACGGTGTAGGCGAGGCCGCGCTCGAGCAGCCGGGCGACGTTGGCCGAATGCAAGGTCATCGACTCGACGACGCCGACGTAGTGCTGCGGCGGGATGACACCGAGGGCCTCCATGTCGCCGTGGAACAGCTCGATCTCGCTCGTCGCGAGCTCACGCCAGTCGACGTCGTCGCGGGCGGCCCGCTCGAGCAGTGGGTCGTCGACGTCGGTGACGTTCTGCACGTAGGTGACCTGCGCGCCCGCGTCGATCATGACGCGCTGGGCGATGTCGAAGGTGACGTAGGTGGCCGCGTGGCCGAGGTGCGTCGCGTCGTACGGCGTGATGCCGCAGACGTACAGCCCGGCCTGCTCGCCGAGATCGATCGGGACGATTTCACCGGCTGCCGTGTCGAAGAGGCGGACGTCGATGTCGGCTCCAGCCGGGGAGGCGACGGGGTTGAGCGCAGGGCGAGACCAGGATTTCACCGCCTCAGCCTAACGGGTACGACCGACGCCTCCGCCCGGCGGACGCGTCACGGCGAGGCCCTCGTGGGCTCTCACAGCGGCGGCCACGGCAGCGGGTAGCGATCGAGCGGCGGCTCTGGAAACACGCCGGCGGTGCGCAGCGCCGCCACGCGCTCGAAGAACGCCTCGACCTCGTCATCGTCGAGGTGTGCGCTGAGCTGCGCGCCGAGCCCGTCTCGCGCGGCCAGGAGCGCCGCGAGGGACGCGTCGTGCGCCGCACTCAACGGTTCACCGGCGAAGCCCCACAGGACGGTGCGCAGCTTGTCGTCGATGTGGAACGTCAGGCCGTGATCGATGGCGTAGAGCTGCATGTCTCCCCCGCCCGATGTGTCCTCGATGAGGTGAGAACCCTTGCGGTCGGCGTTGTTCGTCAGCACGTCCAGCAGCGCGACGTCGCGTAGTGGGTCACCGTCGTGGTGAGCGAGCACGAGGGGGCCCTCGTCGGTGTCGAACGCGGCGATCGCGTGCACGTCGTCAGTCAGCTCGTCCTCGTCGAGCAACGCCACCTGGTGATGCTCGGCCGGTTCGAGCGGTCCGACCCAGCGCTGCAGGGATCCCTCGCCGAGCTGCGGGTCGACGTGCCACGTCGTCTCCGGAACGCAGCGCATGCCGGCCGCGGCGGCGACGAGGTAGGTCGCGACCTCGCGGTGCGCGAGCGTCTCCGACCGGAAGTCGCGCAACGGTTGCTCACCGCGCACGGGTTTGAACACGGCGCGCTCCCCCGTCGCCGTCATCAACCGCACGACGACGTTGGAGGCGTCGACGAGGCGACCCTCGATCTGCCACTCGAGCTCGCTCAGTTCGGGCGCGCCGAGCTCGAGCGGTCGGGAGGTGACGTCGGGCGTCTCGCTCACCGGCGTCGGTACCCGTTCGCGCGGGGGCAGACGTGGCCGCGCGGGTCGAGCGGTTCGTTGCACAGTGGGCAGGGACGGCGGCCCTGCGCGACGAGCGCGAGCGAACGACGCGTGAACTCGCGCGCGGCGGGCGGGGCGAGCACGACGCGCAGGCCCGTGATGGCGGTGATCGCGGCGCCCTCATCGTCCTCGTCCATCTCGGCGTCGAGGTCGTGGCACTCGAGCGCGAAGACGCGCTCCATCGGATTCCAGCTGACGCTCATGCTGCCGACGCGGAACAGCGGGTCGACGGGCAGTTCGAGCGGGTCGTTGTCGGGTGCGGTGGCCGGCTCGTCGCGGTCGGCGCCGACCTCGTCGAGCAGCTCTTCGAGGCGCTCGGCGAGCAGAGCCACCTGCTGCTTCTCGATGGCGACGCCCTCGACGCGGCGCGCGTCACGCACCTGTAGGTAGAACTCGCGAGAGCCCGGCTCACCGACGGTGCCCGCCACGAAGCGCGCGGGCTGGTTGAACTCGACTACAGACATGTCCGTGAGCCTACTGCGTCGCGCCGGTGGCGCCACCGACGGTGGATTCGGCGCTCGTCGAGCGCGCCAGACCGACGGCCTCGCCGAGGCCACCGGAGGTCACGTTCATCGCGAGGACGAAGGGGCGATCGCCGACGAAGCGGATGACGCTCATCGACGCGGGCGCGAGGACGATGCGCTGGAAGTCGTCGAGGTGCTGACCGAGCGCGTCCGACAGCATCGACTTGATGACGTCCCCGTGGCTGACGACGACGCCCACGCCCGAGCCGCCCTGCTCGTCGCTGCTGCGTTCGTCCAGCTCGCGCGCGAGGGCGCGCACAGCGTCGACGGCGCGTCGCTGCATGGCGAGCATCGACTCGTGCTCGAACTGCGGGCTCGGCGGGAACGTCACCTGCGACGGGTGTTCCTGCACCTGCTTCCACAGCTCCTCGCCGGCGAGGTCGCTGAGCTTGCGCCCCGTCCAGGCGCCGTAGCGGCACTCGCCGACGGCGTCGTCGGTCTCGACGGCGACGCCGCTCGCCGCGCGCAGGGCGTCCGCCGTCTCCTGGCAGCGCACGAGCGGCGAGGCGACGATGCGCTCAGGCGTGCAGCAGGCGCTGATCGCCGCGGCGGCGGCGTCGGCCTGGGTGCGCCCCAGCTCGTCGAGATGGACGTCGGGGCTCCAACCGGCGAGGACGCCGGAGGCGTTGGCGCTCGTGCGCCCGTGCCGCAGCAGGATGATGGTGGCCACGCGACCAGGCTACCGGCCCGGCCGTCCATGACCCGTGTCGCGCCACGGCGCGGGCAGCGCGGTAGCGCAGAATACGACGGTGATCATCGACCAGGCCGTCTATCGCGGCGGCAAGCGCATCGACTGCGGCGACCTGCACGCCGGGCTCGCCGATCTGCGCGAGCACGACGACGGCTTCCTGTGGGTCGGGTTGAAGGATCCGACGGCCGGCGAGTTCTCGCTCATCGCCACGGAGTTCGGCCTGCACCCCCTCGCGGTCGAGGACGCTCTCGGCGGTGGGCAACGCCCCAAGTTCGAGGTCTACGACGGCATGGCGTTCCTCGTCATGCGCACGTTGCGCTACATCGAGGCGACGTCCGACGTCGAGACCGGCGAACTCATGGTGTTCGTCGGCGACCGCTTCGTCGTCACCGTCAGGCGCGGTGAGCCGACGCCGCTGGAGACGGTGCGCGCCGCGTTGGAGCACGACCCGAGGCTGCTGGAGAAGGGCCCCGTCGCGGTCATCTACTCGGTCATGGACGCGGTCGTCGACAAGTACCTCGCCATCGACGAGGAGCTGAGCAACGACGTCCTCGCGATCGAGCATCAGGTGTTCACGCCGAGCGTGACGACGGACGTCAGCGACATCTACGAACTGAAGCGCGAACTGCTCGAGGCGCGGTGGGCTGTGCAGCCGCTCATCGAGCCGACGCGGCGCCTCGTCGCGTCGTCGTTCGTCGACGAGGGGTTCGCGCCGTTCTTCCGTGACGTGCTCGATCACCTGCAACTCGTCAGCGAGCACATCGAGACCTACGATCGGTTGCTGTCGGACGTGCTGTCGGCGTACCTGTCGCAGGTCGGCGTGCAGCAGAACAACGACATGCGCAAGATTTCGGCGTGGGTCGCCATCGCGACGGTGCCGACGATGCTCGCCGGCATCTACGGCACGAACTTCCACTCGGTGCCGGAGCTGGAGGCGTCCGTGCGCTTCGGCGGCCGCGGCGGTGGGTACGAGTTCTACTACGGGTACTACCTGATGATCGCCGTGCTCGCGACGATCGGCGTGCTGCTGTGGCGCGCGTTCAAGAAGTCTGGATGGTTGTGATGGTGGTTCGCCACATCGGTGACGCGGCGCCGCGGGTGCCGACGCGCGTGCTCAACGGCAGCGGGACGCGTGTCAGCGCGTTCGTGCTCGGCGTGTCCGGGTGGGCCCGCGGCGTGACGGCGGAGAGCGCGCAGGAGATGGCGCGCACGTATCTCGCTGCCGGCGGGCACACGTTCGAGACGAACGACGTCGACGCGGGCGCCGCCGAGGTGCGGCTGCGTGAGGCCCTCGAAGGCCGCCGGCGCGAGGAGTACCAGCTCGTCGCGCGCAACGGCCGTCACGGAGCGCTCCCCTTCGCCCCGGGCCCGGACACCTCCCGCGCCGGCCTCATGGCCGCGCTCGATGCGACGCTCGAGCGCCTCGGCACGGAGCACGTCGACCTGTGGCTCGTCGAGGGTGACGACGGCGTTACCCCGAGCGTCGAGGTCGCCTCGGCACTCGAGTGGGCCGTCACGACGGGCCGGGCGAGCGACGTCGGCCTGAGTGACGTGCCCGCCTGGCGCGCGGTCGACGTCAGTCACCTGCTCGCGGCGCGCGGCGTCCACCTCGTCGCGCACGCTGTGGAACATCACCTGCTGCGCGCCGACGCCACGGACGTCGTCGAAGCCGCCGCGGCGCGCGGCTACGGCGTCATCGCGGGCGCCGGGCTCGCGCGCGGCGTGCTGACGGGCAAGTACCGCCACGGCACGCCGGCCGATTCGCGTCGCGCCTCCGGCGATCTCGTGGCGAGCGGAGCCTCACGTGAGACGACGCGCGCCGTCGTCGAATCACTCGCGACGGCGGCCGACGGCCTCGGCGTCCACCCCGCCGAACTGGCCCTCGCCTGGTCGTTGCACGCGCCCGGCATCGACGCCGTCGTCGCGGGGTCTCGCACCGCGGCTCAACTGCGTGTCGCGCTGCGCGCCGGCGAGCTGAGTGTGCCGCGCGAGATCGTCGTGGCGCTCGACGAGGTCGCCGGCGCCTGACGGCGGGTGGCCTTGGTCGTCAGAACGCTCGGCCCCCGTGGCCGAGCGTTCGGCCCAATGGGGCGTTCGCCTCAGCCGCGGCCGCGCGCAGAGCGGTGCTTTTCGTCGCCGCTCGTCTCGTCGTCAGCATCGTCGAGGTCATCGTCTTCGTCGTCCTCGTCGTCGAAGTCGTCATCGAAATCGTCGTCGTCGAAGTCATCGTCCTCGAAATCGTCGTCGTCGAGCAGGACGAGCGGCGTCATCTCGTTGAACGCGTTGAGCAGCGCGTCGTCGTAGGTCTCGAACGCGTCGGCCAGGGCGTCGGATGCCGCGATGACGGCGGGGTCGTCGTCACCGCGACGCGCTGAGCACGCCTCGAGGTGACGTTCGAAAGCGAGTGTGAGGGCTTCGAGGGCAGCGCGCGGGTCGGCGTTCATGTGGAAAACGCTACCCCGATCGCGCAAGAATGTGCAGATGGCCGAGTACGAATACCGCACGCTCACGTTCGCGCGTGACGCGAGCCGCAGCGACATCCGCCAGAGCCTCACCGACGAGGCCGAGTACGGGCACTGGGAGCTGGCCCGCACCCGCATCTACCTCGGTGGGGTCCGCCGCATCTGGTTGCGGCGCCGCATCATCCGCATGCGCCCGCAGGACAACGGCGGCTGGCTCTGATCAGCAGTCGGTGAGCAGACGCGCGAGCACCCGCTGCCCGAACTCGAGGCTTTCGACGGGCACGCGTTCGTCGATGCCGTGGAACATCGGCGCGAAGAGCAGATCGGACGGCAGCCGCAACGGTGTGAAGCCGTAGCCGTTGATGCCGAGCTGCTTGAGTGCCTTGTTGTCGGTGCCCGCCGACAGGCAGTAGGGCAGGATCTCGCAGCCCGGGTCCTCGGTGCGCAGCGCGTCCTTCATCCGCTCGACGAGGTGGCCTTCGAACGGCGCGTCGAGCGCGATGTCGCGATGCAGCGTCTCGATCGTCACGTGCTCGCCGGCGAGTTCGGCGATGACGTCCATCAGCTCGTCCTCGTGCCCGGGCAGGAAGCGGCAGTCGACGTTGACCGACGCCGTCTGCGGAATGACGTTGTGCTTGTAGCCGGCGTCGAGCATCGTCGGGTTCGACACGTTCGCGAGGGCCCCCTCGACGAAGGTGCGCGCGCCGGGGATGTGCGCGAGCAGCGCGTCGGTGTCGTCGTCGGTGTAGGTCGTCCCCGTGATGTCTGCGAGACCGTCGAGCAGCTGGCGGACGCTCGCGACGTACTGGCGCGGCCAGACGTGGGCGTCGATGCGGCCGATCGCCGCGGCGAGGCGCGCGATGGCGTTCTCGTCGTTGGGGACGCTGCCGTGGCCGGCGCGGCCGTGGGCGGTGAGGCGGATCCAACGGATGCCCTTCTCCCCCGTCTGCAGCAGGTAGGCGCGCTGGTCGCCGCCGCCCTTCTTCGGCACGGTGACGGAGTAGCCGCCGACCTCGCTGATCGCCTCGGTGGCGCCCTCGAACAGTTCGGGACGGTGGTCGACGGCCCAGTGCGAACCCTTGACGCCGCCGGCCTCCTCATCGGCGAAGAACGCGACGACGAGGTCGCGCGGCGGAGTGACGCCGCGGCGGGCGAAGTCGCGGACGGTCGCGAGGATCATCGCGTCCATGTCCTTCATGTCGACGGCGCCGCGGCCCCAGACGCAGCCGTCCTCGACGTCGGCGGCGAACGGGTCGTGCGACCAGTCGGCGGCGTCGGCGGGCACGACGTCGAGGTGGCCGTGGACGACGAGCGCGCCGCGTTCGCGGTCGGCCCCCGGGATGCGGACGACGACGTTCGCGCGCCCCGGCTCGCTCTCGAACAGTTCGGGTTCGAGGCCGACCTCCTGTAGCTGGCCCACGACGTACTCGGCCGCCTCACGCTCGCCGGGGCCCTCGGTGCCCGGGCCGTAGTTGCTCGTGTCGATGCGGATCAAATCGCGGCAGATGCGCAGGACGTCGGATTCGGAGGAGGTCTGAGAAGCCATGGCTCCACCTTTTCATTCCTGCGTGGGCAGCACGCAAGAACGCCCCGGTGATATCTCACCGGGGCGTTCTCGTGAAGTGTGTCCGAGGGGGGACTTGAACCCCCACGTCCGATAAAGGACACTAGCACCTCAAGCTAGCGCGTCTGCCATTCCGCCACCCGGACAGGTGGTGTTTTCCGGCCGCTTTCGCGCCCTTCCAACGAGGAAGAACATTACCAGGCGTTCGCTTGGAGTGCACATCGGCTCGGCTCAGGCGTGGCCCGTCGGCTGCTCGCCGTCCTGCTCGGGGCGGTGCGGCAGACGGATCTGACGCTGCGGCTGCTGCTGGGTCTCGCGCGGAGCGTCGACCGGCTCGGGCTGCAGACCGGCGTCGGACCCGCTGGCGGGCCTCGTCTGCGCGCCGCGCGGCGCCTGCGGCATCGCCGATGCGCCGAGGGCGGGCACACCGTCGTCAGCGCCGGAAGGGTGCTGCGGGCGGGACGTCGAATCCTCCGCCTCGTTCGTTGCCTGGTCGACCTGGCCACGCGCGTTGGCGAGCGCGACCTGAGGGTCCTCGAGCTTCGTGTCGGCGAACGCGTTGTCGTCGTTCGTGCCGGGGTCGACCCATTCCTCGTCGTCGTTGTCGCCCGGACGCCCGGCGTCGCCGCCGAGAGCGCTCGAGATGCCGCGCAGCGCGTCGGTGACCTCCGAGGGGATGACCCACATCTTGTTCGAATCGCCCTGCGCTAGCTGCGGCAGCGTCTGCAGGTACTGGTAGGCGAGCAGACGCTGCGTCGGCTTGCCGCGGTGGATGGCGTCGAACACCTGCTGGATGGCGCGCGCCTCACCCTGGGCCTTGAGGACGGCGGCCTGCGCCTCACCCTCGGCGCGCAGGATCTGGCTCTGCTTCTCACCCTCGGCCGTGAGGATCTGGCTCTGCTTGAAACCCTCGGCGTTCAGGATGGCTGCGCGGCGGTCACGCTCGGCGCGCATCTGCTTCTCCATCGAATCCTGCACCGACGCCGGCGGGTCGATCGCCTTGAGCTCCACACGATTCACGCGGATGCCCCAGCGGCCCGTCGCCTCGTCGAGCACGCCGCGCAGCTGCCCGTTGATCTGGTCACGCGAGGTGAGCGTCTGCTCGAGGTCGAGCGAACCGATGACGTTGCGCAGCGTCGTCACCGTCAGCTGCTCGATACCCTGGATGAAGTTCTCGATCTCGTAGACGGCCGACTTCGGATCCGTCACCGAGTAGTAGATGACGGTGTCGATGCTGACGACGAGGTTGTCGCTCGTGATGACGGGCTGCGGCGGGAACGTGACGACCTGCTCACGCAGATCGATGTTCGCGCGCACCCTGTCGATGAACGGCACGAGGATGTGCAGACCGTCCGTCAGCGTGCGGTTGTACGAGCCGAGACGCTCGACGATCTGAGCCGTCTGCTGCGGCACGATGCGGATCGTGCGCATGACGACGACGACCGCGAAGACCAGCAGCAGGATGACGACGATGAGTCCTGGGGACATGTTCCCTCCCTGTGGCCGGGCGAACCCGGCGTGATGCGCGGACGCTGGCGGGAGTGCTCGCTCAGCGCCGCTCGGTGGTGGCGGGGTCGACGAGCAGAGTCGCGCCCTGCAGGTCGATGACGTGGACGGGCGAACCGAGGGGCAGCGTCGTGCGCACGTCGGTGCGCGCGCTCCACAGGTCGCCGTGCACCTTGACGAGGCCCTGCGACTCGGAGACCGGCTCGACGACGAACCCCGTCTGACCGACGACCGAACGCGGCCCGATGTCGGTGTTGTCGCGCGTCGGGCGCAGACGGCGACGCAGCATCGGGCGCAGCGTGAACAACAACCCGACGGCGACGGCCACCGCGATCGGCGCACTGATGACGAAGTCCGCACCGAAGTACGACGCGATCGCGCCCGCGAGCGCGCCGAGCGCGAGCATGATGAACACGAAGTCGACCGTGACGGCCTCGACGGCGGCCATCGCGAGGGCGACGCCCAGCCACATCAGCCATGCACTGTTGTTCATGCTCGGTCCAGCTCCCCGCTTCGACGACTTCGTACCTGCAATCTACGTGGAACGCTCGTCCGGTTCGACCCGAGAACCTAACGATTACCTCACGGTGACGCGGCAGCGGCGCCGTCCCACGCCGGCGGTTCGCCGGGCGTCAGCGCCGGATCGTCCACGGCGAAGGTACGCACCGGACCCTTCGGGGTGCGCGGGCCCTCGAACCGGACGGTGACGCGGCCACGCCCTGAACCCCACACCCAACCCGCGCCGAACTCGTCGTGATGCACGTCCATGCCGGGGCGCCACGACGGCGTCGTGCCGGGGCTGAAACGCGTCGTCAACTCCTGAGGCAGGGTCGACGGCGCCTCGTCGGCGTCGGGGTCAGCGTCGTCGCTGCTGGGGGTGGCGGCTGTCGACGACTCACCGACGGCCTCGGGAAAGGCCGGCGTGTCGACGGGAGCCTCGAGTTCGAACAGCCCCGACTGCGCGTGCGTGACGAAACCGCTGACGCCCACACCGATGAGACGCACACCCTGCGCGAGGTCGAGCCCGTCGAGCAGGCGCTGAGCCGTGCGGGCGATGACGTCGGCGTCACGGCTCGGGGTCGGTGATGTCGAGCTGCGCGTCAACGAACTGAAGTCAGGAAGGCGCACCTTGAGGTGCACGGTGCGCCCGAAGACTCCGGCCTTCTCGCAGCGAGCGGAGACGGCCTGCGCGATGCGCTCGATCTCGCGGCGCAGCACGGCGCGATCGTGGACGTCGCGTTCGAACGTCTCCTCGTGCGAGACGCTCTTCGCCTCGCGGGTGAGGGTGAGGTCCCGATCGTCGCGGGCGCGCGCCAGTTCGTGGAGGGAATGCCCGTGACGCTCACCGAAGATGCTGACGAGATCGACGTGCGTCATCGCGCGCAGCTGTTCGACCGTCTCGACACCGAAGGTGCGCAGCCGCGCCGCAGTCGCCGGGCCGACGCCGCTGATCGCGCGCACCGACATCGGCGCGAGGAACTCGAGCTCGCTGCCCGGTTCGACGACGGTGATGCCCGCCGGCTTGTTCAGGTCGGAGCCGATCTTCGCGAGCATCTTCGACGACGCCGCCCCCGCGCTGACGCTCAAACCGCCCGTTGCGTCGGCGACGTCACGGCGCAGGGTCTCGAGCACCTCGCGCACGTGCGCGGTGCTCGAGACCTCGAGGTCGGCGCCGCGCAGGTCGACGTACGCCTCATCGATCGAGACCTGCTCGACGAGCGGCGACAGCTCGCGCAGCACGGCCATGACGGCGAGCGACGACGCGCGGTACGCCTCGAACCGTGGCGAGAGGAACGCCGTGCCGGCCGGGCAGATGGCCCGTGCCTCGGCGGTGCTCATCGCACTGCGGGCGCCGAACGCTCGCGCCTCGTACGACGCCGTCGAGACGACGCCGCGCAGGCCGGTGCCACCGACGATGACGGGGCGTCCACGTAGGCTCGGCTTGTCGCGCTGCTCGACCGAGGCGAAGAACGCGTCGAGGTCGACGTGGACGATGCTGGCGTCGTCTCTCACACCAGGTCGATGACCACCTTGACGTCGCCGTCGCGGCGCTCGAAGGCCTCGGCGAACTTCTCGAGCGGCACGCGTCGCGTGATGAGTCGCTCCAGCCAGGCGTTGTCGGCCTTCGCGAGCACCTCGGCCGCGCCCTGGTAGTGACGCAGGTTCGCGTTGACCGAGCCGACGACGACTCCGTTGTCGAGCACGAGGTCGCGGTTGATGTGGCCCAGGTCGACCTCTTGCTCCTTCGGCGCGGAGATGCCCGTCAGGCACACGATGCCGTAGGGCACGTTGTTGGCGAGCACGCCCGAGATGACGGGCACCGCGCCGGTGGCCTCGATGACGACGTCGGGGGCGATCTGCTGCATCTGTTCCACGACGTCGCCCGTGACGTAGGTGGCGCCGAGGTCGCGCACGAGCTCGGGCTTGAGACCGTCGGTGGGCCGGTCGAGGACGTAGACGTCGAGGCCCTTCTGGACGCCGATGAGCGCGCCGAGCAGACCGATCGGCCCGGCACCGGTGACGAGCACCTTCTTCGGCGCGAACGTCGCGCGGGCGCCGATGCGCTCGACCTGCTCCCAGGCCTTCGTCACGACGGTCGTCGGCTCGAGCAGCACGCCGACCTTCTCCAGCGACGGGTCGAGCTTGACGGCGTGGTCGGCGGGGATGCTCCAGCGCTGCGAACCGAACCCGTGGATCTGCTTGATGCCGTGCTCGGTGTACTCGCCGTTGCGGCACATGTCCCACTCCCCCGCGGCGCACGCGACGCACGGCACGGTGTCGGGCATGCGGACGATGCCGACGACGAGGTCGCCCTCGGCGAAGTCGGAGCCCTCGGGAGCCTGCAGGACGCGCCCGAGCGACTCGTGGCCGAGGACGAGGCGCTCGGCGCCCTCTGGCGCCCAGCCGTAGGCACCGTCGGCGATCTCGTGGTCGGTGCCGCACACGCCGAGGGCGATGCCCTCGACGAGCAGGTCGCCGGGCCCGGGCGTCGGGTCGGGCATGTCGGTGACGGCGAGGGAATCCTTGCTCAGGGGCAGGACGGTGAGTGCGCGCATGACTCCAACTCTAGGCCCCGGGCAGGAGGTCATCCGACGCTTCGGTGGACCAGCAGCGGCAGGACGCAGACGGCGCCCGCCTCGCGTAGCGCGGCCGCGGCGACGGTGGGCTCCCACGTCGTCGACGAGGTGTCGACGACGAGCAGGACGCTCGCTCCCGCGACCTGCGGAGCGCTCCCGGCGAGGGCTTCGCGCCACGCGGCGGCCACCTCGGCGCCCGAGGCATCGCCGACGTTGGGCGGCACGACGTTCCACGTCGTGTGCGGCAGCTTGCCCGCGGCGCCGAGGTGCGCGGCCAGCGACTCGACCCGGGCGGTGCTGACCTCGCCCGAGCCGACCCGCGTCGGCAGCGCGACGATGCATGAGGGGCGCTGGCGCCACGTCTTCGACCAGGCCGCGAGCACGCGCACCGCGGATTCCTGCAGCGCCTGCGACGCCTCCTGCGTGCCCTGGGCGCGCCGATCCTCTCGCCGCTCGTCCTCCCACTCGGCTGCGTCGGCGTGGATGAGCACCCGCCCGGGGTCGGCGGCGAGGTTCGCGGGGATGCGCCCGCGGGTGCCGAACGCGCCACCGGGCCACATCTTGCGCGGTTCGAGGGTGATGGTCTCGGCGCGCAGCACCGCCGCGATGCGTTCGAGCGTCGCGGGGTCGATGTCCGTCGTCAGCGGCTCGGGCAGGTGGCCCAGGCAGACCGAGCACTGGCCGCAGTCGGCGGCCTCGGGGTCGTCGAGGGCCGTGCGCAGAAGCTTCATGAGGCACTGGGCGCCGGCGATGTAGCGGCGCATGATGTCGGCCTCGCGCTCCCGCGTCGCGATGACGCCCGCGTAGTGCTCCTCGTCGAAGCTCCACTCGACGCCGGTGGCGCGCCAGCCGTCGGGGGTGCGCTCGACGACGCCGTCGACGGCGAGTTGCTTGAGCAGCAGCTCGACCCGGTTGCGTCGCAGGCCCGTCTCCGCGTCGAGGGCCACGACGCTCATCGGCTCGGCCGCGGCCTGCAGTGCGGTCAGGAGCGTCGCGACCTGCTCCTTCTTCGGGATCGTCGCCGTCGCGAAGTACTCCCAGATGTTCTCGTCGCCCGCGGCGGGCAGCAGCGCGACGACGGCCGAGTCGATGGCACGGCCCGCACGCCCGATGTGCTGGTAGTACGACACCGGTGACGCCGGCGCGCCGAGGTGGACGACGAAACCGAGGTCGGGCTTGTCGTAGCCCATCCCGAGCGCTGACGTCGCGATCAGCGCCTTGACACGGTTGTGGCGCAGATCGTCCTCGAGCTGTTCTCGCTGAGCGGCCTCGAGCTGACCGGTGTACGCAGCGACGGGCAGCTCGTCACCGTGCGCGGCCGTCACAGCCGCCGCGAGACGTTCGGCGTCCGCGACCGTCAGGGTGTAGACGATGCCACTGCCCGGCAGTGACGCGAGATGGTCGACGACCCACGCGTAGCGCTGCAACGCCGTCATCTCCGGCAGCACCGCGAGGTGCAGCGACGAGCGGGCGAGCGGCCCCCGCAGCACGAGGGAGGCCTCCCCCAGCTGCTGCGCCAGATCCTCGGTGACGCGCTCGTTGGCCGTCGCCGTCGTCGCGAGCACGGGTGTCGCCGGGTTGAGCGTCGTCAGGACGTCGGCGACGCGGCGGTAGTCGGGGCGGAAGTCGTGCCCCCAGTCGGACAGGGCGTGCGCCTCGTCGATGACGAGCAGCCCCAGATCACCCGCGAGCGAACGCATGACGCGTTCACCGAACGTCGGGTTCGCGAGGCGCTCTGGCGAGACGAGCAGCACGTCGAGCTGCCCGGCCGTCACGGCCTGCTCGATGGCGCCCCAGGCGTCGAGGTTGCCGGAATGTATCGCAGCGGCCCGCAGCCCCGCACGCTCGGCGGCGGCCACCTGGTCGCGCATGAGGCTGAGCAGTGGTGAGACGACCAGCGTCGGGCCCGCGCCGCGGCTGCGGGCGATCGCCGTCGCCACCCAGTAGACGGCCGACTTGCCCCACCCCGTCGCCTGGACGACGACGACGCGCGCGCCCGGCCGACCGAGCGCCTCGACCGCGACGCGCTGATCGTCGCGCAGGCGAGCGTCCGGCCCGGCCAGGGCGTGCAGCACGGAGGAGGCGACGGCGTCGAAGCCGGTGTCCTGTTCAGCGTTCATGGGACGAACTGTGGCACGAGACACCGACAACCCCGGAACGACGCGGATTCAGGCCTTAGACGAGGACGCCGCCGCAGCCTTCTCGGCACGCTTGCGACGCCGCTCGGCGGCGATGCGGGCGTCGTCGGCCTCGGCCTCGTCGAGCGTCGGCGCGGTGCCACCCATGGAGGCGGGCAGGAACTCGAGGTCGGCGCCGCTCAGCGTCGGGTAATTCGCGCGTGCCGCGTCGAGCAGCTTCTGCATCGCGTCCTTGACGCGCTGCGTGTTCTGCTCGGGGCTGAGCGTCTCGTCGTACGTCATTGGCTCACCGACGGCGACGGTGATCGGCGTGTTCGTGCGCCCGAGACGCTTCGGCTTGCCCTTCGTCCACACACGCTGCGAACCCCACAGGATCATCGGCACGATCGGCACCCCGGCCTCCTGCGCCATGCGCACGCCGCCGGTCTTGAAGGACTTGAGCTCGAATGAGCGGGAGATCGTCTCCTCCGGGAAGATGCCGACGAGCTCGCCGCGCTTCAGGGCAGCGACGGCGTCGCGGTAGCTCTGCGCGCCGTTGCCGCGCTCGACGGCGATGTGCTTCATGCCGCGCATGAGCGGGCCCGAGATCTTGTGGTCGAAGACCTCCTTCTTCGCCATGAATCGGATGACGCGGCGCTGCTTGATCGCCGGGAAGCCCGCGTACGTGAAGTCCATGTACGACAAGTGGTTCATCATGACGACGGCGCCACCGGTGCGCGGCAGGTTCTCGGAGCCGACGAGGGTGAACTTGAGCCCCTGCGCGGCGAAGAGGCTGCGCGCAATGGCGAGAACGGGAGGGTAGACGAGTTCCATGTCCACCAGCCTAATCCCGCTAGGCTGACGCGGTGCTGCAACAGATCGAGGCGACGCGCTTCGTCGTCCCCCTGCGTGAGGGCGGCTCGCTGCCCGGCGTCGTCGAGGGTTCCGACCTCGGCACGTGGGTCGTCAAGTTCCGCGGAGCCGGCCAGGGGCTCAAGGTGCTCGTCGCCGAGGTCGTCGTCGGCGAACTCGCCCGTGCGCTCGGCCTGCGGGTGCCCGAGCTCGAGCTCGTCGAGCTGCCGGAGGCCATCGCGAAGTACGAGGCCGACGAGGAGGTGCAAGATCTGCTGACGGCGAGCGTCGGGCTCAACCTCGGCGTCGACCTGCTGCCGGGCGCCTTCGCCTATGACGGCTCCATCCCGCCGCCCGCCGACGAGGCCGCCACGATCCTGTGGCTCGATGCGTTCACCGCGAACATCGACCGCACCCCGCACAACCCGAACCTCGTGCGCTGGCACGGGCAGACGTGGTGCATCGACCACGGTGCGGCGCTGTACTTCCACTACTCGTGGCCGTCGAAGGGCTCCCACCCGGAGCGTTTCGCGGCGCAGCGCTTCGATCTGGGCTCCCACATCATGGCCGGGGTGGTCGACCCCTCGCCCGCGGCCGCAGCGGCCGCACACGAGCGTCTTGCTGCGCTCGTCACCCCTGGCCTGTTGCGCGAGATCCTGACGCTCGTGCCCGACGAATGGCTCGAGACGAGTGAGTCGATGCCGCACGCCGACGACGTGCGCGCCGCCTACGTCGAGAACCTGCTCGCGCGCCTCGCCGCCCCGCAAGCATGGTCGCCGGCGTTCGCGGGTGAGATGCGATGAGCGTCGGCTACCAGTACGTCGTGCTGCGTCTCGTGCCGTCGATCGAGCGCGAGGAGTTCCTCAACGTCGGCGTCGCGCTCTACGCGCAGATGGCCGATTTCCTCGACGCCCGTTTCCACCTCGACGCGACCCGCCTCGCCGCCTTCGCTCCGACGCTCGCCGCCGCAGACGTCGAGCAGTCGCTCGCCTCGCTGTGCGCCGATGTGCGCGGCGAGCCGTGCCCCGGGCGCCCTGACCTGCCGAAGCTGGGGCAACGCTTCGGCTGGATCAGCGCGCCGCGTTCGACGATCGTCCAGCCGGGCCCGATGCACGGCGGGGTCAGCAACGACCCGGGCGCCACCCTCGAACGTCTCGTCGACCGGCTCGTGCGCTGAGCTGGCTCAGGCCCATACCCGCTCAATCCTGGGGCGTGGTCGGTAGGGTCGAACCATGAGCATCGAACGAACCACTGCGCCCGACCCCTACGATCACCTGCCGGTGTTCCCGGCCCTCACCGTCACGAGCACGAGCTTCAGCGACGGCGGCGACCTCGCCGAGACGTATGTCTACGACGGCTGGGGCGTGAACGGGCAGAACGTCTCGCCGCAGCTGTCGTGGAGCGGTGCGCCGGAGACGACGACGTCGTACGTCGTCACCTGCTTCGACCCGGACGCGCCGACCCCGTCGGGCTTCTGGCACTGGGCGATCGCAGGCATCCCGGCGGACGTCACCGAACTCGCCGAGGGCGCCGGATCGGGTGACGCCGCGTTGCCCGAGGGCGCCTTCCACGTCGCCGGTGATGGCGGCGTCAAGGGCTGGATGGGGCCGTGCCCGCCCGAGGGTGACGGCAAGCACCGATACATGTTCGCGGTCCACGCGATCGAGGGTGGCCCTCTCGCGATCGACGACTCGGTCACGCCCGCCGTCCTCAGCTTCAACGCCGTCTTCCAGACCGTCGCACGCGGCGTCACGACGGGCCTGTACGGTCACTGATCGTCCCGGCCACTGATCTCAGCGGCTGCCAGCCGACACAGCACGAGGCCCCGATGACCACGAGTGGATGCTCGTCGACGTCGGGGCCTCGGCGCGCCCCGTCACACGCGTAGCGTGTACATCGCGACGGCGCTGGCGGCCGCGACGTTGAGCGAGTCGACGCCACCTGCCATCGGGATGCGGACGGTGACGTCGCACGCGGCGACCGTTCGCGTTCCGAGGCCGTCGCCCTCGGTGCCCATGACGAGCGCGAGGCGTTCGGGCTCACGCGCCGCGAGTTCGTCGAGCGTTACGGAATCGTCAGCCAGCGCCATCGCGGCGACCGTCCATCCGGCCTCCTGAAGTCGCGTCACCGAGCCGGGCCACGGGTCGATGCGCGTCCACGGCACCTGGAACACGGTGCCCATCGACACGCGCACCGAGCGGCGGTACAGCGGATCTGCGCAGCGCGGGGTGACGAGGACGGCGTCGACGCCGAGCGCCGCGGCCGATCGGAAGATGGCACCGACGTTCGTGTGATCGACGATGTCCTCGAGCACGACGACGCGCCGCGCGTCACGCAGCAGTTCTTCGGGCAAGGCCAGCGCGGGGCGGTTCATCGACGCGAGAGCCCCGCGGTGCAGATGGAAACCCGTCATCGACTCGATGACGTCGGCCTCCCCCACGTACACGGGGACGTCGGCGGCCTCGGCGTCCGCGACGATGTCGGCGAGGTCGTCGAGCCAGCGCTGGCCCATGAGGAAGCTGCGGGGACGATCGCCGCGCGCGAGGGCGCGGCGGATGACCTTCTCGCTCTCGGCGATGTAGAGGCCGCGCTCGGTTTCGAGCTTCTTGCGCAGCGCGACGTCGGTGAGGCGGAAGTAGTCGGCGACGCGGTCGTCGTCGGGTGAGGTGATGCGGATCGGCACCGGCGATCAGGCCTGCGCGGCGCGGGCGCTCCAGCGCTCACCGTGACGATCGAGCTCGAGCGCGAGACCGAACGTCTCCGAGAGGTTCTCGGCCGTCAGTGTCGACTCGATCGGGCCGGCGGCGACGACGCGGCCCTCGCGCAGCATGAGGATGTCGGTGAAGCCCGGCGGGATCTCCTCGACGTGGTGGGTGACGAGCACGAGCGCCGGTGCGTCGACGTCCTCGGCGAGCGCGGTGAGGCGCTGCACGAGGTCTTCGCGGGCACCGAGGTCGAGCCCGGCGGCGGGCTCGTCGAGCAGCATGAGCTCGGGGTCGGTCATGAGGGCGCGGGCGATGAGGACGCGCTTGCGCTCCCCCTCGCTCAGCGTGCCGAAGCGACGCTCGGCGAGGTGCGCGGCGCCGAGTTCGTCGAGCAGTTCGCGTGCGCGTTCGTGGTCGAAGCTGTCGTACTTCTCGCGCCAGCGTCCCACCATGCCGTAGCTCGCGGTGACGACGACGTCGGAGACCTTCTCACCGGAGGGGATGCGCTCGGCGAGCGCCGCCGTCGCGAGGCCGATGCGGGGGCGCAGCTCGAACACGTCGACGGCGCCGAGCACTTCGCCGAGGATGCCGGCGACGCCCGTCGAGGGGTGCATGCGACCGGCGGCGACGTTGAGCAGTGTCGATTTGCCGGCGCCGTTGGGGCCGACGACGACCCAGCGCTCGCCTTCCTCCACCTCCCACGAGACGTCGTCGAGCAGCTTCTGCGCGCCGCGCGTGACACCGATCCCGGAGAAGGACAACACATCGCTCATACCCGTGACCCTACTGACTCGACGGGGTCGAATGCCACGCGACACGGCACGGATGACGTCGTGGACGCGCCTGGCGCCCAACCGACACGGTGTAAGCTACAACTTGTATCTATGTTGCGTCGAACGCTTACCACCGTGGGCAGCAGATCGACCACCCGAACGAGGAGCGAGCATGAGCGAGCCGAAGATCTCCGCGGCCGACGCGGTCTACCGCGAGGTGAAGGGCCGCATCCTCGACGGCTCGATCGCCGGTGGCGCCCTCATCAGCGAGGGTGAGATCTCGGAACTGCTCGACGTCTCCCGCACCCCCGTGCGCGAGGCGTTCGTCCGGCTGCAGGCCGAGGGGTGGATGACGCTGTACCCCAAGCGCGGCGCGCTCGTGCGCGCCGTCGAACCGCGCGAGGTGCGTGACGTCGTCGAGGCGCGCATCGCGGTGGAGTCGCGTGCGGCGCGCAGCGTCGTCGAGGCGCAGGAGCACCGCGACGTCGCCATCGATCTCGGCGAGATCCTGCGCCGTCAGCGCCAGAGCCTCGAAACCGGCGACCACGACGACTTCACCGAGACCGACTGCGTGTTCCACACCCACCTCGTCGCAGCCGGTGGCAACGCCATCCTCACCGAGTTCTACGAGCGTCTCGGGGAACGTCAACGGCGCATGGCCGCGCGCATCCTGTGGAAGGACGACCGCCGCTGCCGCGACGTCCTCACCGCCCACGCCCGTCTCGTCGACCTCGTCGCCGCGGGCGACGCGACCGGTTTCGAGCAGGAGCTGACGGCGCACCTGCACCACTCCTACGACGGGCTGCTCCCCTGAGCCTCTCGCCCACCCGAGTTCACCCCACTCACCCACACCCGACGAAAGGCCCCCGCGTGTCACTCGACACCCCGACCCGCACCACCAGCCACGAACGCGTCACGACGAGCGTCGACACCCCCGAGCGCGCCGGCGCCGGGGGTGCGCGGGCCGCCTGGCTACCGGTCGGGGCGGCGATGTTCACCGTCGCGTGGGGTGGCAACCAGTTCACGCCGCTGCTCGGGCTCTACCGTGACATCGACGCGCTCTCGACGGGCGCCGTCGACCTGCTGCTCGGTGCGTACGTGCTCGGCATCATGCCAGCGCTGCTGCTCGGCGGGCCGGCCTCCGACCGCTGGGGCCGTCGCCCGCTCATGCTGCCCGCGCCGATCCTCGCGATCATCGCGTCGGTGCTGCTCGCCGTCGGCGCCGGCTCGCCGGCTGTGCTCTTCGTCGGCCGCATCTTCTCCGGCCTGGCGCTCGGGCTCGCCATGGTTGTCGGCGGCTCGTGGATCAAGGAACTGTCGAGCCCGCCGTTCGACGCCGAGGCCGACTCCGCCGCGGGCGCGCGTCGCGCGTCCATCAGCCTGACGGCCGGCTTCGCGCTCGGCGCCGCCACCGCCGCGGCGCTTGCCCAGTTCGCGCCGCTGCCCGCGGAGCTGTGCTACCTCGTCCACCTCGTCATCACGGCGGCGAGCTTCGTGCTCCTGACGCGCGCCCCCGAGACGCATGCCGCCCAAGACGTGCCGGGACGCTTCCTCGACGACCTGCGCGTGCCCGCTGCGGGCCACCGTCGCTTCCTGTTCGTCGTCCTGCCGATGGCGCCGTGGGTGTTCGGCTGCGCGGGATGCGCCTATGCCGTGCTGCCCGCCGTCATGGGTGATCGCACCGGCTCGTTCGGCATCGCCTTCTCGGGCCTGCTGTGCCTCGTCGCGCTCGGCTGCGGGCTGTTCATCCAGCAGGTCGGCAAGCGCTTCGACGACGTCAGCTCCGCGCGCGCCATCATCATCGCCCTGGCGATGACGCTGCCCGGCCTCGGCATCGCCGCACTTGCAGCGCACCTCGTCAGCCCGTGGCTCGCGCTCGTCGCGGCCGCCGTCCTCGGTCTCGCCTACGGCATGCTGCTCGTCTCCGGCCTGCAGGAGGTGCAGCGCATCGCCGGTCCCGAGGACCTCGCGGGACTGACGGCTGTCTACTATTCGATCACCTACCTCGGCTTCTTCGTGCCCGCCGCGCTCGCCGTCGTCAGCCACTGGCTGAGCTACCCCGTGATGTTCGTCGGTGGCGTCGTGCTCGCCGCGCTGAGCCTCGGCGTCGTCCTGATGTTCTCGCGCAAGCACCTTCCGTCGGCTCTGGCGCACTGACCCGTCGCCACTAGGCTGGGCGATCGTGTACGAACTACCTGCCTCCGTGCGCCTGGCCCTGTGGGCCACGCACGCCATCGCCGCCGATCGCCCGCTCAGCGAGGCGATCGGCGCCGCGCTGCCCGACGTCGACGCCGTCGAGGGTGGCCTGCCGCGCCTCGAACTGTGGCGTGACCTCGGCGAACGCATCGTCTGCGTCGACCTGCCCCGCCCGGGGGTCCACGGCGGGTTGCTGCCGCCCGGCGGACCCGCGACGCAGGCTGCGATCGAAGCCGGAGAATGCCTGTTCGTGCCGTCGCTCGGCGGGGTGCTCGTGCCGCGGCTGGAGTATTACGGGCCGGCCGGCGACGAGGGCCTCAAGCTCACGCTCGAACCGCACGACAGCGACCCGGTGCCGATCCACCGCCTCGAGGCACTCGCACTGGCCGACATCGACCGACGCTTCCGCGAGGCGTTGCTGGCGCACGTCGGGGTGCTCGAATCCCTGCACATCGCACCGTTCCTCGGCTCCTCGGCCCGCGAGCGCGTCGACGAACGCCTCGACGGCGCGCGCTGGGCGTTGCCACCGGGCCTGCACCCGCGGGCGATGCGCATCATCACGACGGCCGGCCTCGTCGTCGCCGCCCTCGACGAGGCACTGACGACGAGCGGCGGCCTCGACGCGGGTAGCGTCGCAGCGCGCGAGCGCACGCTGCGCTCCCTGCTCGACGAGGCCGAACTCGCTCTCGCACAGGCCGCGACGGCGGCTGCCATCGGCCTCGCACACGACGCTGCCCGCCCTCGATGAGGACGGGCAGCGTTGATCGCGCGTTGCGGTGTGCTCAGAGCGGCGTGTCTCCGGCAATGACGTATCAGGCCGTACGGGAGCCTTCGAGCACCGTCGCGTAGACCTGCTGGGTGCGCTCGGCGATCGCGTCCCACCCGAAGTGCTCGACGGCGCGCTGACGCCCGGCTCGACCCCGTCGGCGGGCCTCTTCGACGTCGGAGGTCGCCTCGGTGAGGGCGCGGGCCAGATCGGCGACGAACGTATCGGGGTCGACGGGCGTACCCGTTCCGTCGTTCACCTGCTCGATCGGCACGAGCCAGCCCGTCTCGCCGTCGACGACGACCTCGGGGATGCCGCCCGTCGCGGTCGCGACGACGGCCGCTTCGCACGCCATCGCCTCGAGGTTCACGATGCCGAGGGGTTCGTACACCGACGGGCAGACGAACGTCGTGGCCTGCGACAGCAGCGCGACGACCTCCTCGCGCGGCAGCATGTCGGGAATCCACACGACGCCGTCGCGCTCGGCGCGCAGCTGGTCGATGAGGCCCTCGACCTCGGCGAGGATCTCGGGGGTGTCGGGCGCGCCCGCGCAGAACACGAGCTGCACGTTCGCAGGCACCTGACGCATCGCACGCAGCAGGAACGGCACGCCCTTCTGACGCGTGATGCGCCCGACGAACACGATGCTCGGGCGCTCGGGGTCGACCCCATGACGGCGCGCGATCTCGAGGGCGGCGTCACTGTGGTCGGGCGCCCAGGCCTGTGCGTCGATGCCGTTGTGGACGACATGGACCTTCGCCGGGTCGAGCTGCGGGTAGCTCGCGAGGACGTCCTTGCGCATGCCCTCGGAGACGGCGATGACGGCGGCCGCGCCCTCGTAGGCGGTGCGTTCGATGAAGGAGGAGATCGCGTAGCCGCCGCCGAGCTGTTCGGCCTTCCATGGCCGCATCGGCTCGAGGCTGTGCGCGCTCACGACGTGCGGGATGCCGTGGAGCATCGAGGAGAGGTGGCCGGCGAAGTTGGCGTACCAGGTGTGCGAGTGCACGACGTCAGCGCCGGCGACGGCGGGCACCATCGTCAGGTCGACGCCGAGGGTCTTGAGGGCGCCGTTCGCGTCGGCGAGTTCGGGAAGGTCGGGAAAGCCCTGCGTGCCCGGCTCGTCGATCGGTTCGCCGAACGCGCGGACCTGGGTGTCGATTCCGCTGCTGCGCAGCGCCTTGACGAGCTCGGCCACGTGCACGCCGGCCCCGCCGTAGATGTTGGGCGGATATTCCTTGGTCAGGATGTCGACTCTCACCCATGAACGTTATCCGCGCCGAGGGGTGTGAGGGAAGCCACGTCGGGGCATATTCTCGTCACATGCCAAACCGTGGAGGCCCCAAGATTCTCGCCATCGTCCTCGCCGGCGGCGAGGGCAAACGTCTCATGCCGCTGACGGCGGACCGGGCCAAGCCCGCCGTGCCGTTCGGTGGCATCTACCGCCTCATCGACTTCGCGCTGAGCAACCTCGTCAACTCGAACTACCTGCACATCGTCGTGCTGACGCAGTACAAGTCGCACAGCCTCGATCGTCACGTCACCACGACGTGGCGCATGAGCTCCCTGCTCGGCAACTACGTGACGCCGGTGCCCGCGCAGCAGCGTGTCGGCAAGAACTGGTACCTCGGTTCGGCCGACGCGATCTACCAGAGCCTCAACCTCATCCACGACGAGAAGCCCGACTACGTCGTCGTCGTCGGTGCCGACCACGTCTACCGCATGGACTTCGCCGACATGGTCGACGCGCACATCGCCTCGGGTGCGAAGGCGAGCGTCGCCGCGATCCGTCAGCCTATCTCGCTCGCCGACCAGTTCGGCGTCATCGACGTCGACCCGCAGAACCCGGCGCGCATCCGCGCCTTCCTCGAGAAGCCCACCGACCCGCAGGGGCTGCCGGACAGCCCCGACGAGGTGCTCGCCTCGATGGGCAACTACGTCTTCTCCACCGACGCGCTCATCGAGGCGGTCACACGTGATGCCGACCTCGAGGACAGCAAGCACGACATGGGCGGCGACATCATCCCCGCCTTCGTCGAGCGGGGTGAGGCGTTCGTCTACGACTTCAAGGACAACGAGATCCCCGGCGCGGAGGATCGCGACCGCGGGTACTGGCGCGACGTCGGCACGATCGACTCCTACTTCGACGCCCACATGGACCTCGTCTCGATCCACCCGATCTTCAACCTCTACAACGACCGCTGGCCGATCCACACGACGTCCGGCATGAGCCTGCCGCCCGCGAAGTTCGTCCATGGCAGCCACGGGCGCACCGGCACCGCCGTCGACTCGATCGTCTCCCCCGGCTGCATCATCTCCGGCGCGACGGTCAGCCACTCGGTGCTCTCGCCCAACGTCGTCGTGCGCTCGTTCAGCGACATCGACTCCTCGATCCTGCTCGACGGCGTCAAGGTCGGACGCTCGTGCATCGTGCGCCGCGCCATCATCGACAAGGACGTGACGCTGCCCGAGGGCACCCACATCGGCATCGACCACGACGCCGACCGCGCCCGCGGCTTCACCGTCACCGACTCCGGCATCGTCGTCGTCGGCAAGGGCACCGTCGTGACCCCCTGATCGAGCTACGCCCCTGGGGGTGAGGCCGATTCGCGCTCGGGCGCGGGTCGGCCTCACGTCGTGAACACCGGATGCGAGCGCGGCGCCTTCACGCTATGAATGAGGGGTGAACAACGACGCGCGCCGCACCGACCTGTTGGGCCTGACGTTCCAGGGCACCGACTCCCCCGGGCTGTTCCACGAGCTCACCGACGCGATGACGAAGTTCGGCGTCGAGATCGTCGACGTCGGCCAGGCCGTCCTCGGCGGTGGCATCACGCTGTCGTTCCTCGTCAGCGCAGCCGAACCCGACGAACTCGTCCTCGAGATGAAGCGCCTCGCCCGCCTGCGCTCGCTCGCCCTGACGCTCGCCGAGGGCATGAGCGACGACGTCGTGCGCCTGCCCGGACGCGCCGTCGTCACGCTGCTCGCACCGACGCTGCCCGCCGAGGCCCTCGCGGAGATCTCGGCCGAGGTCGTCCACCACGGCGGCAACATCGACCGCGTGCGCCGCCTCGCGCGCACGCCGGTCACCGCGATCGAGCTCGACGTCTCGGGCGTCGAGGTCGTCGAGCTGCGCCGCCGGGTGCTCGAGGCCTCGCACGAGACGGGGTGTGACGCGAGCGTCGCCGAGGCCGGGCTCGCGCGCCGTGGCCGCCGACTCGTCGTCCTCGACGTCGATTCGACGCTCATCCAGGACGAGGTCATCGAACTGCTCGCCGCCCGCGCGGGCCGCGAGGCCGAGGTGGCGGAGGTGACCGAGCGCGCCATGCGCGGCGAGATCGACTTCGCCGAATCGCTGCACGAGCGCGTCGAGGCCCTCGCGGGGCTACCGGCGAGCGTGCTCGACGAGGTGCGCGCCGAGATCCGCCTCACGCCCGGCGCCCGCACGCTCGTGCGCACCCTCAAGCGGCTCGGCTTCACCGTCGGCGTCGTCTCCGGCGGCTTCATCGAGGTCGTCGCGCCGCTCGCCGCCTCCCTCGGCATCGACCACGCGCGCGCCAACACCCTCGAGATCGTCGACGGCGCCCTGACCGGGCGCGTCCTCGGCGACGTCGTCGACCGCGAGGGCAAGGCACGTGCGCTCGCCGCGTTCGCCGAGGCCGAGCACCTGCCGCTGGAGCGCACCGTCGCGATCGGCGACGGCGCCAACGACCTCGACATGCTCGCCCTCGCGGGCCTCGGCATCGCGTTCAACGCCAAGCCCGTCGTGCGGGCGCAGGCGGACGCCTCTGTCAACGTCCCATACCTCGACAGTGTCCTGTTCTTCCTCGGCATCAGCCGCGACGACATCGAGGAAGCCGACGACCTCGACGCGCTCGAGACGCCCGATGGTGCGACCGTCATGCTCGACGCGACGGACGTGGACGCCGCTGCGGCGACGCAGCGTGACGCCTAACATATGGCGCATGCCTGAACGTAGCGACCCCCGACGCTCCCTGCTCATCATCGGCGGCGCCGAGGACAAGGTCGGCCGTGTGACCATCCTGCGCCGCTTCGTGCGCCTCGCCGGCGGCCGCAAGTCGAACATCGTCGTCATCCCGACGGCATCGTCGATGCCGGACGAGGTCATCGAGGTGTACTCGACCGTCTTCACACGCCTCGGCTGCCCGAGCGTGGGCAGCGTCGACCCGCAGTCGCGCGTCGACTCATCCTCAGAAGAACTCGCCGAGCGCATCGACGCCGCGAGCGGCATCTTCATCTCCGGCGGCAACCAGCTCAAGCTGAGCCAGCTCATCGTCGGCACGCCCCTCGGCAAGGCCATCCTGCGCGCCCACGAGCGCGGCGCCGTCATCGCCGGCACGAGCGCCGGCGCGTCGATCATGAGCCAGTTCATGATCTCGATGGGCGAGGAGGGCGTGACGCCCCGTCAGCGCGCGAGCCAGCTGACGCAGGGCCTCGGCCTCGTGCCGGGCGTCATCATCGACCAGCACTTCGACCAGCGCTCGCGTTACGGGCGCCTGCTCTCCCTCGTCGCCGGCTCACCGAGCCTGCTCGGCATGGGCATCGACGAGGACACCGCCGCGGAGATCACGAACGGACGGGAGATGACGATCATCGGCTCCGGCGCCGTATTCGTCGTCGACGCGCGCATGGCGCAGACGGACGCGCACGAGGCACGCCGCGACGCGCCGCTGCTCGTCACCGGTGCCGTCGTGCACTCGCTGCCCTACGGGGCGACCTTCGACCTGGAGACGGCCACGCTGACCGACTTCGTCGAACAGCACGCCGACGTCGCGGTCACCGCGGCGAAGGACCAGCACGACACCGCGACCGCTGCCGCCGCGCTGCGTCACTGATCGCGTCCACGTCGTTTCGAGGGGAAGAACAGAACATGACCGTCATCGACATCCCGCAGGCACCGGGCCCCATCGAGCCGTCGCTGCGCATCGTCAGCACGCGCGTCTACCGCGGCCCGAACGTGTGGTCCTACGACCCCGCGATCCACCTCGTCGTCGATCTCGGCGTGCTCGAGTACTACCCGACGCACGCGATCCCCGGCTTCGCGGATCGCCTCGTCGAACTCTTCCCCGGCCTGCAGCACCACTCGTGCTCGCGTGGCAAGGAGGGCGGCTTCGTCGAGCGCCTCCACGAGGGCACCTGGCTCGGCCACGTCGCCGAGCACCTCGCGCTGCAGCTGCAGCAGGAGGCCGGGCACGACGTGCGCCGCGGCAAGACGCGCGGAGTCAAGGGCGAGGAGGGGCGCTACAACGTCGTCTACGCCTACCTCGAGGAGAGCGTCGGCATTGCCGCCGGCCAGCTCGCCGTGCGCATCGTCAACCACGTCGTGCACCCCGAGGACGGCTTCGACGTCGAGGCCGCGCTCGAGACGTTCCACGCCCTCGTGCAGCGCCGCGCGTTCGGCCCGTCGACGCAGGCGATCATCGACGAGGCCGTCAGCCGCGACATCCCGTGGACGCGCCTCAACGGCGCCTCCCTCGTTCAGCTCGGCCAGGGCGTGCACGCCCAACGCATCCGCGCGACGATGACGAGCCGCACGTCGGCCCTCGCCGTCGACATTGCGTGCGACAAGAGCCTGACGCTCGACCTGCTCGGCTCGGCCGGGCTGCCGGTGCCGAAGTCGGAGGTCGTGCGCACGCGTGAGGGCGCGATCCAGGCGGCTCGCGAGATCGGCTTCCCCGTCGTCGTCAAGCCGCTCGACGGCAACCACGGCCGCGGCGTGTGCCTGGACCTCACCGACGACGAGGCCGTCAGCGAGGCCTACGACATCGCGATGGCGCAGAGCCGACGCGGCGTGCTGCAGGTCGAGTCGTTCGTCACCGGCAAGGACTACCGCTGCCTCATCATCGACGGCAGGATGGCGGCCATCGCCGAACGCGTGCCCGCGCACGTCGTCGGTGACGGCGAGCACACCGTCGACGAGCTCATCGAACTGACGAACGCCGACCCGCGCCGCGGCTACGGGCACGAGAAGGTGCTGACGAAGATCAAGGTCGACGACGCCGCCCGCGAACTCGTCGCCGACCAGGGCTACGCGATGGACGCCGTCGTGCCCGAGGGCGAGACGGTGAAGCTCGCGCTGACGGGCAACATGTCGACCGGCGGCATCTCGATCGACCGCACCATGGACGCGCATCCCGACAATGTCGAGATCGCCGAGGAGGCCGCGCGCCTCATCGGCCTCGACGTCGCGGGCATCGACTTCATCTGCCCCGACATCACCGTCCCTGTACGTGAGACCGGCGGCGCGATCTGCGAGGTCAACGCCGCGCCCGGTTTCCGCATGCACACCCACCCGACGGTCGGTGAGCCGCAGTTCATCGCCAAGCCGGTCGTCGACCTGTTGTTTCCGCCCGGCTCACCCTCGCGCGTGCCGATCGTCGCCGTCACCGGCACGAACGGCAAGACGACGACGTCGCGGATGCTCGCGCACATCATGAAGGGCCTCGGCAAGAAGGTCGGCATGACCTCGACCGACGGCATCGTCATCGACGAACGCCTGCTCATCACGCGTGATGCCTCCGGCCCCAAGTCGGCGAAGATGGTGCTGCAGAACCCGCGCGTCGACTTCGCGGTGCTCGAGGTGGCACGCGGCGGCATCCTGCGCGAGGGCCTCGGCTACGACCGCAACGACATCGCCGTCGTCACCAACATCCAGAGCGACCACCTCGGCATGCGCGGCATCAACTCGCTCGAAGATCTCGCGAACGTCAAGCAGGTCATCGTCGAGGCCGTCCCGCGCGACGGGTTCGCCGTCCTCAACGCCGACGACGAGTACGTGCGCCGCATGCGACGCGTGTGCCGCGGCACGATCGTGTGGTTCTCGATGGAGGCGCCCGGTAGTCGCGTGCGCCAGTTCATCGACGAGCGCTGCGTGCGTGGCGACCGCGCCGTCGTGCTCGAGCCGACGGACAAGGGCGAGATGATCGTCCTCAAGCAGGGCCGACGCTCCATGCAGCTCGCGTGGACGCACCTGCTGCCGAGCACGTTCAACGGCGCTGCGCGCATGAACGTCGCCAACGCCCTCGCCGCGGCCGGCGCCGCGTTCGCCGCGGGTGCCCCGCTGCACGACATCCGCCAGGGGCTGCGCACGTTCACGACGAGCTACTACCTCTCCCCCGGCCGCCTCAACCGCATCGAGGTCGACCACGCCGAGGTGTTCGTCGATTACTGCCACAACCCGGCCGGTCTGCAGCTGCTCGGCGAGTTCGTCGACCGCTACGTCGCCGGCAAGAACAAGTCGACGCGCGTGCGGCGCACCGTCGTCGTCGGCGCCGCCGGAGATCGACGGGACCAGGACATCCGCGAGATGGGCGAACTGGCCGCGAAGTGGTTCGACCACGTCATCATCCGCGAGGACGACAACCTGCGGCGCCGCGCGCCCGGCGAGACCGCAGCCCTCGTCGCCGAAGGTGCCCAGCAGGCGATCGACTCGGGTGAGGCACGCGCCGCGAGCGTCGAGACCGTGCTCGACGAGCTCGAGGCGACGCAGGTGGCCATCGACTCAGCGCGCGCTGGCGACCTCGTCGTCATCTGCGCCGACAAGCACGCTCGCGTCATGGCCGCGCTCGAGGACCTGACGCACCTCGCGACGCCCGGCGCCCACGCCGACGAGGCCGCCCACCCCGGTGACCCCGACTTCAGCCGCGACGCCGTGTTCGAGTCGCCCGAGGACGACGTGATCGACGAACTCCTGCCCAGCAGCTGACGCCGGCACACGACGAACCCCGGCCGCGATCCTGTGTGATCGCAGCCGGGGTTCGTCGTGTGGCGGGCGCTTGTCCGTGTTCCGGTCGCCCTAGGCAAGCGTGTCGTCAGGGCGACTCGAGCAGTGCCTTGAGGCTCGTCGCCATGTCGCCGAAGACACTCGGTGACGTGTCGTGCGACGCCGCTCGTTCGAGCGCGTCGATGGCGATACGGACGTCGTCGCGTGCCTCGTCGGGCACCGAATCGATGGGGGCGTCGCCGCTGCCGCGAGCGGCCCGCACCTTGCGGCGGATCTCGCGTGGGCCGTCCGTCGTCGCGCCGTGCTCGAGCAGCCACGCGTGCAGTTCGGCCTGGTGGCTGTGCGTCATGACGGCGACGACGTCACCGTCGTGGGCAACGTCGAGCAAGCCACGCAGACCGTCGAGTTCGGTCTCGTGGCTCGCCTCCGCGTGCGCGCCCACATGCGACAGCCCATCGCGCAGGTGCTTCTCGAGGTCCTCCATCGTGCGACCGCGCAGGTAGTGCTCCTTGTGCACGACGTGGACGACGTCGGCGCCGCGCCCGGCGAGTTCGCCGAGGGCGACGAGGATCTCGTCGCTGCGATCGCCGCCGGTGCCGAGGCCGAGCAGCAGCCGCGAGCCGGGCGCGACGAGGCCGCGGCCGACGTCGAGCAGGGCCTCGAGGCCACCTTCGTTGTGCGCCATGTCGATGATCACGCTCGCTTGCTGATCTGCCCCGAGCGGGAGGCTGTAGACGTTCATGCGCCCCGGGTTGAGCGTCGCGTCGGGCGCGAAGGTCTTGAGGCCCTGGACGACGGCGCTGCGCGGCAGGCCAAGCGCGAGCGCCCCCGCTGCTCCCGCGAGCGCGTTGGCGACGTTGTGGCGCGACAGCCCGGCGAGCGTCATCGGTACGTCGTCGAGGCTGACGAGCATGTCGATGCCGCCGTCCTCGATGCACGCGATGAAGCCGTCGATGACGGTGAACGCCTTGCCGCGCGCCGCGCGCACCTCGCGGATGCAGGGGGCGTTGGGGTCGAGAGTGAACGCGACGAGCTGGGCGGGGGTGCCGACGCGCATCGCCCACACGCGCGGGTCGTCCCCGTTGAGCACGCACCAGCCGGAGGGTCGCGTCACCTTCGTGATGATCGCCTTGACCTCGGCGAGCTGGTCGACGGTGTTGATGCCGCCGCTGCCGAGGTGGTCGGACGTGACGTTCGTGACGACGCTGACGTCGTTGTACGGCACGCCCATGCCGCGGTTGAGCAACCCGCCGCGCGCGGTCTCGAGCACCGCGACCTCGAGCCCCGGCGTCGCGAGGACGGCCTGCGCGCCGGCCGGGCCGGAGTAGTCGCCGTGCTCGATGTGCTCACCCATGACGAGGACGCCGTCCGTCGAGCTCCACGCCGTCGTGCGCCCGGCCGTCATCGCGATGTGCGCGACGAGGCGCGTCGTCGTCGTCTTGCCGTTCGTGCCGGTGATCGAGATGACGGGGACGCGCGGCCGCGGCAGCGTCTCGCGCGGTCCCTGCTCGGCGTCCCGCACGTCGGCGGCGGCGCGCACACAGGCGTCGTTAGCGCGCTCGGTGTCGAGCAGGTCGTCGAGGGCACGCGCGATGGCGCGCCCCAGTGCACGGCCACGTTCGCGCCGGTTCCACGGGAAGGCGACGACGTACTCGCCCGGCTCCTCCCCGTGGCGCACGCGCACGCCAAGACGGCCCGTGCCGCTCAGTTGAGCGATCTGACGCGTCACGACCTCCGCGAGGCGCATGACGCACCGGTCGCGCACGGGCCCGCCCGGTTCGCCGATCTTTGGGCGGCGGGAATCGAGGGCCCGAAACGCAGCGGAGACTGTCTCCTCGGGGGCCGCGCACCACGCCCCCAGGTCGAGGGTCGTCTTGATCGCCTGACGGGTGAAGTAGAGGTTGGGGCCATCGAGAACACGGTTGCCGAGCAACTCGACTCGCGCGTGCGCCGGTTCAGGAGTCATGGGCGAAAGCGTAGGCGTCCGGCGAGCGGGGCGCACCCACGGGACACGGGTTGGACGAGGCCGGCCCTGGTCCTACTGCCCCATCGCGTGCACGCCGCCGTCGACGTGGACGATCTCGCCGGTGGTCGCCGGGAACCAGTCGGAGAGCAGGGCCACGCAGGCCTGGGCGGCCGGCACCGGGGCCGGGCCGAGGATCAGGTGGGCGTTGGTGCCGCTCATCCCGAAGGCGCTGACCCCGGCATAGGGCGCTGCGCCCGGCCAGGGCGATCCGCCACGCCCAGCCCGATGGCGAGGAAGACAAGCGCGAAAGGCGCCATCCAGCCGTGGCGCGGGGCGTCGAGGACCGCGAAACTACTCACATTGCGGCGTTGAAACCCGCACGGTCGACGGCAGGAGACGCACAGTCGACGGCAGGAGACGCACGATCGACGCAGAAGGCCGAAGGCCGGCCATCCTTGCGGATGACCGGCCTTCGGGTGCTTCGAGAAACTGCTCGACAAGCGGGAGGGATCAGAATCCCATTCCACCCATCTCGTCGGCGCCGGGCATGGCCGGGGCCGGGTTCTTCTCGGGCTTGTCGGCGACGACGGCCTCGGTGGTGAGGAACAGAGCCGCGATCGACGCTGCGTTCTGCAGGGCCGAGCGGGTGACCTTGACCGGGTCGTTGATGCCTGCGGCGAGCAGATCCTCGTAGGTGCCGGTGGCGGCGTTGAGGCCGGTGCCCAGCGGCGAGTTGAGGATCTTGTCGGCGACGACGCCGGGCTCGAGCCCTGCGTTGACGGCGATCTGCTTGGCCGGAGCCGACAGCGCGACGCGCACGATGTTGGTACCGGTCGCCTCGTCGCCCTCGAGGGTCAGCGAGTCGATGGCAGGCTCGGACTGCAGCAGAGCCA
>ERZ1023267.86-NODE-86-length-37299-cov-8.710611_pt1 | contig 37299 bp, 31 predicted proteins | sample MGYA00520905_ERZ1023267 | MGnify/ENA primary metagenome ERZ1023267 (study PRJEB32759, sample SAMN07749868) | skin metagenome | biome: transportation; feature: city; material: polyester macromolecule | host: Homo sapiens | place: Hong Kong:ISLAND line | collected...
GTCGTCACGCTCGAACCGTGCCTCATGTGCGCGGGGGCAGCCGTTCAGGCGCGGCTGCCGCGCATCGTCCTCGGGGCGTGGGATCGCAAGGCCGGCGCCTGCGGCGGGCTGTGGGACGTCGTGCGCGACTCACGCTCGACCCACCGCATCGAGGTGGTCGGCGGCATCCGTGAGGACGAGTGTTCGGCGGTCCTCAAGGAGTTCTTCGCGACCCGACGGTGACGCGCGCAGCGATCAGAGGCGGATGCCGGGGGCGAGGCGGCCCTCGTCCTGCAACCGGCGGAGCGCGGGAACGACGCGGTCGCGGACGCCCGCGGGGCTGATGGTGTTGAGGTAGATCTTCGTGCTGCCCTCGAACCCGGCGAGGTTGGCGATGCGCCACTTGAGCACGACGTGCCAGGGGATCTCGACGTCGCTCATGGACGGCGGACGGTGGTGCCACTCCTCGTTGCACGGCACGTCGGCTCCGGTCGCGGCATGCGTGGCGTGGACGAGGTCGGCCATTGCGTGACGTTCGTCGTCGGTCATGAGCCATGGCTCGCACGTGCCGGACGTCGACCAGATCTCGATGCTCGGGTAGCGGTGGCCGAACCCGGCGAAGGCGATCGCGTGAGCGTTCTCCGCGACGACGAGATCGTGGCTGCGCGCGTAGGCGATGAGTTCCTCGAACACGCGCGGATCGCGACGCGCCGCATCGATGTCGAGGTCGGTCGAGGTGCCGAACTCGTCGATGCCGACGATCTGCTTGTGCAGGTGGTCGAACGACGCGCCCGCCGGCTTGAGCCAGTTCTGGAAGGCCGCGACGTAGCGCACGTGCGGGTTCGTCGCGTACAGCTCGGCCATCGCGTCGATCGTCAGGTCGAGGTATTCGCGGTGCTCGGTCGGCGTCAGGGCGCCTGACGAGGCGAGCTGGTCGCTGCGCGTCGCGCCGTCGACGTAGTGGCGGCGGCCGACGATGACGTCATGGGTGCTCGCGAAGAAATCGCCTGCAGCGTCGAGGAGTTCGGCGTCCGTGGCGGCCTCGGCGCGCTTGCCGAGACGCACCCGCGCGAGGCGCAGCAGGTGTTCGCGCCCTCCGTCAGCAGCCTCGTAGGCGCGGCGGCGGGCCTCGATCGCGTCGTCGAACGTGTAGCCGTGGTTGGCCTGCCAGTAGTCGACCGACATGATCTCGAACAGGTTCGGGATGCGGCGGAACTCGGCGACCTGCGACGTCACCTCGGCCGGCGTCAGACCACGCAGTCGGACGAAGCGCGACCCCTCGGCGGAACCTGCGGCGAGGACCGAGCGCACCTTCTCCGGTGGCGTCTCGAGGTAGCGCTCGGAGCAGAACGCGCAGGACGACGTGAAGTCCTGCGCCACGAGGTCTTTGACATCAGGCGGGACGAGCCCGAGGGGACGGTCGCCGCGGCCGGGCACCGTCCACACCTTCGTACCGCTCAGCGGGTTGACCTGCTTCGTCGTGCCGTCCGCCATCGTGCGGATGAACTCGGTCGGCTGCTGGCTGGCGTCGCGCGTCATGTCTTCAGTCTCACCCACGGCGCCGCGCCCCGTCTCCTCTGCGTGCAAGTGCACCTGGGTGCACTTGCACGCAGAGGCGTGGGGCTGCGCGACCGGGCGTAACTCTGCGCACGGTGGCGCGGCCCGTCGACGATCGCGTCAGGGCGCTTCGAGTGTCGCACCGGGCCGCGATGCGGGCGTCAGCGCTGGATCCAGGTGTCCTTCGCGCCGCCGCCGGCCGAGACGTTGACGATCATCGTGCCCGCTGGGGCGACGCGCGTCATCGCTCCCGGTGTCGTGACGGCGACGGTGCGCGAGGCGTCCTGCCCGTCCGGGCGCTGCAGCACGAACGCGCGCAGGTCGACGTGGCTCGGCACGAACGAGCCGTCGACGAGCGTCGGCAGGGTCGACAACGGCACGATGTCCTGCGCGACGAAGCGCTCCGGCGTCTCACGGATCTCCCGACGGCGCGTCTCCAGCTCGTCGGCCGAGCACTCCGGGCCGACGGTGATGCCGCTGCCGCCGTAGCCGTCGATCGGCTTGACGACGAGTTCGTCGAGGCGATCGAGCACCTCCTCGCGGTGGTCCTCGCGGGCGCACAGCAGCGTCGGCACCTGCGCGAGCAGCGGCTTCTCGCCGAGGTAGAAATCGATGATGTCGGGCACGAGCGCGTACGTCGCCTTGTCGTCGGCGAGGCCGTTGCCGGGCGCATTGACGATGGCGACCGCGCCCGCCGCGAGCACGTCACGCAGCGCGTCGCCGAGCGGACGACCGTCCGCGCCCTTCGCTTCGAACAGCTCGGTCTCACCCATGCGCGGGTTGAGCAGGTGCACGCGGTGACGTTCGCCGCCGTCGAGGCGCCACAGCTTGCCGTCGTCGACGACGAGGGCGTCTGCCGTCACGATGGCGGCGCCGACCTGGCCGCTCACGAGGTTCTGCTCGTACCAGGTCGTGTCCGTCGGGCCGGGGGAGACCATGCACAGGCCGATCTCGCCCTCGGCAACGCCACCGTCGACGAGTCTTGCGCTTGCGATGAGCGACTCGTGCAGCAGCCCGTACGTCCGGGTCGGGTGCTCGAGCGTCTCCGCGGGCGGCAGGATCTCGGCGAAGTGGTTCTCGAGCACCTCACGGTTGATGTGCGTCATGCCGAGCCCGCCGGGCATGCGCAGGTTGTCCTCGAGCACCATCCACTCGCCGGACGCGGGCGAGACGAGGTCGAGGCCGCAGATGCCGGCGCGGACGAAGTCGGCGGGCACCCGCTGGCCGTCCTTGGACCAGCCGGGCGAGCGGCGCAGCATGTCGGCGTCGACGCGGCCCGCCTTGATGATCTCGCCGGGGCCGTAGACGTCGCGCAGGAAGAGTTCGAGCGCACGGACGCGCTGCTCGGCGCCGGCGCTGAGCTCGGCCCAGCGCTCGGCCGAGATGATGCGCGGCACGATGTCGATCGGGTACGGGCGGTTGCCGTCCTCGGAGTTGATCGTCACGCCGAGCTCGGTCAGGCCCTTGCCGGCCGCTTCGAGGCGGCGCGACACCTCGTCGGGCCCGAGCGTCTCGATGCGCTCGATGAGGGCCGCGTAGTCGGGGCGCAGCTCCGCATCGTCGGTGACGGATTCGTCGTGCACGCCCGGGGTCTCGGGTTCGTGCTCGCGGTATTCGCTGAACGCCTCGGGGACGATCTCGCCCTCTGCGCCCTCGTCGTTCGTCGGGTTCGTGCCCTGTGCCGTGGTCATGGGGACGACGTTACGGCAGACGGCTCACGTGCGCTCGCGGACGAGGCGGCCCAGGGTCTGCGCGTTGGCGACGGCGGCGCCGTCGATGTCGTTGTTGAAGTGCGCCCAGACGGTGCGTCCCTCGGTGAGCCGGCCGTCGATGCCGATTGCCCATGCAAGAAGGGCGTCGTCCGAGTAGCTCCCGCCATAGAGCTTGGCGCCCTTCGGGCCGTGGAAGCGGATGCAGACGTTCGAGGAGGTGACGCGGACGTCGGCGGTGTGCGTCTTCGGGGTGGGCCCGTCCATGACGACGTAGGCCGCGTCGTGGAGTTCGAGCAGCGCGAAGACCTCGTCGTCGAGCCAACTGTCGTGGCGGAATCAGACGGCGATGTCGAAGCGGCTCGGCATCGCAGTGAGGAAGGCGTCGAGCAGCGCATCGTCGCGTTGCAGAGCCGGGGGGAGTTGGACGAGGAACAGCCCGAGGCGGTCGCCGAGCGCGTCGAGGGCGGGGGTGATGTGCGGTAGCCATTCGTCGAGGGCGGTGAGGTGGCCGACGTGGGTGAGGCCCTTGGGGGCCTTGACGGTCATGCGGAACCCGCCGGGTAGGCGGCGGTGCCAGCCCTCGAAGCTCGTGAGTGCCGGCCAGCGGTAGTAGCCGGCGTTGAGTTCGACGGTGTCGAAGAGGTTCGCCGCGTAGTACTCGAGGCGCACGCGGTCGGCGACGCCTGCGGGGTAGACGGTGCCTTTCCAGGAGGCGTACGTCCACCCTGACGTGCCGAGGCGCAGTTGCGCTCGGGTGGCCGTGCTCATGGCGTCAGCATGCCACCGGAGCGCGACGTGACGTTCGGCCGGGACGTGAATGTGGACGAGGTCCGCCGAGGTGGACGAGAATCGCGAATGTGGACGAAATTCGCCGGTGTGGACGAAATTCGCAACGGTCAGTGATGCGTCGGCCCGAGACACGCGAGGAGGGCCAGGCAGAACCTGACCCTCCAAGCGGACGGCTCCATGCGCGACATGGACGCCCCCGTGTCTGCTGCACCGAGCGTGGGAGCCGAGCCCGCGAGGCTCCCACGCCGGAAAGCGGACGAGGGGGAATTACTTCATGACGACGACGGGCGCCTGGCTCTTGCCCTTCTGGGCTTCCTTGGCTTCTTCTTCGGCGCGCTTGACGAGGGCCTGCGGCGGGTGGCCGGCGGACTTGGTGAAGTAGTCGGCGGCGCGGCGTTCGGCGTACATCTTGGCGGCGGCGAGTGCGCCGGTGGAGATGGCGGCGTAGATCGCGGCTTCGATGATGCTGGCGTTCGGGTCCTTCGCGCTGCGCGGGCTCTTGCCGGTCGTCATCTTCCACGTCTTGGTGGCGGTGGTCGTCGCGATCTTGCTCGCGACGATGCCGGCACCCATGCTCAGCACCTTCCACACGAGGTTGCCCATGGTGTTTCCCCTTACGTGTCGTCGGCCGTCGTGAGGCGACGTCGAGCCTCGGGCCGTTGATGTCTTGGGTCCATCCTCGCGCGTGCATGTGTCGCTGCGCCAGTCGGCATGGTCATCAGCCCGGTCTGACGGGGGTGGGCGTCGTGGCGGCCGGCTCGTGCACGGGGGATCCGGCGTCGGCGTGAGGTGCGCACGAGCCGTCAGCGGGGATGCCGGAGTGCGAAGCGGGCCGAAGCGTGTCGTCCGTCGGTGGTCGGTGCTAATCTCACGCTCGAACGACAGGGGAGCGCAGTGTGCGCTGAGATCGTGCCGCATCCGGCACCAAACCCTCGAACCTGACCCGGTTAGCACCGGCGGAGGAAGTCGAGTTCTCACTCGTCGCGCGTACGTGCGGGCGACGACGTCCCTCACTGGCCGTGAGGAGGAACGTTCACATGATGTCTCGTGGTGGCCGCGCCGTGCTGGCGCTCGCGTGCGTGGGTGCGCTGGCGGCGTGCAGCGTCGACAACAACTCGTCGGGCTCGAAGTCGAGTTCGGCGAGCGGCTCGGGTGCGTCGGGTTCGGGCGCGTCGAAGACGGTCATGTTGGTGACGCACGAGTCGTGGGCGCCCGACAAGAACGTCATGGCCGAGTTCACGAAGCAGACGGGCTACGCCGTCAAGGTCGTGAAGTCCGGTGACGCCGGTGAGCTCGCGAACAAGCTCGTGCTGAGCAAGAACAACCCGCTCGGTGACGTCGTGTTCGGCATCGACAACACGTTCGCCTCGCGTGTCACGACGAACGACGTCCTCGAGCCGTACAGCCCGAAGGGCGCGCCTGCGTCGGCGTCGAAGTACGAGCTGCCGGACGGCCAGGGCAAGGGGCAGCTGTCGCCGATCGACACCGCGTCGGTGTGCGTCAACGTCGACGACGCGTGGTTCACGAAGAACCACAAGACGAAGCCCGCGTCGTTCGACGACCTCGTCAAGCCCGAGTACAAGAACCTCATGGTCGCGCCGGGCGCGTCGTCGAGCTCGCCGGGCATGGCGTTCTTCCTCGCGACCGTCGGCCACTACGGCCAGGACGGCTGGGAGGCGTACTGGAAGAAGCTCATGGCGAACGGGCTCAAGCTGACGTCGGGCTGGAGCGACGCGTACGAGGTCGACTTCACCGGCAGCGGCAAGGGCAAGCGTCCGATCGTCGTCAGCTACGACAGCTCGCCGGCGTTCACCGTCGACAAGGCGGGCACGTCGACGACGTCGGCGCTGCTCGACACGTGCTTCCGATCGACCGAGTACGCCGGTGTGCTCAAGGGGGCGAAGAACCCCGACGGCGCGAAGGCACTCATCGACTTCATGAACGGTGCGAGCTTCCAGAAGTCGCTGCCCGACTCGATGTACGTCTTCCCCGTCGACTCGAACGTCGAACTGCCCAAGGCGTGGGCGGCGAACGCGAAGCAGCCGACGAAGCCGATCGAGGTGTCGCCCGCCGACATCGACAAGAACCGTTCCGAATGGCTGACGAAGTGGAAGGACGTCACGTCCAAGTGACGCCCGAGCGATGAACGGCACCCGTGATGGTCTGCGTCGCGGCGCACGAGCCCGGGGCGCTCGCACGCCGTTCGTCATGGCCGCGCTTGCCGTCGTCCCGCTCGTGTTCCTCGCGATCTTCTTCGCGTGGCCCGTCGCGGCGATGGCGGTGCGTGGGCTCGCGCCGGGTGGGCACGTCGATCTGGGCGGATTCACGGACGTCCTGACGCGCCCGCGCATCCTGCGCGTGCTGTGGTTCACCGTGTGGATGGCGGCGCTCGCGACGGCGTGCTCGGTGCTGCTCGGTGTGCCCGTCGCGCACGCTCTGTATCGGCTGCGCGTGCCGGGGGCGGGGGTGTGGCGCGCGCTCGTCGTCCTACCGTTTGTCATGCCGACGGTCGTCGTCGGCGTCGCGTTCCGGTCGCTGTTCGCCGACGGCGGCCCGCTTGCCTGGTTGGGCTGGGACGGCTCGTGGCAGCCGGTGCTGCTCGCGATGGTGTTCTTCAACGTGTCCGTCGTCGTGCGCACCGTCGGGCCGATGTGGGCGTCGCTCGACCCGCGCACGGCGGAGTCGGCGGCGGCACTCGGGGCATCACCGCGGGAGGTCTTCCGGACGGTGACGTGGCCGCAGCTGCGCCCCGCCGTCGTCAGCGCCGCGAGCGTCGTGTTTCTGTTCTGCTCGACGGCGTTCGGCATCGTCCTCATGCTCGGTGGCCTGCGCTACTCGACGCTCGAGACGGAGATCTACTCCCTCACCGTCGAATTCCTCGACCTGCGAGCCGCGGCGGTGCTGTCGGTGACGCAGTTCGTCCTCGTCGCGGCGCTGCTCGTCGTCAGCGAACGCTCGCGCATCGGGCGTCATGACGAGCGGGTGCGACGCGGCGTGACGCAGCAGACGGCGCTGCGACGTCCTGGGCGCGGTGACGTGGCTGCCCTGACGCTCACCGCCGCCGTCGGGGCGCTCATCCTGGCGCCGCTGGTGACGCTGCTCGTGCGCTCGCTGCGTTCCGATGGCGGCTGGACGGTGCAGCACTATCGCGGATTGGGTGACCTCGGGGTCGTCGGTGCGCTCTCGCAGAGCTGGCGCATCGCGATCGACGCTGCGTTGCTCGCGCTCGTGCTGGGGGTGTGCGTCAGCGTCGTCGTGTCATGGCGCGCGGCGAGCCCGACCGGGCGGCGTGTCGTCCGGCTGCTCGACGCGGCGTTCATGCTGCCGCTCGGCGTCTCGGCCGTGACCGTCGGTTTCGGTTTCCTCATCACGCTCGACCGGCCGCCTCTCGACCTGCGTTCGTCGTCAGCGCTCATTCCGATCGCGCAGGCGATGGTCGCGCTACCGCTCGTCGTGCGCACGCTGACGCCCGTGCTGCGCTCGCTCGACCCACGTCCGCGCGAGGCGGCCGCCGCGCTCGGGGCCTCGCCGATCCGGGCATGGATGACGGCGGATCTGCCGGTGCTGTGGCGACCCTTCGTCGCGGCAGCCGGGTTCGCGCTCGCGGTTTCGCTCGGCGAGTTCGGCGCGACGGCCTTTCTCGCGCAACCTGATTCGCCGACGTTGCCCGTCGTCATCTACCAGCTGATCGGGCGCCCCGGCGACGCCAACTTCGGTGGCGCGATGGCAGCGTCCGTCGTGCTCGCAGCCGTGACTGGCCTCGTCATGGTGGCCGTCGACAAGATCGGCGGCGTCGCCGCAGGGAGGATGGGCTGATGGTGGGACGACCCAGGCGAGGCGACGCCGGTCCGGCGTGGGCTGGTGGGACGCCGGTCGGTGAAGAGCGGGCCAACGGGATGCCGTCTGGTGGCGAGAGGTCCGACGGGTTGCGAGCCGGTGGGACGCGGTCCGAGGGGATGACGTCTGGTGGCGAGCGGGCCGATGGTGAGCGGGCCGCGGAGGCGGCGCACGGGCTCGTCGTCAGCGGCGCCCGCGTGACGTTCGCAGGCCAGGAGTCACCGGCGCTCGACGACGTCGATGTCACCGTCGACGCCGGGCGCGTGCTCGCCGTCCTCGGCCCGAGCGGCTGCGGCAAGTCGACGCTGCTGCGCGCCGTCGCGGGGCTGCAGCGTCTCGACGCGGGGCGCGTCAGCTTCGACGGCGACGACGTGACGCGTGTGCCGACGCACAAGCGCGACTTCGCGCTGATGTTCCAGGACGGCCAACTGTTCGGGCACCTCGACGTCGCCGCGAATGTCGCCTACGGGCTGGCGCGACGTGGTGTGGGGCGCGCCGAGCAGGCCGCACGCGTCGGGCAACTGCTCGACCTCGTCGGGCTCCCTGGCTACGAGAAGCGTTCTCCCGCAACGCTTTCCGGCGGTCAACAGCAGCGTGTGGCGCTCGCGCGGGCCCTCGCGGTGCGACCGCGGTTGTTGCTCCTCGACGAGCCGCTCTCGGCCCTCGACAGAGGCCTGCGCGAGCGGTTGTCGACCGATCTGCGGGCCATCCTCACGGCCGAGAGCGCTACCGCACTGTTCGTCACGCACGATCACGGCGAGGCGCTCACCGTCGCCGACGACATCGCCGTCATGCGCGACGGACGCATCGTCCAGCACGGTGCCGCGCGTGAGGTGTGGGCCGCGCCGTCCGACGAAGACACCGCCGATTTCCTCGGCTTCACGACGACCCTGGACCCCGACGAGGCGGCAGCGGTGGGCCTCGCGCCGGGGCGTTGGAAGTTGCGTCAGAGTGCCCTACGGGTGGTTGCGACAGGAACGGCGTCCGGCTCCTCTTCGGGAGACGGTGTCGCAATGCGTGACGCCGGGGCGACGCATGGTTCCTCGTGGGGCGAAGCGGCCGGAGCGCGTGACGCCCGGGCCCCCCGCGCGCTGGCGGCGAGCATCGTGCACAGCGCGGTGGCGGACGAGTTGACGCGCGTGAGCGTCCGGCTCGATGCGCTGCCCACGCTGGAGCTGGCTGCCGTGGCCTACCCCGGCGACGTCGAACCGGCCGCGCTCGAGCCCGGCGCCCGCGCCGGCGTCGTGCTCGACGCCTCCCAGGGCGTGCAGTTCACCCACTGACGATTCCCGGGCAACATCGCGCGTCAGAGCTTGCGGACCGTCAGGCTCTGCGCGATGCGTCCGACGGGGCCATGGATGTCGTGCAGTGACGTCATCGTGACGCCGAGCCCGCTCTCGCCCATCGCGACGGTGGTGTCGAATCCCGTTGCGGTGGGGTCGGGTTGGCGGAAGAGGTGGACCGTCAAATCGACGTTGGGGTACATCCACTCGCGCGGATCGACGCGGACGGCGATGCCGTTGGCGCCGTCGATGACGGAGAGGAAGTGCGTCGTCGGGGTGATCTGTTCACCCATGACGATCGGCAGCTGCGTGCGCAGCCAGACGCGGTGTCGGCCCGGCACGTAAGGTTCGGCCTCGTAACCGTCGAGGGAGTGGATGAAGCCGCCCGGCCACATGCTCGCCATGCTGTAGGGGGTGCATTCTTCGAGGGGCGGCATGGTGGGCACGTCGGCGCCCGCCACCGGTGAGGAATCCTGCTTCGACAGACGCCACGCGCGCCCGACGATGATGGTTCGTCCGTCGACGCTGAACGTGGCTTCGACGAGTTCGATCGTGCGGCCGGGGCGGATCGTGCGCACCGACACGAGCGTCGGACGCAGCGGGATGAAGCCGAGGACGTCGAAGGTGATCTTCGCAAGCTGCATGTCGTCGCGCGGCTCGTGCTGTTCGATGCAGTGCACCATGAGCCCTGCCGACGCGGCGAGGTGCTGCTCGCCCTCGTTCCAGGCGCCCTGCACGTGGATCGTCGGATCGAACAGGCGCGCGCCCTCGGGGGCTCCTTCGGGGGTCTCGAGGCGGGGGATGAAGTAGGTGTCGACGTCCTCGCGCGGCGTGAACGCAGGAAGCTCAGGTGCATCAGCTGGCATGCCCTCACCCTACCCATCTGGTGTGACCTGGATCGCTTCGGTGGCGGCGCCGCGTACCCATCTGCGATTCCTGTCCACATTCAATGGCTCGAGCGGGTCAGACGCGCGTGGAGCCTGGCCCAGGCAGCTGCGGCAGGGGGAGGGTCTCGAGCCACTCGGCGATGAGGGCGCCCACGGGTTCGACGCCGGCTGCGGCAGCCACCTCGTCGGCGAGCCGCACGAACTGCTGCGTCGTCACCGTCTTGCCGGTGTTCTCGGCCACCCATCGCTGCAGCAGCGTGAAGAACGCGGCGTCACCCATCGTCAGGCGCAGGGCGTGCAGCGTCAGCGCTCCGCGCTTGTAGACGCGGTCGTCGAACATGTCCTTCGGGCCCGGATCGTGCAGGCGCAGATCCTTCGGCAGCCGCGACAGGCGCAGCCACGCCTCACGCGCCCGCTGGTCGGCGCTCCCGAGATGGATCTCCTCGCTCCACAGCCACTCGCTGTAGCAGGCGAAACCCTCGTGGAGCCAGATGTCCTCCCACGACGCCGCCGTCACGGCGTTGCCGAACCACTGGTGCGCGAGTTCGTGCGCGATGAGGCGCTGCGCGTCCCAGCCGCGGTTCGCGAAGTTCGAGCCGAACGTCGACAACGTCTGCGACTCGAGGGGGATCTCGAGCGGGTCGTCGGTGATGACGGCCGTGTACGAGGCGAAGGGGTACGCGCCGAAGCGCGAGGAGAAGAAATCGATCATGTGCAGCTGGTCGGAGAACGCCTCTCGGACCGGCTCACGCAGACGAGGCGGGAAGACGAGGCGGACGTCCGTCGGCTTCGCCTGGATCTGACGGGTCTGGTACGGCCCGATCTGCAACGTCGCCAGGTACGGAGACATGGGTGCTGTGCACTCGTACGTCCACGTCGCACGTCGGCCCGTGTGACGGCGGCGCAGCAGAGTGCCGTTGGCGACGACGTGGTACTCGGCATCCGTCGTCACGGCGAAGCGGTAGACGGCCTTGTCCGCGGCACGGTCGTTGCACGGGAACCACGTCGGCGAACCGTGGGGCTGCGACGCGACGATGACGCCGTTCTCCAGCTCCTCCCAGCCCGCGTCGCCGTCGGGCCCGCGCATCGGACCGGGCGAACCCTTGTAGGCGACGGTGACGGTGAAGCGCGCGCCCGGCGCGAGCGGCTGCGCGAACCGGATGAACAGCCGCGAACGCTCCTGGCCGAACCGCGCCATCTTCGCGCCCGACACCGTCAGCTTCGCGACCTTGAGCCGGTGATGCAGGTCGAGTTCGATCCGGCGCACCCCGCCGTCGTCGAGCGAGGCCTCCGGCACGTCGTCGACGATGCGGCAGGCGAGCACGGCCGTGGCGTCGAGACGGTTACCGGCGGGCGTGTAGTCGAGGGTCAGATCGTAGGAATCGACGCCGAACGCCAGATCGCCGTGACCCGGGACGTAGGGGTCGGCGCCGCCGCTCGGAGTGCTGCTGAACATCAGGAATCGCTTTCGGGTCGTGCGGTCGGCGTGGCGTCGCGTCCCTCGAAGGAGGCGCCGTTCGTGACGGGCTGCCCGTCGCCGGGGTGTTCGTCGGATGCTACCGGTGAGGACGGTTCGTCGTGGAACTCGACGTGGGTCGCGCCCTGCGAAGTGCGCGCCGCTTCGTCATCGTGCGCGACGGCGTCGTCGGTTTCCATCTCGCCGCCGTCGCGGCGGGCGTCGGCGGGGTTCTCGTCCTCGATCCACGGGCCGATGGGATTGCCGAGCCAGCGGGTCTTGTCAGGCACGCTCTCGCCGCGCATGACGAGGGACGTCGGCCCGACGGTCGCGTGTGTGCCGATCTTCGCGGCGGGCAGGACGACGCTGTTCGGGCCGAGCGTCGCGCCGGCGCCGAGGGTGACGGTGTCCATCGCGAGGATGCGGTCGTGGAACAGGTGAGTCTGCACGACACAACCCGAGTTGACGCAGGCGCCGTCGCCGAGGCGGATGAGGTCGGCTTCGGGCAGCCAGTACGTCTCGCACCACACGCCGTGGCCGATCTTCGCTCCCATCGCGCGCAGCCACAGGTTGAGCACCGGCGTGCCGCCGTTGGCGCGGATGAGCCAGGGCGCGGCGACGACCTCGGTGAACGTGTCGGCGAGTTCGTTGCGCCACACGAACGAACTCCACAGCGGGTATTCGGTGACGCGCAGGCGCCCGACCAGTAGCCACTTCGCGATGACGGCGGACGCCCCGCCGAGCGCGCCGAAGCCGACGAGCACGAATCCTGCCGTCAGCGCTGCCAGCCACCACGAGTGCGTGTCGGCGACCCACAGCATCGTCAGCGCTGCACCGGCGATGAGCGCCGAGTGCAGCGACTGCGGGATGATCCGCAGCGCCTCGACGACGGCGCGCGCGACACGCAGCTTCGTCGGCGGCGCGGTGGTACGGGAGGCGTCCGTCTCACCGGCCTGGCGGCGCAGACGTTGCGGCGGCGAGCCGAGCCAGCTCGTGCCCTTCTTCGCCGCCCCGCGTGCGGGCGCGGCCGACAGTACGGCGACGAGGCCGCGCTTCGGCACCTTGCGCCCGGGCGCGGCCATGCCCGAGTTGCCGATGAAGGCACCCTTGCCGACCTTGACGGGCGCGATGCGGATCCAGCCGCCGCCGAGTTCGTAGTTGGCGACGAGGGTGTCGTCGGCGAGGAACGCGCCCTCGCCGACGTCCGCCATCTTCGGCAGCATGAGCACGGTCGAGGCCTCGACCTCACGTCCGATCTTCGCGCCGAGCGCGCGCAGCCAGTTCGGCGTCAGCGTGCTCGAGTAGAGCGGGAACAGCCAGGTGCGGGCCTCGTCGAGGATGCGCATTGTCGTCCACGCGCGCCAGCCCTGACCGCCGTGTATCGGGTGGTGGCCGGCGACGAGGCCGCGGCCGAGGGCGCGTACCGCACCGAGGATGACGAGGGCCGTGACGACGAAACCGACGAGCGTCGCTGGGATGACGCCGATCGCGCCGATGCGGGCGATGTCCGCGACCGAGTCGGCGTGACGCAGCCAGGGCCACAGCACGGCCAGCCCGGCCGCCGAACCCACCGCGGGGATGAGCGACGCGGCCATGCCGGTCGCGCCGTACGCGACGAGCCAGATCGGCTTGTTCGGCGGCGCCTGCTCGTCCCACGGGCCGCGTGCGGTGTCGATGTGCTCGGCGGGCGCCCCGGACCAGAGCTGGTCGGCGGGCACGCGACCGAACACGCCCGAACCGGGAGCGATCTCCGCGCGCTTGCCGACGCGGGCGCCGGGCAGCAGCGTCGAGCGCGTGCCGACGCGGGCGTTCGGTCCGACCTCGATGCGTCCGAGATGGAACGTGTCACCGTCGATCCAGTGCCCGCGCAGCTCCACCTCGGGCTCGATCGAGCAGCCCTTGCCGAGCGTGAGGAAGCCGGTGACGGGCGGCAGGCTGTGCAGGTCGACGTGCTTCTTGATGTCGCAGCCGAGCAGGCGGCCGTAGAACTTGACGAGCGGCGCACCGGCGAGGTTGGTGGCGCCCAGTTCGTCGGCGATGCGTTCGGCGAGCCAGACGCGCAGGTGGGTGCGTCCACCGCGGCTGTACGCGCCCGGCGTCACCCCCGCGAGGATGGTGCGGGCGAATCCGGCGGCCAGCAGCATCCGCCCCGGCGGGGCGACGAACAGCACCCAGCCCACGAGGATCCACCACCAGCTCAGCGTCGGCACCCACGTCATGCCGGAGGCGTGCGCGAGGTTCGCGCCGGCACCCAACCACGTCAGCCAACGCAGCGCCGAGAACTGGCGTACAGCGAGCGACGCGACGACCTGCAACGTCTGCGTGCTGCGGCGCACCTTGACGACGTTGTCGTTCAATCGCCCGGTGGGAGAGGACATCTGGTCGATCGTCGCGGCGAGTTCGGTGATCGAGTTCGCCTCGTAGACGTCGGCGACGGTGATCTCCGGGTTCGTCTCACGCAGCCGCGCGACGAGCTGCGCCGCCGTCAGCGAGCCGCCGCCGAGGTCGAAGAAGTTGTCGTCCGGCGACGTCGGGGGAGTGCCCAGGATGCTGGCGAACAGCTCCTGCAGCCGCGCCGCCGTGCCCGTGAACGTCTCGCCGTCGCCGTCACCCGTCGGGATCTCGAGGGGCCACGGCAGCGCATCGCGGTCGATCTTGCCGGAGGTGCGCGTCGGCAGCGTGTCGACGACGGCGAGCTGCGGCACGAGCGCCGCGGGCATCGTCTCGCGCAGGTGCGCGGTGGCGGCCTTGCGGTCGAAGCCGTCCTTGACGGTGAGGTAGCCGACGAGCAGCTTGTTGCCCGTCTCCGAGGTACGCACCGCCGCAGCCGCACCACTGACGTGCGGCAGTTGCAGCAGCGCGGAGTCGACCTCGCCGAGCTCGATGCGTCGGCCGTTGAGTTTGATCTGGTCGTCGGCGCGGCCTTGGAACGTCAGACCAATCGGATCGTTGACGACGATGTCGCCGCTCCGGTACGCGCGCTCCCACCCGAGCGTCGGCATCGGCGCGTACTTCTCCGCGTCCTTGGCCGGATCGAGGTAGCGCGCGAGGCCGACGCCGCCGATGATGAGCTCGCCCGCCTCACCCTGCGGCACGGGGTTGCCCTCGGAGTCGACGACGGCGAGATCCCACCCGTCGAGGGGCAAGCCGATGCGCACGGGTGGCTCACCCGTCAGCTGCGCGGCGCAGGCGACGACGGTCGCCTCCGTCGGGCCGTAGGTATTCCACACCTCGCGGGCCTCGGTCGCGAGACGGGCACCGATCTCGGGCGGGCACGCCTCGCCGCCGAGGATGACGAGGCGGACGTCCTTGATCGCCTCGTGCGGCCACAGCGCGACGAGCGTCGGCACCGTCGAGATGATCGTGATGTCGTTCGCCGTCAGCCACGGCCCCAGATCCATGCCCGACTTCACGAGGCTGCGCGGTGCGGGCACGAGGCAGGCACCGTAGCGCCACGCGAGCCACATCTCCTCGCAGCTCGCGTCGAACGCGACGGACAGACCCGCCATGACGCGATCACCCGGCCCGATGGGTGCGTTCTGCAGGAACAGGTTGGCCTCGGCGTCGACGAACGCCGCAGCGTTGCGATGCGTGACGGCGACGCCCTTCGGCTTGCCCGTCGAACCCGAGGTGAAGATGATCCACGCGTCGTCGGTGAGGGCAGGGTCGCCGGTGCGCACGTCGTCATGCGCCGCGGCGTCGTCGGCGTGCGGCGCGCGGGGGCTGATGACGAGGTCCTTGCCGACGATGGCGGCGACGTCGGCCTCGCCGAAGACGGTGTCGGCGCGCTCGTCGGGGTCGTCGAAGTCGACCGGCACGTACGCGCAGCCCGCGACGAGCGTCCCCGCGATCGCGACGTACAGATCAAGGGTTCCCGACGGGATGCGGATGCCGATGCGCTCACCCGAACCGATGCCCAGCTCGTGCAAGGCGTCGGCGAACTGCTCTGCGGCCTGGGCGAATTCGGCGTACGTCAGCACGTCCTGGCCGTTGTCGACGGCCGGGTCGTCCGGGTGCGCGGCGACGCTCGCGCGCAGGATGTCGACGAGTGTGCGCGGCGCGGGAGCCAGATCGCCACGCAGCAACGGGTCGCGGGTTCCGGATGGCTCTGGCTCCGCAGCCTCCGGCTCGGTGGGAACAGGGGCTTGAGGCGTCGTGTCGTCGGGGCGCGTCATGCTCACGGATCCTGCCGTCGAGGTGTGGTGACACCTCATCGTAATGGGCAACGCTCCTCCCGACGGGTGTCCCCCGCGCACGCGCGCTGCGTCGCGCCGGCTGCCGTCCCATCCACATGGCTGCGGGTCTACTCGTCCGTAGGGAGAGACGCGACGTCCCACCCGGCGGTGCGGGTGCCCCCTGCCGCCGCGCATGGGAGAAACTAGGCGCATGAGCATCGGCATCCTGACCTCTGGCGGCGACTGCCCCGGCCTCAACGCCGTCATCCGTGGCGCGGTGATGAAGGGCGACAAGATCTATGAGCAGGAGTTCGCCGGCATCCGTGACGGGTGGCGCGGCCTCATCGTCGACGACGTGTTCTCCCTTCCACGCCGTCGCGTGCGTGGGCTGTCCAAGGAGGGGGGCACCATCCTCGGCACCTCCCGAACGCACCCCTACAACGGCATCGACGGCGTCGGAGGCCCCGACGCGATCCGCGCCGTCATGGAACGGCACGGCATGGAGGGGATCATTGCGATCGGAGGCGAGGGCACGCTGTCGGGTGCCGCGCGTCTCGCCGCTGACGGGCTGCCCGTCGTCGGCGTGCCGAAGACCATCGACAACGACCTGTCGGGCACCGACTACACCTTCGGTTTCGACACCGCCGTCTCCATCGCGACCGAGTCGATCGACCGACTGCGCACGACGACGGAGGCGCACCACCGCTGCATGGTCGTCGAGGTCATGGGCCGTCACGTCGGCTGGATCGCACTGCACGCCGGGCTCGCGAGCGGCGCCCACGCCATCCTCATCCCCGAGGTGTCGGTGACGCTCGCGCAGATCACCGAGTGGGTACTGCTGACGCAGGCGCGCGGGCGTGCGCCTGTCGTCGTCGTGTCCGAGGGGTTCCAGCTGAAGAACGACAAGGGCGAGCTCGAGGACATCGCGGCCGAACGTGGCCTCGACGCCGCCGGGCGCCCGCGCCTCGGTGGCATCGGTGAGGCGCTCGCACCGCTCATCGAACGCTCAACCGGCATCGAGACGCGCGCCGCGACGCTCGGCCACCTGCAGCGCGGCGGTGTGCCGACGGCCTACGACCGCGTGCTGGCCACGCGCTTCGGGCACGCCGCCATCGACGCCGTCATGCAGCGCAAGTGGGGTCAGATGGTGGCGCTCTCGGGCATCGACATCGTGACGGTGCCGATGGCCGAGGCGACGAAGGAGCTCAAGACCGTCCCGCGCAAGCAGTGGGACGAGGCAGCCGTCCTGTTCGGGTGATCGACGGTGCATGAGACGCGCTGGGCGCGCGCCGTCCGGCGTGGGGGCCAGTACCTCGGCGCGGGTGGCGGGGGTGCGGGCGGCCGCGACGACCTCGTCGTCATCGTCGTGTTCGCCCCTGTCAGCCACGTCGACGCGGTGCGTGACGCTGCGGCGCGGGCCGGGGCGGGTGCGATCGGCGACTACCGCGCGTGCTCGTTCAGCGTCACCGGCGAAGGGCGCTTCGAACCGCTCGCCGGCGCGCAGCCGCACATCGGCGCCGTAGGGCGCCCCGAGGTCGTGCAGGAGCAGCGCATCGAAGTCGTGTGCCCGCGGCGCGACGCCGTGCGGGCGCTCGACGCCATGCTCGCCGCGCACCCGTACGAGGAACCGGCCTGGCACGCCTACCGTGCGCTGTCGCGGGAGGATCTAGCGAGGTGATCGCTGCGCGTGATGCGGCGTGGCGACCTCGCATGACGCGCTGCGGTGGCCTCGCGTGATGCAGGATGGCGACTGACGAACAGGGAGGCACGCAGTTGCGCGCCTACGTGTGAGTTACCTGCCATCCGGCGGGCGTCTCCTGCGGCGCCGGGCCGGCGAGCACCCAGACCCGTCAGGGCCACAGCCAGCAGTAGACGTGCTTGCCCTCGTCGCCGGCCGTCAGCGCGAGCGCGACGAACTGGGCCAGGAACTCGCCGAGTTCACGTGGGTCGGCGTCCCACTCGTCGGCGTCCTCGGGTGCTTCGACGGCGGCCCATTGGGCGGCGAGGTCGTCGAACGGCCCCTCGCGCGTCGACATGAGCGCGACGAAGCCCGGGTCGACCTGCAGGACGAACTTCTGCTCGTCGTCACTCGTCGCGACGAGCGCGGGCCAGCCGTTCGTCACGAACTCCTCGACGGGCACGCCCGTCAACAGCTCGTTGAGGTAGCCGAGCGCGAGGCCCGGATCGACGACCTGGGAGGGGACGACGTCGTATTCGACTGCCGGAGCGTCGGATTCGTCGTCGAACGGGATCGAGCGCACGCCCGTCTCGAGGTTGACGAGCGCCGCGGCCTCGTCGTCGGACGCGGCGGCGAAGTAGTCGATCTGCAGAGCCATGCCTGCATTATCACCCGCGGTGACATCGCGCGGGAGTGATGTCGTCGGCGGCCAACGCGTCGACGAGCATCGCGAGCGCCGCGGTGTACGTCGCCATGACGGCGGTGTCGGCGACGCGCCGCAGCCTGCTGTGCGGCAGCAGTTGTCGGGTGACGATGAGGGCGTCGCTCGCGAGGAAGATGGCCCCGCCGCGGGCGGTACGGGCGTCGTCCTGGGCGAGCATGGCCATGGCGACGAGGAGCGCCCCGTAGGTCGCGACGACAGGGTCGGGCAGTGCGGACGATGGCGCGTCGGGCGTGCGCGGCTCGGCGGCGCTCGGCTGAACCCTGGCGGCGTCCGGGTTGTGAGCGGCGCTCGGAGCGCTGTCGTCCGGCACGATCGACGAGACGGAATCGCGCTGGGCGGCAACGTGGTCGACCACGGCGAGCGCGGCGAGCGTCGTCACGCCGACTGCGATCGTGCGCGGCGTGAAGCGCTGGCCGCGCGTGCGCATGACGGTGAGCAGGCCGAGCTGCTGTACACCGAATGCGGCCGCGCCGCGACGCAGATGACGGTGCGCCGCCGCGCCCTCGCTGCGCGACTCGGCGAGCATGAGGTGGTCGCCGATGGCCGAGCCGGTGAGGGCGACGAGCAGCGTGCCGGTGGTACGACGGCGACGCGGGGTCCACGCCCCCGGGCGAGTCGCGACGTCGAGCGCGGCGAGCGGTGCGGCGAGATGCTTGGTGACGGCGTGGAGGCGATCGTCGGGCAACAGAGCCCCGAGGCTGGTCGTCGCAGCGACGACGACGTATGCCGCGGCCGAGGGGCGCGTCGTCGCGAGGCGAGCGATTGCAGAGCGCGTGACCGCGCCGGGAAGTGAGGTGATTGCGCGGCCTGCCGAACGGTGGCGCAGAGGACGCAGTTTCATGCCCGCTCACCGTGCGTCATCGTCATCTCTCCTTGAACTCGGGTTCGGTCTCGGGGCGCGTCAGCGCCGTTCTCGTCCCCTCAGCATCGCAGCTTCGCGATGGCCTCGCGGTGGATATCGACCCCGCGGGCGTGGATAACGGGCAGGCAGCTTCGCGGGGCGGGTTCTGTGTCGCCGGAGTGAGCACGAGGTGGCGAGCTCAGGTTTGCCTGCACTGGTTGGCGCATCTCGCTGCGCGGCCGCATGATCGGCGCATGAATCGCCTGCCCGAACCGCTCGACGAGGTGCTCTTCCCCGCCGAGCTGTTCCGCCCCGAAAGCGTCGACAAGCCCGCCGCGGACGACGGCGTCGTCGCCAACTCACGCCTGACCGCAACGCTCGGCGCCTCGCTCGTCCTCATCCTGAGCGCCGTCGGCGTCACCTTGCTCGACGTCGAGGGGCTCATCGAGTGGCATGCGGGGCTGGGCATCGCCGCGGGCGTCGTCGTCCTCGTCAAGCTGACCTCCACCGGCTGCCGGCTCGTGCGTTACTACACGCGCGACGGCCGCTACGTCGCGTCAGGGCCACCGTTCATCGTCCTGCGACTGCTTGCGCCGCTGCTCGTGGTGCTCACTGCGGGCGTCATCGGCACTGGCATCGTGACGTTGTACGAACCGGACACGATCTGGCTGACGCTGCACGAGGCGTCGTTCTGGGGGTGGATCATCTGCGCCGCGACGCACGTCCTCGCCTACGTGTGGCGGCTGCCGAAGGTCATCGCAGCCCCGCGCGGTCAGCGCCCACGCCCTCGGACGGCGCCCGCGGTCACGGCCGTCGTCGCGATCGTCACCCTCGCACTGGCCGTCGGCTTCGCGGTGTGGTTCGTCATGCAGATGCCCGCTCTGCCGGTTGGGTGACGACGCCGGCCGGCCCGTCGTGGGCGACGAGCCGGCCTCGAAGGTGGACGAAAATCGCCGATGGGGACGGCGGCGCGGTGGTCAGGGGGTCGTGATGGTGCCTCCGTGCGGCATGGCGGCCACGGCGTCGCGCAGTTCTTCCTCCGTCGCGCGGTAGGGGCGCAGGGCGTCCGCGGGGACGCGGCCGAGGCGTCCTGAGCGGAAGTCCTCGAACGCCGCCATGACCTCCGCCTTCGTGTTCATGACGAAGGGACCGTACTGCACGACGGGTTCCTTGATGGGGCGACCGCCGAGGAGAAGCACCTCGAGCGACGGGGTCTCGACGTCCTGGCGGGCGTCGGCGGTCAGCGTCATGAGGTCACCGGCGCTCGTGACGATCGTCTGACCCGCCGAGATGGGCCGGGGCGACGAACCGTCAGCGGGCGTGCTGCCGATGGTGCCCGAACCGGACAGGACGAACACGAGGCCGTTGTAGGACGCCTCCCACGGGATGTCGGCGCGCACGCCGGCAGGGATCGTCGCGTGTGCCATCGTGATCGGCGTGTGCGTGCTGCCCGGGCCGCGGAAGCCGCCGATGGAGCCGGCGATGATGCGGATGAGCGCGGCACCGTCGTGCGTCGTCACGAGCTCGGAGTCCGTGCCGTCGATGTTCTGGTATCGCGGGTCGGCGAACTTCTGCGCGGCCGGCAGGTTGACCCACAGCTGGATGCCGTGGAAGAAACCGCCCGAGACGACGAGCTCGGCCGGGGGCGTCTCGATGTGCAGCACGCCGGAACCGGCCGTCATCCACTGGGTGGCGCCGTTCTCGATCATGCCGCCACCACCGTGCGAATCTTGGTGCTGGAAGCGCCCGTCCATGATGTAGGTGACGGTCTCGAAACCGCGATGCGGGTGCCAGTCGGTGCCCTTCGGCTCGCCCGGGGCGTAGTTGACGGCGCCCATCTCGTCCATGTGGACGAAGGGGTCGAGCTCGTCGTGAGGGATGCCGGCGAAGGCGCGCGTGACCGGGAAACCCTCGCCCTCGTACCCCTTCGGGCCGGCCACGTGACGGGTGACGCGGCGCTCGCGGGCCGTGGCCGCGGGTGCGGCGAGGCGCGGCAGCGTGAGCGTGTCTGCGGTGACGGCGGGCATGTGATCCTCCTGGCGATCGGTTGCCTGGTTCAACCTAGTTTACATTTCAACTATTCCTCCTGGCGGGGTGGGTGAGGTGGACGGCCGCCGCCGCGGTTTCGCCCGTGGTCGACGACGTCAGGCGAACACTTGGTGAACATCACGCGCAGGGGGCGCTGGGGGCACCCAGGGGGCGGCCAGCCTGCGCACAATGAGGCGCTGTCCTTCCCCGCGGCGACGTGCCCCAGGCCGAGCGTCCGCCGAACACTTCGAACCTCGAGGAACCTCATGACCAACCGCATCGCGCGCACCTGTGCCCTCTCCGGTGTGCTCGCACTCGCCTTCGCCGGTGCCCTGACGCCTGCCGCGAACGCCGCCACCGTCGTTCCCACGCTCGACGCCGACCTCACGCCCGTCACGCTGCTCGGCACCAACGATTTCCACGGCCACTTCACGAAGGACTTCGCCTGCACCGTCGCCTCGGCCGAGCAGGAGTTCCCGGGTTCGGCGTTCATCTCGGCCGGTGACAACGTCGGCGGTTCGCCGTTCGAGTCGGCCTCGCAGGACGACAACCCGTCGATCGACTACCTCAACGCCCTGAAGCTGCAGGTCTCCTCCGTCGGCAACCACGAGTTCGACAAGGGCTTCGACGACCTGACCGGTCACGTCCAGTCGCGCGCGCAATGGACCTACCTCGGTGCCAACGTCTACGAGAAGGGCACGACGACGCCCGCGCTGCCCGAGTACAAGGTGCTCGACGTCAACGGCGTCAAGGTCGCCGTCGTCGGTGCCGTCACGACGGACACGAAGAACATGGTCGGCGCCGACGGCATCGCGAGCATCGACTTCGGTGACCCCGTGGCCGCCGTCAACCGTGTCGCCGCGAAGCTGAAGGACGGCGACCCGTCGAACGGTGAGGCCGACGTCGTCGTCGCCGAGTACCACGAGGGTGCGCCGGAGGGCGGCAGCGCGACGCTGGAGCAGATGGAATCCGCGAGCCCCGTCTTCAAGAACATCGTGACGAAGACGAGCGCGAACGTCTCTGCGATCTTCACCGGCCACACCCACCAGCTGTACGACTGGGACGCTCCCATGCCTGACGGCGACGGCACGCGCCCGATCATCCAGACCGACTTCTACGCGCACAACCTGGGTATCCTCAACCTCGGCTACGACAAGGCCTCGGGGAAGGTGAAGCAGTACTCCGTCGTCAACCGCAAGGTCACGGCGCCGACGGACGCCTGCGCGTCGCTGCCCGCCTACACCGCTGCCGCCTCCATCGTCGACTCGGCGAACGCCCGCGCCGCGCAGATCGGTCAGCAGGTCATCGCACAGGCCACGGGCCCGATCACCTCGGCGCTCAAGCCCGACGGCTCGCGGGACGACCGTCTCGCCGAGTCGAACCTGTCGAACGCCATCGCGCAGAGCTACGTCGACTCCCTCAACGCGCCCGGTCGCCCGGGCAGCGTCGAGATCGGCATCATGAACCCCGGCGGCGTGCGCGCCGACCTCGTCCCCGACGCCGCGGGCAACCTGACGTTCGCGCAGGCCGCGGCCGTCATGCCGTTCAACAACACGGTCGCGACGCGTGAGATCTCGGGCGCGACGTTCGTCAAGCTCCTCGAGCAGCAGTGGCAGCCCGACGGCGCCTCCCGCCCGTTCCTCAAGATGGGCCTGTCGAGCAACGTCACGTACACGTTCGACGAGACCAAGCCCGCGGGCTCGCGCATCACCAGCGTCATGGTGGGCGGCAAGCCCATCGACCGGGCGGCGAAGTACACCGTCGCGTCCAACTCCTTCCTCATGGCCGGCGGCGACAACTTCACCGCCCTCAACGAGGGTGGCCCGATCTCCGACTCCGGTCTCATCGACCAGGGCCTGTTCGTCGAGTGGCTCAAGGCGCACAGCCCGGTGAAGCCGTCGTACGCCAAGCAGTCGCTGTCCATCCATGGCCAGCCGACGAGCGTCAAGGCCGGGGAGAAGGTCGAGTTCACCGCCTCCGGCTTCGACATGACGAGCAAGAACTCGCCGACGAACACCTCGGTCGAGGTCTCGATCGGTGGCCACGTGGTCGGAACGTTCCCGATCAGCGCGACGAGCGCCGCCACCCCGCCCTACCCGGCCAACCACGGTGAGGCCACGATCTCGTTCACCGCCCCGAGCGACCTCGCCGCCGGCGACGCCGTGATCACGCTGAGGGCCAAGGAATCCGGCACGACGGGCAGCTTCCCCGTGACGCTCGAGGCCGGCGCCACGACGACCCCGACGCCGACGACCGAGCCGACGACGCCGACGACCGAGCCCACGACGCCGACGGCCGGTTCGACGAGCTCCACCACCGGCGCGACGGAGACCGGTTCCGCTTCCGACGGCGCGTCCCCGACCACGACGACGGGGCCGAAGGTCGACACCGATGGCGTGAGCAACGAGCGCGCCGTCACAGGCCTCGCGGGCCTGGCTGTCGTCGTGGTGGCTGCCGGCGCGGGCATCGCGATGCGTCTGCGCCGTCAGAGCTGATCGTCGACAGCAGGGGGCTCATCGGCCCCCTCACGCGCAGCGCCGTCGTCCCTCGCGCTGGGGCGGTGGCGCTTCGCCGTGAGCGCGCCGCGCCACATCTGGTGCTCGATCGCGGCGGGCGTGATGCCCAACTGGACGGCCGCGGAGACGATGACGGCGTGGAGCTCGTCGGCGGTGAAGGTGTGGCCGGTGGCGCGGCGCGCGAAGGATCGGGTGAGGGGGCACAGCATGACGTCGTCGCACCCTGCGGCGAGCAGCAGATGACGCCACGTCGAGCCGGACGACTGGCCGGGCAGCGCGCACCAGGCCCGTCGGAGGTCGTCGTCGTGGGCGGCCGCCACCAGGTCGGCGCATGACTCGATACCTCGGCCCGCGAGGAGCGCCGCCGCCTGACGGATGACGGCGCTCTTGTGGGGTGCGTCCACACTGGCGCGGGTGCGGTGGCCGGTGCCGATCTCCTCCCGCCACGTCGTCTCGCCCATGAGATCGAACGCGTGCAGCAGCTCCGACGCGGTGCCCGCCCCGAACGCGGCCTCGTGGCGGGCGACGACGGCGTCGACGGTGCTCGTCATGACGCGGGGCGTCATCACCGCATCGATGACGGCGCTGCTCAGGCCCTGACGCACCGGCACGGCGCGCCATGCAGACGGAGTGCCGCGCTCGAGCACGACGGCGACTGCGAGGGTCGCCGCGCACGACTCGAGATCGTCCCCTGGAACGAGACCGTCCTCGAGAGCTGGCTCGTTCTCCGGAGCAGGCGCGTCTTCGGGAGCGGCCGACTCACCGGCCGTCGGGTCAGCAGGGGACGGCTGGCTGGCCGACGGCGCCTCGTCCGACCCGAGACCGGTTTCCGCCGGGCCGCCCGCGTCGGGATCGTCCGCCCCGGGGCCGGTCGCACCGAAATCGCCCGGCAGGCGATCGTCATGCGGCACGACACCGTCATGTGTCAGGAGGCCGGGGCTCATCCACGCGCCGACGAGCGTCGGTGCGGCGTCGTCGGAGGTGTCAGGCGCGGGGGTGTCGAACAGGGGGCCGGGTGCCAGATCGTCGCTCATGGCTCGAGCGTGGCGGGCGGGCCATGAGCGGCGCCAACGTCAGCACGGCCACCCTGTGGATCAGCCTGCTCCGGCAGCGGAAAGAGCGCTCCCGCCGTCACGGCCTGTGGACGACGCGCCCGCGGTGAGAAGAAAGCGGCGGTGAAGGTCGAGACCTCCACCGCCGCTGGGGTGCCCAGGACGCATCACACCAGGGGGGAACGGGAGCACCTTCCTGGGCACGAAGATGAAACTACCGCCCCTTCCTCAGAATTCCCTCTCATGGAACTGTGGTCTGCTTCGCGCGTCTCGGCGGCTTCTATCGTGGGAGCATGAACACCCGCGAGGCATCCTTTCGTCACGTCACCGGACGTGCGGCGCGCGTCCTCATCGTCGACGACGAGGAGGGCCTGCTCACGTCGCTGTCGGCGGCGTTCACGTTCCAGGGCTGGCAGGTGCTGACGGCGACGACCGGCTCGCAGGCCGTCGCCCTCGCGCGGCGCGAGAGCCCGGACGTCGTCGTCCTCGACATCGGGCTGCCGGACACGGACGGTTTCGACGTCCTCGCCCGCATCCGCTCGATCCTGCCCGAGGCGGGAGTCATCTTCCTCACGGCGCGGGATGCGTTGGAGGACAGGGTGAGTGGCATCCGGCAGGGCGCTGACGACTACCTGACGAAGCCGTTCAGCCTCGAGGAGGTCATCGTCCGCGCCGAGGCGCTCATGCGCCGCAGCGGCATGGTCGCGCAGGGGCAGGGCGAGCATCTCGTCGTCGACGACCTCGTCATCAACACCCTGACGTACGAGGTGTCGCGCGCCGGCGAACCGATCCGTCTGACCGCCACCGAGTTCGCGCTCGCGCGGCACCTGGCGCAGAACGCGCGTCGCGTGTGCTCGAAGCAGGAGTTGCTCGCCGCGGTGTGGGGAGAGGATTTCCAGGGCGGTGAGCACGTCGTCGAGCTCTACATCAGCTACCTGCGCAAGAAGATCGACGGGTCGCATCCGGCGCTCATCCACACGGTGCGGGGCCTCGGATACACCATGCGACCCGCCGCGGGATGAACCTCGCACGGCTGCGGCCACGCAAGCTGAGCACCCGCGTCGCAGTGCTCGTCATGACGCTGACGATGGTGCTCGCCGCCATCGGCTGCATCGCCTCGTTCCTGCTGTCACGCGCCGTCATCCACGCGAGCATCGACGACACCCTGCACGTTGCGGTCAACCACGAGCACACGTCGGCGCAGGAGCTGGCGGAAGAACTACCGTCCGGGGCGATCGTCATGGTGCGACGTGGCGACCGGCTCGACGTGCGCGCCAACGGCCCCGACCGCGTGGTGGCGGCGGAGGACGCCACCGTGCTGCGAACCGAGCTCGATCGCCCGGACGGCCTGCGCGACGTCAAGCTGCCCGAACGCGGCGACATGCGCGTCGCCACGCTGAGGCAGCCCGGCACCGAGGTGCTCGCTGCCGTCAGCATGGAACCTGCGGAGCGCGACCTCACCCGCCTCGCCGCGTGGCAACTGGCACTGTGGGTGCCCGCGGGCATCGTGGCGAGCGCCGTCGGCGTGTGGCTGACGCGACGTCAGGTGCGGCCCCTGCAGGCCGTCACGCGCACCGCGCGCAGTATCGCCGAGACACCCGCGGAATCGGTGGAGGACGCCGTCAGCCGCCGTGTGCCCGAACCGCGACGAGCCGCCGACGAGGTGGGGGTGCTCACGCACGCCATCAACGATCTGCTGCGTCAGGTCGAGGCGGCCCTCGCGCGCCGCGACGAGAGCGAGGCCGCCCTGCGCACCATGCTGGCCGACGTCAGCCATGAACTGCGCACGCCGCTGGCCGTCGTGCGATCGCATGCCGAGCTGTCCGCGTCGATGCTCGCGCGCGCCGTGGAGGCCGAGCGATCCGAGGCGGCGGGCGACTCTGCCGGCGGGGGCCTCCCGGGCGTTGAGGGCCAGGATGGCGGCGCTGACCACGGACGTAGGGCGGCGAGTGACGTCCGAGCGCTCGAGCTCGAGCTGGCGCCATCGCTGCGTCGCATCGAACGCGAGAGCATCCGCATGGCGCGCCTCGTCGAGGATCTGTTGCTCCTCGCCCACCTCGACGCCGGCCAACGCGCGGCACAGGAAAGCGTCGACGTCACGTTCCTCGCGTTGGAGGCGTTGTCCGACGCGAAACTGATGGCGCCGCAGCACCTGTGGGCGTTCGACGCGCCGGACGAGGCGTGCGAGATCGTGGGCGACGAGAACGGGGTGCGCCGCGTCATCGTCAATCTGGTGACGAACGCGCGACGCCACACGCCCGCCGGTACGCGCGTGCAGCTCAGCGTGCGCGACGCCGGCGACAGCGTCGTCGTCGAGGTGGCCGACGACGGGCCGGGGCTGCCCGCGTCCGTCGCCGCCGAACCAGGGCGACGTTTCAAGGGGGCGGCGCGTTCGGACACCGATCGTCGCGGTGGGCTGGGCCTCGCCATCACGATGGCACTCGCGGAGTCGATGGAGGCGAGCATCCACTTCGACTCCAGCACTGCCGGCACGACGGCGATCGTGACGTTGCCGCGCCGCCCCGCAGCGCTCGGGGCTGAGTGAGCTTCGGTTCGAGTCGGTCGCGGTGTCGGATGCGCGCCGCGCGGCTCGACAGCCGGCCCGAGCCCGGCCGTCAGGCGATGCGGTGGGCCAACAGGATGACGGCGACGCAGACGACGACGCTGCCCACCGCATACGCGAGAGCTGTGGCCGCGCGCCGTGCGCGCAGCAGGGTGAGCGTTTCGACGCTCGCGGTGGAGAACGTCGTGAAGCCGCCGCAGATGCCGGTGACGACGAGGGCGCTCAACCATCCTGGGCGAGGATGCGCGGTGAGGACGCCGAGCACGAACGAGCCGAGGAGGTTGACGGCGAACGTCGAGTGGGGCCACGTGCGTGGGCCGCGGGCCTTCATCTCTCCGTCGAGGACGAAGCGCAGGACGGCTCCGACAGCGCCGCCGAGGGCGATGAGCGGCCACGTCATCATGCGCTGCTCCGAGGTGCCCAACGGGCGGTGACGACGGCCCCCGCCGCCGCGGCTGCGAGGCCGAGCGCGACCTCCGCGGCGGCGAGGCCCACTCCCGACCCAGCGGAGCGTTCGGCGACCTCTCGCGCGAACGTGCTGTACGTCGTGAAGGCCCCGCAGAACCCGGTGCCGAGCAGCAGACGCCAGGCCGGGCGGTCGCCTGCGCGGGTGAAGAACTCGAGCAGCCCGCCGAGGACGAACGCGCCGACGAGGTTGACCGTCAGCGTCGCCCACGGCGCACGCATCGCGGCCGCAACACCGGCGCGGGCCATCGCCCCCGCTGCGCCGCCCAGGGCGACGAGAGCGACCATCGAGACGCGACGATGCAAGGCGGGCGAACTCACGGCCCGAGCCTAGGCCATGACGCATGACGCCGGCGGCTCACCCGATGCGCGGGTGAGCCGCCGGCGCCTGCTCGTCTGACCTCACGGCTCACGCTCGGTCAGACGAGCATCGTCATTTCGCGTAGGAGACGATGACCGACGGGCGGGGGAAGGCGTCCGTGTGCGGCCACGTGCTCGTCGGCTTCTCGAACGTCGCGTCGTCGGTCTCGCCCGGGTGCTGCACGGCCGTGAAGACGGACAGCTGGTCCGGGCTGACGAGCGGCCCGCAGGTCTCGGCGCCGAAGGGCACCGTGAGGAACTGCTGGACGCGGCCGCGCTCCGGCCCGTTCGTCGGGACGCGGAAGAGCCCGTCGTTGGAGCCGAGCTGGTTGCCGTCGGTGGAGATCCACAGGTTGCCGACGGCGTCGAAGGCGACGTTGTCGGGGCAGCTGATCGGGCTGACGTGCTCCTTCGGGAAGCCGGCGAAGTACGTCTCCTGCGCGGCCGGGTCACCGCAGATGAGCATGAGATCCCAGGTGAAGTCGGTCGAGGTCTCGTACCCCTTGCCGCAGGAGCGGCCACGGCCCTCGGTGACCTCGAGGATGTATCCGTTGCGGTTGCCGGACGTGGCCGTGAGCGGCTCGCCCAGCTTCTTGCGCGTCATCGACGAGGCGAGGGGATTGGCCTCGTCCGTGGTGAACTTCTTGCCGCGATCGGAGTTGTTCGTCAGCGCGCAGTAGATCTTGCCGTTGACGGGGTTCGGCTCGATGTCCTCGGGGCGGTCCATGCGCGTCGGACCGACCTTGTCGGCCGCCAGGCGCGTGTGGACGAGCACCTCCGCGACGCTCATGCCCGGAACGTACGACTTCTTCTCGCTCGTGAGCGGGATCCACGTGCCCGTGCCGTCGTGGACGCCGTCGGCGTCGCCGTCACCGGTGAACTTCGCGACGTAGAGCGTGCCGGCGGACAGCAGCGTCTTGTTGTGGCGGCGTGCGGCGGGCGAGGCACTGCGCTGGTAGCGGTCACGTGAGACGAACTTGTAGATGTACTCGCCCTTCTCGTCGTCGCCGGTGTAGGCGACGACGCGGCCGTCACGTGCGATCGTGACGTTGCAGCCTTCGTGCTTCACACGGCCGAGCATCGTGTGCTTGACGGGCGGGGCTGACGGGTCGAGCGGGTCGAGCTCGACGATCCAACCGAAGCGGTTGGCCTCGTTCGGGGTCTTCGTCAGGTCGAAACGCTCGTCGACGTCCTTCCACCCCTTGCCCTGGCCGGTGATGCCGTACCGCTTGTAGGCATCGGCCTGCTTGGGGTCGAGCGCGCCGGAGGCGTCGAAGTAGCCGTGGAAGTTCTCCTCGCCGTGCAGCGTCGTGCCCCACGGCGTGGTGCCGCCGGAGCAGTTGGCGAAGGTTCCGAGGATCGTCGTGCCCTTGGGGTCAGCCTTGGTGCGCAGCAGCTCGTGACCAGCGGCGGGGCCGTCGACGCGCAGTGGCGTGCTGGCCGTGATGCGGCGGTTGTAGCGCGAGCGGCGCGGGTCGCTGGCCTTCCATGACCCCTTGGCCCGGCCCTTCTCGATGGCGACGACCGCCAGACCGTGCGCGGCCATCTCGATCTTCTTCTTGAGCAGCTCGTCCGTCCCGGTCGGGAACATCAGTTCCGGGTCGGTGTACTCGTGGTTGACGCTCAGCAGGGCGCGGCGACCGTCGAGCGGGATGATGCCGACATAGTCGTTGTTGTAACCGAACTGCTGCGCCTGTGCCTCGGGCGTCTGGTGGTGGACGTCGAAACGCGGTGCGCGCTTGGTGACGGGGTCGCCCCAACGGATGATCACGTCGTGCGTGAACCCTTCGGCGTTGACGACGTCATCCTTGCGGTTCGGCGCGACGGAGGTGAAGGAGGCGCGCCCGACGTTGCGCTCGGGTCGCGGGTGGTGGCCGTGCGCAGTGCCCGCCGCCGCAGCAGCCTGCGCGCCGAAACCGGCGAGCACCATGGCGCCCGCGGAGCCCGTGAGCATCGCGCGACGGGCGATGGCACGCTGAGCGAGAGTCTGGAATTCCTCGTTGCCCGAGGTGTTCGGCGTCGGCGCGTCGCACTGGTTGGCGCAGCGGTACTCGCACGTCTTCGCGCTGCGCGAACCGTGGCGGGTATTGATGAGGGGGAGCAGCTTGGGGCTCATGGGGTCTCCTCGCCGGGGCGGAAAGTCGGGAGCTGATCAGGGCGGACGGTGGGGGCGCCCACGCGGGTCGATCCTTGGGCGTCGAGGCAGACACGAGACGTCGCGCAGATGTCGTCGGCGTAAACCCTGAGAGCCGGCTGCATGACTTAGGTGGGCCTAAGGCGCGGCGGCGGACTCGAGCTCGAGCAACCGCTGCTTCGCCTCGACGCCGCCGAGGTAGTTGCCGAGGGAGCCGTCGCTACGCACGACCCGGTGACAGGGGAGGACGATGGGTAGCGGATTGCTCGCGCAGGCACTGCCGACGGCGCGAACCGCGCGGGGGCGTCCCGTCGAGGAGGCGAGATCGGCGTAGCTGATGGTGCGACCGTAGGGAATCGTGGGCAGGCTCGACTGCACCTCCCGTCGGAAGGGGGCAGTGGACAACGACAGGTCGGGCGTCACGCTGAACTCCACGCGCACCCCGGTGAAGTACAGGTCGAGCTGGCGGCGCAGGGTGTCGGCGGGCTGGGCCGAGCGCAGCGTGCGGCGTCCGAGACGTTCACCGAGGTCGTCGAGCACGGCGTCGAAGCCCTCCGACTCGAACGCGATGCGGACGACGGCGTCGTCGCGGAAGGCGAGCAGGAGCCGACCGAGCAGCGTCTCGTGCGTCGTCCACACGACGTCGACGTCCCGCGGACGCACATGTTCGAGCAGCCGATTCGTCAGCGCCTCGGTCGATGACGCGTCGGTGAAGGCGTCGATGGTCGTGGTGAACACGTCGTCGCTGGTCATCAGGTGTCCTCTCGGGTCGGGATGAGTCGATGACGCAGCGCGGCGATGGCGTCGGCTCCGCAACGTCGGGCAGCCGCCGTCGAGCAGCCGAGCTTGTCGGCGATCTCCGGGTAGGTCCACTGCCCCACGTAGCGGTGCACGACGACGAACTGCTGCCGTTCGCTCAGAGCGCCCACGTGGCTCCACAACTCGCCGTCCCAGGCCTCGACGTCGGCGCCCGGGTGGACGTCGTCGACGAACAGGCGTTGAAGCGCCTGCCCGGCGTCGTCGTCCTTGGCGGCTCCGGCGCCGAGGCGCCGCGATCGAGTCGAGTCGTGGGCCGCCTCTAGATCGCGGACGAGCTCGGGGTGTGGTGCGGCGCGGCGATTCCGTCGCACGATGTCGACGCTCTTGTGCCGCGCCACGCGCACGAGCCATGCCTCGACGTCTTCGATGTCGTCGAACGGGTAGCCCCGCAGCGCCGCGAGAAACGTCTCGGACCAGGCGTCCTCCGCGTCCGCACCGGGCCCCAGGGTCGCGGCGCACACGCGCAGAACCGTCGGCCCATGGCGTTCGACGATCTCGTGGAAGAGCGGTTGCTGTGTCATCACTCAGGAGTCGTCCGAGAACGACGAAGTGTGAGGTCGGCGAGAGAACTTTTTTCGCAACCGAGCCGAGCGGCGCGAGAACCGTTCAGAACAAACGGGATTCACGGGTCGTCTCGCTCTCCTCGTGGGCGAGGAGCCAGCGTTTGCGATCCAGGCCGCCGGCGAAGCCGACGAGGGAACCGTCCGAGCCGACGACGCGGTGGCACGGCACGATGACGCTGATCGGGTTGTGACCGACGGCCTGCCCGACGCCCTGTGCCTGGCCAGGGGTGGCGACTCCGTCGGGTGAGAGCGACGCCGACAGCTCGCCGTACGTCGTCGTCTCGCCGGGAGGGATCCGCAGCAACAGCTCCCAGACGCTGCGTTGGAACGGGGTGCCGAGCGGGGCGAGCGGAAGGTCGAAATCGGTCCGCTCCCCGGCGAACCAGGCGGTGAGTTGCTGCGCCGCGGCGTCGAGGAGGGCATCGTCACGCTGCTCCACTCGCGCCCCGAACCACGCCGCGTCCGGCTGATGCGCCTGGCCGTCGAAGTAGGCGCCGAGCACCCCGTCATCGCTCACGGCGACGAGCATGTCGCCCAGCGGCGTCGCGAGGCGGGTTGACCGACGATTCTGCGCGCTCGCGCCGTCACCGCGCAGCAGGGGAGGACTCGCGACGGTCATGACGACGCCTGCGAGTCATCGTCGGACGGCTCGGGCCACCGATGGGCGAGTGGCTCGGGCGCCAGACCTGCGGCTCGATCGGCGTGGAACTTCTCCCACGGGAGCCACTTCGTCGTCAGCGCTGATTCGATGTCGATACCCGCGCTCCGCGCGAAGACCAGGATCATGGCGAACGCGTCGGCGACCTCACCCTCGAGGTCCTGGCGCAGCTCGTCGTCGCTCTTGCCCCGGTTTCGACCCTGCCCGCTCGAGGCGAGATAGGCCTGCGTGAGCTCCCCGACCTCCTCGGTGAGCTTGAGCAGGACCCACTCCGGCGTGCGCTCCACAGCGAAGTACTCGCCGTACGCAGCCGAGATGCCCTCGATGCGTCCACTCCACTCGTTCAGCTCCATGGTCGAAGCCAACCACGCGGCGCCGACAAGCCATCGAACGTGGCCACCCAACCGGCCCGCAGGAACGCTCCCCGCACCCTGCCGTTGGTCTGCCCGAGAGAGATCCGACTCGCCTTGGCCGGGATGCGGTCAGGCTCGGTCGGCAGCACGTTCGAAAGCGGCGAGTGCGCGATCGTCGTACAGCACGAAACGGATCAACCGGACATGTGCACATCGGGCGGAACGCGCCACCTCGAGAGCGATGCACGCGACCTCTTCGACGTCCCAGCCGTACACGCCCGCGCTGATGGCGGGAAAGGCCACGGAGCGGCATTCCGCCTCGTCGGCGATCCGCAATGACTCGGCGAAACAGGAGCTTAGAAGAGCCGGATCCGTCTGGCCCGCATGACGATTCGGGCCGACAGTGTGGATGACGTAGCGCGCGGGCATCCGCCCCGCGCCGGTGATGACGGCCTCGCCGGTCGGTAATCCGCCCGTCAGCCGTGTCGCGCGCAGCTTGCGACACTCCTCGCGCAGCTGCGGCCCTGCTGCGGCATGGATGGCACCGTCCACGCCGCCACCGCCGAGCAGGCCCGAGTTCGCGGCGTTGACGACGGCGTCGACCTGCTCGGTCGTGATGTCGCCTCGCACGATCTCGACGGAGGGGGCCTCGTGGACTGTCATGGCGTTCATGGCACCCATCCTGCACCGCGCCGCAGTTCCGCAGGTGGGGACGGGATTCGCGAATGTGACCGAAAATCGCACAGGGGACAGGAATCGCGACCGGGGACGTAGTTCGCAGGAGGGGACAGGAATCGCCGATGGGTACTACGGGTGTAGAAGCTCGACGTGACGGGGCATACACTCGAAGACGGTGCCGGCGATCCCGCTCGGCACCTCGTGCTGTGACGAGACCAGCCGTGACGAGGCGCGACGCGCCGATGGAGGATGACGACGATGCTGACGAACGCGCTGTGGGCGAACTCCTACTCGCCCGGTGTGCCCCTGCGCCTCGATTACGGCACGGCGACGCTCGTCGATCAGTTCGACTCCGCCGTCGCGCGATTCGGCGATCGCCCGGCCATCGACTTCATGGGGCGCGTCACGACGTACGACCAGCTCAAGGCTCAGGTCGACGCCGCCGCGGCCGGTCTGTTGGACCTCGGTGTCACGGCGGGCGACCGCGTCGCCGTCCTGCTGCCTGGCTGCCCGCAGAACGTCGTCGTCACGCAGGCGATCATGCGCATCGGCGCGATCGCGGTGCAGCACAACCCGCTCTACACGATCGGTGAGCTGCGCGCGCCGTTCGAGGACCACGAGGCCGAGGTCGTCATCGCATGGGACAAGATCAGCCCGATGCTCGTCGACCTCGCGCAGGAGAACGGCGTCCGCCACATCGTCGCGATCGACGTGACGGCGGAGCTGCCGTTCGTCAAGCGTCTCGCGCTGCGCCTGCCGGTGAAGAAGGCGCGCGAGTCGCGCGAGCGCCTCACCGGCCCGGCGCCCGAGGGCCTGCTGAGCTGGAACGACCTGCTATCACGCGGCACGCTGCCCGCCGACCACCCCAAGCCATCGGCCGGTGACCCGGCGATCATGCTCTACACCTCGGGCACGAGCGGCACCCCCAAGGGCGTCCCGCTCACGCACGCGAACCTCGCTGCCAACTGCCTGCAGGGCAAGGCGTGGGCGCAGCTGCGTGACGGTGAGGAGACGTTCCTCGTCGTCCTCCCGATGTTCCACGCGTACGGCCTGACGATCGGCGTCCTCGCGGGCATCAACCTCGGCGCGTGCCTGCTCATGCTGCCCGCCCCCGAGGTGCCGCTCATCATCGACGCCGTGAAGCGTCGCACCCCGACGTTCGCTCCGGGTGTACCGCCGCTGTACGCCCGCATCCTCGACGAGGCGGAGAAGCGCGACGCCAGCCTCGAGGGCATCCGCATCGGCCTGTCGGGCGCGATGTCGCTGCCGTCCGCGCTCGTGCAACGCTGGGAGGAGGCGACGGGCGGCCACCTCATCGAGGGCTACGGCCTCACCGAGACGAGCCCGGTCGTCGTCGGCAACCCCATCTCCGACGATCGTCGCGCCGGCTCGATCGGCGTGCCGTTCCCCGACGTCGAGATCCGCCTCGCCGATCCCGAGGACGTCACGAAGGACGCGCCGGATTCCGGCCCGGGCGAGCTGCTCGTCAAGGGTCCGCAGGTCTTCGGTGGCTATTACAAGAAGCCCGAGGCGACGCAGGAGGCGTTCCACGACGGCTTCTTCCGCACCGGCGACGTCGTCGAGATGGGTGAGGGCGGCTACCTGACGGTCGTCGACCGCATCAAGGAGATGATCGTCACCGGTGGCTTCAACGTCTACCCGAGCGAGGTCGAAGGCGTGCTGCGCGAACACGACTCGATCGCTGACGCCGCCGTCGTCGGGCTGCCCGCCACCGCGGGCGGTGAGGACGTCGTCGCCGCCGTCGTGCTCGCCGACGGCCACACCGATGCTGACGCCGAGGCGCTGCGCCGCCACGTCAAGGGCAAGCTGACGGCGTACAAGGCGCCGCGTCGCTTCGTCGTCGTCGACGAACTGCCGACGAACCCGATGGGCAAGGTGCTGCGCCGCGAGGTCACCAAGCTGCTGCACGAGCACGCGAACCAGGGCGACTGAACGAGCGGTGGTCGCGGCGACACGGCGGCGAAGGCCGCCATCCCGATCGGGTGGCGGCCTTCGTGGCTGCGAGCGCTGTGGACTCAGCGCTCGCGGCAGCGGACGTCAGTGCTTCTCGGCGTCCGAAGTGGTCCCCGCGGTTGCCGCGTTCGCGGCGTCGTGCGCGTCGAACGGCAGGTCCTCGTGGACGATGTCGGGGTTGTCGTGCTGCGTCTCGACGAGTTCGTGGGCCTCTTCGTCGGAGGCGACCGTCGGCATCGAACCCGGCAGCGGTCTGCGCGCCGACTCCTTCATCGCGAGCAACGCGATGCCGCCGAGCACGGCGAAGAACATCGTGTAGAGCGCCGGCGCGTTCTTGCTGCCGGTCCACTTGACGAGCGCTTCGCTGATCATCGGCGCGGTGCCGCCGAACAGGGAGACGGCGATGTTGTACGACAGCGCCATGCCGCCGAAGCGTGAGGCCGTCGGGAACAGCGCGGGCAGCGTCGAGGCCGACATCGCGACGTAGAAGCAGACGGAGAAGGCCAGCATGAACATCGCGACGAAGGCCAGCGTCTGGTTCTCCATCATCATGTAGGCCGGGTAGGTGAACAGCAGCGTCGAGATGATCGCGATCCAGTAGACGGGCTTGCGGCCGATCTTGTCCGACAAGCGCCCGACGAAGGGCACGGCCAGGGAGAGCGCCACGAGCGCCGGGATGGTGGCTGCAGCGGCACCCAGGGTGGTGTAGCCGTGGTTGCTCTCGAGGTAACCGGGCATGTACGACGTGAGCGAGTAGCCGGCGGTGTTCGTCGCGCCGACGAGCGCCATGGCGATGAGCAGCGGGCGCCAGTGGTGCTTGATGATGCCGACCGGGCCGAGCTGCGTCTGCGACTCGTCGATGGCGTCGTTGCTCTCGGCTGCCTCGTTGGCGGCCTGCGTGTTCTCGAACGTCGGCGACTCGTCGATCTTCATGCGGAAGTACATGGCGAGCAGGCCGAACGGCAGAGCGAGCAGGAACGGGATGCGCCAGCCCCAGTCGTCCATCGTCTCGGAGCCGAGGCCGATGCTGAACAGCGCGACGACGGCGGCGCCGACCGCGAAACCGAGGTAGGAACCGGTGTCGAGGAAGCTCGAGAAGTAGCCGCGACGCTTGTCGGGGGAGTACTCGGAGACGAACGTCGTCGCGCCCGAGTACTCACCGCCGGTGGAGAAGCCCTGGATGAGGCGGCAGATGATGAGACCGGCGAACGCCCACCAGCCGGCGGTCGAGAACGACGGCAGCAGACCGATGGCGCCCGTCGCGATCGACATGGCCAGCATCGTGATGGCGAGCGTCTTCTGACGCCCGATCTTGTCGCCGAGGGGGCCGAAGACGAGGCCACCGAAGGGGCGGGCGAGGAAGCTGACGGCGAACACGGCGAAGGTGATGATCATCTTCGTCGAGTCGTCGCCACCCTCGGGCTGGAATACCTTCGTCATCGTGGCGGCGAGGTAGCCGTAGATGCCGAAGTCGTACCATTCCATGAGGTTGCCCATGGTGGCGCCCGTGATGGCTTTCTTGAGTGGAGCTTTCTCGACCACGGTGATGTGGTCGCGTTCGAGCTCGCGGGGCTCGCCGTCCGGTGCGGCGGAAGCGGTATGGGACATGTGTGTTTCTCCTGCGCACGTTCGGGTGGGCGAAGCCGGGCCCGCAGCGCATTCGTCGCTCGTGGGTGTTCGTCTCGAATGGGAAAAAACGGTTCTCATCCCATCGCCGATGCCCCGGAATGTCCAGTGCTCGGACGCCTTGCGGCCCCGATCTGCGAGGTTCGGCAGCGCTGAGGCAGCGCGGCGCCACAGCTTTGTCGCGAAGATGTGATTTGCCGCACATCTCACGCCGCAGCAGGGGTTGTCGGCCCCCGTGTCGCCCCTTCTCCGGGCGGCTCGCGTTGCTACTCTGAGCCCGGCTCGCCCGCCGGGCAGGTGCCCCGGCGAGGAACCGAACGACCGGTCCTCACGCCGCGTCATCCACTTCTCGATCTCGCAGGAGACGCCATGGCCACACAGGCCGATTCCACGCCCGCCGAGCCGTCAGGGCCCGCGGGCTCCGTCGCCGACCCGACGCCTGGCGCGGGTGGTCAGAACGAGCTGCGACGCGACCTCAATGCGCGCCACCTCAACATGATCGCCATCGGCGGCGCCATCGGGACGGGCCTGTTCCTCGCCTCCGCCGGTTCGATCCACGAGGCGGGCCCCGGCGGCGCGCTCGTCGCGTACG
>ERZ1023267.87-NODE-87-length-37288-cov-8.915344_pt1 | contig 37288 bp, 32 predicted proteins | sample MGYA00520905_ERZ1023267 | MGnify/ENA primary metagenome ERZ1023267 (study PRJEB32759, sample SAMN07749868) | skin metagenome | biome: transportation; feature: city; material: polyester macromolecule | host: Homo sapiens | place: Hong Kong:ISLAND line | collected...
GGGCAAGACGATCGTCGTCATCATCCCCAGCTTCGGTGAGCGCTACCTGTCGACGATCCTGTTCGAGGGCATCGTCGACTGACATCCGTCTCATCGGCCGGGCGCGTGGTGCTGCACCGCGCGCCCCGGCGTTCGGGCACCCCGGGCGGGTGCGCCGATGATGAGCAGAGCTGTTGGGCGAGAGTCGAGTTCGAGGAGATGACGGTGGCGAAGAACCCGTTGACGCGTGCAAGGGCTGCGCTGGAGACGATGAACGAGGACGTCGACGCGGCCCTCGCACGCGACCCCGCCGGGGGTTCGCGGTTGGAGATGGCGCTCGCCTCGCCTGGTCTGCACGCTGTGTGGAGCCACCGGGTCACGCATGCGATGTGGCAGCGCGGCGGCCGCTGGAAGCTGCCGGCGCGTCTCGGATCGCAGGTGACGCGGGCCGTCACCGGCGTCGAGATCCATCCCGGTGCGACGATCGGTCGGCGTTTCTTCATCGATCACGGCATGGGCGTCGTCATCGGGGAGACGAGCGAGATCGGCGACGACTGCATGCTCTACAACGGCGTCAACCTGGGCGGGCGGACGCTCGCGAAGGTCAAGCGTCACCCGACGCTCGGGGACGGCGTGACGGTGGGTGCGGGCGCTCGTATCCTCGGCCCGATCGTCGTGGGCGATGGCGCTCAGGTCGGCGCGAACGCCGTCGTCGTCAAGGATGTGCCCGCGACGGGCGTCGCCGTCGGTGTGCCCGCGAAGGTGCGGGTGCCCGCCGTCGAGCACGACCCGTTCAGCGACCCTGCCGTCTACATCTGATCGTGTGCACTGCCCCGCGCTGACCTCGATGTTGCCCGGGTTTCTGGGGATCGATTGCCCGAAGGCCGGGCAACATTGTCGGGTGACTGGCGCGCGGCCAGGCATGACGAAGGGGGCCGCTTCACCGATGTGGTGAAACGGCCCCCTTCGTCAGATCAGGCAGTTCAGCCCTTGGCGGCGGCCTTGAGCTTGGAACCGGCCGTCACCTTCGCGGCGTAGCCGGCCGGGATCTCGATCTCGGCGCCCGTCTGCGGGTTGCGGCCCGTGCGGGCGGCGCGCTCGACACGCTCGATCGTGAGCAGGCCGGGGAGCTGGATCTTGTCACCGCGGCCGACGGCCTCGATGATGACGTCGTTGAGGCCGGCGAGGACGGCGGTGGCGTCCTTGACGCTGACGCCGGTGCGCTGGGCGATGGTGCTGGCGAGGTCACTGCGGTTCATGAATCAATCCTGTTCTATCCGACTGGTCGTGGCCGAGACAGCCACCCGAAGGGCTGTGTTAGGCCGCGCTGTCTGCGAATCTACGCGAAATCCCGCGAGATGTCGCGCCTGACGCGGGGTTCTTCGCACGTCGTGCGCCTCGAGCGTCAGGGCGAGTCGAGTGGGTTGGGGTCAGGGGAGCTTCTCGCCGCCGGGGCCGAAGCCGCTCGTGTCGGCGTGAAGGTCGCCCTTGGAGTCGCGGTGGATCGTCTCGGGCAGGTCGCTGTCGTCCTTCGCAGCGTGCTTGCCGCCGGACGTCTTCGACGAGACGGCGTCCTTCGCGTCGGCGGCCTTGGAGGTCGTCGCGTCCTTGGCGTCCGACGCCTTGCTCGCGACGCCATGCGCTGCGTCCTTGCTGACGTCAGCGGCCTTCTGGCCGACAGCCGCGGCGACGACGGGCGCCTTGGCCTTGACGGTCTCCGTCGCGGCGGTGACCTTGTCCTGCACGGCAGGGTTGCTCCAGGCCTTGTCGGCCTGCTTCTTGATCTGCTCGTAGCGCTTCTCCCCAGCGCGCGTACCGAGGACGTAGCCGACGACGCCGCCGGCGAGGAAGGAGATCTTGCCCATGATGTGGCTCCATTTCATGTGAACGGACAACTTGCCGTCGAGCCTACCCAATCTGCGTTGGCGCGCCAGTGCCTTACGATGGTTTCTCGTTGCCCGGTTGCCGTGCGACGCCTGGGTTCGGCCCTGCTGGGAGCATCGATGACGATGCGCTCGACGGGTCGTTGCCCGTGGTGTTCGCGGTTGGTGCAGCGACGAGGAGGGCTCGCATAGTGGCCGAGTGCACCGGTCTTGAAAACCGGAGTTGGGAAACCAACCGTGGGTTCAAATCCCACGCCCTCCGCAGGTGAGTAGGACCCCCGCCGGACCAGCGACGAAGTCGCCCGGCGGGGGTCCTACTCATCTGCGGCATGACATGCTGGGGATTTGGGAGGGGCGACGCGCGAGTGAGCGATAGCGAGCCTGCGCGGCGCGACGGTTCCCACGCCCTCCCTCCTAACGGTGCAGAGCGACCCAACTGCGATTTTCGTGCACAACGATCGGCCGACTGTTGCTCCTGCACACCGTGGGTGCTTGGGTGGCATGAGGGCCCCATTCGTCGGGGCTGACGGTCGACACCAGGGAGCGCTGAAATGCTCGACGACACCCAGGACACAGGCGCCCGCACCAACACCACGCATCACGCCGGCGCCGGCGCCTACCCGTCCGGCATCCAGGGCGACGGTGTCCACGACAACACCCACCCGCCATACCCGCGCGACGGCGCTCTTGGAACCACTACCCGCGACGCCGGTGCCCGCACGTCAGGCGCCGACGCCGACGTCAGGGCCGCCGGTGGACTCGACCCTGCAGGTGCGATCGTCGCCCAGGCGAACGAGGCGCCCACCGCAGAACGCCCCGTCGAGGGCGTCGTTCAGGTTCTCTCACCCCGCCAGGTTCCGCTCGGCGGGCTGCGTGCCCTCGAGGTGCGACGCACCCTGCCGCACCGCGACCGCTCGTTCGTCGGGGCGTGGTGCTTCGTCGACCACTACGGCCCGGAACGCGGCGTCGGCATGGACGTGCCGCCGCACCCCCACACCGGGCTGCAGACGGTCTCGTGGTTGTTCGAGGGCGCCATCGAACACCATGATTCTGGTGGCGCGCACGCCGTCGTCCGCCCCGGCGAGGTCAACCTCATGACGAGCGGCCACGGCATCGTCCACTCCGAGGTCTCGACGCCCGGCACCGAGACGCTGCACGGCGTCCAGCTCTGGGTGGCACTGCCCGACGTGACCCGCGACGGCGACCGCGCGTTCGAACATCACGCGCCCGAGTGCGTGCCGCTACCGAGCGGTCAGGGTTCGGCGCTCGTCTTCATCGGCGAACTGCGCGGCGTCGCCGATTCGCCGATCGTCACGCACACGCCGCTGCTCGGCGCCGAATTGCGCCTCGACGCGGGCGCGCGTGTCACCCTCGATGTCGACGAGGGGTTCGAGCACGGCATCCTCGTCGACACCGGCACGGTCACCCTCGACGGCGCGCGCCTCGAACGCGGCGACCTCGGCTGCGTCGACGAAGGCCGCGCGACGCTGACGCTCGACGTCGGTGATGAGCCCGCGCGCGTCATCCTGCTCGGCGGCACGCCGTTCGAGGAGGAGATCGTGATGTGGTGGAACTTCATCGGCCGCAGCCACGACGAGATCGTCCTCGCGCGCGACGAATACGAGGCGGGTGCAGAGCGTTTCGGCTCGGTCGAGGGATATGTCGGCGACGTCGAGCGCATCCCCGCGCCGACCATGCCCCCGGTTCGCCTGCGCCCGCGTAACCGTCGCGGGCGCGGCGGAGGGTGACGATGGCTCGCGAACGCGACACACGTCGCATCGCGACGAACCCGCCGACCATATGCCCAGCCCCGCAACGAGGACCGCCCGTCGCATGACTCGCTCAGCCCGACCCCATCGAAGGAGAACGCCGTGTCCGACCTGACGTTGACGAAGAACACCGACGCCAACCGCTACGAGGCGTGGGACGGTGACGCCCTCGCCGGATTCGCCGAATATCAACTCACCGATCAGCTCATCGTGCTCACGCACACCGAGGTGGATCCGAGCTACGAGGGCAAGGGCGTCGGCTCACAGGTCGCGAGGTTCGCGCTCGACGACGTGCGCGCCGACGGCACTCACGACGTGTTGCCACTGTGCCCGTTCATCAAGGGCTGGATCGGGCGTCACCGCGAATACGTCGACCTCGTCCACGGCGCACCCGAGACCACGGCGAAGGACGAACGCATGCCCGCCGAGCCCAACGGTCCTGACGGCGTGCCCCGCGCCGACAGTCCGGACGCGGCCACCGATCCTCACCGCCCGTCCGAGTCTGACGGCCCTGACGGCGTGCGCCGCGTCGACGTCATCGTCATCGGTGGCGGGCCGACGGGCGAGAACGTCGCTCAGTACGCCCATGACGGTGGGCTGAGCGTCCTGCTGATAGAGGGCGAACTGCTCGGCGGTGAGTGCTCCTATTACGCGTGCATGCCGAGCAAGGCGCTGCTGCGCCCGCTCGACGTCAGGGCGACCAGCGAGCACCTGCCCGGCCTGCGGCCCGCCGAACTCGACGTCGCGGCGCTCCTCGCACGCCGCGACGCGTGGGTCTCGCACTACGACGACACCTCCCAGCTCGACTGGGCGACGGGCGCAGGCCTCGACGTCATGCGCGGCCACGCACGTCTCGTCGGCGAGAAGACGGTGAGCGTGAGCTCGGACGGCGGCGCGAGCACCGTCGTCGAAGCGGGCGTCGCCCTCGTGCTGGCGACGGGTTCGGTGCCCGTCGTCCCGCCGATGTTCGCCGACCTGCACGCCTGGGGGTCGCGTGACGCGACGGGCGTCGTCGAGGTGCCTGACCGGCTCGTCATCGTCGGCGGCGGGGTCGTCGCCTGCGAGGCCGCGACGTGGATGAGCGCCCTCGGCAGCAGCGTCACGATGCTCGTGCGCGGTGATGCGCTGCTCACGGACCAGGAACCATTCGCCGGCGCGGCCGTCCTCGACGCGCTGCGTACGGCCGGCGTCGACGTCCGCCTCGCCACCCGAATCACCGACGCCAGCCGCGCCGGCGCCGCCGACACCGGCCTCGGTCGCGTGCACGGCGGGCCGGTGACGCTCACCGTCGAACGTGATGAATCGGGCAGCGAGCGGATCGTCGCCGACGAACTCCTGCTCGCCACCGGCCGTCGCCCGCGCCTCGACGACGTCGGTCTCGACGCGGTCGGCGTCAACGCGGACGACGTGCGCGCCGGGCGCCTGCCGACCTGGCTGCACGCCATCGGTGACGCCGGCGGCGGTGCGCCGCTGACACACATGGGCAAGTACGAGGCGCGCGTGCTCGGCGCCCGACTCGCCGGCGCGCACGAGACGCCGCCGCCGCGTGACGTTCCCGTCCCTCAGGTCGTGTTCACGGACCCGCAGGTCGCGGCGGTCGGCTCGAGCGAGGCTCAGGCGCGCGAAGCGGGGCATGACGTCGTCACCGTCGCGGTGCCGTTCGCGAGCGCCGCGGGCGCGGCTCTGCTGCGTGACGACGGTGTGGGGAGCGCCAAGATCGTCGTCGACCGTGCCACCGGGTGCCTGCTCGGCGCGACGTTCGTCGGCCACGAGGCGGCCGAACTCGTCCACGCGGCGACGGTCGCCATCGTCGGCCAGGTGCCGATCGGCGTCCTTCGGCACGCGGTGCCGAGCTACCCGACGTCGTCGGAGCTCTGGCTGCGCCTGCTCGAGGAGCTGCCGACGAACCTGCGCTGACGCGTGACGGCGGGGGGCTCGGGGGCATGACGGAGGCCCCGTCGAGCACGCACAAAGGGACGGTTGCGTCGTACATCACAGGGCAAGAGCTACGCGTTGACGGGCGGCACGGCGTCGCGGGCTCCGGTACAGCCGGCACGCCGAACGGCGGCTGCAGTGGTCCTGCCAGTTCAACAGCCCAGGTCTGCAACACGTACATCGGCATCTCACTCACGAACTCCTCCGGCACGAGCAGCGCCAACCCGGCCTCCGTGTCGCTCAGTTACCTCGTGACTGTCGACGGCTACGGCACGACAACCGTGACGCTCAACGTCGCGTCCTTCATCAAGGACGGCACCAAATGGGCGGGGTCGGGCGTCACGTTCTGCTGACCATCGGAGCGCCGTGTCGGCTCAAAACGTCTCCCCACCCAAGGATGGTGTGTCATGAACGCGCGCTATTTCGCGCTTTCGTGACGCAAAATGGGCCGTCTCGACGCTCACTCTGCTCGGAGCGCCTGAGCCCCGACGGGGCCTGAACGGCCGCCGGCTCTCCAGTTTCGTCAAGGAGACCGGTGCGACGTCAGCGCCTCAGCGCACCCGGTAGTCGATGGGTTTGCAGACGCCGGCGTTCGATTTCTCGGCCGAGCAGGCCGTCAGCCCGACGAACAGGTCGGCTTCGGCGCGGATGGCGAAGACGTCACCCGCCTGCGTCGGCGGCGGGTCGATGTGCAGTTCACCGTCGGGGCTCGTCCACACGTCCATGAAGATGTTGAGCGTCGTGCCGATGTGGTCGGGCGCGACGCCGACGGGTTCGAGCGCGCCGCACAGGTTCGCGAAGCAACTCGGGTGCGGGGCGCCGTCGAACTCGGGGTAGAGGATGTCGAACGTCTGCTGGCTGCACGGCGTCACCGTCATGTCGTGGATGCCCACCGAGTCCGCGACGATCGTCGCCATGACGCTGCTGCGGTTGCTCCACAACCGGTGCCCCGTCGATGGGTACAACGTGTTGTTGTAGTCGACGGTGCGCCCCGCCGAGAAGCACTCGGCGATGTCGTTCTGCATGACGGCGTAGAAGTCGCTCACCTGCTCACCACACGGGTCGACGACCTCGAGCACCTGACCGGCCGCCAGCGGCACGAGCACCCCCGTCTGCGGGGCGATGCGCGACCAACCGTCGGCGGGAGCTTCGGGGCCGCCCGCGTACGGCGGCCGCGGCGTCGGCGGGTGGGGGGAGCGCGGGCGTCGCGGGTCAGTCATCAGGATTCTCCTTCGAAGGGTGCGCGGTGAACGGGGCACGCCAGTCGTCCTCCACGTGCCGCCCAGAGTACTGACGCGCCTCCGACGAGCGTCCATGATCGGTGACGACCGGATTGATCGAACCCTGCAACGCAGCATCGCGGCGGCGGATCGCGTCGCGCATCCGGTCGAAGCCGCCGTCAGCTCGCAGCTGCTCGAACTGATCGTGCAGGTTGAACACGACCGTCGTCAGCGGAGCACGGCGCGCGATGCGCGAGGCCTGCGGATGCAGCCCGACGAGGAAGAACGGCACGCCGCCGAGGCTGAAACTGAAGTGCGGTGACGTCGTGTCGGGCGACACGCGCTCGGCCCACGGCGCGTCGTCACGATCGTGCAATCGCTGCAGCATGCCCCACAGGAGGTTCTCGAACTCCCGCTCGTCGCCCGCCCGCGGGCGACGGAAGACGGCGATGAACGAGCCGAACTCGCGCGGGCCACGCTCGATCGCGGCGAAGTCGGCCAGCTCAGCGCTGAGCGTCGAGAGACACGCGTCATCGGTCATGTCGTCGAAGACGCGGACGAGCGCGCCGTCGCGTTTCAGCGCCGAACGCGCTCCGAGGCACGGAAACCGAGGGTGCTCGATCATCGCGCCGATGACGTCGCGGATGGCTGCCTCGTCCGCGCCCTCGAGGCCCGCGTCGGCTTGTTCGGCGAGCCAGTCGGCGAGGTCAGGGGCCTGCGACTCGTCGTCATCGGTTGGGTGCGTCGACGAGCCGGATGATGAGGTGGGGGCCGCGGCTGGCGGCCAGTGATCGTCAGACACATGACCACCGTAGCCGCGCGCCAGACCCCACAACACGGCTTGAGGGCGCGTCTGCACGTCCATCGCGCGGTAGGCGCCTCTGATGTGCGACTTGATGCTGTTGACGCTCAGGTGCAGGCGCTCGGCGATCTGCGCGTTCGGCATGCCCGAGCAGATGAGATCGACGATCTGCGCCTGACGTGCGGTCAGCCCGTCGGAGGGGACGGTCGGCCGCGCGTCCGTGGGGGAGGGTCGAAGCACCGCGGGGCGGACGATTCGGCCCGCGACCACGTCATCGACCCCGGCGCGCAGATCGGCGGCGCTCGCCGACCGTCCGACGACTCCCGACGCGCCGCGCGCGAGGAGCCGGCTGATGGCGGCCTCGTCGGTGTGCAGCGACGACACGAGCAGCTTCGTCGTCGGGTTCGCGGCGTGCAGCGCGCGTAGTTGATCCCAGGCGTTGCGGTTGGGTTCGTTCCACTCGAGCACGGCGATGTCGGCATCGAGCGCGAAATCCTCGGCGCGCAGGCCTGGGCCACGCACGAGCACGAGGCGTGTCGCGACGCCGAACGCGTCGAGAGCCGCCATCGCGCCGCATCCGAACAGCTCGCTACGTGCGACGACGGCGACGGTGAGGCGGGGCACAGCTCTCCTTCGAGCGATCCGACGATCAAGGGTCGTGAGGTGTCGGTGGTGATGAGAAGTGTTGTCGCTCACCGTGTTTCGCGCCACACCCGCAAGGAGGTGAAGCGCCGGCTGCCTGATGGATCGCCGTTGCGCGGCGCCATGCTGGAAAGTGGTGAGCGCGTCAGGGCCGGCCGTCGACGTGCAGTCCGCGCGCGACGCCCCACAGCACCGCCTCGCTGCGGGAGGCGACGCCCATGGTGCGGTAGGCGGAGCGGATGTAGCTCTTGAGCGTGTTGAGGGAGACGTTGAGTTCGTGCGCGATCGTGCCGTTGGGCAGGCCGCGGCAGATGAGCGTGACGGCCTGCGCCTCTCGCTCGGTGAGCCCCTCGGCGCGCCCAGGCCACCAGTCGTCACCCAGTTCGACGGGGAACGCGGGGTCGACGACGCGCTCGCCGCGGGCGACGCGTTCGAGTGCGGTGACGAGCTCGTCGGCCGTCGCGTGCTTCGTCAGCACGCCCGCGACGCCGAAGTCGGTGAGCGCACCGACGTGCGCCTGCGGAGGGTCGTTGGTGTAGACGACGAGGCGCGCGACGGCGGCTGTGTCGCGCAGGCGCGCCAGCGTCGCCCACCCCGGCTCGGGGGCGGCGAAGCAGTCGAAGAGCGCGACGTCGGTGGGTTCGGTGGGCACGCCGCGGCTGCACGTCGCCTCGACGCGTGCGGCGTAGGGCGCGAGCAGTGCCTGAAAACCGGCCATGACGAGGGCGTCGTCGTCGACGAGGGTGACGCGCAGTGCGCGGGGTGCGGGCGCGCACCTCGACTCCTCACCCGTCGCCAGACGGAGGTGTGCGGCTCCATCGGTGCTCGGATGGGACGACATGGGGATACCTTGCCAACATGTTGCGACACAAGGAAATCAACCATGACGAACTTCCGACATCCACCGTGTTGCGTCGGGCTGGTCGCGCGCACGGTGACCTCCTAGGCTGACGGTGACACCCGTTCTCGCAGACCTGCAGGAGGTCGATCATGGAATCGCGCGACAAGTTCGTCACCAGCTACGTCGCTCATCACTGGGCCGCATCGAAGGGCGGGCTCGACCTGTTCGAGCGCGCGTCGCGCTCGCAGAGTTCGGCGCGCACGCGGAAGGTGCTCGCGACGCTGACGCGGGAGATCGCCGAGGACCGCGCACGCCTGCGCGTCATGGCCGACGCGCTCGGGGCGGGTGAGGCGCGGCTCGCGCAGCTCGCGCTGAGCGTCGGCGAGACCGTCAGCCGCGTGAAACTCAACGGCCGTTTCGTGCGCCGCTCGCCGCTGAGCGACGTGCTCGAACTCGAGGCGCTGCTGGCGGCCGTTCGTGGCAAGCGGGCCGGCTGGGAGGGCATGCGCGTGCTCGCGAGCAACGATGCGCGCATCGACGTCGCCGAACTCGACGACCTCATCGTGCGCGCCGACAGCCAGATCGAACGCCTCGTCGCCGCCCACGCCGAAGCGGCCGCGACGCTGCGCTGAGCTGACATCCGCTGCGCTCCGCTGGCGAGCCGTCGGACGAGTCACCCCGCTGGATCGCGCGGGCGCCTCGCCCTGCCTGATCGCCCTGACGCGGCCTGACCCCAGCTGCCCAGGTTGGTCGGTGGTGTCCGCCATGTGTGGCGTCCCTCCCGAGGCGCTTTCATGGGCGCCACCTGCGGGCCAGTAAAAAACAAGGGTCATTCAAGTATGGCGCGCACCACAGTGCATGCCGCCGCTACATTCGAGGTGAAGTTCATCAGCACCCTGCTGTGCAACGTCATCGACGGCGAGGCACACGGGGAGGGCCGACTGGACGTCGTCAACCCCAGCACCGGCCAGGTCGTCGCGACGTCGCCGATCAGCGGCGCCAGGGACGTCAACGCCGCGTTCGACGCGCCGGGAAGGCCGCGAAGACGTTACGGGCAGGTCAAGGTCACCGAGGTGGCGCGCAAGGCCGTCGCCGCGTTCATCGCGACCGTCGTAGTCAGCCCCAGAACGCACAGCCGTGCCAACGTCGGCATCGACAAGCCCCGCACCGACGGCGACAGGCCGGCCTGGTACTGCGCGGCCCCAGGTGTTGTGATTCCAAGCTCCGGGGGAGCGGGCGGCCGCTGCGTCACCTTCGACCATGGGATGGCGGGTGACTCACGGGTCGGCGCGTAGTTGCGTGCCTACCCGTGAGTTACCCGCTCTCCCGTCGTATGGCCGGGGGTGGGGCCGACGCGCTCAACCCATCGCGACGATGCGCTTGGCTTCCTCGACGGCGCCGTCGAACGCGAGCTCGGGGCGGGTGCGCAGCAGGTCGGTCGCGCGAGCATGTTCGGTGACGGCCGCGTCTTGGCTCCGGATTGCCGACCTGACCGCTGGGACGGCGGCGTCGCCGAGACCGAGCAATGCGACGCTCAACGCCATCTGCGTGCCGGCGTCACCACGGCCGAACTCCTTGACCAATTCGTCAGCGAGAGAGCCATGTTGACTCTGCGGGGCCAGTGCGGCGGCCGCGCGCCAAGCGGTGCGGGCGAGATCGTCGTCGGCGTCGTGCAGGAACTCGGGCGTGATCCACGGCCACGCGCGCTCGTCGCCGACCTTCGACAGCACGTGCAACGCCTGCGTGCGCGCCTGGATGTTCTTCGACGCCAGCTCGCGCTGAACGCGCGGCAGGACGTCGTCAGCCGGCAGGCGCGTCAGCGCCCAGGCGAGGGTTTCGCGGACGAAGAAGTCGGGCTCGACGCCGCAGCGACGCACGAGCGTCTCCAGCAGGTCGGGATGCGGATGTGTGCCCGCCGCCATCGCGGCCTGCAACCGCACCGACTGATCCTGCACGTCGAGGGCGCGGGCGATGTTCGCGGCGTACTGCTCGGGCGTCATGCTCACTGCAGCGCCCGTCGCGCCCGCACTATTCCGCGCACCATTCCAGGCGGCGCCGCCTGGACGTAGAACGCACGATGGCGGGTAACTCACAGGTCGGCGCCTAACCGCGCGCCTACCCGTGAGTTACCCGCCATCCTGTGGTGGCCGGGCGGCCTGGTGGCCCAGCGTCTCGGTGGACGCCGACCCGATCCCAGGCCGTCAGTGCGTCAGGGCTTGAGGACGACCTTCTGGCAGCCGTCCTGCTTCTTCTGGAACACGTCGTACATCGTCGCCGCCTCGTCGAGCCCGACGCGGTGCGTCGCGAGCTGCTCGACGCCGAACGGGTCGGCGTCGACGAGCACGTCGCGCAGCTCGTCGGTCCACTGCTTGACGTGGCACTGGCCCATGCGCATCGCGATGCCCTTGTCGAACATCTGCATCATCGGCATCGGGTCGAGCGCGCCGCCGTAGACACCGGAGACGGAGACGGTGCCGCCGCGGCGGACGCTGTCGATCGCGGCGTGCAGCGCGGCGAGACGGTCGATGCCGGCATTCTTCGCGAGCGGCTCCGAGATCGCCGACGGCAGCTTGCTCACGGCCGACAGGCCCGCAGCGGCAACCGGGTTGCCGTGTGCCTCCATGCCGACGGCCTCGACGACGCCGTCCGCACCGCGCCCGTCCGTCAGGTCGCGCACCGCGTCGCCGACGGCGCTGACCTGCGAGCCGTCGAGGTCGTCGAGGTTGATCGTGCGGGCGCCGCGGGCCTTCATGCGCTCGAGGCGCTCCGGCACGCGGTCGACGACGATGACGTCCTCGATCCCCAGGTACTGCGCGCTCGCGACGGCGAGCTGACCGACGGGGCCGGCACCCATGACGGCGAGCGTGTCGCCGGGGCGCACGTTCGCCCATTGCACGCCCTGCCACGCGGTCGGCAGGATGTCGGACAGGTAGAGGTAGCGCTCGTCCTCGCCGGCCTCGGGCACCTTGATGGGGCCGAAATCGGCGTGCGGCACGCGGACGTAGTCCGCCTGGCCGCCGGGCACCGCACCATACAGGCTCGTGAAGCCGAACAGGCTCGCGCCGGTGCCCTGGTCGACGTTCTGCGTCGTCTCGCACTGCGCGAACAAGCCTCGGTTGCACATCCAGCAGTGGCCGCAGGAGATGTTGAACGGCACGACGACGCGGTCGCCGGGCTTGAGGTTCGTGACGCCCGAGCCGACCTCCTCGACGATGCCCATGAACTCGTGGCCGAGGATGTCGCCCTTCGTCAGGAACGGCGCGAGGACGGTGTAGAGGTGCATGTCCGAACCGCAGATCGCGGTCGAGGTGACGCGCACGATCGCGTCGGTGGGCTCCTGGATGCTCGGGTCGGCGACCTGCTCGACCGAGACCTTGCCCTGGCCCTGCCAGGTGAGTGCTCGCATCAGTTTCTCCTCGAGAGGATCACCGCGACGTGCGGCGATCGGGTGGTGGGGATGGGGTGGTGGGGAGCGTGGTGCCGGGAGCCGCCGCGCGTCGGTTCGGCTCCCGGGTTCATCACAGCTCGGTCGTGGCGCTCTGGCCCTTCGGACGCTCGCCGCTGACGCGCGCCTTGACGATGCTCGCGAGCGCGGAGGCCTTGCCGCCGGGCTGGCCCCAGAACTGCGCGGACTCGCTGACGACGCGGACGAGACCGAGGTCCGGGTCGTCCTTGCCGCCGTCGTACCAAGCGGCGACGTCGTCGCCCCACAGCTCGTCGATCTTAGCGCGGTCGTCGACGAACTCGACGCGTCCCGCGACGGACAGCCACGAACCGAGGTGCGCGAACGACAGGTTGACCTGCGGGTTGCTCTGCAGCGCCTGCGCCTGCTCGGTGCCGAGGCCGACGAAGAACCACACGTCGGCGTCGTCCGTCACCTCCTGCGGCGTCATCGGGTGGCTGTGCAGGGCCCCGTCGACTGCGATCGAGGTGAGCATGACGAAGCGCTCACCACGCATGATCTCGACGACCTGCTCCTGCGAGATGTCGGACTTCGGGGTTCCAGCAGACATGGTGCGTGCCTTTCGTCGGGGGTCTCGGATGGTCGGGTGGTTGGGTTCAAATCTTCGGGTGGCGCGACCCGGGGCCGCTCAACCCTCGGGTTCGAGGTTGCTGCGCGACGCGCGATCACCGAGCGTCGTGAGGAGCTTGACGAATCGTCCGGCCTTCGGTGCGAGCTTCGATCCGGGGACAGGCGTCGTCGCACCGGGAACGGGCCCGGGCAGCGCACGCCCGACGAGGCCCATGACGCGCGTCGTCACGCCCGGCATGACGCCGTGGACGCGTGCGCCGAGCTTCGCGGCGGGCGTGAGGATGACGTACGGCTTGCCGGCGAGGACGCCGTCGACCATGCGTCGCGCGGCCTTCGTCGCGTCCATGCTGACGAACGGCAGCGACGCGGCGGGCGCAAACCACGCGTATTCGGCCTGCGCGTTGCCGTAGAACTGTGCGGCCGTGTGCGAGCCGGTGCGCATCAACCCCGGGGCGATGACGGTGGCGCTCACGCCCGTGCCGGCGAGCGACGCGGCGAGGCCCTCGGTGTAACCCACGGCCGCGAACTTCGCCGTCGAATAGGCGAGCAGGTGCGGTGCGCTCAGCAGGCCGCCGATGGAGGTGACGACGCCGAAGCGCCCGCGCCCGCGTTCGCGCATGCCGGGGATGACGGCGTCGGAGAGGTTGATCGGCCCCCACGCCATGATGTTCATCGCGCCTTCGATGTGCTCGTGCGTCGTGTTCTCGGCCGGGCCGACCTCTATGACACCGGCGACGTGGATGGCGACGTCGATCGGGCCGTGCTCGCCCTCGACCTGGGCGACGGCTCGAGCCACCCCGTCGCGATCACTCACGTCCATGACGATCGTCGAGACGGCACTGCGCGCGTGGCCGTGGGAGACAAGCGTGTCGGCGGCCTTCGCCAGGGCGTCGGCGGAGCGAGATGCGAGGACGACGCGGTGCCCGGCGTCGGCGAGGGCGGTGGCGACGAGAAAACCCAGCCCGCGCGAGGCTCCCGCGACGAGTGCCAAGGGCTTCTCTGACGAAGCCGATACATTCTGGTTCGGCGAACTGACCGGGTGATCCGACTGGCTGCGCGACGTCTCCATGAGTTTCACCCTAGAGTCGATCCCTAATTTTTCCAATGGGTTTCGCCTCTCACACCGAGTCGTCACCCACACGGGTGCCCGGCGGCTCATGTCCCGTCAGCGCCCTGGGCCTGCCTGTGATTCTTGTCCACATCTGCGATTTTCGTCCACATCCGTAGGGGCGTGGTGAGAAGGGGTGCGGTGGCCCTACTCTCCGACATAGGGTCGAGAGGCCATGATCGAACGACCACCAGCAGGAGGAGAGCCATGAGCGACAACGAGCGCACCACGAGCCCCGACACGCGCGGCACCGGGGACGAGCTGCACCAGGGGGTGAGCGGTGGCAACGCCATGACGACGTCGCAGGGCATTCCGGTGACCGACGACCAGAACCAGCTGCGTGCGGGCGACCGCGGCCCGTCGCTGCTGCAGGACGCCGCGTTCCGCGACAAGATCATGCACTTCGACCACGAGCGCATCCCGGAGCGTGTTGTCCACGCCCGCGGCTACGGCGCGCATGGCGTGTTCGAGAGCTACGACGACCACAGCGACCTCACGGCCGCCTACCTGTTCGGCAAGAAGGGCCGTCAGACGGAGACGTTCGTTCGTTTCTCGACGGTCGCCGGCAACATGGGCTCCGCCGACCTCGCGCGCGACGTCCGTGGCTTCGCGACGAAGTTCTACACCGAGGAGGGCAACTGGGACCTCGTCGGCAACAACATCCCCGTCTTCTTCATCCAGGACGCGATCAAGTTCCCCGACCTCGTGCACTCGGTCAAGGAGGAGCAGGACCGCGGTTGGCCGCAGGCGGCGAGCGCGCACGACACGTTCTGGGACTTCATCTCCCTCATGCCCGAGTCGACGCACATGGCTCTGTGGGCGATGAGCGACCGCGCGATCCCGCGCAGCTTCCGCTTCATGGAGGGCTTCGGCATCCACACCTTCCGCTTCGTGACGGCCGACGGCAAGAGCTCGTTCGTCAAGTTCCACTGGAAGCCCGTGCAGGGCATGCAGTCGGTGGTCTGGAACGAGGCCGTCAAGATCAACGGCGCCGACGCCGACTTCCACCGTCGTGACCTGTGGAACGCGATCCAGAGCGGCGACTTCCCCGAGTACGAGCTCGGTGTCCAGGTGTTCGACGACGCGTTCGCCGACAGCTTCGACTTCGACGTGCTCGACTCGACGAAGATCATCCCCGAGGAGATCGTCCCGATCCGCCCGCTCGGCAAGATGACGCTCAACCGCGTCGTCGACAACGTCTTCTCCGAGACGGAGCAGGTCGCGTTCATGACGCAGAACGTCGTGCCCGGCATCGACTTCACGAACGACCCGCTGCTGCAGGGCCGCAACTTCAGCTACCTCGACACGCAGCTGTCGCGCCTCGGCTCGACCAACCACACGCAGCTGCCCGTCAACGCGCCGAAGTGCCCCGTCGCGCACTTCCAGCGTGACGGTCACATGCAGTTCGCGCACCAGAGGGGCCGCGCCAACTACGAGCCGAACGGCTTCTCGGGTGACGACCGTGGCCCGCGCGCGCTGACGACGTTCCAGCCGGACACGTACCCGACGAAGGTCGAGGGTGAGGCGCGCCGTCTGCGTGCGGAGTCGTTCGCCGACCACTACAGCCAGGCCAATCAGTTCTGGAAGAGCCAGACGGAGGTCGAGCAGAAGCACATCGTCGACGCGTTCGCGTTCGAGCTCGGCAAGTGCGAGATCCCCGAGATCCGCACGCGCATGCTCGGCAACCTGCGCAACGTCGACGAGTCGCTCGCGCAGCGCGTCGCCGACGAGCTCGCGATGGAGCTGCCGGAGGCCTCGCCCGCGAAGGTGGCGCCGCGTCACGACCTGCCCGTCTCCGACGCGCTGAGCATCGTGAAGAACGGACCCGACAGCTTCGCCGGCCGCAAGATCGGCGTCGTCGTCAGCGACGGAACCGACGCCGACCTGCTCGCCGCGGTGCGTTCGGCCGCCGAGGCCGAGGGCACGGTCGTCGAGATCGTCGCGAAGGCCGTCGGTGGCGTCACGCTGTCGAACGGTGAGAAGCTCGCCGCCGATCACGCCATCGCCGGTGCGCCGTCGGTGCTGTTCGACGCCGTCGCGCTGCTGCCGTCGGCTGACGGTGCGGCGGCGCTCGGCAAGGTCGCCGAGGCTCGTGACTTCGTGACGGACGCCGTCGCGCACAACAAGTTCCTGGCCCTCGGCCCGGACGCGTCGGGTCTCATCGAAGCCGCGGGTGTGGCGTCGAAGAAGGACGACGGGTTCGTCGACGTCAGCGACGCGGCCGGCGCGAAGGGCTTCGTCGAGACGTGCCGTGCGCTGCGCTTCTGGAAGCGGGAGCTCTCCGCTTGAGCGAACCCTCTCGTGCGCTGTGCCGCCCCGATATCCCTGCTGGGGACGTCGGGGCGGCGCTTGCCGCTGCCGGTGAATTCGCTTCCGCCGCAGCGGCGTTGGGCCGCGACAGCGCGGTGTATCTCGACACGCTGCGATCGCTCGGCGCCTTTGACCTGACGACGGCCCGCGTCATCGAACCGCACCTCGACGCGCTTGCGATCCTCGCCGAGGCGGGGGTTGCGCCGGGCGACGTGCTGCCCGGCGGTGGGGACGGCGCCTGGGGTGTGTTCGCGGCGCGGGCGCCGGGCCTCGCCGCGCGTCGCGAAGGTGACGGCTGGGTGCTCGACGGGGTGAAGCCGTGGTGCTCGCTCGGTGAGCAGTTGCCGCATGCGCTCGTGACGGCCGGTACGCCTGAAGGGCAGCGGTTGTTCGCCGTCGACCTCACGGATGCGCGGGTGCGCGGCGCCGAGGAGCCTTGGGTGTCGCGTGGGCTCGTCGCGATCCGTTCGACGTCGCTGACGTTCGACGCGATGCCCGCGACGCCCGTCGGGGAGCCAGGTTTCTACCTCGGCCGTGACGGTTTCGCGTGGGGTGGCATCGGTGTCGCCGCCGTCTGGGTGGGCGGCGTGGACGGCCTCGTCACAGCGGTTCGTGCGGCTGCGGGGCGGCGTGAACCCGATCAGATCGCGCTCATGCATCTGGGCCGGCTCGAGGTCATCACGTATCTGCTCGACGCGGTACTCGCCGACGCAGCCCGCGCGATCGACGGTGGAAACGCCTGCGGTGCAGCGGGTCTCGCGTTGTCGTCGCGCGTGCGAGCAGTCGTCGCCGATGCGGCGGAGCAGGCGCTGACGATCTGTGGCCACGCGCTCGGCCCCGGCCCGTTGACGAGCGACGAGACCCACGCGCGGCGCGTTGCCGACCTCGGCGTCTACGTGCGCCAGCACCACGCCGAACGCGACCTCGCCGCCATCGGCGCTGCCACGCTGGAGCGTCACTGATGCGCGGGATGCCCGCCGCGCCGGCCTCGTGGTCGTCGCGGGAGCCCGGCACGAGCGAACGCACGTGGTTGCGAGGGACGCCATGGGCGTCGCTTGGCCACCTCGACGTCGAAGCCCTCGCTGCCCGGTACAGCCGCGTCGTCGTCGTCGCGGCTCACCCCGACGACGAGACCCTCGCCGTCGGCGCATTCTTGGCGATGCTCGCGAACGCGGGGTTGCCCGTAGACGTCGCCCTCGTCACCGACGGCGAGGGATCGCACTCTGCGGCAACGGGATTGACATTCGAGGTCGTCCGCGAAGTCCGTCGTCGCGAGTTCGACGACGCTCTCGGTGTGCTGCTCGGCGGTGCGCTCGGGCGGGTTGAGCGCCTTGCGCTACCTGACGGCCGCGTCGCTGACCACCGTGCCGAGCTGGCCGCTGCGCTGGAGCGCGTCGTGCGGGTAACTGCGGCGGAGGCATCCACGGTGTCGGACCAGTCGCCCTCGAGAGCGGTCGGCCGCGATGACGCAGCCACCGATGGGACCTCGACGGTGACGCCGTCGATGACGCCGGTGCGTGGGTCGGGAACTGAGCGGGTGCTCGTCGTCGCCCCGGCGGAGGCCGATGCGCACATCGACCACGACACGTGCGGAGCCGTGGCGCGTGACGTCGCGGCGCAGCTCGGGGCGGCGTGCGTCAGCTATCCGTTGTGGTGGTGGCACTGGGGCGACCCATCGTCGGTTGCCGAAACAGTCTGGGAGAGAAGCGTTCTCGCTGTCCCCGACGTCGCCTCGCTCCAGCGCAAACGCGCAGCCATCGCGGTGTACTCGTCACAGATCGGGACGTTCGCGCGCCCCGCAGCCGAGCCTGCGATGCTCGACGCCGGCGTCCTCGCCCACTTCGAACGTCTCGTCGAGACACTCTTCGACCCGGACGGCGCGCTGCCCCGCGTCGCCTCGTCCGATGATGGACGCACGCCGGCGGCATCCTTCGACGCGATGTTCGAGGGCAGCGACGACCCGTGGGGTGTCGAGACGCGCTGGTACGAGCGGCGTCGCCGTGCCCTCATCGAGGCGATGCTGCCTGACGAGCATCTCGGGCGCGTGCTCGATCTCGGATGCTCCACGGGCGCCCTGACGCAGGTGCTCGCCGAGCGCGCCGACGGCGTGGTCGCGGTCGACGGGAGCGCCCAGGCGCTGGCGCGCGCTCGTCGACGTGACGTCGACGGCGTCGACTGGCGCCACGCCGAACTGCCTTCTGTGCTCGATGAACTCGCCGACGAAGGGCAGCGGTTCGACACCGTCGTGCTGAGCGAGATCGGCTACTTCCTTGACGGCGCGACGCTGCTGGCGACCCTCGCCGGCATCGACGCACTGCTGCGCGATGACGGTGTCGTCGTCGTGGCGAACTGGCTGCACCCGACGCGTGACATCCCCCTCGACGGGCGTCTCGTCGATGAGCAGGTGCGCCTCGTGTGGCCGACGCTCGCGCGTTACGAAGACGACGACGTCGCCATCGTGGTCGCTCGCCCGAGCAACGGCGATGCCCCAACCGCCGCAACGGCCCCCGTGTCGCGCGACACCCGCGCCGTCCTGCGAATCCCGTCCACATCGGCGAATCCTGTCCACATCGGCGATTTTCGTCCACATTCGTCGGCTGACGGCGAGCGCGGCATTGGCGCCGTCAGCGGCGAAAGTGCCAGAGATGACGTCGAAGGAGAGGCCTCATGACAGTGCCTGCCGTCGAGGCGACGCCTCGCAACCTGCACTACGGCGAGTTCTACGGTCTCACCGACCCCGTGCCGACGGCCGATCCTGCCGGCCGCCCGGTGCTCGTCGTCCACGGCAACTGCCAGGCGGAGTCGCTGCGCGTACTTCTCGACGGTCGGTACGGCGATCGCATCCGCACGATCCGCCTCGTCCCGGCGCACGAACTGGTCGCCGATGACGTGCCGCACCTGCATCGCACCCTCGCGCAGGCCCACTACCTCGTCACACAACCCGTCGCCCCCGGGTATCGCGGCCTGCCCGTCGGCACGGAAGAACTGCTCACGGCGGCGCCGCACGTCAGGTCGACGATCGTGCCCGTCATGCGGTGGGCGGGGCTGCACCCGGCGCAGGTCATCGTCCGCACGCCCGCGGGCGAGCCGCCGATCGTGCCGTATCACGATCTGCGCGTCATCGCGGCGTGCCGCCGAGCGGGTGACCACGCGGCTCGTGTGACGAGCGCCGACCTGCCGCAGCTCGACGAGCGCGCCGTCGGTGCCCTGCGCGACGCATCCCTCGCCGAGCTGACGCGGCGCATCGAGGCGCACGGCGCCGTCGACATTCGTGATGCCCTCACGCGCCCTGGACGGCGCAGCGTCCACGTCATCAACCACCCGACGAACGACGTCCTCGTCGAGGTCGCCGACCGCATCGCGGCCGCCCTCGACCTCGGCGCACCCCGCGAGTACGACCCTGGCCGGTCGCTGCTCGGCGCCCTCGTCGCGCCGATGGACGAGCGCGCCGCCGCGTTCGCGCAGGTGCCGATGAGCGATGACGACGTCGCCCGCGTGTGGCAGGTGCGCGGTCAGGCGGTGGGCGAGGACGAGCTCGTCGCCGCCCACGCCACGTGGTACGCCGAGCACCCGCAGGCACTCGCGGACGCGGTGCGTCGACATGCGACGTTGCTCGAGATCGTGGACGGTGACGTGTGAGCGCCGCACCGAGCGGCGATGCGTTCGAACATCCGACAGACGTCAAGATGACGAGAAGCGCCGTCGCACATGACAATACGAGGATGACGACGACGCGCCCGGCGAGCACTGCCGCTGAGGACCCCCGCAGCGCGCACGTTGCATCGGGTGATGCGGCTGCAACCGTCGACCACCTCCTGCTCGGCCCGCCCGAGCACGGGGTGACGCGCCACGGGGCGGCTCTCGCCGGTGCGCGCCGCACGTCGATGCTCGACGTGGGGACCGGCGCGCATGACCTCGCGGCGTACCTCGCGCGCGATGCGGGGCCCGTGCATGTTCACCTCACCGACGCGCTGCTCGGCGCCGACCACCGGGCGATCGAAGCCGGGGTGCGCGCGATCGAGGGCGCCGCGCGGCCCGTGCACGTCACGCTTCACGACATTCCGCAGCCCGCCGAGGGGCAGGCGCGCTACGAACGTCGCGCTGCGCTGTATGCGCGCATCGTCGCGGCCGCCGCGTCTGTTCAGGTGTGCAGCGAGGCCGAACGCGCGATGCTGGGTGACGTCGTCGCGGCGCCTGCCGGTGACGCTGACAGCGCCGCTCGGGGTTTCGGCGACGCCGATGTCGCTGGCGTCGGTGTCGTCACGTTGCCGGTCGATGCACGACCGAGTGCAACCGCGGCGGGCGACGCGGTGCTCGCCCTGGGCGATGACGCGCCCGTCGGCGTCCTCGGGTTCGTCCACCCGGGCAAGGATCCGCAGTTGGCACTCGATGTTGCCGCGGCGCTGGGTCGCGACCTCGTCATGCTCGGCGCGGTCGTCGAGGGGCACGAGGGCTTCGTCGACGACTTGCGCCGCGACGCGAACGCGCGCGGAATCGAACTGCGCGTTCTCGGGCACCTGAGCGAGGACGAGATGGACGCCGCGATCGCGACGATCGCCGTGCCGCTCGCGGCCTACCGTCACATCTCCGCGTCGGGTTCGATCGGCCGATGGATCGCCGCCGGTCGCCGGCCGATCACGCTGGCCACGCCGTGGGTCGCCGAACTGTCGACGACGGCACCCGGGTCGGTGGCGGTCGTCGAAGCTTCTACTGATGCAGGCGAATCGGGCGATCGTGATGGTGTGATCGATGTGCTCGTCGATGCCGCCCGGGCGGCGCTGAGCGACCCGCTGATGACTGTGACGAACCCGTCGCATCCTGGTCTGCTCACGACGCCGGACGCCGCGCGTCGCCAGAGCGAACTGCTCGCCGCGCACCTGCCGCCCCTGGGTGGTGTCGGGTGAACGCGAACGCTCGCGCGGGCGAGCAAAGGACTGACCTGAGCGTGGGTGACGGACGCGACGTCGACGTCGTCGTCACGCATTTCGAAGACCCGCAGCGTCTGCGATGGGTTCTGGATTCCCTGGCGGCGCAGGATGATTCGTCGCTGCGCCTCCACGTCGTCGTCGCGGATGACGGTTCGGCCACCCCGCCGAGCGTCCCCGACGGCGTCACGCTCCTGCGACAGGCGAACGAGGGCTTCCGCGCCGCGGCGGTGCGCAATCTCGGCGCGCGCGCCGGGTCCTCACCGGTCGTCCTCTTCCTCGACGGCGACACCGTGCCGACGCCCGGCTACTGTGCCGCGATGGTCGACGCCTTGCGAGAGGCGTCGCGCGAGGCGCCGGGCGCCGGCGCCCTCGTCGTCGGAGCCCGTCGGCATGCCGATCTCAGTGCCGTCGCCGCGCGGGGTGACGACGTCGTGTCCTGGTGTGCGGCAACCGATCCCGAGGCGCCGGCCGACGGTGACGTCCTCGCCGCACCCCAGTGGCTGCGCGACGGCTACGCGCGCACGAACGACCTGCGTGACGCCGGCGACGGCGACTGGCGACTCGTCATCAGCGCCGTCATGGGCATGACGCGCGACGCGTTCGAACGACTCGACGGGTTCGACGAGAGCCTCGTCGGGTACGGCGGCGAAGACTGGGATCTCGCCTATCGCGCCTGGAACACCGGCGTCGCCCTGCGTCATGCGCCGGCCGCGGTGGCCTGGCACGACGGCCCCGACGCGGGGGAGCGAGCCGATCTCGCGCAGCTCAAGGAGGGCGAGCAGCTCGCGCTCGCTGCCCGCATTCCACAGCCAGACGTGCGGGGGCGCCACGGTATCTGGCGCGCCCCGCGCGTCGTCGTGTTCTGGCGGCCGGCGCGAACGGTGGCACCGAGCGGCGAGTACGCCGCCCTCGAGTCGTGGCTCGCGCTCGCGGACGTCGGGATCTGGTGCGGTGAACGCCGACCCGACGTGCTCGCCGATGACCCTCGCGTGTGCGCCGGCGAACCGTCCGACGAGGTTCTGCAGCGCGCTGAGTTCATCGTCGACGTCATGCAGCCGTGCGTTCTGCGCGATGCCGAGGGTCTGCTCGCAGCGTGCGACGGCGCGCCATGGGTGAGCGCCGGCGTGACGGCGGCGCGCACCCGTCATCGGACGAATGTGGACGAAAATCGCAGAAGTGACAGGGCCGCTGGGCCGGTCGAATCGCACGCGGACGCGTCACCGATCGTCGAAACCGTTCCCGCAGACGGGCCCCTCGACCTCGAGGCCTGGGGCCGACGGAGGTGGTCATGAGCGAGCGCACCTATCCGTGCGTGACACGTGCGCTCACTCGCAGCCGTGACGGTTCGCCTCGCCCTGCTCTCGCCGGCGCCACCGTCATCGTGCCTGCGCGTGACGAAGAGCAGGCGCTTCCGCACTGCCTCACGGCGCTCGAACGAGCGCTCGTCGAGGTTGCTCATCTCGCGCCGGCGATGACGTTGCGTGCGTGCATCGTCCTCGACACGTGCACCGACGACAGCGAGGCCATCGTGCGTGCCTTCGCGGGCGCGGCGGCGCACCGCGGGCAGTTCAGCGTGGAGCCGCTCGTCGTCACGGCGGGGAGCGTCGGGCGAGCGCGTGCCGCGGGAGTGCGCTGCGCGCTCGAATGGGCGGAGCGTGACGGCATCGATGCCGACGCGCTGTGGCTCGCGTCGACCGACGCCGACACGCACGTCCCGCCGCACTGGCTGAGCGCCCACATCGCGACGGCCAACGCCGGCGCCGACGCGTACGTCGGCACCGTCGAACCGGACGCGGCTCTCACCGGCGCGCGGCGCGCAGAGTGGATGGAACGACACCATCTGCGGGAGGGGCATCCTCATGTGCACGGCGCGAATCTCGGCGTGCGCGCCTCTGCTTACCTGCGGGTCGGCGGGTTCGCGCCGCTGTCGCTGCACGAGGACGTAGACCTCGTCGAGCGGCTGCGCGCCGAGGACGAGCGCCTCGTGCGGGCGGCCGATGACGCGCGCGTCGTCACGTCGAGCCGTCTCGACGGGCGAGCTGTCGGCGGGTTCGCGACGTATCTGGCCAACCTGCGAGGAGGAGTCGCATGACGTCGCTGCGCATCGCCGTGCTCGCCACGAACCGCAACCCGTTGAGCGAGCCGTTCGCCGGCGGCCAGGAATCGCTGACGGCGGCGCTCGTCGCCGGGTTCCGTCGGCGCGGCCACCGCGTCGTGCTGTTCGCGGCCGAGGGGACGCCGGCCGACGTGGCCGACGAGGTCGTGACGTACCCGGCGCTGCCGCGGTTCTCGGCGGTTGCCGCGCTCGACCCGCAGCTGCCGGAGAAGCCGTTTCTCGACGACCATCACGCGTTCACGTTCGCGGCTGCCGAACTGGCGCGCCGGGATCGTGCCGGTGAGCTCGACGTCGTCGCCAACCACAGCCTGCACCACCTGCCGATGTCGCTGTCGCGCGCCTACGACGCGCCGGTCGTCACGACGTTGCACACGCCGCCGTTTCCGTGGATGGAGCTCGGCGCGGCCCTCGCCTCGCCGGCGTCGCGGTTCGTCGCGGTGTCGAAAGCCCTCGCGGCGCAATGGTCGACGCTGACGCGGCAGGTCGTGGCGAACGGTGTCGACGAGTCGCGTTTCGTCCTCGGGCCGGGCGCTGACGACGGCCGTCTCGCCTGGGTCGGTCGGATCACGCCGGAGAAGGCGCCGCATCTCGCGATCGATGCGGCGCGGGTGGCCGGGCGACGGCTGGCTCTCGTCGGGCCGGTCAGCGATGCGGCGTACTTCGAGGCGGAGATCGCGCCGCGGCTCGGGGGTGACGTCGAGCATCTCGGCGCGGTGCGGCCAGAGGAGGTCGCGAAGGTCGTCGGGCGGAGCGACGCGTTGTTCGCCACACCGGCATGGGAAGAGCCGTTCGGCCTCGTCGCCGTCGAGGGCGCGATGTGCGGGACGCCCGTCATCGCCCTCGCACGAGGTGGTCTCGTCGAGGTGGTGCGACCGGACATGGGTGTCCTCGTCGACGCGTCGACGAATCCGGTCGTGGATTCGTCTGAGCTCCCGGCAGGAGCCGTGATGGCGGCGCCCGACGACGTGCTCGTCGCGCGACTGGCCTCTGCCGTCACCGAAGTCGACGCTCTCGATCGCGCGGCGGTGCGCGAGTGCGCCGTCCGCCATTTTTCTCTCGATGCCTGCATCGACGGGCATCTCGCGGTGCTGACGGAGGCTGCTGACGCGGCGCGCCGTTCGCAGCCTGCGTCGGGCGCGCGATCCGTCGAAGGTCACACACCGCTGGACCCGCTCCCGAGCGACGCCGATGCGCGGCGGCTCGTCATCCGTGAGGACATGAAGCCTCCAGCCGGGGTTCGTCCGGGCGTGAGCGCGCCGAACGGCATGGGCAGTGACGTTGCGGACCGTCCGTTGCTCCCGGGGAGCCTTTCGGGCGACAGCGTCTCAGGCGGCGCCCAACCGGACGCGACAGGGGCGATGTCGTGATGCGCATCGGTTATTACGTGCACCATCACGGGCGGGGGCACGCGACGCGGGCGGGCGTCATCGGCGCCGAACTGACGCGGCGCGGGCACGTCATCACCTATCTCGGCAGCGGCGCACTGCCCGACGGGGATCAGGTCGCGCTCGCGTCGGATGCCGATGAAGCGGATGCACCGTTCGTCGACCCCGATGCGGGTGGGCGTCTGCACTGGGCTCCGCTCGGCGGTGGCTACGCCGAGCGTTCGGCGCAGATCGCGGCGTGGGTGACCCAGGCGCGCCCGGACGTCGTCGTCGTCGACGTCTCCGTCGAGGTGAGCGCTCTCGTGCGGCTGCTCGGCGTCCCCGTTGTCGTCGTGGCTCAGCCCGGGCGACGCGACGACGCACCGCATGCGCTGGCGTTCGACCTGGCGGCGGCTGTGATGGCGCCCTGGCCGGCGCGGCTCGTCGTCGCGCCGCACCTCGAACGCCATCGCGACAAGACGGTCGAAGTCGGTGGCCTGTCGCGCTTCGCGGGTCATGCTGCGGGGCCGAACGCTGCGGGCGGTGGTTCGTCGGCATGTCCCTCCCCGAACTCCTCGGAAAGTGTTGCGTCAGGCCCGCGGGCGGCCGGTTCCCGCGATGCCGGCGGCTGCGGCGTCGCGGCGGACGTCTCGCAGAGCACTGCACCGGGCGCCGGATCCGGCGGTGCAGCAATAGACGCTGCGGGAGGCCCTTCGCTGGGCGCACGGCGAGGCAGCGATTCTGACGGTGCTGCGGTGAACGTTCCGGAGGGCCTTTCGGCGGGCATGCCGAGAGGGGCCTTCTCGGACGCGACATCGCGGGGCGCCCAAGAGATACCAAGGTTGCGTGGTGTGCTCCTCGTCGGCGGCGAGGGCTGGGACGACGCTGAGCTTCCGGGCGCCGTCGAACGCGCTGTGCCGCAGGTCCATTGGCGGACGCCCGACGCCGACCACCCCGTCGAGGTTCTGCTCGCGACGGCTGACGTCGTCGTCACCCACGCGGGGCAGAACGCTCTTGCGGACGTCGCTGCCTTCGGTGTTCCTGCCGTCGTCGTGCCGCAGGAGCGTCCGTTCGACGAGCAGGCCGACATGGCTCGTGCTCTTGACGACGCCGGCATCGCGCGCGGGCTGACTCTGGGTGCGACCGCTGACGAGGTCGCTGCCGGCATCCGTGAACTCCTCGCCGGGGACGACGAGCGATCGACAGGACGTGCGTGGGCGCGCTGGTGCGTCGACGGCGCTGTTGACCGCGCGGCTGACGTCATCGAGGCCACTGCGCGCGGGGGCGTCGCTGACCTAGCTGCTGGAACTGATGCCGACGATCTGGGAGGTGCTGTGCGTGGGAGCAGGCACGGCATCGACGATGTTGCGCGCGCAGGTGTCGCAGAGCGAGGCGTCCGCGAAGCCGGGGGCGCTGCGCGTGGAGTCGTCGAGGGCGGCTCCGGCTGGCCAGCCGCTACCGGCGCCGAGGCGCCCGCACTCGGAGATGGGACGCTGCAGTGATGACCGACATGGGGTCGGGCCGGACGCTGCCCGTCGCCGTCGTCACTCCGGTGCGGGGGCGTCTGGAGCACCTCGTCAATCAGCGACGATTCCTCGACGAGGTGGCGCCCGACGTGCGACACGTCATCGTCGCCGTCGACATGCCTGATCTGGGTGACGACCTGCGCGCGGCGGGCGTCATGGGTGAGAGCGTCAGCATCGTGCCCCTCGACGATCACCCGCTGGGCATGCCGACAGCGCGGGCCCGCAACGTCGGCGCCACGGCGGCACTCGATGATGGCGCGGAACTCATCGTCTTCCTCGATGTCGACTGCGTCCCCCTGCCCGGTTTCGTCGATGCGTCGCGTGACGCGCAGCGTCAGCTCGATGCTCGCGGCGAGCGTGCCGTGCTCAACGGCATCGTCACGTATCTGGGGGAGGACGATCGTCTCGACGGTGAATTCCCGGCGGCTGCAAGACGTTTCGTCGCTCCGCATGCTGCGCGCCCCGCGCCGTCGTCGGGTGCGGTCGAGGTCGACGACGACCATCGTCTCCTGTGGTCGCTCGCGTTTGCGCTCGATGCCGACGCCTGGCGCGCGTGCGGCGGTTTCGACGAGCGGTACGTCGGGTACGGCGCGGAGGACACGGACTTCGGCATGCGGGCCCGTGACGCGGGCCTGCGGATGGCGTGGGTCGGCGGCGCGCACGCGTTGCATCAGTGGCATCCGAGCGCGAACCCGCCGCGCCATCACGTCGTCGACATCGTGCGCAACGCGAACCTCTACCGCGAGCGGTGGGGCACCTGGCCGATGGAGGGCTGGTTGCAGGCGTTCGCCGACGAAGGCCTCGTCGAGTGGACCCCTACGTCGTTGTCCCTGGCGTCGCCGCATTGAGCCTTGCGGTGTGCCCGAATGTGGGCAGGATTCGCAGGCGTGTCCGAGAATCGCGAATGTGGACGAAAATCGCAGTCGTACACGGCGTTCCGGGGCCATCCTGCGATCTACGTCCCCATCTGCGAATCCCGTCCACATTCGTACCGCGGGGTGACGCATCGCCACCGAGACGAAGATCGCAGACGGGCCGGCTACGCGACGCCGCCGCCGCTGCGCGGGGAGGCCTCAGCCTGGGCGCTTTCATCGACGCGGATGCGGCTGTACATGAACATGTCCTTGCGCGAATCGCCCACCTGCTGCCAGGAACGCAGCAGTCCTTCGCGTTCGAAACCACAGGCCTCGGCGCAACGCCATGACGCCTCATTCCACGGCTCGACGTAGAGCTCGAGGCGGGCCACGTCTTCGAGCGTCTCGGCCCAACCGCTCAGGATGGCGAGTGCGCGCTTCGCGTAGCCGCGTCCCCGGAACGCCGGCGCCAGCCAGTACCCCGTCGAGGCACGCCCCTGGTGGATGGAGCTGAGCCACAGGCCGATGTTGCCGATGCACTGATCGTGCTGGTCGGTGATGGCGAAGGAGTACCCGGCGCCGGTCCGTAGTCGCTCGTGCTGACGCGCTATGTAACTCAGCGCGTCGTCATGGGAACCGCTCGCGGGGACGGTCGTGATGAGGGGAATCAGCGGGTCGCGGGCAACGCTGCGAACCAGATCCACGTCATCGTTCACGAAAGCGCGAAGGGTGACACGTCCGTCCCCCAGGTTCGGCAGTTCGGCGGGGAGCATGGTCTCACTCTCCCTCCATCGGCGATCAGCGGCAACCGGGTGACATGCCGAAGGCTCAGGATGCGCGGTCAGGGGGTGAGTCTCGCGATACGGTCGAGAAGTTGCCTCGCGGTCTCCGTCCGTGCTGCACGTCGCCTGAGCGTTATCGCCCCGATGATCGGAACCTCGAATGTTCTCGCTCGAATCGCCACTGCAGACCGACGCATGGGCCAAGGTCCAACGCAAGCTCGGCAAGCCGACGTCGACACTGCAGGGTGACGGGTGGTCGGCACTGTGCGTCGAGGAGAAGCGCGCGGTCGGCTCCTACCTGTACGTGCCGTACGGGCCGATCTGCCGTGACGCGGGCGCACTCGACGACGCCTTGCGCGCCATCCACGCCCATGCTCGTCGACGGCGAGCCTGGTGGGTTCGCGTCGAGCCGCGCAGCAGCGAACGCGAGGCCCTCTGGTCGGACCTGCCGCTGTGGCGGGACGTGCTCGAGGCCGACAGATTCCACCCGGCGCTGCACGATCACCAACCGAAGCACACTCGCCTCATCGACCTGACTGCGGGCCCGGACGCCATCCTCGCCGCGGCAACGGGCAGCATCCGCACGATTCACCGCAACCACGCGAAGAAGGGCCTGGAGGTGCGGACGAGCCGCAACCCGGACGACGTCACCATCCTCGCCGCGTTCCTGTCGCAGGCTGCGGGGCACAAGCACATCGTCGCCCGCTCGGCCAGCTACCTGCATGCGGTGGCTTCCGCGATGATGCCGGTGGACGCGGCGACCCTCTACTCGACGTGGAAGGACGGCGCCCCGCTGTGCGCCACCCTCGTCTACGACAGCCCCACCCAGCGGCTCTTCGCCCACGCCGCGATGCCCGTGGAGCATCGAAAACTGCGTCCGAACCAGCCCCTCATCACGCGCGCGCTGCTCGACGCCCACGACGCAGGCATTCGGACCGCTGACCTGTTCGGCCTCGCACCACCGGACGAGCCGAACCATGCCTGGGCGGGATTCAGCGCCTTCAAGCGTTCCTTCGGTGGCGAGGACGTCACCCACCTCGGCACCTGGGAACGCGACATCGTGCCCGGAGCGCGACGTGCCCTCGAAGCCCGCGAGCATCTCGCGGAACGTCGTCAGACGCAGCGGGCTCGAGGCCCGGAGGCCACCGCGGACTCGTCGGCGCCCGTGGCGAGCACCGTGGCGACGACGGCGTCAGCGGAGAACAGCTCGGTGCCGCACTGACGATTGGCCGCCGGGTCAACGGCGCGACTGGGGCGTCGTAGGGTCCGCGGGGGGCGACGGGGCAGCGGTGGTGACCACGACATCGCCGATGTGACGAGGATTCGCAGACCGGGACGCGGCTCGCAGAGGTGGACGAAGATCGCGAATTTCGTGCACATTCAGGCACACGACGTATGTCGCTCACAGACGCGCCAGGGGCGACGTCGCTTCAACGAGTGGGAATGCTGGCGCGGTAGATCTCGGAGTGAACGCGTGCTCCGGCATCGCGTTCGTCGCGGCGTTCGGCGACGTCGGCCGGGGCGGCGCGCCCTTGGTCGACGGCGACCAGGATCGTGTCGGCAAGCCTGCGAGCGTCGACGGTGGCGTCTTCACTCGCGGCCGCACCGTCCTGGGCCGCACCGTCCTCGGCCTCATCGCCCCGGCCCGCGAGATCGTAGAGGACGGGCGCGTGCTGTTCGCCGTAGAACCCGATGTTCGGTGCCACGACGCGCACGCCGAGGTCGTGACACATCTCGATCCACCCCGAGTGGGTGCCCCAGACGTTCGCCATGACGCTGACGTCGAGGCCGCCGACGAACGCGAACAGCGTCGCGTCATCCATCGGCTCGTGCAGGACGAGCGTGATGGCGCCGCGCGCCGCCAGCGCCTCGGCGCGCTCGACGACGCAGGCGTCGTGACCGCGATCGGTTGGGTCCGCAACGGCGCGGTGCATCGTCACGACGATCTCGACGTCAGGCCGCTCATCGGCGACGAGGGCGAGCGCGTCGAGCGCTCCCGCTGCGTCTACGTTCGTGCGAAGACTCTTGAGGTGCAAGCCGATTCGCCGACGATCATTTCGCGCGGGCGCCGCTGTGCTGTCGTCGCTCGACCGCGCGTCGGCGCGGTTCGTCCGAGAGGAAGTGTCATCGAGCAGGAGCGCGGCCATGACGTCCAGCGGCACGATGTGCGGGTGGCGCACGACGACGGCGTCGCGACCCCAGCGAGCCTGGATCGCATCAGCCGCGCCCTGCGTCAGCGTGATGACGGCGTCAGCCGCCGGCACGAGCGCGTCGAGTCGGCTGAGCTGCGCCGCCGGGTCCTTGATGTGCGGGTTGCGCAGGTCGTGCACCGTGACGACGACGCCCTTGCCCAGCTCGTGCGCCACGTCGACGACCTCGCGCAGGTGCTCAGGGCTGAACGACTCGAACCCGAAGTGGACGTGCAGCACGTCGAACTCGCCGGCATGCTCGCGTAGCCAGGCCGGATCGAGGATGCGCGGCGGCCACCAGCGCGTCGAGCCGTCGTCAGCGATGACGGGCGGGTCGGGCAGGCGGATCACCTCGTCGCACCCGTCGCCTGGTGTCTCGCCGGTCGGGGAGAGGTGCGCGACGTAGGGGTGATCGGCCGGAACCGACGCGACACGAATCATGGCTTCTCCTGGACGCGATCTCATCGGCTACGACACTGAGCACGACACAGTGAACGCGACCGAGGGCGGGCGCCGTCACCCTACCCGCAGGCTCGCCCGTTGACGGATCATCGTTGCCCGGATTCGCGTCATGTTCGACGCCAATCCGGGCAACGATCGTCCCTCGGCCTGACAAGTGCATCGCGCATCTGCAGTCAGACGGTGCCGCCGACATGAGCCAGGCCCCGGGGAGGCGGCGCGAGGCAGCCCCGTCTTCATCGGCGCGGGCATGTCAGACGTGCTCCGGTGGACACGCGGCGGCGTGGGCCGTCACAGTGGGCGGGTGAGTGAACCCGAGCGCACCCCGGACGGTCGCTACATCGTCGTGAACGGTCGACGCTGGCGCGCGTCCGACCCCGGCATCCCGCCGAAGCTGCGGCAAGAACTCGTCGACGAACTGATGGCCGCCCGTCGCCTCGTGCGCACGGACGCCGAGCACGCCCGACCGCGCGTGCAGGAGGCCAAGATGGCTCTCGGCGAGCGGGGCTACGAATGGTGGACTACTCCGTCCGACGACGAACGCGACGTCCGCATCGAAGCGACGATCCGCGCGCTGCTGCGTCATCGCGCCGGCAAGAGCATCTGCCCCAGCGACGTCGCGCGCGTGGTCGGCAGCGGCGCGCACACTGACATCCATGGCGACGGTATTTCGAAGGCGAGTGGCCACGAGACGGCGACCCAAGTCGGAGGCGAGTCGACCACCACCGGGGGCAGCGATGCGACGAACGGCGATGACGGGTGGCGCGACCTCATGCCCGCCGTCCGCGCCGTGGCGCATCGAATGCGAGCGGCCGGCGAGGTGCTCGTCACCCAGAAGGGCAAGGCCGTCGACGAGACAGCTCGCGGGCCCGTCAGGATCATCTTTGCCGACGGTGGCGCTGACGATGACATTCGTGGTGACGCTGGGGAGCGCCCCACGTCGTGATGTTCCCCGACATCGCGTCGCTGCCGACGCGATGTCGGGCGAAAATCGCTGACGCTCAGTCTGACGACGGGCGTATCACTCGAGATCCGCCGCGACCGTCCCCCGACGCCGCCCTGAGTGCCAGCCTGGCACCACAGGTTGACATCCACCGTAGATCGCAGCGGGGGGACACTCACGTCAAGGGCGTCGGGCGGCCGATCTCACTACACGACGTGCGGCAGGACGAACAGCATGAGCATCGACCACGTCAGGTGCGTGACGATCGGCCCCGCGAGCGAGCCCGACTGCTGACGCAGCACGGCGACGACGAAGCCGAGCATCGCCGCGGCGAGTGCGAGCAGCGGAATGCCGGTCAGGGCCGTGACGGCGGTGTAGGCGACCGTCGTCCACAGCACCCGCTTCCTCGGCGACAGCACGCGCCAGAGCCCGCCTCGGTAGAACACCTCCTCGGCGATGCCGTTGACGGCCGTCGTCAGTGCGACGATCGGCAGGCTGCCCTTGCGGGCATGGTCGAGCAGGTGCGAGACGGGGTCGCGCAGCGCCGGGATGAAGCGCACGAGAAGCGCGCCGACGACGAATAACAGCGCCAACGCGATGCCGATGCCGAACGCCTCGAGCAGTTCGCGTCCGTCAGCGCGCCAGCGCAGCCTGGTCGCGCCGACCCGGCCGGCCGCGAAGATCCCCGCTCCGTAGATGACGGCGACGAGGAACGTCGCCGGGTAGAACAGGGCCTGCCCCGGCTCGAGATTGAGCGACCACGACAGTGCGACGGCGGCCGCGACGCCCGTCGCGCCGATGATGACCCGCGTCGCCCCGAGACGATGCTCGGGCACGGGATCGGTTGCGGCGTCACGTAGTTCGACGTCGCGTGCCCCTGCGAGCGCGGCGCCGAAGACGTGGCGAGGTGAGCGGTGCGATGTCGCCATCAGCGTCCCGGGTTGCGACGGGCGATGACCGCGCTGAGGACGGTGGCGAACCCCGTCCACGCCGCGTACGGCGCGAGCACGACGCCCTTCTCCGGCGAGGCCTTGTGCGCGCGGCGCACGAGGTCGGCCGAGCTGGCGGCGAGCACCGCAGCCTCCAGCACCGCCGGACGCAGCTTCTTCGCGGCGAAGAACGTGCCGTTCCAGCCGACGTTGAGGGCCAGGTTCGCGGCGAGCGCCGCGATGTACGCCCGCTGTTCCTTGGTGCGGCCCGTCTCGGCGAGGTCGGCGATCGTCAGGCTCGAGATGAGCGCGAGGTCGGTGTAGAGCGCGCTCCACACGATCGGGAACGCGGCGGGCGGCGGCTGGATCGCAGGCTTGCGCAGCGTGCGGTACCACGCCGACTTCGGGTCGGTCAGCAGCGAGCCGGCGACGGCGGTCGCGGCGACGGCGGCGGACGTCAGCCCGAGCGTGCGTACCCAGCGCGAGGTGTCGAGGTCCTTCACGGCCGCGCGCACGGCATCCTCGAACGTCGTGTGACCGCCCGGAGGTGCGCCGACGAGGTCGTCGAGGTCGCGTTCGTGGACGACGGTGTCGTGCTGCAGGCTGCCGATGAGCGGCGCCGCCAGGCTGCTGGAGACGGGCGTCACGAGGCCGATCCAGTGCCCGGCGAGTCCGGCCGTCGTCACCGGCGCGGTGCCGACGATGCGCGGCAGCCAGCGCTTCGTCGCCTTCGCGTAGCGCTTCATCATGTCGCCGTACGGCATCGGTTCGGGGCCGCCGATGTCGAAGGTGCGGCTGACGTCGGCGGGCAGGTCGGCGGCACCGACGAGATAGTGCACGGCGTCGGCGACGGCGATCGGCTGGATGCGGTTCTTGATCCACTTCGGCGCGATCGCGCCGGGCAGGCGCTCGCTGAGGTTGCGCAGCATGATGAACGACGACGACTCGTCACCGATGACGACGCCCGCCTGCAGCGCCGCCGTCGGAACGCCGGAGTCGATGAGCACGTGGCCCACCTCGACGCGCGAGCGCAGGTGGTCGGACAACTGCTCGACGTCCTCGTCGTCCGGGTGCAGGCCACCGAGGTAGACGATGCGCGAGACGCCGGCGTCGCGGGCGGCGTCGGCGAACGTCGAGGCCATCTCCTTCTCCTCGGAGACGAAGTCGTCGGACGTGCTCATCGAGTGCAGCAGGTACCAGGCGACGTCGACGTCCTCCATGGCGCGCGCGACGTCGGAGGCCTCGGACGCGTCACCCTCGACGACCTCGACGTGCTCGCCCCACGGCAGCGCACGCACCTTCTTCTCGCTGCGGCTGAGCACGCGCACGCGCCATCCCCGCTCGACGAGTTCAGCGGCCACCTGGCCGCCGACGTATCCGGTGGCCCCGGTGACGAGGGCGAGGCGAGAGGTCATGAAGTCCATCCGTTTCATCGAGGAATGCGCGTGGATCACGTTGGAATTTCAGGATAGTCGTACCTGACGTCGGCGTCAGCGGCGCCGGTCACAGCGGGGTTGCTCAGCGCGGGCGTCAGCTGCGCCGCTCATGCGGGCGCACCTGAGCGCCGCGGTGCGTGGGGAACGGTTCGCCGTCATTCCAGCCTGCCGGCGCCCACGAGGGGGCTGGGCGGCTGCGGCCTACACTCCTCGACGTGTCCGAACCTCAGGGCGAGCCCTCGTACCCGCCGCTCCGAGCCGAGCGCCGCTCGGCTCGGCGCGAGCGTTCGGCGGCGGCATTGCTCGTCCTCGGGCTCGTGCTGTGCGTGGGCGCGTACGTCGCGGCGGTGCATGCTCGGGGCGCGTCGTTCTCCTGGCGGCGCGCGATGATCAGCGACCTCGGACGCACGATCTGCCGCGACTGGCACGGATTCTGGGTCTGCTCGCCGCGCGCCGACCTCTTCAACGTCGCCGTCGGCGTCGCAGGAGCCTGCATCCTGACGGCGGGGGTTCTGACGCACGATCGACTCGGACGATCGCTGACGGCGGCGCTCGTCTGCCTCGGCGTCGGACTCGTGTGGGTCGCGGTCTTTCCCGCTGACGGAGCCATCGGGGTGCACATGGTGGGCGGCGTGCTCGCGCTGCCGGCGCCGTCCGTCCTGTTGCTCGCACATGGGCTGGTGGGGGTGCGGTCGGCCGGCTCACGAGGGGATCGCGATCGGTTCGCGAGCGAGCGCGAGCCCCGTCACACGCTGACGCGCGTGCTCGGGGCGCTGGGTGCCGTGTCGTCGCTCATGAGTCTCGACCACGTCATGCCGGCGCCGGCGCCCATCCCGCGCGGGGTGGCGGAGGGCGTCTCGCTGCTGGCGCTCGCAGTTGCTCTCGTCGTCGTGGCGTTCGACCTGCTGCGACGCCCGCGCGACATCACCGCACCCTGACACACCCCGCCTCCCTCGATGTTGCCCGGGTGTCACGGCGCCCGCGCCCCAAGAAGTGGGCAACATCGCGGCCTTGGACGCGCGCCGCGCCACACGAGGAGTAGGGGAGTGCGCCTCAACCGCCGAGGCGGCGCAACGTCGGCCAGACGGCGCCCCATCCTCCTCGCGGGTCGGAACATCGCAGCATCGTCGTGCCGTCGAGGCCGAACGGGTCGTGCGGCGCGATGAGCCGCCCAGCGGGGTCGCAGCGCGTGAACGCCGCACGGATGCGGTGCTCGTCCCCGCCGACGGCGAGGACGTCATGCGTGTCCCCGTCGCTGCGTGGCGGCCCGAGGCTCCAGAGCGCGTTGTGCCACGAGGCGACGTCGGCACGCGGCACCCCGAGCGCAGGGCCGTACTGATGCGCAGCTCCGGCGAGGGCATACGAATCGGTGACGATGGCCGCACCCGTCGGACGGGCTGCCGCCATCTGAGCGGCGAGTGACGGCCAGTCGGTCTGGTCGCGCTGCATGGGGTCGAGGGCGGAGACGATGGAGAACGCCGGTGACGAAGCGGGCACGATCGGTAGGCAGATGAGGGCTGCGACGACGGCGTTCGCCGTCACGACGATGGGCGCGCGCCGCCACACGTGCTCCTCGTCCGCAGCCGCCCGCGCCCAGCCGACCGCGACAAGCGGCAAGAACACCGCGACCGCGTAGTAGGGCTGCGCAGGGGAGACGAGCGCGAACACAAGGACGATCGCGGCCATGACGGCGAACACCGGCCCGGTGCGCTGTTGTGGTGGGTCCGGGGCGATGCGGCCGGCGTGACCGTCGTCGGTGGAGAAAGGATCGTTCGTGACGCCGCCGAACGCCTTGACGCGGGCGTCGTCAGCGGGACCGCTGCGCCAGCCGTCCGCCTCGACGCGCCCACCGCCGTCGTCGCCGTCGTCAGCTCCGGGGTGGGCGGCGCGACGCCTTCCTGGGCGCCACCATAACCCTCGCCACGCGACCTGGACGAACGGCGGTCCGACGAACACGACGAGCAGCGGCACGACGAGCCATCGGTTGAGCGCCCCATGACGGGCGACGAGGTCGGCCGAGACGTCGAGCATCGGCACGCCGTGAACGATCTGCGCCCCCACCTGGAACCCGCCGACCGCGACGAGCAACGCGGCGCCGCACCAGGCGTCACGGGTGCGCAGCACCCACCGGGCGCACGCGGCGAGCGCGACGAAGGCCGCCGCGACGAGCACGAGGACGAGCAGCTTGTTCCAGCACGCCACCCCAGCCGCCGCGCCGGCCCACGTCAGCGCATGGCGACGCCCCGTCAGCGCAGCGACGACACCGAGCACGACGAGCTGCCACGCGAGCAGATCGAGGCTCGCCGTCAGCATGACGTGCCCCATGAGCAGCGGATAGACGGTGAACGCATGCGCCCACGCGGCGATGCGCTGCACCCTCACATCAGCGCCGAGAAGCCGCGGAAACAGCCCCGCGACGAGCGCGCCCGCCCCCGCCGCGAGCGCGGCCGGCAGCCGTTGCACCCACACCGCGTCACTCACCGACGCCGCTGCGTGCGCGAGCCAGACGGTGAGCGGCGGCTGATCGTCGTACCACCACGCGGGCGGCAACATGCGAAAGTACAGCTCGTCGCCGTGAAAACCGTGGCGCGACGCCGTCGCGAGCAGCACGATCATGACGGCCAGCGCTGCCGGAGCACCGGGGCGCCACCACGGCTGCGCCTCGACGAACCGCGCCGACACACGCCACCTCGATGAACTCGACGCGGACGGCGTCACGTCATGCCCCGCCGACGAACTGTTCGATGGCGGCGACGGCCACGCCCGCGCCGTCCTCGGTCGCCACCTGACGTCCGAGATCCGCTGCACGCTCGCGCATTCCAGCACTCATCGCCGCGCGCAGCCGACGCGTCAGCAACCCCGCGGTGAGCAGTCGGCGCGGCAGCGGCGCGGGTGCGAGGTCGAGCGTGTGGAGGCGGTGCGCCCAGTGGTATTGGTCGGCGAAGTGCGGGACGACGACGCTGGGCGCGCCCGCGGCGAGCGCGGTACCCGTCGTCCCCGACCCGCCGTGGTGGACGACGGCGCGCACCTGCGCGAACAGCGCGTGGTGCGGCTCGTCATCGATGCCGACGACGACGCCATCCGCCTCGCGCGGCGCACCGTCGAGCTGGACGAGCGCGCGCACGCCGAGTCTCCGGCACGCCTCGGTGACGACGTCGACGACGCGGCCCGGTGAGTTCTGGTGCATCGAGCCGAACCCGACGGCGATCCACTCGTCGCCGGAGGCGAGCAGCGCCCGGG